>JAAUYH010008425.1_pt1 | contig 52775 bp, 58 predicted proteins | sample 7278061 | NCBI WGS metagenome assembly JAAUYH01 (sample SAMN14350203, study PRJNA611818) | marine sediment metagenome | isolation source: surface marine sediment (0.6m) | place: French Polynesia: Moorea | collected 2018-08
GATCTCGATCTCACGACCGAGGCTGGCACCGGCAAGATGGAGGAACGTGTTGGCGAAGCGATCGACAGCATCTGCAAGGCGATCAAGCGCAAGAGAGTCAGGGAATACTGCAACGATTACGCTTGGTCGGACGCCAGACCGCAAATGGAACGCGCAATTGCCAAGGCGCGCGGGGGCTGATGGCTGATCACTCGGCCGCGTCGCGCCGGTCTTCCAGTCCGGGAAAGGCGCTCTCGGCCTTGTCGACCGCTTCGGCGTCATCCGCATTGTAGCGCGGGGCGGCTTCGACCAGCGGGACGTCGTCGATCTCCCGCTTGCCGATCTCGATTCCCTTGTCCGCCAGCCGCTTGCCCGATGACAGCACGTTGCGTTCGAAGCTGCCGACGAACTTGTTGTAATTGTTGACCGCAGTTTCGAGGCCACCGCCGACGCGCTTGAGGTGGTCGGCCGCGACGCGCAGGCGATCGTAGAGCTCGGCGCCCATCTTGCCGATTTCCTGCGCCTCCTTCGCCAGACCGTCCTGCCGCCAGACCTGCGCGACGGTGCGCGCGATGGCGACGAGGTTGGTCGGGGTCGCAAGCAGCACACGGCGCTCAAAGGCGAAGTCCCACAACTCAGGGTCGGCATCCAGGGCAGCTGTGACGAAATGTTCGCCGGGGACAAACATGATGACGTAATCGGGCGCTTCCTCGAACTGGCTCTGATAACTCTTTGCGCCAAGCGTCTGGACGTGATTCCGCATCGATTTGGCGTGCAAGCCGAGATGGCGATCCCGCTCCTCGTCAGCGTCCGCTTCGAACGCAGCCTGATAAGCATTGAGCGATACTTTGGAATCGATCACCAGCTTCTTCTGCCCCGGCACATTGATGATCGCATCGGGGCGAAGGCGGCCTTCATCGGTTTCGACCGAGTGCTCCATGATGAAATCGGTGTGTTCGGCGAGACCGCATTGTTCGAGCAGGTTCTGCAACGCCCGCTCGCCCCAGCGCCCGCGCGCCTTGGGGGCATTGGTGAGCGAATTGCCGAGCCGCTGCGCCTCGCGCCGAACCTCTTCCTGCCCTTCGCGCATCGACTGGATCAGACCGTTGAGCTGTCCAAATGCATCGACCCGCTGCTTCTCCAGCGTTTCGACCTGCTTCTCGTATTTCTCCAGCCGCTCTCCGACCGGGTTGAGCAGCGCCTTGATCTTCTGCTCTCCGGCTTCTTCGGACTGCTTGAAGCGCTCATCGGCGCGGCGCAGGAATGCTTCCTGATTTTGACGAAGCACTTCGGCCCCTGCTGCCTTGAACTGGTTGGTCAGTTCCTCGCGCGCTTCCGAAAGCATCTGCTTCTGTTCGGCAAAGGCCTTCTCGCGCTCGCTGGAGCTTGTTTCCAAAGCGGCAAGCCGCTCGGCAAGGCTGGCGCGATCGCAACGCGCCCGCTCAAGCTCTTCTGTCAGCGTATCGGCACGGGCAGCTCGTTCATTTGCCGCGGAAAGCTCGACCTTCGCTTCGCCAAGTTCGGCAATGGCATGCTTGAACTCGCTCTCGCGCGAATCCAGCCGTTCGCGCAATTCTGCGGCCGATTTCGAGACGAAGAACCACACGACGGCGACGCCAAGCGCGAAACCGACGGCCAATCCTGCGAATATGAGAATCATCTGTTCCATATGCTCTTATAGCACGGAACAAAAGTGGAACACCAGTGCTTTGCTTGATATCCCCGAAAAGAAGACTACGCCGCCGCTCTCAGCTTTTTCAGCTTTTTCAGCGCCATTTGCCGCTTCAGTCTCGACAGGTGATCGATGAACAGGATGCCTTCGAGGTGGTCCATTTCGTGCTGCAGGCAGGTCGCCAGCAGGCCTTCGAGATCCTCCTGATGCTCCTTGCCGTTGAGGTCCTGATACTTCACCGTGCATGTCGCCGGGCGATCCACATCGGCGAAGATCTCCGGGACCGAAAGGCAGCCTTCCTCGTAGGTGCTGATCTCGTCCGCGGGGTTGAGGATCACCGGATTTACAAAGATGCGCGGATCGTTGATGACCGGCTGGCGCTCATTGCCGTCTTCATCCTCGATCGGATCGGCCTCCATGTCGCGTTCCTGCAGGTCGATCACCAGCACGCGCTTGGCCACGCCGACCTGGATCGCCGCAAGACCGATCCCGGGCGCGTCATACATGGTCTCGAACATGTCATCGACGAGCGTCTTCAAGTCGGCGTTGAACTCTTCTGGTTCGACGGGAGAGGACACAATTTTGAGCCGGGGATCCGGCACTTCAAGGATTTCGCGAATAGCCATACGTCAAAAATAGGCCCGGCATGCGAGCGGTGCAAGCGGGAGTCTTCGATCAGTGTGATTGTTCGTGCGCGCCACCCAGTCGCTTTCGATAGAGCGCGTCATCGCCCTTTCGCTTTTCCAACCTGATCTTCCGATGAGCGATGGCGAGAGCCACCGATATCCCCACCGATGGAATGGCGAAAACGAGATAGCCAACGATATGGCCGGGATCGGCGACGGCACCCGCAACAAGGACGAACGTCCAGAAGCATGCCCAAACGAAACACGCATACTCGAAAGCGACGCTCGGCTTGCGGATCTGGTAGCGCTCATGTGCGAAGCGCCAGAATGCAGCTGTGAAACTCATCCTACCGGCCGCCTCGCCCTGAGCGCTTGCGCCAACGTCCCTTCGTCGAGGTAATCGAGCTCCCCGCCCACCGGCAGGCCATGCGCGAGTTGTGTGATCCTCACACTCTGATTCTCGAGCCGCTCGGCAAGGTAATGCGCAGTGGTCTGGCCTTCGAGCGTGGCATTCATCGCCAACACCACCTCGTCGATCTCGCCCTCCTCGACCCGCGCGAGCAGGCTGGCGATGTTGAGATCGTCCGGGCCGATGCCGTCGAGCGCCGAGAGCTTGCCACCCAGCACGTGGTAGCGGCCCTGGAACAGCCGCGCGCGGTCGAGCGCCCATACGTCGGCGACATCCTCAACCACGCACAGCGACTTCGGATCGCGGCGTGGATCAGCGCAGATGCCGCACGGGTCCTGCGTGTCGACATTGCCGCAGGTGGAGCATTCGACCAGAGTCTCCGACACCGCGTCCAAGGCCTCCAGCAGAGCGGGCAGCGCCTGCTCGCGGTTCTTGACCAGCCACAACACCGCGCGCCGCGCCGAACGCGGGCCGAGACCCGGAAGCCGGGCGAGCGCGCCCGAAAGCGCTTCGATCTCTTGCGATGCCATGGGGGGAGAGATAGGGGCTGGCGCTCATTCGAGAAAGGGCCGCAGTGGCAATCAACCGCATCATTTTCATGGGGACCCCCGATTTTGCGGTGCCTGCGCTGGTCGCGTTGCACGATGCGAAGTATGAAATCGCTTGCGTCTACACCCAGCCGCCACGTCCGGCGGGCCGTGGCAAGAAGCTGCGTCCTTCACCGGTCCATGTCAGGGCGGAGGAATTGGGCCTGGAGGTGCGCACACCCAAATCGTTGCGTAATGCAGAGGCGCAGGCCGACTTTGCCGCTCTCAGGGCCGATGTCGCCGTTGTCGCAGCCTACGGACTGATCCTGCCGCAAGAAATTCTCGATGCACCGGGCTTTGGTTGCGTCAATATCCACGCCTCGTTGCTGCCGCGCTGGCGCGGAGCCGCGCCGATCCATCGCGCGATCATGGCGGGCGATGAAGAAACCGGCGTAACCATCATGCAGATGGAAGCGGGTCTCGATACCGGGCCGATGCTCTACGGCGAGACAACCCCGATTTCGGACAAGACGACGGGGGAACTCACCGAGGAATTGGCGCGGCTTGGTGCCGACGCGTTGATCTACACGCTTGCGGATCTGGGGAGGTGGCAGACGGTCGCTTCATCGCAGGACGACGAACTCGCCACTTACGCGCCCAAGATCGATAAGGCCGAAGCCCGGATCGACTGGTCGCAGCCCGCCAAAAACGTCGTTCGCCACATCCACGGCCTCTCGCCGTTCCCGGGAGCGTGGTTTGAACTCGAAGGCGAGCGGGTGAAGCTGCTCCGCGCGCTTGCGCTAGAAGGCGATGGCGAACCGGGCATGGCGCTGGATGACCAGCTGACCATCGCCTGCGGCTCCGGAGCGATCCGTCCCTTGCGCCTGCAACGCGCGGGCAAACCGGCGATGGACCTCGCCGATTTCCTGCGAGGTAATCCGGTGGCGGCAGGGACCAAGCTCGCTTGACCCGCTTCGCGCTCACTCTCGAATTCGACGGCACCCCGTTTCAGGGGCTTCAGCGCCAGAAGCACGGGCCAAGCGTGCAGCAATCGGTCGAGGAGGCACTTCACGCGATCACGGGCGAGGACGCGTCCCTCCACAGCGCCGGGCGCACGGATACCGGCGTTCACGCGCTGGCGATGCGCAGTCATGTCGATCTGGCGAAAGACATCGACGCCTTCCGCCTGTCGGAAGCGCTCAACGCGCACCTGCGGCCCGACCCAATTGCGGTCACCCATTGCGAGATCGTTCCCGATGACTGGCACGCTCGTTTCTCCTGCATTGGACGGCGTTACGTCTACCGCATCGTCAATCGCAGGGCGCCGCTGACGCTGGAAAAGAACCGCGCTTGGCATGTGGCGAAGGCACTGGATCACGAAGCCATGCACCGTGCGGCGCAGGCGCTGGTGGGGCAGCACGACTTCACCACCTTCCGCTCCGCACATTGCCAGGCAAAGGACGCGGTGAAGACGCTCGACCGCCTCGACGTCGAACGCGCCAAAACCGAATGGGGAGACGAGATTCGCATCCACGCCGCCGCGCGCAGCTTCCTGCATCACCAGGTCCGTTCGATGGTGGGCTGCCTCAAACTCGTCGGCCAGGGCACATGGAACGAAGATCGGGTTGCCAAAGCGCTCGCCGCCAAAGACCGTAGCGAATTAGGACTTAACGCACCGCCCCACGGGCTCTACTTCATCGAAGCGATCTATCCAGCAGGGGAGGAATAAGGCGTGGCAAACTGGTACAAGATGCCGCCCAGCTTTCGGATCACAGAGCGGGAATACCGCGCCAATATCGAAGGCATGAACATTGTCTTCGGCGCAGTGCTGGGTTTCGTCCTGGTCGGCGCGGAGAATGTCGAGGTCCGCGATTTCATCGGACTGCTCGTGCTGAGTTCCGCGATCGTCATCATGATCCTCTATCTCGGATCGAGCGAGTACAAACTGTTCAACGCAATCACGACCGCGCTGAGCATTGCCTTCCTGCCCTACATCGCCGTCGACCTGTTCGACATCACCGAAGTCCCCAAGCTGCAACCCACCCTTGCCATCTGGGCGCTGATGGTTCTGTTGGTCGAAACAATTCCACGCGCCCCCACGCCAGACCAGATTTCAGAGGAGAATGAATAATGACCACGGGCAAACAGCTCTTCACCACCTTGAGTGCCGATGGAAATCTCACGCTGGAGATCAGCGAAGAGACTTTCCCCGCGCCGACCGGCAACCAGGTGCTGGTGCAGATGGAAGCCGCGCCGATCAACCCGTCGGACCTGGCGATCCTCACCAGCGCGGCCGATTTCGACAATGCCGAGTATTCGCCGGGCAAGGTTATCGCCAAGATGCCCGAACCGTTCCTGTCGGGGCAAAGGGGCCGCCACGGACAGCGCCTGCCTGCGGGCAATGAGGGCGCCGGCACGGTCATCGCGACCGGCGACAGCGACATGGCCAAGGCACTGATGGGCCAGCGCGTCGCCTGCGTACCCGGTAACGCCTTCAGCCAGTACGCCATTGCAGACGCCATGATGTGCCTGCCTCTGGGCGACCATGACAGCGAGACCGGCGCGTCCTCCTTCGTCAACCCGATGACCGCGCTGGGCTTCGTCGAAACCGCGAAGATGGAAGGCCACGGTGCGATCGTGCACCTCGCCGCTGCCTCAAACCTCGGCCAGATGCTCAACAAGATCTGCCTCGAAGACGGGATGAAGCTGGTCAACATTGTCCGCAAGCAGGAGCATGTCGACCTCTTGAAGGGTCTCGGCGCGCAGTACATCGTGAACTCCTCGGACGACGACTACATGAGCCAGCTGCGCGCCGCGATCGCGGAAACCGGCGCGTTCCTCGGCTTCGATCCGATCGGTGGCGGACAGAACACCGACAATGTGCTGAAGGCGATGGAGCAGGTCGCCGCGAGCCAGATGGACGAGTATTCGCGCTACGGCTCCAACCAGGACAAGAAGATGTACATGTACGGGCGGCTCGATCTCGGCCCGACAATCCTGACGCCGTCCTACGGCCTGCAATGGTGCGTGCAGGGCTGGCTGCTGACGCCGTTCCTCGCCAAGGCCGGGATGGAGACGGTCGTGAAGATGCGCACCCGCGTGCAGCAGAACCTCACCACGACGTTTGCGTCGAGCTACAAGGCCAAGGTCAATCTCGAACAGATGCTGACCAAGGAAGCGATCACCGATTATCGCCAGATGAAGACCGGCGAGAAGTACCTGGTGACGCCGCAGGGGTAAAAGCAAATTCACCTTGGGGGATTTGCAACACGAAGTTCTAAAGACGGGGACCTACATGACGGACAGCTCGGAGTTAAACCCCGGCATTGCGGGTATGGCAATCGTCTGGGGGCTTGCCGCGTTTTTCATAATGTGGCTCGCATTTGTGGACCAAACTGGAGCCCATCCCGTTGGATTCATGACCTTCTGGCTCGTCGCGTCGTTCATATCCATACCGGTGAACTGCTTTCTGGCAGACGTGCCGCTAGGAGGTCTCCTAATGGGTGGCAAGTTTGCGGGAATGTTCATGTTTTCGGTTGTTTATATCCCTTTGTTTCCATTGTTTACTGCATGCATTGTGTTCTATCGGGTGTTCAAGTTCATGGTCCGCCAGATGCTCTAAGGCCGATCAAACGCACGCTGGATCGCGGCGGGCTCGACCTCGCCTGCCGCAATCAGCATTTGCAGCAATATCCGCGCCTTTTGCGGGTTGAGTGCGCGCGCGGCAACGAATCGGTTTTCGTCGTCCTCCGGCTCGCGATCGACCAGCCCTTCGTCGACGCGGCTGGCGCGGACCACCGGCATACCGCTAGCCGCCAGCGCCTTCCGCACCGGTTCGGGCATATTGCCCTCGCCCACGCCTGACACGACCACGCCGCGTGTTTCATCGACCACCAGCCGTTCGACATAATCGGGCGTCATGCCCGCATGGACAAACAGGATCGGCACGTCGGGCAGGTCCGCGCGGAACGCGAAGCGTGCCGCCTCGCTCCTGCGCCACGGCGCGCCGAACCAGTCGAGCGAACTTGGTGTCACGAGGCCCACCGAACCGCGCGGGAAGCCCTGAAACGCATCGGTGCCGCGGGTGCGCGTCTTGCGCACGTCGCGCGCGGCGAAGACCCGGTCGCCCATCACCACCAACACGCCCCGGCCCGCAGCCTCGGCATCGCTCGCCACGCGCATCGCATTGGCGAAGTTCCTGAGGCCGTCATAGCCCACCGCCGTCGCCGGACGCATCGCGCCGACCAGCACCACCGGCTTGCTCGTCGGCAGGGTCAGGTCGAGCAGGAACGCCGTTTCCTCGACCGTGTCGGTCCCATGGGTGACGATCACTCCGTCGCAGTCTGGATCGACAATCGCAGCGGAAACGGCGTCGTGAAGGCGTTGCCAGATTTCCGGCGACATATCCTCCGAACCGATATTGGCGATCTGTTCGCCTTTGAGGTTCGCTTCGATCCCGAGATCTTCGACCAGCGACAGGAATTCGTCGATCCCGATCTGGCCCGGTCGATAGTCGTGCCGGGTGGCCGAATCGGCCTTGCCCGCGATAGTGCCACCCGTGGCGAGAACCGTGAGATTTGGGATGCCCATGAAGGGCGCCGATAGCGCTCCGGACGCAGGCAGGCCAGACAGCAATTGATTTTCAAGATTCGCACGCTACATGGCTGCCACCGCTTCGCGATTGCGAAGCTCTGGCCGTGGGGCGATTAGCTCAGTTGGTAGAGCATCTCGTTTACACCGAGAGGGTCGGCAGTTCGAGCCTGTCATCGCCCACGGCACCCAATCCCACTATTTCGCAAGCGCCTCGCGGATCTCCGCGATCGTGTCTTCGCTGTTCCATTCGTAGTCGCCCGCGACGCGGAACACTTCCCTGCCCTCCTCGTCGAACAGGATCGTGGTCGGCATCAGCCCGCCTTGGGTGAACTGCACCGCGAGGTCGGCATCGGGATCGAGCCACGGTTCGAGATTCTCGAAATCGTTCTGCGCGAAGAACGGCGCGACCACTTCGGCGCCGCGAATGTCCTGGCTGATCGTCAGCACTTTGAGGTCGTCGCCCATCACGCTCGCCAACTCGTCGAGCAGCGGCATCTCCACCCGGCACGGCGCGCACCACGTCGCCCACAGGTTCAGCAGCACCGGCGTGCCTCTCAGATCGGCCAGCGCAAGCGCTTTTCCATCCGGGTCCTGAAACGTCAATTCGGGGATTTCGGTGCCCGCCTGCGCGCGCACGATCCGGCCAGGCAGCGGCGGCGGGGCAGGCGCTTCGCTCGTCGCGCTTTCGCTCTCCCGTTGCGAAGTCTCGTCCGGGGCCGTATCGCACCCCGCCAACAGCAAGGCCGGTGCAAGAGCGATGAGCAACGAACGGGACATGCCAAACTCCGATAGTGGCGCCTCCAACGCGATGTGGGGCGGCAGGTTCGCCGAAGGACCTAGCGCGATCATGCGCGAAATCAATGCCTCGATCCCGTTCGACAAGGCGTTGTGGCGGCAAGACATTGCAGCCTCGCAGGCGCATGTTGCGATGCTGGCGAAGCAGGGTATCGTCAGCGCCGAGGATGCGAGGGCGATTGCCGATGGCCTCGCGCAGATTGCTGCCGAGTACGAAGCGGAGGGCGTGCCCGAAGACTGGGACCTCGAAGACATCCACATGACCACCGAAGCGAGGCTGGCGGAATTGATCGGCGCCGCAGCGGGACGCCTGCACACCGCGCGCAGCCGCAACGATCAGGTCGCGACCGATTTCAAACTTTGGGTGCGCGAGGCGCTGGATACGATGGATGCGGGGCTGGCCGACCTGCAGCGCACGCTCGTCACCCGTGCGGGCGAGCATGCCGACAGCATCATGCCCGGCTTCACCCACCTCCAGACCGCGCAACCCGTGACACTTGGGCATCACCTGATGGCGTATTGTGAGATGTTCCGCCGGGATCGGTCGCGGCTGTCCGATGCGCGGGCGCGGCTCAATGAGAGTCCGCTCGGTTCGGCGGCGCTGGCCGGGACCGGGTTTCCGATCGACCGCGATGCGACGTCCGAAGCGCTCGGTTTCGACCGGCCGACCGCCAACTCGCTCGACGCCGTGTCTGACCGAGACTTTGCGCTCGACTACCTGTTCGCCGCCAGCCAGTGCGCGCTGCATCTTTCGCGGCTGGCCGAAGAGCTGATCCTGTGGGCCAGCCAGCCCTTCGGCTTCGTGCGGATGCCCGACGCGCTTTCGACCGGTTCTTCGATCATGCCGCAGAAGAAGAACCCCGACGCCGCCGAGCTGGTGCGCGGGCATGCGGGGCGGGTGATCGGCTGCGCGGCGGCGTTGATGGTGACAATGAAAGGCCTGCCGCTGGCCTATTCGAAGGACATGCAGGACGACAAACCGCCGGTGTTCGAAGCCGCTGGGCTGATGGAGCTCTCCGTCGCCGCGATGACCGGGATGATAGCCGATGCGACCTTCAACGTGGAGCGGATGCGCGAGGCAGCGGAACTCGGCTACGCCACTGCCACGGATCTGGCGGACTGGCTGGTAGCCGAAGTCGACATTCCCTTTCGCGAGGCACATCATATCACTGGCGCGGCGGTGAAGCTGGCCGAGCAACGCGGCGTGGCTCTCGACGAACTGCCGCTCTCCGACCTGACGGCGATCGATAAGCGGATCGACGAAAGGGTATTCAAGACGCTTTCGGTCGATGCCTCGGTCGAAGCGCGCTCCAGCTATGGCGGAACAGCCCCGGAGCAGGTAAGGTTGCAGGTGCAGAAGGCGCGCGCCGAGTTGGGAATGGACAGGTAATGCGGAAAACACTGCTTCTCGGATGCGTCCTGTGCCTCGCTGCCTGCGGCTCGCGGGCGCAACTCGCCCCGCTCGAAAACGCGAGCCTGCCGGTTGCACCCTACGGCGCAAACGAAAAGCCGAGTTCTGAGCAATTGCTCGAACTGGAAACCCTTGCCGCGCCGGAGCGTAGTGTTGAATTGCGTCGCCGCTCGGAAGAGCGCGAAGACGATCCGTTCGACCTGCCACCCGAATAGACTGACACAAATATGGACCATTTTGCCCTGAAGGACGGCGTGATGCACGCCGAGGACGTGCCGCTGCCGCGCATAGCGGAAGAGGTCGGCACGCCGGTTTACGTCTATTCGCGCGCGACGCTGGAGCGTCACGCGCAGGTGTTTCGCGACGGCTTGGCGGGCGTACCGGACAAGCTGATCGCCTTTGCGGTAAAGTCGAATCCCAACCTGGCGGTGCTGAAAGTGCTGCAGCGCCAGGGCTACGGCGCTGACGTCGTTTCAGTCGGAGAGATGCGCCGCGCGCTCGCCGCCGGAATGGCTCCCGACAAGATCGTCTTCTCAGGCGTGGGAAAGACTCGGCGCGAAATTGCCGAAGCGCTCGAGGCCGGAATCGGGCAATTCAACATCGAAAGCGAGGAGGAAGGCCTCGAACTTGCCGAGCTCGCCGCCGAGATGGGCGTGACGGCGCAATGCGCGTTGCGGATCAACCCGGACGTCGATGCCGGGACGCATGACAAGATCTCGACCGGAAAGGCCGACAACAAGTTCGGTGTCCCAATCGATCAGGCCGGGCAGATCTTCGGACTGCTGGCGAGCAAGCCCAGCGTAAACCTGCGCGGCGTGGCGGTGCATATCGGCAGCCAGTTGGGCGACCTGGCGCCGCTCGAACGCGCTTTCACCAAGCTCGGAGGGCTGGTCACCTCGCTGCGAGGCGCCGGGCACGCCATTACGCATGTCGATCTCGGAGGAGGTTTGGGCGTACCCTACAAGGCCGGTGAGCACCCCCCCTCCCCGTCGGAATACGGCGAAATGGTCGCACGGGTGACGAAGGACTGGGGCGTCACCCTGATTTTCGAGCCCGGAAGGGTGATCGCAGGCAATGCCGGGGTCTTGCTGACTCGCGTGGTGCGGATAAAGCGCGGGCTCAACAATCCGTTCGTGATCGTAGATGCGGCGATGAACGACCTCGCCCGCCCCGCCCTGTACGGCGCGTATCACGATTTCGTCGCAGTCGGGCCGAATGGCGCGAAGATGACGGCCAACATCGTCGGCCCCATTTGCGAGACCGGCGACACTTTCGCGATGGGCCGCGACTGCGACAGGCTTGAAAGCGGCGATCTCGCCGTCTTCCGTACGGCCGGGGCCTACGGCGCAACCATGGCATCGAGCTACAATTCGCGCGGTTTCGTCGCCGAGGTGCTGGTCGATGGCGACAAGTTCGCGGTAGTTGCCGACCGGATCGAGGCGGGCGCAATCATGGACGCCGAACGCGTGCCTGAATGGCTGGCCTGATGCCGCATGGCTGAGCTGCAAAGCCTCCCGCTGTTCCATCGGATCGATGGACAGAAAGTGTTGGTGCTGGGCGAAGGCGTGGCGGCTGAACCGAAGAGGCGACTGGTCGAGCGCGCCGGCGGGATCGTGATCGACGAGCAGGCTCAGGCGGTGGACGAAGGGGTGCGGATCGCATTCGTCGCCTTCGACGATCCCAAGGCCTGCGAAGTGGCGGCGATCAATCTTCGCTGCGCCGGAATGCTCGTCAATGTCGTCGACCGCCCCGAATTATGCGATTTCACCACGCCGAGCATTCTCGATCGCAACCCTTTGCTGATCGCGGTGGGCACAGGCGGTGCATCTGCCGGCCTCGCCAAGCATGTCCGATTGCGGCTCGAACGGTTCCTTCCTGCGACAATCGGCAAACTCGCACAGGCGCTGTTCGCGGTACGTCCAAAGCTACGCCAGCGAATTCCGGAGAGCGGCGAGCGCCGACGCGCGATCGACGAAGCCTTGCGCCAAGGCGGCACACTGGACCCGATCGATCCCGAATCGCATCTGCGCGTGGAGCACTGGGCCGAGGGCAATGAGATCGAGGAGCTTGCCGGCTGGCGTGTGATCCATGTTTCGAGTGACGATCCGGACGACCTGACGGTGGGTCAATCCCGGCTACTCGGAGAAGCCGATGCTGTTTGCATCCGTGGCACGATCGCTCCGGCCATTCTCGGGCGAGCGCGGGCCGATGCGGAACGCATTCATTGCGATCGGACTTCGTGTTCGGGCGATCCTGCCTCGGCCGAAGCTGATCCGGCCAAGTATCCCAAATGCGTTGACCACGGCTCGGCATCGCCCTCTCGACTCACTGTCATTCTGCAGGGCATCGAATAGCGCCAAGGTCGCAAGTCACTAACGGCGCTGGACAAATTGACCGCTTCAGCAATACCGTCAGGCCGGAAGGAAACGGCCTATGATCTCATGGATGATTGTCCCCGCCCTGGCATTTCAGCTCGTCTTCGAGCCGACGCCCACGCCTCCACGGTCCCCGGCTCCCGGCACCGTCAGTTTCGAGCGAGAAGTCGAGAGGAGGCGAGAGCGGCTGGAAAGGCAATGCTATTCGCAGCAAGCCGTCGAAATCATGATCGAGGACATGACCGAGAAGCGAGTAGAACACCTCGCGACCAACTTCAATCTCTACCAGGATGAGGTCAGGCAAGCCGCCTGGAGCGACCCATTCGATGCCGAGGCCTATCGCAGCGCGAGGCGAAAGCGAGCCGAGTTCCTCGCCGAAGTCCACTCAAAGCGCCGATTGGACGACATTAAGCTATTCGAAAAGCTCCCGCCTGAGGATCAGGTCGTCTTCGCAAGGAACAGCACGGTAAGCACGCCTGTTGGTATCAAGCGAAAGACCTGCTGATCGGTCCGCCTTGTCGCGGAGATCGTCCTGAACCGACAATCGGTGCGGGCTTAAGCCGCTGCCGCCAACGGGTTCTCGATCGCAGCGAAATACCGGCCCATGGCGTCGACCGTCCGATCGCTGAGCGCGATAAAGGCGCGGCGTTTGTCCGATGCATCGGCGATGCGTTCGAAAATGCCGCTCTCGACCATCTGCTTAACCCAGCGAAGCGCGGTGGTCGCAGGGACGCCCGCCGCGATGCATAGCGACGTAACGGAAACGCGTTGATGTTCGGCGTGCGCCGCCGTCAGGTCCAGCAGCATGTCCCACGCCGGATCGGCAAACAGTTCGCTATCGAAGAACCGCGCACGTGCCTGACGATTGGCGATGATCCGACGAACGAGGCGGGGATCGGGAAGCGGATGGTTGGCCGTACGACCAAGCGGCTTTCCCAGAGGCGGCGATATGTCCTGCGGGCCACGCCATTCCTGCTTGAATTCGCTCAACCGCTTGGGTTCGGCTTCATCGCCCGAAATCCGGTCGAGCTCCTGCGCAATTGCCTCGACCTGCTGCGACAATCTCAGCAATTTGAGCCGGTCTTCCTCGGTCATTTCGCGCACGCGTGCTTGCGACACACGGCCGAGCACACGACCCACCGCCACGACTCGTTCGGCCCGGCTCGGTTGCACGAGAATCTGTGGATTCGACTGATCGAGCGCGGCAAACACATCGTCGAGAGCTTCGAGCGATGTCGACACGATCAACTGTGCTCCGGCCCGAGCTGCACGCATGTCGAGCCGCGCCAGCGCCGCCAGAGCTGCCCCATCGACCACCGGGCAATCGACCATCACCACATCCCCAAGCATGGTGATCGGCCCGTCGAGCAGCACGGTGATCTCTCCACCGTCCAAAGTGCGAAATCCGGCCCCGGCCAAGTCATCCGCGATTACGCGACGCGTGATCTGCCTATCCGCGAAAATCGCAACGCGCGCAGGCAGTCCGGCCGAATCCTGCGCCACGTCATATGAGAAGTCGGCCTGCTCGCACTCAGCGTTGCCCATCGAATCGCCTCCATCAATGAGAACAATAGTAGAACAAAACGTGTCTAGGTCAAGAAAATCGTAGGCTTTACCGATTTTCCACCGCCAGAATTGAACCTTTGCGGCTTCGCGTCAGACTACCGGAGCAATGACGCAATCGCCGCACCTCGATCCCGTCCTGAAATCGGGCGGAGCCTTTGACGAGTTGCTCGTCCTGCTTTCCCAGCAAGGTGACAGGCGGGCGCTCGAGCGGCTCCATGCGCGCTGGAACGGTAGATTGGCGCGTGCGGCCCTGCGATACACCGGCGATCCCGAACTGGCCCGAGACCTGGTCCAGGAGTGCTGGATCGGTATCTGGAAGGGCATCAAGCGGCTGCGCGATCCTGCCCGATTCCGATCCTATGCCTTTGCCGTCCTGCACCGGCGCGGGGCGGACCATGTTCGCGGCGCGATCCGCGATCGTTCGACCCGCGCGCCATTCACCGTCGAGGAGATGCCGGAACAGGCAGTGCCTGCCAGGCAGGCCGAGCGGATAGCGCTCCAGCAGGCATTTGCCGCGCTTTCACCCGACCAGCGGCTCGCCGCGCACCTTCACTTTGTCGAGGGTCTGACCCTGCGCGAAATCGCATCGGTCCAGGACATTGCCGAAGGCACCGCCAAGAGCCGACTGTTCCATGCTCGCCGCAAGCTCAAGGAAGCTCTGGGCGAGGCCACACCCGAACCCACCGAAGGAGAAACCGTATGAACACCCATGACGAACGGATCGCCGCCGCGCTCGATGCCGACGACCGCGCCTTCCTCGACAGCCTCGAGACCGATCGCGGCATGTTCCAGCAGATCGGCGACAGCTGGCATGGCCCGCTTGGTGGATGGGCGAAGCTGAGCTTTGGCTTTGCGATCTTTATCGGCCTCGGCCTTGCCTATGTCTTTTATCGCGCGGTGACCGCCGATACGACCGACCAGATCATCGGCTGGGGCCTAACCTGCATCGCACTGCTGATCATGCAGGGTTTCCTAAAGGAGTGGATGTTCGCGCGGATGAACATGCTGACCGTGCTGCGCGAGGTGAAGCGACTGCAGGTGCAGGTCGCGTTGCTGGGCGAGAAGTGACCTACTGCCGGATTTCGATCGGTGTGCCGTCGGGCACGATGCTCCACAATTCCTCGATCTCGGCATTGGTCAAGGCGATGCAGCCGTCGGTCCAGTCGCCCCGCATCCGGCGGTTCGACGGCAGCCCGTTGGGCTGGCCGTGGATGAATATATCCCCTCCCGCCGACCGTCCGTAACGTGCCGCGAAGGTACGGTCGGCGGAGTTGGGATAATCGATCCGCAGGCTCAGGTGATAGGAGCTGTTCGGGTTGCGCGTGTGGATCGTGTAGATGCCTTCGGGTGTCCGCTCGTCCCCTTCGAAGCGCTTGTGCCCGATCGGCGCATCGCCGAATTGCAGTCCGTAATAGACCCGGATCGGTCGGCCTCGTGAATAGGCGACAAGCATCCGGTCCGATTTGTCGACCAACAGGTAATCTGCGATCCGTGACACGCGCTGCTGCGGATAGGTCGGATACGAGCGTGAGGCTACGCGCGGTTCGGGTACCACCGCACTGTTCTCACGCTCGGACCCAGAGTCGCCCGCGGGACTAACGCAGGCGGCAGTTGCCAGGAAGACAAGAGCAATCGCTTGCTTCATGAAAAGCCAGATACCCCTCGGTGCGAGCGCATGCAATTGGGCGCGATAACAGGTGTCCCTCGTAGGGACTTTGAAACCCTAAGATCTCACCAATGCGCAGGCCGGTGGTCGCCGATCAATCCACGAACGGATCGCGCATCAGGATCGTGTCTTCGCGTTCCGGACTGGTCGAAACCAGCGCCACCGGGCACTCGATAAGCTCCTGGACCCGCTGGATGTACTTGATCGCGTTGGCCGGCAGGTCGGCATAGCTCCGTGCGCCGACCGTGCTCTCGCTCCAGCCTTCCATTTCCTCGTAGATCGGCTCGACCGCAGCCTGGTCGCCCGCGTGGCTCGGCAGGTAGTCGTAGACGTTGTTGTGCAGTCGATAACCGGTGCAGATCTTCACCGTTTCGAGCCCGTCGAGCACGTCGATCTTGGTCAAGGCGATACCCGTCACTCCGCTGATCGCGCAGGTCTGCCTCACGAGCACCGCATCGAACCAGCCGACCCGGCGCTGGCGTCCGGTGACTGTGCCGAATTCGTGCCCGCGTTCGCCGATCCCCTGCCCGATTGCATCGTCGAGCTCAGTCGGGAACGGGCCGGAACCCACGCGCGTGGTGTACGCCTTGACGATCCCGAGCACGAAACCGGTCGAATTCGGTCCAAGTCCCGAACCCGCCGCCGCTGTGCCGCTGACCGTGTTCGAGCTGGTGACAAACGGGTAGGTGCCGTGATCGACGTCGAGCAGCACGCCCTGCGCGCCTTCGAACAGGATCTTCGCGCCAGCCTTGCGAACCTTCTTCAGCCGTTTCCACACCGGCTGAGCGAACCGCAGGACAAACGGCGCAATCTCGCGCAGTTCCTCGAGCAGCGCCGCGCGATCCACGGGCGGCTGGTCGAACCCGGCACGCAAAGCGTCGTGGTGTGCGCAGAGGCGATCGAGTTGCGGTTCGAGATCGTCGAGATGCGCGAGGTCGCAGACGCGGATGGCGCGGCGACCGACCTTGTCTTCGTAGGCCGGTCCGATCCCGCGCCCGGTTGTGCCGATCTTGCCCTTGCCCGCCGCCGTTTCGCGCAAGGCGTCGAGATCGCGGTGCAGCGGCAGGATCAGCGGGCAATTGTCGGCTACGGCGAGATTGTCGTCGTTGATGGTGACGCCCTGCCCTTCGAGTTTTTCCACCTCGTCGCGCAGCGCCCAAGGGTCGAGCACAACACCGTTGCCGATCATGCTGGTCGTGCCCGAGACGATACCCGATGGCAGCAGCGAGAGCTTATAGGTCGTGCCGTCGATCACCAGCGTGTGGCCGGCATTGTGCCCGCCTTGGAACCGCACCACCGCATCCGCGCGGCTGGCGAGCCAGTCGACGATCTTGCCCTTGCCTTCATCGCCCCATTGGGCGCCGATTACGGTGACGTTGGCCATTGGTTTCCTTTGCTGAGCCCCATGCCGAACTTTGCGCCGGGACGCGCAAACCGCGCGGGATTAGGCGCTGGTGTGTGCAAGGGCAAGCCGGATCGACGCAACTCCCACGAATTCGCGCGATACAATTCGCGACATCGTTTTCATCGACCGTACAGAGGGTTTTCGCAACACACCCGTCTAGCGAGTGCAATAACGGGAGCCACAGCATGAATCGACTCACAGCAGCAATGGCAGCGGGCCTCGCAACAACGCTGGTCGCAACCCCGATTCTCGCCCAGCAGAACAACCGTCCCTCGCGCGAATGCGTCCGCGAGATCGTGCAGCTTTGCGGACGGGATCGCGCAAAAATCCGTGCCTGCCTGCAAGAGAAGGCAAACCAGCTCTCAGAAAGTTGCGCAGCGGAAGTTCGCGAGCGCGCACAGCAACGCGGGCAAGGTGGCCAGCGCGGTGGCCGGCAAAGCGGCGAGGCCGCTCAGTTCCAGTCCTCCGCCAAGGTCGATCGCACGATCATCTACGGTCAGCACCAGCGCCAGCAAATCGACGTCTACGAACCCGACGATGCAGTGGACGAACTGCCGATGGTTCTCTTCGTCCATGGCGGCGGCTGGTCGTTCGGCAACCACAAGACGACAGTCCAGAACAAGCCCAATCACTTCAACGACAGCGGCTATTACTTCGCTTCGACGGGCTACCGAGTCCTGCCCGATGCACCAGTGGAGGAACAGGCAAAAGACGTCGGAGCGGCGGTCCAGGCTTTGCGCGGGCAGGCTGGGGCAATCGGGTTCGATCGCGACCGCATCGTGTTGATGGGCCATAGCGCGGGCGCGCATCTCGCGGCGCTGGTTTCGACCGATCCGCAATATGCAGGCGACGCCTTTGCGGCGATCAAGGGCGTGGTGCTGCTCGATGGTGCGGGCTACGAAATTGCAAGCAGCATGGCGGCCGCGGAGCCGCGAGCAAAGAACCTCTACCGCGATGTCTTCGGCGAAGATCCCGAAAGACATTCGGCGCTTTCCCCGGTCACCCATGCAGGCGGTCGCGATGCGCCGCACTGGCTGGCGCTCTATGTCGAGGATCGCGAGCGCGCCAAGGTGCAGTCGGAGAAGCTGGTCGCAGCCTTGTCGAACGGCGGTGCCTCGGCGCAGGCCGTAGCGATTTCCGGAACCGACCATAGGCGATTGAACCGCGAATTGGGCACCAAGGCGGGCACCGCACAGAACGAAGTTGTCGGTGAATTCCTGGTACGGATCTTTTCTTGATTCTCTGGATCTGGATACAGTTAAGTTTGTATTCAAACAGAAAAATTTACTCCCCGTTTCGAACAGGAGGTAGATTATGGAAAAGAGCACAAAGAAGAATCTGGGCATGGGAGCCATTGGAACCGCGGCAGGCTATCTTTCAAAAACTGCTCCGGATCCCAAGGCAGTCCACGGCATCGGGGGATTGGCCGCACAAGCCGGCCAGGGGGCTGGAGCCGCTCTGGCCGCTGGTGGAGGTGCCTTGGCAGCCACGCAAGCCGCCGGTGCAGCAACTTTGGGCGCTGCAACTGCAACGGGCGCCGGGATCGCCGGCGCGGTGGTTGTCGCGGCACCTGTCATTGCAGGGGTCGCTGCCGTCGGTGCGATCGGCTATGGCATCAAGAAGATCTGGGACAGCTGACGCGGCACTTTTCGCGCCCCAGTCCGATGGAAGACGGCTCAGATTTTCACGAGCTCGGCACCATCGAGCCGATACGAGCATCCCAGCGCCTTGGGATCATCATCCTTGGATAGCTGCGCAATCGTCCTGCGACCTTCTGCACGCAGACGATTGCCCGTCTCCGCATCATGATCGAACGGTAAGAACACGGTCCCGGCTATCGCCGGCTCCGGAGCCACTTCCGCCAGCCGATCGACATACAGGGTGAACCCGGTCGCGGCCTCGTCGCTGCCCCCAATCCGGTAGGTTCCGCCCCGCCCAGCCGCACCGCGCAAACCTTCGGCATAGAGGGTGAAACCGAACCAGCTCTGATATTCGAAACCATAGCGTTCGGTCGGGTCGAGCGTAATCCGCGCAGCTTGGCCGACGCGCTCCGCGATCGCCTCAAGCCCGTCGAGCCGCGTCGCTAGCGCACCGCCCGCATCGAGCTCGCGCAGCTTCGCCATCGCTTCGGCGAAAGACCCGGTTGCATAAAGCAGCGGCAAGTAGGCTTCGCCGCCGACAGCTTTCAGCCCGCCAGCATCTTTCGTATCGAGCTCGCGACGGATCGCTTCGACGGTATCGGGCTCCAGCGAACGGTCCTGAGCGGCAATCGTATCGACCAGGTCGGGCAAGGTGAAATCGACCGAGATCCCGGTGATCCCTGCCGCCAGCAGCGCTTCGATCGCGACCATGACGATCTCGCTCGCCGCTGCGACCGTGTCGGCTCCGATCAATTCGCCGCCCAGTTGCAGACGCTCGCGTGCCGGATCGAGCTGACTGGCCCGGATCAAGGCTGTGTCGCCGCAATAGGAAAGCCGTAGCGGGCGCGGTGCCCCCTTCATGCTGGTCGCCGCGATCCGACCGATCTGCGGAGTGATATCGCTGCGCAAGGCAAGCGTTCGCAGGCTCGCCGGATCGACGAAGCGGAACATCTTGCGCGTTCGTACACCCTCCATCCGGCTCGATAGCGAGCGCTCGAATTCGAGCAGCGGCGGACGGACGCGGTCGTAGCCATGTGCGCCCAGCACATCGAGGCAAGCGCGCATGGCAGCGGTGATCCGCGCGGCGGACCTCGGCAGTCGATCTTCGAGCCCTTCGGGCAGCAGGTCGTCGGGTTGAGTCATTGCGTCACTCTTCTGAGACTGGCGCGCTTGCCCCAACCCGCATCAAAATGCCAGCGCCATTGCCAGCTTCACACCCTCGACCCGTTCGGCCTCGGAAACCACTTCGGGGCTCATCGCTTCGTCGAGGCTGAGCAGCAACACCGCTTCCCCGCCCGCATCGCGTCGACCGAGATTGAAGGTGCCGATATTGATTCCGTGATTGCCCAGCAACGTCCCGATCCGACCGATAAAGCCCGGTTTGTCGTCATTGACGATGTAGAGCATATCGCCGTCGAGATCGGCTTCGATCCCGATACCGAAAATCTCGACCAATCGCGGCGCTTCGTTGCCGAACAGGGTGCCGGCGACCGAGCGCGCGCCTTGCGAAGTCTCGACCGTTACGCGGATCAGCGTGTTGAATGCGCCCTCGCGCTCGTGGCGGATTTCGCTGACTTCGAGTCCCCGCTCCTTCGCCAGATACGGCGCGTTGACCATGTTCACCGTGTCAGAATAGCGACGCATGAAACCCGCCAGCACCGCCCCGGTAATCGGCTTGCCGTTGAGCTCCGCGGCCGCGCCTTCGCGCTCGATGCTGATCTTGGTGAGGTTTCCATGGGCGAGTTGCCCCACCAGCGAACCGAGCTTCTCGGCCAGCGCCATGTAGGGCTTGAGCTTGGGTGCTTCCTCGGCGCTGAGGCTCGGCATGTTGAGCGCGTTGGTGACGCCGCCATTGACGAGGTAATCGGCCATCTGCTCGGCAACCTGAAGCGCGACGTTGACCTGCGCTTCGGTGGTCGAGGCCCCGAGGTGCGGAGTGCAGATAAAGTTGGGCGCGCCGAACAACGGGTTTTCCTTGGCCGGTTCTTCAGCGAACACATCGAGCGCCGCGCCGGCCACCTGGCCGCTTTCGAGGCAATCGCGCAAGGCCGCTTCGTCGATCAATCCGCCGCGCGCGCAATTGACGATGCGGATTCCCGGCTTCGCGTTCTCTAGCCGTTCGCGGCTGAGAATGTTGCGGGTCTCGTCGGTCAGCGGGGTGTGAAGCGTCACGAAATCAGCACGCGACAGCAGCGTGTCGAGATCGACTTTCTCGACACCGAGTTCCACGGCGCGATCTTCGGTCAGGAATGGATCGTAGGCGATCACCTTCATCTTGAGACCCTGCGCGCGGCTGGCGACGATCGAGCCGATATTGCCCGCACCGACCAGGCCGATGGTCTTGCCGGTAACTTCGACGCCCATGAAATCCTTCTTGGGCCATTCGCCATTCTGGGTACGCGCATTCGCGGCGGGGATCATTCGGGCGAGCGCCAGCGTCATTGCAATCGCATGCTCGGCCGTGGTGATCGAGTTGCCGAACGGAGTGTTCATCACCACCACGCCCTTGCCGCTGGCGTAAGGGATATCGACGTTGTCCACGCCGATCCCCGCGCGACCGATGACCTTGAGGTTGGTTGCCGCGTCGAGGATTTCGGGCGTGACCTTGGTCGAAGAGCGGATCGCAAGGCCGTTATATTCGCCGATACGGGCCTTCAGTTCTTCGGGCGTCTCGCCGGTGATCACATCGACGTCGCAGCCGCGCTCTTCGAATATGCGCGCAGCGTTGGGGTCCATCTTGTCGGAGATGAGTACTTTGGGTTTGGTCATTGGAATTTCCTCTTCGGAGCGCGGTTTTGCACCGGTCCGATCAATCTTGGGGAGGAGGCGGCTCGCTCCCGAGCCGCCGTAAAATCAGCCGTTCTTGACGGATTCGTAGGCCCACTCGATCCACGGCAGCAGGCGCGAAATGTCCTCCTGCTCGAGCGTGCCGCCGCACCAGATTCGCAAGGACGGCGGGGCGTCGCGATAGCCGTTGAAATCGTAGCCGACCGCCCGATCTTCGAGCATCTTGACGATCGTCTTGGGCACCCCGGCCTGATCTTCGACCGAGAGGCTTTCGTACCAGTCTCCGGTGAACTTCATGCACACGCCGGTGTTGGTTCGCTTGGCCGGGTCGGAAACCATGTTCTCGAGCCACGGCGTCGCTTCGATCCAGTCCTTGACGATCTTGGCGTTGGCGTTCGCCCGCTCGATCATTGCCTTGCGACCGCCGATCGACTTCGCCCATTCGAGCGCGGCGATGTAATCCTCGGTCGCGAGCAACGAAGGCGTATTGATCGTCGCGCCTTCGAAAATGCCGCGATTGAGCTTGTCGCCCTTCTTGAGGCGGAACAGCTTAGGCAGCGGCCAGGGCGGGTCGTAGCTTTCGATCCGCTCGACCGCTTTGGGCGAGAGGATCAGCATGCCGTGCTGCGCTTCCGAACCCATCACCTTTTGCCAGCTGTAGGTCGTGGCATCGAGCTTGGGCCAGTCCATCTCCATCGCAAAGATCGCGCTGGTGGCGTCGTTTATCGTGATACCTTCGCGGCCGGGTTCGAGCCAGTCGGTGTCGGGGATCATCGCGCCCGAAGTGGTGCCATTCCAAGTGAACACCACATCGTTGCGCTGCGGGATGGTGGTGAGATCCGGAATCTCGCCGTAATCGGCTTTGAGAACCTGCAGGTTGGGCAGTTTGAGCTGCTTCACCGCGTCCTGGATCCAGACATTGCCGAAGCTTTCCCACGCTGCGACCGTTGCCGGGCGAGCGGGATCGAGCATGCTCCACATCGCCGCTTCGAGCGACCCGGTGTCCGAGGCCGGCATGATGCCGACGAGATAGTCGTCAGGGATACCCAGCAATTCGCGCGACAAATCGATCGCGTATTTAAGACGGCCCTTCGCATGCGCCGAGCGGTGCGAGCGTCCGAGCGAATCGGTCTTCAGCTTGTCGAGCGACCAGCCGGGGAACTTGACGGTGGGTCCGGAAGAAAATTGCGGGCGCTCAGGTTTGAGCGGGGGCTCGTGCGAGAGCCCACGGATGTGGTCAGTCATGTATTCTCTCCTTGCAGAGAGCTCGCGCGGCGTTGGGACCGCGTGGCCCACGCGCGGCACTAAAGTTGCGTGCCAAGGAGTCAATCTGAAATTGTACTCATTCGACAGGGAGTGTCGGCGCAAGGACGAGAGGCAACCCTCATATCTCTCGCCAATCGGCTTTTCGTCGCCTAAATGGGCCGCTCCATGGAATTCACCGATCTTCGCATTGCCCTGTTCAGCGGCAACTACAACTATACCCGGGACGGGGCGAATCAGGCCCTCAACCGGCTGGTTGCCTCTTTGCTCGATCTGGGTGCAGCAGTGCGCGTCTATTCCCCCACGGTCGAGAAACCGGCATTCGAACCGACCGGCGATCTGATCGGAACGCCTTCCGTCAGCATGCCGTTCGGGCGCGGCGAATATCGCATGCCCACCGGCCTGGGATCCAAAGCCCGGCGGGATCTGGCGCGCTTCAAACCCAATATCGTGCATCTCTCCGCGCCCGACCCGTCCGGCCACGCCGCCTTACGCTGGGCGCAGGATCACGATGTCCCGGTGTTGGCTTCGGTGCACACGCGGTTCGAGACGTATCCGCGATACTACAAGCTCGGCTTCATGGAACCCATCGTCGTCAAGATGCTCAAGCGGTTCTACAATCGCTGCGACGCCCTGGTGGCGCCGTCGCAAAGTATGATCGACGAATTGCTCAAACAGGAAATGCACGACGATATCGGCCTGTGGTCGCGCGGCGTGGACCGAACGGTGTTCTCGCCGGAGAAGCGCGATCTCGAATGGCGCCGTTCCCTCGGCCTCGCCGACGACGATGTCGCGATCGTGTTTCTCGGCCGGCTGGTGATGGAAAAGGGGCTGGATGTTTTCGCCGAGACCATCGTCCAGATGCGCAAGCGCCAGATCCCGCACAAGGTGCTGGTGATCGGTGACGGTCCCGCACGCGGATGGTTTGAAGATGCGCTTCCAGGCGGAATCTTTGCCGGGTTCAAGACCGGCGCGGAGTTGGGCCAGGCGCTGGCGAGCGGCGACGTGTTCTTCAACCCGTCGATCACGGAGACGTTCGGCAATGTCACGCTTGAGGCCATGGCGTGCGGCCTGCCAGTGATTGCGGCAGGCGCCACCGGAGCCTCTAGCCTGGTCGAAGACGGCGTCACAGGCCGACTATGTCGACCCGGCGAATGCGGCGATTTCGCCGAAACGATTGCGCCGTACTGCACCGACCATGAATTGCGCGCTCAGCACGGCGCGGCAGGCGCTGCCAAAGCGAGCGAATTCGATTGGGAAGCCATCAACCGGGTGGTCGCGGACACCTATGTCAGACTGGTTGAGGATCGCCGCGCCCTGCAGGAAGCCGAAGCCGCAGAAGCGGCCCTGGCCAGCTAGGTCACCGAAGCACTCCGGTCGACTTCATCCGCATAGCGTACCACAGCATGAACAACGTCGTTACCCAGATCAGGATTGCGAGCGCGGGATTTTGCAGGCTCTCGGGCGTTTGCGTGAGGACGTGTTGATAGAGCGACGTCCCGATCAGGCCGACAACCGATATGGCGATTGACGTCACCGCCCAGCGCGATCGCAATAAGAGCAAGAGCGATCCGACGAACGCGCCCCAAACGCCAAGGGCCCAAAACGTGTTGGCCCAGACCGGGTAGCTGTTGAAATAGGCAATCTGGTCGGGCGTCATCCCAAGCGATTCGAGCATGCCCAAACGCGTCGTCATATAGCTCATGATGCCGACACCGTTCCAAAGCAGGGTCAGCACTCCCACCACCCAGAGGTGCCAGGGCGTCTTGCGCGTAAGCGTATTGTTCATGGGTTCCCCTCCCCAAAAATCGGTGCGACCCGATCCATGGGGAGCGAAACTAGGCGGGTCGGCCCTTTGCGACAAACCCGTTAACGATCAGCGTCATCTGCTTTTCTACCAGGGACTTGCCACCCGCACGCCAACAGATTGGGTCAGATCCGCTCGATGCGCTTGGCGACCTCGTCGATGATGTCGACGATTTCGTCCATCACCTCTTTATCGAGTTTGCCTGCCCGCGCGCGGTTCTTGAGTACATTGGCAAGGTTGCCCATCGCCCGGAACAAGTCCGGCGAGCGAACTTTCTCCGCGCGTTCGCCATGCTCGTTGAGACGGCCCATCAGGGTTTCGACCTCGGACGCACGCTCTTCGAGCTCGGCCTTGCCTTCCTTGGTCGCTTCGAATGGCTTCTTGCCGCCGGTATCGGCATCCTTGGCTTTGCCTTTCGGCTTGGCTTTGGCCGGTTTGATCTTGCCTTCGTCTTCCAGCAGTTGGAGCGTCGGATAGACCGCGCCTGGGCTGGGCGCATAGCCGCCGCCGGTCATGTCTTCGATCGCCTTGATGAGTTCATAGCCGTGGCGCGGTTCCTCGGCGATCAACGCCAGCAGCGCGAGCCGCAACTCACCGGTGCCAAACATCCGGCCACGACGGCGACGACGACCTGAGCCACCGTGGCTTCCACCCCAATCACCGCCCCAGTCGCCCCAATCGGCGTTCCACTTGCCTCCGGCCGCCATCATCGCCATCAGCGGGCCATACATTTGCCAAGCGGCGTTGCCGCGACGATTCTTGCGTCCATTCTTCCAGGTCATGTGTCTCTCCAACGAGTCTTCGATAGGCCAAAGATATATCGCAAATACGTCGATACAAGGGGGCGATGGCAATTTCTGACAAGTGGCCTATCTGATCCGATGAATGGCAGACCTGTTTCACGATGATGCTCCTCCGCCCGCGCGCAAGGACGAACCGCGCGACGATGCCCCATTAGCGGACCGGCTGCGCCCAGGCTCGCTCGGCGAGATCATCGGGCAGGACCACTTGACCGGAACCGAAGGCGCGATCGGAAGGATGGTCGCTGCGGGCAAGCTCTCGAGCATGATCCTGTGGGGGCCGCCCGGTACGGGCAAGACCAGCATCGCGCGGCTCCTTGCCGACGCGGTTGGGATGCGCTTCACTTCGATCAGCGCGGTGTTTTCGGGCGTCGCCGATCTCAAGAGGGCGTTCGCCGAGGCCGACAAGATGGCCGATGCGGGCCAGCGAACCCTGCTGTTCGTGGACGAAATCCATCGCTTCAACCGAGCGCAACAGGATGGCTTCCTTCCCTATGTCGAACGCGGCACCGTGACGCTGGTGGGCGCGACGACCGAGAACCCGAGCTTTGCGTTGAATGCAGCGTTGTTGAGCCGAGCGCAGGTGCTGATCCTCGAACGCCTCGATCACGCGGCGCTGGAGGCTCTTCTCGTCCGGGCAGAGGAACTTGAAGGCCCCCTCCCGCTCGATGAGGATGCCAGAGCCGCGCTGATTGCTTCAGCCGACGGCGACGGACGTTTCCTGCTCGGACAGGCCGAAACACTCTACAACGCCAAACTGGCCGAACCGCTCGATCCGGCAGGCCTTGGCGCCTTCCTCCAGCGCCGCGTCGCGGTCTACGACAAGGATCGCGACGGCCACTACAACCTGATCAGCGCGCTGCACAAATCGTTGCGCGGCTCGGACCCCCAGGCGGCGCTCTATTATCTCGCACGCATGCTGACGGCGGGAGAGGAACCGCTCTACGTCGTGCGCCGGCTCGTGCGTTTCGCCAGCGAGGATATCGGCCTCGCCGATCCGCAGGCGCTGACACAATGCCTCGCCGCAAAGGACGCCTATGAATTCCTCGGTAGCCCGGAAGGCGAGCTGGCGATCGTCCAGGCCTGCCTCTACCTCGCCACGGCGCCCAAATCGAACGCTGCCTATGCCGCGCAGAAATCCGCGTCCAGATCGGCTCGCGAGACAGGCAGCCTGATGCCGCCCGCCAATATCCTTAACGCACCGACCAAGCTGATGAAGGATATCGGCTATGGCGAAGGCTATTCCTACGATCACGAGGCCGAAGACGGCTTCTCCGGCGACAATTACTGGCCGGAAGGGATGGAGCCGCAGATCTACTACGAACCGGTCGAGCGCGGCTTCGAGCGCAAGGTGAAAGAGCGGATCGATTACTGGAAACGGCTGCGTTTGGAGAGACAATCCAATGCGTGAGTTCGACCATTTCGTTGCAATCGACTGGTCGGGCGCGCGCGGCGAACGGCATAAAGGGATTGCTATCGCCATTGCCGAGGCTGCAGGAGGGCCGCCGGTGCTTGTGCAGCCTCCGGTCGGAGGCTTTTCACGCATCGAGGTTCGCGACATCCTGCGCGACGAACTCCCGGCCAATTCGCTCGTCGGTCTCGATCTCGGAATCAGCCTTCCTTTCCAGGATTGCGGCGCTTTCTTCCCTGGCTGGGACCGGACCCCCAAGAATGCCAAGAAGCTCTGGGCCTTGATCGACGCAATCTGCGACGGCGACGAACATCTTGGCGCGCACAGCTTTGTGAACCACCCCGATGCGCGCCGCTATTTCCGGCACGGCAAGGATGAGGTGGGCGACCGCTTCCTCCTACCCGATGCGATCGGCCGGGAAGGCCGTTTTCGCGAGGCCGAAACCGCCCAGCGTGCACAGAAATGCCGCCCTGTCAGCAACTTCAACCTCGTCGGCGCGGCGCAGGTTGGAAAGAGCTCGCTCACGGGTATGCGAATGCTGCACCAATTGCGCGGGCATGTGCCGGTCTGGCCGATGGACCCGGTTCCGGACAAGCGCATCACCCAAGGCGGATCGATGATCGTCGAGATCTATACCGGACTCGCTTCTAGGGAAACCGCGGCGTTGGGCGGTCGCACCAAGTTGCTGACCTATGCCGACCTCAATTCGGCGCTCGAAGTTCTCGATTGCCCGCCGGTCGACGAGATCGGCGAGGTCGACGATCACTCCTCCGACGCGCTGCTGACCGCCGCATGGCTGCGCAAGGTCGCGCCGGAGCCAGAACGCTGGGAACCGCGCTGCCTGACGGCACAGATCGCTTACACCGAGGGCTGGACTTTCGGCGCATTGTAGGCATGCCGTGGCGTTGTCGCTGGACCTTCAACGGTCGCTGGGCCAAGCTCCGCCAATGAACGACAGTGCAGCCCGCGACGATCCCGCGATCGAGTTCCTGTGCGATCCCGAACTCGAAGGCACCATCCCTGTCCCCCAACCGGCCGTTCGCTTTGCGCCCGAATGGTTCAAGCGGCTCGACCGCGAGATGGGTATCCCCGATGCGCAGGGAATGCCCGGGCTGACGGTCAAGGCGTGCCTCCCCGTTACCGACGCCTTCTCACTCGGATTTGTGATCCCGCTACCCTACGATTTGACCTTCGGCGGTGGCGACCAGCCGGTGAACCTCGATATCCGCTGGCCCGACGATTGCGCCTTCCGGCCGATCGAGCAGCATCATCCGGGCCAGCTCGGTGCACCCCATCCGCCTTTCGCCGGAATCGTCCCTCTCAAATTCGTCAATCCGTGGCGAATCAAGGTGCCCGAAGGATATTCGGTGCTGTTCCAGCCGGTTCTCAACCGCCCCGAACTGCCTTTCTACTGCTTTTCCGGACTGGTCGACTGCGATCGGTTTGCAACGACCATCAACTTTCCGTTTATCTGGACCGGCGGGTTGCAGGAATTTCGGCTTGAGGCCGGGACGCCGATCGTCCAGCTCATTCCGATTAAGCGCGACACGCTTATCAAAGGCCATATCGCTCGAGCTTCGAGCGAAGAGGAATTGCACGAGCAGGAAACGGCGAGACACCGTAAATACAACGAGGAATCGACCTATCGGAAGGAGTGGCGCGTCAAGAAATGAGGCGCACCGATCACCGGTGCGCAGGCAGTTTCCGATCTCAGCGTTCCAGGCGCGAAGTGTCAAGCCGATTGCGACTGAAGCCCGTGCGGCGCAGATCCTCCAGCATCTCGGCACGACGCCGATCTGCGGGCGTGCGCGGGTTGGCGAGCCGTTCTTCGGCTTCCCGCGCGGGATCGTAGGTGATCTCTTCGATCAGCTGCATGTTGTGGTCTCGGACCATGCCCGGGATCAGGAACAGGTCAACGAACAGCCACGGCAATAGAACCAACCAGCCGACAATCGAAAAGAGCAAGGCAAGCTGGATCACGCCGGTCCTCTTGCTGCCGGCGTAGAATCGGTGCGCACCGAAGACCCCGACGAAAAACCACAAGAGGTAGGTCGCCGCGACCGACTTGCGGTTCGCTTAGAACAGCATGTGGTTGTGTACGCTTTCGTCCATTATCGGTCCCTTGTTTGCGATAGACTATGCGCACCGTCCATCGCGGCGCAAGCTTATCGCCGGGATGTTCGATTGATGACAAAGAATGCTCGACGAAGTCTGGACTTTGCATGCAGTTTGCGGCTAGCGCGCGCTTCGCGTCGTTGCAGACGCGGGAAAGTGCCGGCTTAGCTCAGTTGGTAGAGCACCTGATTTGTAATCAGGGGGCCATGGGTTCGAATCCTGTAGCCGGCACCATACCTTCCTTGCGGCCAGAATGGTCCGATAAAGCCTTGAATGGCAAGGATATTTCGGGGGTTTGAAAACCGTTTTCACGGTGGAACTTGATATGCCCGCCAAAGACCAGTCTCAACATGGCACGGCGATCTTCCAGTCGACCAGTTTCCCAAAGATTCCAAGGGTTTGAGAGGAACTGGAGAGCGGTTTGAAAAGTTGTGTCATAGTCCCTAGCTGGGCGACCACATTTGGCGACCTTTTCCTGTAGGACTGCCTTGCGACGCTCAAGCTTCTCGACCTTGGCTTCATAAGCGCCAACCACCGCAACCGAGTCCGATTCAACCAGCCGGTCGATGAGCTTTGATATCTGCTTCTCTACTGAGCCTATCTCGACACGATTTTGGGTTGCTTCTAGCCTGCTAGTTTCTGCCCGTTTGTCCCATTGGTCGCGAAAGATCGCATCGGCCAATGCGAACAATTCTGGCGCAGGTGTCAGCTCCTTAACAAGGTCATGGAGTTCTTCCTCTACCTTGTCACGCGAGATGGACTTCTTGTTGCTGACGCAGCCACGCTGACGGCACATGTAATAGGCGTAGTAATCATTGCGGCCCTTCGCCCATGTCGAAGTCATCGGATGGCCGCAATCGCCACAGCATACAAAGCCGCGCATAGGGAAGTCTTCGCTGATGTTCTTACGAGCTGGAGCCACAGCTTTCTCAGCTAGCCGTTCTTGAATGCGCTCATATGTTTCTAGGCTAATCAGGCCTTCGTGTTGCCCGTTGCGTAAGGACACATCCCATTTGGGATAGTCGATGTGGCCTGCATAGAGGATTTGCTTCAGCATATGTGTGACGCGTTCGATGAGCACTACGTCATGGCGACATCTTGGGAACTGCGGTTTGGATTCAAAAAACCGTTTCACCTCTGCCTGCGAGGTGAAACGCCCGCTGGCGAAGCCTTCGAGAGCTTCAGTTACAATTTTCGCGTATGGTTCGTCAGGAACCATGACTTTCCCGCCACCTGGCTCGCGTTCGAAGCGATAGCCTAACGGTGCATGGAAAACCCAATAGCCGTTCAGCATGCGTGCGCGCATCCGGTTCTTAGTCTGCTCTTTGTTCTTCTCACGCTGATGTTGGGAAACACTGGCCAGCAGGTTTTCGACCAACTGGCTGTCGGAGTCTTCACCAAACTCAATTGACGGAGACTCCAGTGTCGCACCCGCAGAGGCGATGTCTCCTCGTAGGCGAAGGTGCGCTTCCAGCCCACGCGCAAGGCGGCTGATGTCATCAATGATGACTACCAGCCCTTGTTTGCGCTTCCGCCGCAGGAACTTGAGCATCGCTTGCATGCCTGGCCGACTCACCGCCGATCCTGACATTTCATCGGTGAACGTCTCGATGACCTCATAGCCACGGTAGTCGGCAAACTCGCGGCAGCGGGTCTCTTGGGACTCCAGACCGGTGCCTTGCGTTGTCTGCTGGAGTGAGCTGACGCGGCAATAGATCACTGCTTTCGTTCTTGTATTTTCGCTCATGGCTTGTGCTCTTTCCCAGAATCCCGATTCCGGCCAATGCGCTCGCATTGACCTTCAATTGTCTGTTTTTCTTGTGTTTCTGAGAGTTTATCACAAGCTGAGCGGCGCGGGAAAGCCCTATCTTCCCTTTGTTCGAGGGTAATTTGCTCGGAGGTCTGACCGAAAGCGGCATCGATGAAATGGGCCATGATGTCCGCGACAATGCCGATCAGTTCGTCCTTCTCGGACTCAGGCATGTCGATATCGGCAACAAGTTGCCGATATTTCTTCAGATCATGAAGCTCCAATAATGCCACCCAAAACCCTTCTGCCTCGCGCACGAGGCAAGTCATTCAAGATACAGGTATTGGATATGACGGCTTGCTACCGCTTCTGGGAAAAACACCAACGCCCCACACCTCGGCTGTTTTTCCGGCACCTTTCCTCCAGTTTACTACACAGGACATGGCTGGCGCAAATTTACTTAGTGTTGGCAATACAATGACCTGTGCTACACAACAATCAAAGGGGGAAGTTATGTTCACACGCCGCATCATTATTGCGTTCGCTTCACTTGGATTATTGAGCGGAGTAGCTCATGCTCAGCAAGTACAGGTTCCAATTGCGGATGGTGTTACTCAGGTTTCACCAGACGGCGAATGCCCGGACGGAACAGTCCGGCGTACGCAAGTCGTAGGGCAACAAGTCGCACAACAGGGCTTTGGTCGTACGATACACTATTGCGTAAGATCGGATCGACTACCGGATAGTTCGCAGCAACAACTTCCCGAACTTGCAGAAGAGCGGGCATGGCCTACGCTTCTCCCGATCTCTCAGTTCGGGACTCCCGGCACAAATTCCGATATCGTCCTACAAACGCTCACCGACGACGAGTTACTTTTGCTAAGAGATCGCGTCTCAGAAATCTCATTTGCTAACTATCGACTTAGCGGCTGCCATGATCGCGCCCACGCAGCTTATCTTGTCCTCCCAGAGGAGCTAAGGGCCAAAGCCGGGAAGCTATGGGTTGTTGCCCCGTCGCTCTACACTCGCGGCGTTCGTGGCAACATTACCTATCAGGCTGACGAAAGCGTTAGTTGGGGTTACCATGTCGCTCTCGCTTTCCTAACTGATGACGGGGTTATGCTCTTTGACCCGACCCTTTCTCCAGGGCGTTTGCTTACCGAGAGTGAATGGTTGGGCAGCTTTGATTATCCTCGTTTGAGCTTCCGGATGATGTCGGATGCAAACGTGTATCTATTCTTCAACGAGCACAACGATATTGCCGCCATGAACCGTGACTATGGTTATATCCAAAATGTTCAAATATGGACTGGCGCTGGGTTCGACTACACTGGCCCATCTCGAGAACAAGATTGGATTCCAAATGCACTTGCTCGTGATTCGGTGGGGGCACTGGTCGAGGATGGACGTGTTTGCGAAACTCTGCAGCAATACAAAGGAGACCCTGATGGCCTCCTTTCCGCGCTTCAGGGAGGGACGCTACCTTCGTCTTGTGCGAGTGAAGCAAGTCTGTTCGACAGTACGCGAGAGGAGTGGTCTGCACGTTTGAACTGAACGAACAATCTGCTTCCAATTCTTAGGGTGCAGCTTCGATAGTTTCTTGATGCAAAGTTCTCACGTCTCCAATCTCTGATTTCCAAGGTTCGACCTCGTAGAAAGGGAGCATATCGCAGACAATCAGCTGTGGCAGTCCCGCCAGTTTGATGATCTGCATACCGTTACCGATTGCGCGGATGTCTTCGGCCTGGAGAACAGGTCTGCGGCTCTCACCGCGATTGGTGCCTGCGCTCTCAATAGCCCCACCGCCAACATTCTGACCACGCGTCACGAGTGTTCTATTGCCAGACCATCTCTCGACATCGCGCATGAGCGCGGGGTCTTCGATGCCTGTCATGGTGAAGATGGCGGCCTGATCCTCGAACTCCTTGACCGCATCGCGCGACCAGCGGCCTTCCATAGAATAGCGGCCCTGGCTGAAGAACCAGAGCTGAATGCCTTTGCCCCGATAGAGGCGAAGCGCCTTCATAATGGCAGGCGCGGGCGGGAGTTGCGGAAATTCATCCAGAAGGAAGCAGGTGCGCAGTGGCCCGCGTTCGCGAGCTATCGTCTCGACTGCGTAGTTGACGATCAAGCTGATCCAAGGTGCTATGACACCGAGCTTCTCACTCGGGGCCATGAGATACACCGTGGTTGGCTCATGCTTGAGACGCGCGAAGTCGAAATCATGCGCTGACGTTGTGCGGTCGAGTGTCTTGCCGATCTCAAATGCTGAGAGTGCCTCGATTGCGTCCGACTTGTAAGCCTCGAACTGCTTGGGAGCGTCCGCATAGGTTGCACCCAAAGCAGCCGCACGGCGGGCAATGCCTTCGATGCCGCAGCTCACCATCAACTGGAAGTTGGCAGCAAAGTCATCATCTGAAGCATTCACGAACCGCCACAAATTGCCCAAGGTGCAGCTCTGCGGCTCCATGTAGGCGAGATATTCCATCCGCATGGCGAGCAAGCGGATTGCGCCTTTGCGCACCCAGCTGTTCTCGCCATCGCGCGGATTTGGCGGCAAGAGGATTTGCGCGATCTCTTCGGCCTGCGTGTCGATTTCTCCGCCATCCGCCACGATGTCGACGAGGACATGCAACGGGTTGATGCGGGTATTGGTAAGTCCAAGCAGGCCGAACGGATTGAGCGTGATGCAATTCTGTCCAAGCGTCTTCGAGCGATGCTCGATTGACGCAAAACAGTTCTCGCCGTCCTTCACGTCCACGACGATGAGACTGCGATCCCGAACATGGGCGAGATTGGGAAGGATCAGATCTCGCCCTTTGCCGCTTCCTGTGCGGGCATAGGTGAGAAGCTGTCCATCGCCTGCGAACAACAGCATCCTGCCTCTGTGAGCCCCAAGGAACAGTCCGTTCGCATCGAAAAGACCAGCGCGTTCAATCTCTGGCGCTTCGGCCAGATGGCCGTCTCCCAATTGCCCAGACGGCCCCATGATACTCATGTAGTAATTCTGCCATTCGGCGCGCTCCCGCGCTTCCTTCTCGCGCTGGGCGCGATTGAGCGCCTGAGCTGTTTGGAACAAGCGGGGCAGGTGCATGCCAAGTGATTCAAGACGCATTCGCTTGATCCTCTTCGGCTGAGGCATCCCGGCTGATTGAAGGCGGATCAGGGAAAGTGATGGGAGCGATGTTCTCAAAGGCACTTTGCACGTCATGTGGAGAAGCGAGATCGATATCCCAACCTTCAACATCCACGGTCACACCTTCAGTGACGCTACGATCCAGTTCGTCTTGCAACTGGCCGCCAATATTGTCGGCATAATCGATTGCTGACTGGCCAAGCTCGGGGTCAGCCAATCCCGCCAGCCGCCCAAACAGCCGCGCGAAATTGACGACTGTGACATCCATGCCCTGTTGCGAGCGAGTGACATCCATACGCTGTTGAACATAGTTCTGCTGGAGCCGAGCGGTTGCGTCTGCAAAAATCCGCGTCCGGTCATATGTAGCCTGATAGTTCTGCAGCACGCTTTGCGCGATATTCCGATACTGCTCCTGCTGTTGCTCTGCACTCACTCGGACTTCGGCAGCCCAATCCTCGAACTCCGCCTGCGTTTCTAGCTCGTGAGCCCTGATTTCGGCTGCATACCGGCCGCTATAGGTGCCGGTGAAGGTTGAGGGGCGGTATTCAAGCGGTGCAAACATCTCTGCGGCATAGAATAGCACGGCACAGAGCAGCGCGCCTCCAACCATGCCGACGCCTGCAGAAATGAAGGGGCGCTTCGGGGGTGCTACAATCTGAAACGGCAGCGGCTGCTCTAGGTGATGGGATGTTGAGGCAACGCCGCCGCTTTGACGCGGAGCGCTGCCCTCATAGTCGAGTGAATATGACTTCTCGCTCATGGCTTCTGTTTCCTTCCTGTTGTTCGAGAAACAGAAGCCACATCGTTTTGCTGAACGTGGGAGAAAGAAGTCGACTTTGAGACCTCACTCGCCCTTCCGATGAAACGGGCAATCAATGCACCGCTCGAAATACGCCCATGCCCAATGCCCGCATTGTGGGTGGTTGAGGCAGGCCTCTTCAGCAAATCCCGCCGCAATCTCTGGATGTGCCACCCAAAACGCGAGCGAGAGCAGAATTAGACGCTCAGCAATGCGTGCCTGCGGTGCTTGTCTTGGCGGGCTTTCTGCAAACGCCACCAGATAAGACAGCCAGCGAAAGGTGCCGTCATCGTTGAACGCATCGTCGATCGCTGTGTCGCTGATTTCGAGTAGGGTCCCATCCTCACGGATAAAGCGAACGCGCTCGTCGAAGAGCTGGTCGGCCATCCAGTCGGGCACACTGCGTCGCGACATGTAGCTGCCATCCGCATTGCGCAGGTCAGCAACTGCTTTTGCCAGTTGGTGATAGTAGGACCTGGTCAATACCTCCTCGGGCTCTGGCACGATAATTTCGTGCAAGTGAGAAGGCCTGCTCGCGTCATTGCGAGCCGCTGTTTTATGCTCCTGCATGTCTGTTCTCCAAGGTGGAGAACACCGGTGTTCAGTTGGGCTTTACTGGCCTTGCAAAACCACGGCAGACATCATGTTTGCCGCTCTGAAATAATCGCAGGATCGGGTGATTTGCGCCGCTGGAAAGGCGCCGGAATTGGCAAGAAAGGCACCTGAAATCTACTGGAAATTCCGGTGCGCACCCAAAATGCGGGCGTTACTACCTGTTTGAGTCAAAAGGCATTTTTCGTACTTTCTTGCGATTCTTTGCCTCTTTGTGAGATACTTTTCTGATAGCATTTTCACAAGTGAGGAGAGATGGATCGAGACGAGAGGTTTAAGCGAGAAGGGGTCACAATTATCGATGACGTGTTGAGCCAATATCGGGTTGAAGTCACGGTGATGGAAGCAAACGCGCGCGATGGTATTCTGCCAAGAGATTGGGAAGAGTTGCGAACCGATGGTCGCGAGACAGTTGAAGAGCATAAAGCCAAATTTGAAAGTGGTGAGTTGATCGCAGTGCAATGTGAATGTTGGTGGCATGCACCTGACGGCGAGCAGATGCACGAGGACAAGAGCATTAAATGGGGCTCTCTCGTGATGCACAGATTAGTTGGTCCGGCCAGAACACTATTGGATTGGGACACCGACAAACTGGTTAGAGAGGAGTATTTCAATAACGGCTATCGACATAGGCTAGCCCATGAAGGCCCGGCATTTCGAGCGATGAACCACCTAACCGATGTGGTTTATATGGAAGACTATTATGAGAATGATGTTCTCCATAACCCATATGGACCCGCGCTAATCCGCCGTGATGCAATGACCGGCGAGACGATCATTGAGGATTTCTATTTGAAAGGTGAGAGGGTTCCGCCCTTTGACGTGCAAGCGAGCGCCGCTCCCAGCCTGAAGATGGACGGCTAATACTGCACTCTCGCGACAAATAGATCGATTTGCGAATGACAATAAGCTCTTGTCAATTGTGCATAAATTGGCACAGACTTCTTCCGTTCAATCTTCTTGGATCGGAATATGCCAACAAACGGATATCAATATGAACAGCAACTCGTCCGGGATAAGTTGTTTCTTATTGATAAGTTCGCAGAATTCGTAAGGCACATACGCGACACGCGCTACATTGGCCCCGACAAGACCGAAGATGATCTGTTTTTTGAGCTTTATCCGATCTGGGAGCAGGCGGGAGTAAATCCGACCGCTGGACAAGACACAGCACTCAAAAGTCACAAAAAATCGGTGTTCGTCACTAAGACTCTCGAACCGATCCAGTCGAAGGACAGTCACTCCAAAAAAAGCGGAAAGCAGAACATCCTTTGGTTTTTGACGTGGCTTCATGCGTATCATGAGGACAAAGCCCGAGAATGGTTCGAGATTGTTCGCGATCACTACCGTACCGAAGGTGATACCGAGCCAATTGCCGATTTCACTTTCTCGCCATTTGAAGGCGGCCCTCCGGCATTTGAAGACACTGAACTAGCCAAAGACTGGGGAATAGCACCACAGGAAGAATCTAGGCTCGTAGAAGCCGTTTCAACCGTGAAAATTGCGTTCGGCGCTCGCGACAAAATATTTGTCGCCCTTATTGCCTTCCTGGCAATCTCGGCAGGGATTCTTTGGTATCAAAATAGCAAGAACGCCCGGCTCTTGGAGCAATATGCAGTGGCCGGTGAAGCGCCCAATTTTAACATACTCTATCTTGATGTTGACCATTTGGGACGTGGCCAATTCGACAGGATTAGAAACGGCGATGAGCGCGCGCCTGACGGCAACGAGCTTTATGCGCAGATGTTCGGCCTACCCGTCGTAGATTTTGGTCTCCACGAGAGCCTAAGAAGTGAGTTGTTCGAGAATTACGGTCAGGTCCGAAGAGACTTTGAGGAGCGCGAGGGCATATGCCTGATAAACGACAGCCCAAGCGCAGAAGTGACACGCACGAACACACTATTTCTCGTGATCCAGAGTATCGGCGGAAGCGCCGCCTATGATGTCACGCTCAATTTGGAGAAAGTTTCGCTGGAAGGCCGAGCACTCATTGACGGCAATTCCAGCCTATATCCAGCGTTCAATCATGCGAACAATCGGCACGGTTTTGTCATGCCGAGAAGAGTCGCAAATCTAAGAAACGAACGTGACACGTCGAATGAAACCGACACAGAAACGATGTCAATTTCTCTAGGCGACTTGTTGAGCGCCGATGGTCGTTTGGTAGAGCTTGAGGCCTACTCCGACATGAGCGCGAGGAATTCCGTTTACGGAAGAATGTTGCCCTGCGATTCAGAAGAGAGCGCACCGGCCTACGCTCACAACCGCGAGATAAAAGTCAGCGTGCCGACCGAATATGTGCCTGTCTCACTCACTTACAGAACTGTTCTTGGTGAGGAGGTGACGCAAAACATTAGAATGCCAAATGAGATGGGAGTGTTACTCCATCGAGGAATCATCATTCACGGCTAGAGTTCGGCCCAAACGCTCGCGCGAACTAACGACCTATCTGCCGACTTAAGTTGGAGGTTTCAGAATCCCGCCTCCATCTTCTACGGGTGTAAAGTGAGCGCTTCTACCATGAAGACGGCTTTCTTGTTCCGTTTGAAGTGAAGTAATGATGGGAAAACCCTCAATCATGGCCGGCGCCAGTCACAAATTGTCATGACCATGCACTTTCCGGCTGCACAACCGCAAAAAGTCATGCTAGAGACCTTTGATGGTGGGAAAACAACGATCTAAACGCTACACTTCTGGGGCGCTTTTCGCGGGGATTGGCGGTTTTTGCCGAGGATTCGAAGATCACTCGATAGACACTTCATGGGCTTGCGAATGGGATGACCATGCTTGCTCAACATATGCAGCCAATTTTTCGAGCACGAAGCTCCATCAGCAAGACGTTCGTGATCTGCGCGCGAGTGAGCTCGATCCCGTCGATGTGCTTCACGCCGGCTTTCCCTGCCAAAGCTTTTCTCAGGCGGGTAATCGCTTGGGTTTTGACGATGAACGCGGCCAGACCTTCTTCGAGATAATTCGACTTTTGAAGGAGTGGGGTAAGGACAGACCGAGCGTTCTGGTTCTCGAAAACTCTCCGTTCTTGAGGGATGGCAACGGCGGCGAGTGGTTCCTCCAAGTTCAAAGCGCAATCCGGCGCGCAGGCTACTGGTTCGCTGATGGCAACGCACAGGTGCTGAGTACGCATGAGTATACTCGTCTTCCGCAACAACGTCCGCGCCTCTTCATGCTCGCATTCTCGACGGACCATTTTTGGGACGGAGCGGTACGCTGGCCCTCCAAATTGTCGTCGGTAAAGAAACGGCTCGAAGACTATGTCGAATTCGATGCGGATGTGGATGCCGAGTACTACCTCGATCGCGACAACAAATATTATCGTATGATCGATGGCCTTCGCTCAGAAGATCACGAGATTTACCAGCTTCGCAAGTACATTGTCCGGCCGAAAGTAAAGGGGACATGCCCAACACTGACCGCCAATATGGGCAAAGGCGGCCACAACGTGCCGTTCATATTCTCGCCGCGAGGCTTGCGGAAGCTAACTGAGTTTGAATGCGCCAAGCTGCAAGGGTTCGACGACCTAACGTTTCCAAGCGAAGTGCCGCGGCATGCACGATACACGCAGATTGGAAATTCGGTCGCTCCTCCAATCGCAGAACGTTTGGGTCAAGCGATCGCCGAAAAACTTCAAGAGAGAGACAGAGACAGTGATGGGCAAGCCGACGATAGGGCTCAAGTTTCCCGAGGATAATGCGAACCGGTGGCGCGGCTTCAATACGCCAGGGATCGCTACATTTGCCGGACATCGATACCGATCGCTTGCCCGTGAGATCGCTCAAAACTCGCTCGACGCGCGCCTTTCAAACGACGAGCCCGTTCATCTTGACTTTTCGCTTCTCGAAATCCCAACAGAAGACCTTCCGGACATTGAAGAGTTTCGTGAGACTTTTGCGGCGGTTCTAAGTGCTAACAAGGAACTTGATTCCAACGAAAAGGCTCAAGCATTCTTTTCTGACAGCCTTAAAGCGCTAAGCGCCAAATCGGTAAAGATCCTTCGGATTTCGGACACGAACACGACAGGCCTGGTCGGACCGTGCGATGTCGGGAAACCCTTTTTTGCTCTAGTTAAGGCCGAAGGTCAGACCGTCAAATCGTCGGACACCGCTGGCGGATCGTACGGTATCGGTAAGTTTGCCCCTTATACGCTTTCGCGCTTGCGTACTGTCTTCTTCGCCACAACCTATAGGAATGAAAGCGGCGAACTGGCTCGATTAGCCCAAGGACGCTCAATCTTAACATCACATAATCGGGGTGAGCAACGATATGACGCCGAAGGTTACTGGGGGCAGATTCAGGACTTTCTACCGGTTGGAGATGCAGATCACGGGCAAGTCCCAGAGTGGCTAAGGCCGGAAGTTCTGTCAGAGACCACTGGAACAGCAATTCATATCATCGGTTTCGATGACACTGAAACGCTTTGGCGCGAACGCATCGTTAGCAGCCTGGCGGAGAGCTTTTTTCAAGCAATTGGGTCGGGCAATCTCACTGCCAATGTCGAAGGCTTTGAATTGAATGCAAAAACCCTTGATTCAGTGTTCCGCAATTCCAAAGTGCTGAAATCGTTGGAGGGTTTGACTGATGCCCAGTCAGCCTTTGCGCTATCTCACCATTTTCTCTCGACGTTGAACCCGAACAATCCTGGTTATCGCAGTAATTCGACTGAGAATCAGCTATTTGGCGAAGTTCGCCTGCATCTTGTAGTCGATGCCAATCTACCCAAGAGGGTCGGCGCAGTTCGCAACGGAATGCTTATCACCGATCGCTTTCCTGGGCTTATCAGGCTGAATGAATTCAAACCCTTTGTTGCGCTCCTTACGTTCGAGAGTGACAAAGGGAATGCGTTACTTCGGAGGATGGAGCCACCTGCGCACGACGCGATCGAAATCGACAGACTTGAAGGATCAGACGATTTCGCTGCTGCTAAGAGAGAGCTCAACAAAGTATCGAGCTGGGTTCGGCAGCAGCTTACGCATTTTGCCAAGGACAAAGTTCGCGACACGATTGAGCTTGATGAGCTGGCCGAGCTGTTCCCCGACGACAAGGCTAAAGAAACCTCCAAGAAGGATGATGGTGAAGCGAATCCACGAGGTCGAATACGGATACGCTCACATCCGCTTCCCAAATCCAAAAAGGCGTCTTCGATCGCCGATTTGTTCGCCGGTGGACAAGGCGGCGATGTTGGTGAAACGACCGCCGGCGGCTCTGGTGGATCGGGGTCTGGTGGAGGTGCGGAGACGCCGGGCGAAGGCAGTTCAGGCAGCGGAGTCGAGAGTGACAGCGGGCAAAACCGGGCAGGAAGCACCATCTCACTCAGAGATATTCGCGCAGTGCCCAACGGAGATCGTAAGCGCTTGATCCACTTTACCCCCGAAGAAGGTGGTGCGATCGACGTGGCGTTCGCCATCAGCGGCGCTGACGCTGATGATCCTCTACCAATCAAGTCGGCCAGCGAAGGCGAACTTAAGGACGGCGCGCTCCGGCTCGACGCAATCGCACTCAATCGTAAATCTATCACGATCGAACTCGCTGAACCCTTCGCTGGCACGATCAAAGTGAGTGCACATGCAGTTTGATACCAACAGGGCGTTTCCATATCCGGTTTTGCGCGCAGACGTGCGCGACTACGTTCGTGGTGCCTTTCAGGCTTCGATCGACTTCAGCCAGTCAGATGACGAGAAGCAATTCATCATCGACGTGCAAGCGCAGCTGAACGTTCGGGAGATCCAGCAGTTGATAGCTGATGGCAAGGCTGAGTATCTTTACGTGCTGTCGTGCCGCGATACGATGACGCGTCATACCCTGCGCAGCCGAGATGCAATGCTGGAAGAAGCTTTGCCAATCGGTTCAATGCGAGGTGAAGTAAGGATCGAGAAGCTGGTTTCGGTCGTGAAGCCGATCGCCGAATATGCATGCGAGCATATTAATCCTGAATTTGGACCTGGCCCATTTTCGTTCGAGCCGGGCGAGATATTAGCGTTTGATGAGCCCCACGTCGTATATCTAGAGCCTGAGAATTTCCGCCCGCTGACTTCAATTTTTGAGCTGTCTCCGAACGAAAGCCTGGACAAGTTCGAAGTGCAATTCGCAACCAGCGGCGATCGGATTGCGATTGAACTGAACCCTGAATTTAAGGCGCTCGTTGACACAGCACGTACCGACCCGACAAAGATGGCAGTCCTCTTCAACTCGATCTACACGCACGCAGTGATCGACGCGTTAGACAAGCTGAAGGACGATCCCGAAGGTGAACAAAGATGGTGCGGAGTCATAAAGCAGCGAATGGCCGACCTCGAACTCGACATTAACTCACTAAATTCTGAGGGTGTCTATCCGGTTGCTTCGCAGCTCCTCCAGCAACCCTTGAACCGTCTTGCGCAGTTCTTTGGTGACGAACCGGAGGACTTAGCATGAAGTATTTGCGCCAACAGGCTCTCGACCGACTCTACGACGAAGTACCAGAAAATCTGGGTAGATACCGCGCAGGAAGTTTCGACGCCCTCGAGTCCGATCCGATGCTTTATCGCGAACTCGACGTGCAGGCGCCGGGAGTTGCCAAACTCAAAGTTGACAAAGACGCTACTCATGACGCGGCGAATGCTGCGGCAATTTGGTCCACCTTGTCGCACCTATCGCCGGCAGACGCTCGCGATCGTCGCGTTTGGACGATGTTGGCGCATACCACCTATCTAGAATATGCTCGGGCGCGCTATCCTATTCCCGATGATGATGAAGCGGCCATCAAGCAGATAAGAAGCCACTGGTTCGCTTCGAATAATCGCGCACTAGAACGCGACCAGGCTGTATCCCGCTTATGGTGGTTCGCATTTATGGCAAACCGTGCGCAAAACTTATCTCTGGGCGAAGCTCTCAATGCTTTGTTGCATCGAACCGATTTGAGAGCGAATCTCATCGAACGTCCGACTATGGCTCAGTGTGTTCCGCTATTCAGTGCATGGCTGGAAGTCTTGGCGAAAGCCCAGAAGATCTCCGGAGATGACGAGCATGAATTCTTTCGCCGTCCAGTCTACCGCACGGCGCTGAAGCGGCTCAACGCATTGGGTGGATACCGCTTACTTGACAGCCTGGCGCCAAAGCAACTGCGGAAGCTGGTCGAGACCACTTTGGCGGATGCTAGCGCTCAGGCTTAGACTCATCGAACGAATTTTAGAGGCCAGACAAAACGACCAGTAGATAAGAGCTCCACGCTAAAGTTCACTCGTCGCACTGCCCTCTCGCCGTTTTGTCGGTCGTCCCGGCCGGGAACTGAGAATCATGAAGCCGAGCAGTATTCCGCCAAGCGGAATGAGCTCGAGGAACGCGCCGACTGCGATCGCACCCAAAGTCGCCTGCGGATAAAGTCTGAGATAGGTGACGTTGGAGTGCACGTCGACGCTCGGGATCTCAGCCTGCTTGAGGACTGCGATGTCGTCCATCCCTTCAGTGAGCGTCTCTGCGAGACCCTCGAAATTTTGGACGATAGCGGCGGCGCCGCTCGCCGGCAGGCCAGCGGCATACCAATCGCGGCGCATGGCATCACCCACCGCCTGCATCGCCTCAACTTGAAGTGCATCGTTTACAGCGCGCGTGAGCCGAGCAAATTCATCTCCGCTTCTGCGCACTTCAACGAGCTTGGCATGACGCGCCATGTCGCTGTCTATGATCCGTCTTGTGTCGAGCAGGAGGCTGTCGATACGCGCGAACAGCCGTGATAGGCGGGCCCGGCTGCCAAAGATAGCAACGCGGCTCGCTTCACAAGCATCGGCAATGTTCGCCAGCGTTGTCGCAACGCGGCCAACGTCACCGCCTTCGCGGCTAAAAGCGCCGGTTGCCGCTTCTTGCAGACTCATCCTGTTTGCAGTCGTGTTGCATTCGCTGAGCGGTGCTAGACGATTATTGATTGTTGCTGCAGCGCGCCGGCGGTCTTCGGTCGCCTCTTTCATCTCCCTTAGAGATGCTTCCATATGGGCTCGCTCGCCGGACGGAGCGGCGAGCACCGATGCTGCCGCCGTGGCAAGGATGAATGCCAGCACGAGGTAAGCTGCAATGAAGACACCCATCGCCTTTGTCCGTTTGGACGGCGGCAGCGCCGGTATATGTCTCAGCGCGACATATGAGCCATATGTCAGCCCCGCTGTGATCGCGATCATCGAGAGGATGGTTTTTAGCCAGGCGATCATGTCCATCTGGCCTGATGGAGCAACAAGCTCGGCAATCCACACACCTGCAAAGATGCCCGAGATCGCATGCAATACCATGTTCATTGCGAGCAAGCCGCGAACGCTCGGGGGGAGTTTTGTAGTTCTTGACATAGTTTCTTCCTTTCCCGGTGAGCATTGGCAGCCCGCTGTGCCCGTTCTGGGGGAAAGTCAGTGTTCGAAAGAGAGCTTCGGCAGCGTTGGTAGTGGTGTTGCGTGCAATTGATACGCTACGGAGTGTTTTGGAAAATGGTGGCGAGCTAAGGAGCCATACTGACTGAACTTGAGCTTGAATTTGCGATTAGCGTGATCCGCAAGATGTGCGTTTGTATTACAAAACCGTGCCTATGGCCGGTTTCGTCAAACGCATATCTTGGCAAGGGGAACCCGCTGCGCGTTCCCCGTTGCATCCCCTCCGGCTGTCCGGTGCCTTCCTTGACCCATGTCGTCCTCTCTCGAAGAATACGAGGCGTATTCGGATCGCGATTTGAGCATCAGGGCCAGTCTGGCACCGGAGGCAACGTGTGGCCGTTGCATCGCCAGCCAGGAGAGCCTCCGTGCTCCCCCGGCACCCCCAAGGCCAATGGGCGCAGTCACCGCCCCTCTGGACACCCTCGACCAACCGTTCGCCGATTGGATGCCGCCATGCTTTCGCGCATGGAGACGACCAAAGGGGCTGAATGTCGCCCCTTATGGAATCCCCGCAATCACATCCCACCGAAGCCAGCCTTCACACTACAAATCCAGCTGCGAACCGCTCATTTACGCTATTCTTTGGTATTGAGCCGTTCTTCGAGTTTCGCGATGCCCGCCATGAGTTCGTCAAAGCTTGGCGCGTCTCCCATGAACATGACGTCCATGTCGGCATAATCACGCTTGAGGTTTTCGGTGATTTCATCCGACGGCGACAAGCGGAGCGAACCGATCTCTGCCGTTTCATAGGATGCAGACTTGTCGGCAAACATCAGGCTCTTGTTGCGGACGACTTGTGCGAGCAGGTCAAGGTCGTGCCGTGCTTCTTCAGCAATGCCTGCCCGATCTAGCATGAGCGTATCGTAGTAGTGGCGTGACAGACCATCGCGTAGCTTACCACTGTGATGAAGCGCGTGAAGGATTGTCGCTTTTTCCCAGAACGTGCGCGTCGCTGCCAAGGTGGGGATTTCGGTGGCGGCACTGGGAAAATCATCGGGGAACTCTTCGGCGAGATATGGCGATATCGTCTTAAGCTCAGATGGTTCCGTGTCGCCGCGTGCACCGAATTCCAGCATGATACGAGGCTTTACGTACGGATCGTCGGCATCGTCTTGCTTGTCTCTGGGATAGTGGAACAGGAGCGTTTGGGAATCGCGCGCATCAGGATCGGGAACGACATCCCAGTTTTCTTTGGTTCCCAGAGCAGCTTCAATCTCTCGGACAAGTACAGGCTTTAGGACATCGCTGACATATTTCTCAGCCGCTTCCTTGAGCGCCTTTGTCCGCCGCTGGCGTTCCTTGCCGCTGATGTCAGCCTCCATTGGCGAACCGACATCACGGACAAGCGGTGCGTCTTTGGCAATAGTGAGATCGATATCTTCAGAGAAACGGTGGATGACATCATAAGCTTTGGAGAGCGATGTTCCGCCCTTGAACATCAGATGACCTGACAGTTCCTTGCTGGTCATCAGACGCCGAAGTGTCCAGCAGACCCAAAAGTCTTTCTCGATGATGACCGGACTCAGATCACGCCGGCTTGCTGCTTCGCCTATATAAGCGCGCCGATCATCGACGGACATGCGAGCGAATTCATCCAATGCGGGCCTCGTCTATCTTGAGCACTACATCGCCCATCCAGCCGGTCATCTGCGGACGAGCCTTGATGAGAGCTTGCATGTCATCATCATTGAGACGGTCAGCAAACTGACGAATGGTGCCCCCATCCATATCGTCTTTCCCGAAATGGGCGATCGCCTGCAAAACAGTGTTTGCGCCGTCAGACGCATTGTCGAGCAGCGGCGCGCGCGCGCGTTTGAGTGAGAGAGTACGCCCACCAATGTTCTTGGTACGCGAAGGGCCATCTGTCGTGTAGCTCGTTTTCACCGGAACCTGTGTCGAAAGACCGAGACGATTGACGGCTGCCGCCCCGGCAGGACCAATCCTGTCCCCATTCTTGCGAGCAACAGCGTGAGCTAGGCTGTCGGCGTTGGGACTGAGCATACCAAGTCTGTCGTGCAATTTCGGGAAATCATAAACTCCGCGACCGACACGCCGGATTTTACCTGCCTTTGCCAGACGCGACAAAGCCATGTCGACCGAACCTCGCGTTCCGAAGTCGATGAAATCCTTGGGTGTGAACGCCCATCCACGGCCTTTACCGCGCACGCGTTTCATAATTTTATCGGTCACAGCAGACATTTTTCTGCCCTCCTTATCGTTAGATAATAGCATATATTTTTCTAACAATCAATTAATCAATTTATCCCATATAATTCATCTAATTCAGAGAGGTAATCCCATATTGGGAATATATGTGCCTCTCTTCCCTGATTCAAGATGTTCCCAATCGAGACTTCCCATCATTCGCCCAGCGGAACGTCGCCAAAGCGCCACTCAGAAAGCGTCAGAACGCAAAGGAGCAAGGGCAATGAAGAGAGATCCGCAAGGTAAATGGCGCAGCATCAAGATTATCCGCCGCAGAGGATTGTATAAGGGCCGTGTAGCGGTTCAGATTGAAATGCCCGCCGAGGATTGGGCTTGGATTGAGGAACTCGAAGACCGCCTGATGATCCCCGATCACGATTTGCTTTATATGGGATTCTTCCAAGGCATGGAGCAAATCGGTTGGCAAAACCCCGACAATGTCACAACGCCCAAAGCGCCGCCGCCGCGCACCTATTCGCTACGGAACAACGCACCGGATGCCGAAGAGCATGAGGTCCCCGAGAACGTCATCCCGTTTCCATCGTTCAGCGATCCAAGCGAGCTTGACGACGATATTCCGTTCTAGCTCGTCAAGCGGACAAAGCGCATTTCACAGCCTCTATCTTGGTGCTTATGGTGCGGCGCTCAGCGTCACCGGTCACCGCAGAAAGCTCACTTTGTAGGTTAGCAAGCAATGCCAAGAGTTCTTGGCGCGACAGCCTCGCTAGTGACATTGTGTTGAATACATCTTGCATGGTTTCCTCCTCCTATTTGCCCGCTGTTGCAGGGTTGGTTTGTAGGGAAGAGGGAAAACTCCGTCGGTCTTGCCGCCGTCATTCAGATGAAGCGCAACGACGGTGGAGCAATCCACGCATTAGCGGATTTGATGGCCATAGGCGATGCGATCGGATAGCAGCCCTGAAGCACAAGAAACCACTACCGCAACACACCGAAATGGATGGAACAACACCCATGCGAGGGTTCAACCTCCGAGCAAGTCAGTAGCGGGAACGCGCTGACCTAAAGAGCCCTACTTTCGCGCTGTCCTGTAGTGAGTGAGGGACGAGACTGACCGCTTGGTCGCCACGGTCAACGGCCTGCCCGCACCATTTTGCACGTATGCAAACCGTGTTGCCCGTTTCCGCTCCATTGGAGCGTGACCATCTCTTAAAACCCAACCGGCCTCTTTTCGCCCTGTTCACAAACAGAGACGCGAAGGAGCCTCAGAATGAAAGACGACTATACCCGCAACGAAATGACTTGGGACGGCATCACCATCGAAATTGGCTGGGCGCCAGAATACTTCTCTATCGGTGACGGCAAAACGATGGGCCATCTCGAGATCCGCTCAATTGATCCTGAACGCGAACCGCTGCCTGTTACCGACACAGGCTATCGCTCGCACTGGATGACGCCTGAGGAAATGGATCAATATGGCGGTCCGCTTAACTTCGTCGAAGCCTGGATTGGCCACGAAGCGCAAACGCAATCCTGGATCGATGGGAAATTGAAGAGGGCACAACTGGAGCTATTCTAGCGACCGTTCATGGCGCGATAGAGCGTTCGCATACTAACGCCGGCACTATCGGCGATAACTTGCATATGTTCTCCGGCCGATCGACGTTGCATGGCGTCTTGAACTTGCCTTCTAGACAGCCCGGGCGGTCGGCCAAGTTTTGCACCACGCTTCTGCGCTGCCCTTAGACCGGCCTTCGTCCGTTCGGAAATTAGATTTCTTTCTAACTCAGAAAAGGCGTTCCTGATCTGAAAGAAGCAGCGCCCCATTGCGGTGGAGGTGTCTATTCCCTCAGTCAAAACGAGAAAGTCGACACCATCATTCTCGAACACTTCGAGCGTGTCGAGCGCATGACGCAAAGAACGAAACGCCCGGTCCATTTTCCAGAGAACTAACGTGTCAGAGTATTCGAGCGAGGCCAAAGCCTTTTCAAATCCTGGCCGCTTTTTGGCGATCGCAGATACGCCCTTGTCGGTGAATATGCGGTCACAGCCTGCAGCTTCCAGTGCGTCGAGCTGCAAATCGAGCGTCTGTTCGTCCGTGCTTACGCGGGCATATCCGATCCGTGCCATTCATCTCTAGCGCAGGCTATCCTTGAGTTTGAGACGACCGACTTTTTGTCAAAAAGGGTCGTTTTCGTCATCGTCAATAATCCTCTGATTTTGCGATAACCATAGGCCGACATATCGGCACTGCGCGAAGCGTATATTACTCTAAATCAACGATAAAATCAACAATTTCCAACTCTTGTCATATTGCAACAATCCGTCCTTGACGAAAACGACCCTTAATGTCGAAAGCGGAAAGGACGAGGAAATGGCCTCATTGGCGACAAGAGCTTTTGGAGTAATTGCGGCAGGGGCAGCAGCTTTAATGCCTGCGCCTGCAATCTCAGAAACTGTGCCTGCCAATCAAAACGTTACGGCAGCAGCTGTCACGCCAACTGTCCAGTTCATCAACGCGCAAGACCGCACCATGAATGATGCGCGCGGAATTGCTGCAAGCGCTTCATACAACCGAGTTGCAATTATCGTTTGGGGCGGCAATCGCGCTCTTCAGCAAGAGGCTTACAATGCTGCGCGTGACTTGAACAATATCGGGATTGAAACGGCTTTCGTTCTGGCTCCCGACCACAACTCACTACCTGGTGACGCCGTGATGCAGGTTTATGCAGCCTCGACGCCGAGATTTGATGCTCATGGTGGAAGTGATAATGCGAGAGATGTTCGCCCGATGATGCGTAACGCGGGTGTTGATGCCTATCGTGAAGCATTTCCACGCAGGGTCGCAGCTCTGCAACTAGGCAGTTAAGCTAGGTCCATTGACTTCCGGTGCAGATTGAGGCGGAGTAGCTTCCGCTACCTGCGTTTGCCCGTCAGCACTCTCATTGAAATCAGGAGCCGAACTGAAACCGGCCTCGAAAGAGTTCGCTAAGTCCGTTTCTCCGGCAACAGATAATCCAATACGCGCGGCGATATTTACTTCGATGGTGTCCGCTTGGTCGTTCGCTTCCACACGAATGGCAATGCGCTCAACTTCATTTCCGATGGCCTCGATATTTGAATCAACGACTTCCTCACTAGCGAGTTCGTTTTGACGTCGCCTTTCACCAATAACTGGCGCTTGTTCAGCCATCTCCTGCGCAACTTCGGGCTGCGTCTCTGCAATGTCGGAGAGGATTTCAGCCTTCTCTTCCGGGCTTCCAGCGTTCTGGTAGGCGATCAGTAGGCTTGTGAGCTGCGCTGTCTGCTGGGCATCGAGATTATGGCGCGCTGCAACCTCGTCGATATTCTCCAATGTGTCTGCAACACTTGCATCCATGTCCTCGACATCGATTTCCATACCGAACATATGGAATTGACCGTCTGAGTAAGTGACTCTTGTCATCTCAGCTAGGTCTTCCCTCTGCCTTGCAGCCAGTTCCGCAATCATGCCTGCATCACCTGCAGGATCATCGTCCTTGCGGCGACGCTCTTCGAGTTCGATGAGTTTCTCGACGGCTTTAGTGGCGAGGGCTTCCCCAAAGTTGGTATTTTCCGAATCCGCATCTGCCGATCCGGTGAACATAAAGGCATTTGTGTTGTTGCTGGCGAAAATTGCCGCCTGGTCACTTAGCTCGGCTATCGCAGATGGAAGCAGGTCCGGCTTGGCTGCTAAATCGGCTGCTATCCCTGCTTCTATAACGCTTTGTTGTGTGAGTCCGGCTCGTGCCATCCCATCCCCTTTTTCTCCATAAGTCGTTATATAATAAGAGAAAAAGATGAAGACTTTATGTAAATAATATCAACAATTTGTCTCAAATTTTATCTACTTTTGAGGGTGCGTCTTGATTGCCTGATAGAGCCGCAAAACGAAGTCCCAATTGTCCTTTGTCGCACTCTTGGTCTTCCCAGAGATCCAGTTCTGCACCTTCTGGTGACTGAGCCCGTCAGGCAAAGGCTTAGGTGCGTGACGCAATATCGCAATCGCGCCGAGGCCCGTGCGCCCTATCTCGTCTCTGAGCCGTTCGCGATGCTCATCGCTCAAGACGATCTTTCTTGGGAGGTCGGGAAGCGGTGGCGGTGTCCATTCCCCATAAGTCTTGAACACCCAATCTAGATGTTCCTTCTTTGCGGTCCTTGTCGTGCCATTTTTCCAGCTCTGAATCATCGAACTGGTCAGGCCCACCGGCGCGATCCCGCGCATGCCTCTCAGCAGCTTGGATGGCCCCATGCCCGTGCGGCTGGCTTCATGGGCAAGCTTGTCTTGATGCTCGCTAGTGATCTGTACCCGCATGCTTCAATCTAGCATGAGAAGGGCAGCTATCCGGTCATTCTCTCCGTTTCACCCACAAGATATCTAGGCATCGCGCTCATGCGGCCCGTGTCTGTCTTGCTTGAACTGTGCAGGTGACGGCCGCCGGTCAACACGGGACGTGGTTGCGTGATTTGACCTCAAGCGCCCCTCAATCACCTGCCTTTTCGTTCGCAAGGCACGGCAATTCCGCTGTTGCTGAGAAACTTGAAGAAAAGGAGATAATCCATGACCAACAAACCAACCCATCGCATCTCATTTGCTCGTATCGTCGGCACGGACGACAATGGCGCAGACAAGCTGGGATCAGCCCGAGAGATCGGTGCTATCTGGCCGCGTGAGAACGGCAAAGGCGGCATCCTGCGTCTGGATCATGTCCCCGTCGAACTTACCCGCCACCAAGGCGTGCTGTTCGTCAATGAAGTCGCATTCAAAGACTAGAAAGGATGCCTCATCGCTTAAATCGCAAGGCGTGACTACGTCTTGCGATTTTTTCTGTCTTGTTTCGAGGGCGTTTCGGCCTGTGGCCGACCGCGCTCTAAGGCTTCCAGCCTCCGAGCCTTACAGTCTCGGCCCATTCGGGTGACGATCGCTAACGCTTTGCTCAAGGGGCGTTGCCCCTGGCGCGCGCAAGGCATCCAAACGTATCCAGCCCCTTGGGCCGGACCCTCGTTCGGAGCCTCCTTGGCGCTTGCCTCCCCATTCTCGCCGAAGGGCAGAGGTTCATGAGCGATCATGGAACCTCAATTGATAGTGTCTCCGTCTATCTTCCGAGCTCTAGCCCGCGTGAAGGCTGGGATTGTCCTCTCTCATTTGCTTGTCCAGCTTTCCGCGAAAATTGATCGCGCAGAGATTGCTGATTGTCGTCGCGCATCAGGCGATAGTTTGCAGCCTGCTTGTGCAATTCGAGAACCTGTCTTGCGTGACGCTCTCGTGTTTGACGGAATTGCTGTTGCAATTTCCGGCGTTCCTTGTGCTGCGCCTCCAGCATGACTTGCCTTTGGTCGCGGTCGCGTTTGAGGCCTTGCCAAGCCTCTAGCTCATTGCGCTTGATCGTCTTGCTATGCTCGCCCGTCATTCTGTCCCACAAGCCACGAACACCGGTGCGCAGCCTTTCTGCGCGTTCTTTGGTTTCTTTCTGCCAGCGCGCGCGCTGACCTTCGGCCATTGTCTTGCGCTCCTGCGCGTGATGGTCACGCATTTCCGCGCGCTGCGCGCGCAGCGGAGAGAGCGCATCCTTTGCCAGTTTTTTGGCATCCGTGATGAAACTATCCAATCGCGGTGCGATGGTCTTTGCGATGTGCTTTTTCGTGTCTGCCACTGAGCGCAGATCATCAGGTTTGCCGATCTTGGCTTTGATGTCTTTGGCCTTCACACCAACCAGCCGCGAAAGCGAGAACACTTCGCCTTCATAGGTCACAGCCACGTGACCGCGCCTGTCTCCTTTAGCCAAATAGAGGCCGCGCTCTTCAAGAGCGTGAGCGAAAGCCTCTCTGCTATCGGAGATCGCCCAGGCATCTTGCGCCGATCCTTTGAGGGTCTTGGCATCCCGTCCTGCACGCCGAGCCTGTTGCCATTCGTCCAGCGTGAAATTGCGTGGATCGCGCGCGCTCTTCTCTGCAAGGCCTGCGGGCATCTTCCAGCCATTCTCCAAGTAGAGCTGCTTGGAGACGTCTTGCAGCTTGGTCTTGAAGAAAGAGAGCTGTTTGGCGGTCATGGTTTCCGCATCAATCCGCGACCAGACAGCGTGGGCATGGCGACGACCTTCCTTTTCATGAAAGATCACCATTCGCGGCTGATCGGTGAGTCCCATTTTCTCCTCGATGGATGCAACCGCACCTTCAAAGACCTCTACAGGCACGTCCTCAGTTTCAGGTGGGCTCAGCGAAACGGAAAACAAATGCTGCTTGCAACGGGTGCCCTTGGCCAAAGCTTCAGCCTCTTTCATCGCGCCCATGACATCTTCGGCCATGAACCCACGAACTTCATGGACTTCGACATGCTCGTTGTCTTGTGTGTTGAGAAGGTGACGGCCCAGTTGCGCAGCGCCGCTGCGCTGTGATCCCTTCAGGATCATGGCGACGGCTCCATACCAAGAGCTGTGATCAAAGCTTGGCGTATCTCAGCAATGTCCTCAGAAGCCGAAAGCAGCGCATCTTCAGTTTCGGGCGTGACAGGCAGCGTTCCCAGATTCGCTTGTTTCGCGATCTGATTCATATTGTTGGCAAGGCGCGATTGGCCGAGCTTACCCAGCACGCGCAACAAGGCATCGCGATCAATCTGGCTCACACGTTTCCGGCGTGGCGGGTTTTCGAGGAGGCGTTCTCGAATGTAAGCTCCCAAGGGCATGCCTTCGGCTTGTTCGGTCAGTCTTGCCCGTTCCTCAAAGGACAGACGGAGCGAAAAGGGCGGGTCGTAGGGCTTCTTCGCCATACCGACCCCTGCCTTATGCTCTACGCCGTCTCCGTGCTGTCACATCGGAGCGACGGCGCGGAGTACGGCCACCCTCACTATTCTTAGGCTTGCGGGCATTGTTCTGGCCAAATGAGGTCTGCTGGAGCTGCTTGTTCCAGTCCTCCATCATCTCCAGAAGGTTTGCGGATGCTCCTATAAGGTGCACCATTTCTCCGACCGCCATCACGCCCGTCGGCCGATCCCAACAGTGGGGCTCAATCTTCCACCCTCAACGTGGCGATGGCGCGATCCCGGTTTGCA
>JAAUYH010001212.1_pt1 | contig 52750 bp, 42 predicted proteins | sample 7278061 | NCBI WGS metagenome assembly JAAUYH01 (sample SAMN14350203, study PRJNA611818) | marine sediment metagenome | isolation source: surface marine sediment (0.6m) | place: French Polynesia: Moorea | collected 2018-08
CAGATAAGCAACAACTGAAACATACGAATACAGATGAAAAGAATAACTGTTTTTTGCGGTTCTAGTTTAGGAACAGAGAAAATTTTTGAACTAAAAGCCAGAGAACTTGGAAAAAGGTTGGCATTAGAGAATATTGAACTTGTGTATGGTGGGGCGAGCATTGGACTTATGGGCGCCGTTGCTGATGGAGCTTTATCTGTAGGAGGAAATGTGATCGGAGTGCTACCTAAATTTCTCAGATTAAAAGAAATTACGCATGAAAAACTGACACAGCTTATCTTAGTCGACACCATGCACGAACGGAAGACCATTATGGATGACCTGTGCGATGGCGTTATTTCACTACCCGGAGGATTTGGAACATTGGAAGAATTCTTTGAAATGCTAACTTGGGGACAGTTAGGACTGCACAAAAAACCTATCGGAATCTTGAACGTTAACGGATTCTATGATGAGCTCATCAGTTTAATGGATACGATGGTAAAAAAAGGTTTCCTTAAAGATAGTAATAGACAAATGGTTTTGGTAAGCGATAGCATAGATCATTTGCTTGAAAAAATGAAAACCTACCAAGCACCAAGCGTAGGTAAATGGATTACTAAAGAAACTATCTAAATCCAAAATACGAATGCATAACACTATTGAAATTAAAATCTAATAAAAATGAAAGTCACCGTAGAAAAAGAAGAAAAGGTTGCCAATATGATATTTGCATCCATTTATCCTTTATACCTGAATAGATTAGAGAAAAATGGTAGAACAAAAGATGAACTCAACCAAGTAATTACATGGTTTACAGGTTTTGATCAAGATGCTTTACAAACACTTATTGATGAAAAAGCGACTTTTAGGACATTTTTTCAAAAAGCTAAAATACATCCAAACGCCCACTTGATTAAAGGAGTCGTTTGTGGTTATCGAATTGAAGAAATAGAGGACAAATTTGAATTGTATAAACAATGCAGACAAATGGAAAAGCTGATCGATGAATTGGCAAGAGGTCGTAAAATGGAGAAAATTTTACGTGAAGATAAATCAATCTCTAACTGATGCTAAAAGCTGATGTGAGCCTATTTTAAATGCTCAATAATTAAAATTCAAAGACCCTTTAGAAATGGTTATTCGATAGCAGAATTCTTAATATATAAAAATGAAAACCGTTGCTTAGTTCATTGGGCGTAACGGTTATTTAGTAAGATTGGCATCAAACCAAAAATCGATTGATGGCATGGACTGCCCGCCTCTGGGTCGGTTTCCTCGATTTCCAGCCATACCTCGTGTTCCGCCGGGTGCCATTCCCCCCGATGTTATACCACCGGGCGACATTCCTGAGCCGCTTCTGCTTCGCATGGTACGAGCTCCGGGACTCATTGAAATCCCTGCAGTTTTCATTTTAGATTTAAACGCTCCTGAGACAACACCGATAGTTAATTTTGAGAAATCCTCGTTCGTTTTATCAGTTAATTTACTCTTTGGAATATGTAATTCATAACTAAAGACTTCATCGGTTGAATACGAATATCTTAATGAAATATTATGATCATTCAATTGAATATTAAATGGTTGCTGGTCACCAAAATATCCATAGATTGCTTCTAAAGGTAACTGTTCTATCAAAATATTAAAATCAGGATCCAAGGAGCGTTCCTTTTGGTCAAGGTCAAAAGAAGGTGGTGGTAACTTATCAGGATATTTAACAAAAACACGCCTCTTACTCTTTCCAGTTACGTCAAAATATACAGTCAGGCCTAAGCGAAGTATTATCATCGCTTTGCCTTTATCTGAGGTACTTATAATAATATGAACATTGTTTTGATCTTGAGAAGTTTTGTACAGAATACCATCATCCACAACTTCTGTACTAACGCCTGGATCGCCGTCATCAGTTTGCGCAAGAATTGCGCTGCTCAATAGCAAAAGAATTATAGCTGTCAACGTTTTCATGGTGACATATTTTCCGATTAGAACAAAGTTAATTGTAAAATCATTACAATACCATTTTATTATACCAGGAATATTATTATATAGACCAAGGTCATGATTCTGTCTTTAAGTCAGAAATCACCAGGATGCATTTATATCATTACACCCCAAGTCGTTTTAAAACATCGTTTTTGTAGGTCTCACCTATGGGAATGCGAATGCCATCGATAACAATTTTTGTTTTTTGAAGTGTTGTAATATGGTTAATATTAACGATATATGATCGATGTACCCGCAAAAAATGACCGGGCAGTTTTACCAAGACATCTTTAAAGTTTGAAAGCGTTATTATTGACTTATTCGTGTCTTTCAGTCGTATCTTTAAATAATCTTTTAGTCCCTGGATATATTGAATATTTTCAACTAGAATTTTTACATTCTCATATTCGGCTTTCACAAAAATAAAATCATCGGTAAGCGATTTCTGTGGTGGGCTTGTAGCTATACTATGTGCCGAAAAAGATTGTTCAAGTTGGTACTTCTCCTTCGCTTTGGAGATTGCTTTTAAAAATCTATGAAAGGGTATAGGTTTTACTAAATAATCAGTGGCATTCAATTCAAAACCCTCCAAGGCATATTGAGGGTAGGCCGTCGTAAAAATAAATTGAGGAATAGTATTGATGGTCTTCACCAAGTCTATACCATTAAGATTTGGCATTTCAATATCGAGAAACACAAGGTCTACCTGATGCTTGTTTATAAGCGTTACCGCATCCAATGGATTATTACATTTTGCGATAATTTCCATCCCATTGATCTGATCGAGGTAGGTCTCTATAATATCTATCGCCAGAGGTTCATCATCTACTATAATGCACTTCATTAATCTAAATTTACTTTTAGCTGAACGACAAACCTATTGTTCGCTTCTTTAACATGTAATTGATGTCTATCAGGATAGAGCAATGCCAATCGTTCTTTAGTATTCTTTAAACCAATACCTGAATTCTCTTCTTTGGAAGATTTTCTTCCAACTAAATTTACACATAAAAATTCCAATTCCTGACCATTGACATTGATTTCAATTTTAATCTCTGTATTGCCCTTAAAGTCCGTACCATATTTGAAGGCGTTTTCAACAAAAGAAATAAAAAGTAACGGCCTGATTTTCTGTGTTGTGATAGGGCCTCTAATATTGATATTTACTTTTTCATTATTCGCAATACGGAGGCGCTGTAATTTTATATAGTTCTTAATATAATCGAGTTCCTGTTGTAACGGTACAAATTCATCATTAGTTTTGTATAACATATACCGCATTAGTTCAGACAAAGTAATTACCGCTTCGGGCGCATCGTTCGATTTTTTTGTAGTAAGTGAATAAATACTATTAAGGGAATTGAAAAAGAAATGCGGATTTAATTGATTTCTCAACACCTGGAGCTCAGAAGCATTTCTTTGTGCCTCTATTTGCTTTTTAGTTTTCGTATTTTTATTCCACTCTTCATAAACTCTTATCGTAGTACCAATAATAATAAATGTGGCAGATGATATGACAACCGGAATAAACCTGGGAGGTCTAAAATTTGGGTTTTCAAAAGGATATTTTATCGGACTCAATAAATAAGTGAAAGCTAAAACCGATACTATGAGCAGGCCAATAACGGCCAAAAAATACTGTAGATTTTTCTTTTTAAGTAATAAAAATGGTACTAAAATCAAATAATTGACATAAAAAATGACCAGGCTGACACTCATTCTCTCAAAGAAATTCTGCAATAACTCTGCCTTTGTACTGTTTACTTGAATCGCGAGTAATGTCAATAGTGAAACCCAAACCAAAACATGAATAAATGGTTGCCTCCTATTTTTTAAAATTTCGGTCAAATCGTCTTCTTATTTTGGTAAATCTACACAATTAACGGCTACTTTTAAATTGTCCAGATCTTCAATCGTAATGGTAGGGGTCTCACTATTTGAAATGCGCGCCACTACGAGCCGGGCTACCTCTTTTGCATCTCTTTTAGAACAAAATGGCTTATTAGCATTAATGGCGGGTATGACCTCTTGTTTAATAAGCGTTTTATCCTTTGATTTAATAATATAGCCATAACCTTTTTCAACGGTTATAACGGAAAAACGAACAGCATTTTCTCTATCAAAAAATTGGTACATGAATACCAAAACCAATATTGAGAACGTAAAAATAAACAGATATCTTTTCATAGAATATATTCACATAAAGTAGCCCCAAAGCTCTTATATCAATCTACCTTTTGTAAAGAGCTTCAGGGCAAAAATCAAAATATGAAACTATCACAACGCTTAGTCGTCTTCGTCGAATTCTTCCAGGGGGAATAATTCATAATTATCATCAAGGTATAGGCTACCTGTTCTACCCAACAGTACAAAGGCCCGACTTGAGTTTGAAAAACTAACAGGATCCTGTCGTACAGTAGCTTCTATCCTTGAAATTTCTTCCCAGTCATCGTTAGCAGGGTCATATTCCCATATGGTAGCTAAAGCTCCGTTGTTATAACCTGCAGCTATGTATCCAAGTCCATCGATCGTAAAACCTACAGCATTTGACCTGGTTATTGCATATTCATCTTCCTCATCGAGATCTTGCTTTCTGGACCAGGTTTCATTCTCAGCATCAAACTCCCAAAAATCATCAATATAAATACCGTTACCGATACCAGTCCCTAGGTACACTTTACTACCAATTACGAAAGCAGTGGCATCCCTTCTTTTATTTCCTCCAAAACCAACGACTTCTGACCATTCATCTGTATTAGGGTTATATTTCCAAAAATCTTTACGGTCATTATCTCCATCATAACCAGTACCCATATATCCGAAACCATTCACCGCGAAGCTCACCGAACCTCTTCTTAAACCGCCCCCAAAAGCTGCTACTTCATCCCATGTATTCGTGGTTGGGTCATATTCCCAAAAATCACTTAATTCGACGTCACCGTCATAACCTGTTCCTATGTAGCCCTTATCGTTTACTGCAAAACTTGCTGCCGAAGTACGAGCGACGCCGGGAAAGGCCGCCTTCTGAGACCAGAAATCGCCATCAATATCATATTCCCAAAAATCAGTGAGATAATCATCTCCATCGTATCCAGTGCCCATATATCCTTTGTTACCAATAGTAAAACTTACAGCATTTCCTCTTGGAATCCCATCAAAAACTGAACGCTCTTGCCAATTTCCTCTTTCTTCTTCCGAATCGTCGTCTGAGCAACTAAGCATTATAATGCTACTGGCAAAAACAAATAACATCATAAAATTTCTTGGATATTTCATATTCATAATTTTACAGCACAAACGTACCTTTCAATTAAGATTAGCAAAAAAATAATCGACTAAGTATCGAAATTCATATACAAATACCTTTATTATCTTGATAAGTCATTGTGGATAAAATTTGTCGACAAAAACTATAGACTCAGATATAAAAATACTATAACGGTCTATTCTTTTTTCATCTCGCCAAAAGCTCTCATAGTTTAGCGACCACATATGAGACACCTAGCATCTTTTCTACTATTATTAGGCCTTTTGGCTTGTAATGAACAAAATTCGGAAGCACTTGTTGGTGAAGATTTTGTCGATAGCTCTACCAAAGTTTTCTTCATAGATACTTTAAACATCATATCTTCTTCCTTTCAATTTGACTCGTTGGTGGTTTCTAATCCTAACCGCCTGTTAATTGGTTCCTATCGCGATGAGGTATTTGGCAGGATAAATAGCAAAAGTTACGTGCAATTGTCGCCTTCTTCCTTCGATATTGAAAATGACGCCCAATTCGATTCAATCGAACTTGTCTTAAAATATGATAAGTACTTCTATAATGATACCATACCTGCCCAGGAATTTAAAGTTTTTGAGGTCGATCAGACTATTGAGCCAGACGAAGGTAACTACTATAACACTACAAATTTTAGGTATAAAGATGCGCCAATTGCTCTGAAAGAATTTTTACCTAAAATCAATAAAGTAGATTCTTTAGTAATTAAAATAGCTGACTCGTATGGCAGATCGCTGTTTACTAAGTTTATAGAAAATGAGATTAATAATGAAGATGAGTTTTTAGATGATTTCAAGGGCTTACTAGTCGAAGGTACCAGGGAAACTAATACGACCATTTTGGGCTTTTCTCTCGATAGCTACATGAGAATGTATTATAGTTTAGATAATGAAATCGAAGCTGACGGGCGCGTCTTAGATTTCTCATTCAATGCAGGGAATACCTTTAATAACATTAGCAGTAACAAATCAACCACCTACTTCGAATCAATCGATGACCAAGAAGATTATTTATCCAGTGATGAGGCAGATGAACTCAGTTTTATACAATCAGGTATCGGAATTGTCACCAGAATAGATATTCCAAACATAAATGCGTTAAACAATATTCAAGGCCAGGGAAGCATTCTTGATGCCAAGCTGAAAATGACTTTAAAACGAAACTCATCGACCAATAATTTATTTACTGATGGCAACTTACTAGCCTTTATTATTGACAGAAAATCAAATGTATTGGCAGACCTTACTTTTGACGGATCTGTACCGGTTACAAGTGTTATCGAAATTTCGGACTCTGAATTTGACGCTGATACTTATGTAATGGATATGATGAGTTTTATTGACCTAAAGCAACAAGAGACAAATGAACCTTTCTTTCTCGCTATTTATCCCGAAGAGTTTACATCTTCAGTAAATCGATATGTCCTAAATGGTAATGAAGCTGAGGACAATCTACGATTAAAATTAGAATTGATTTATGCGATATATGATGAGTAATCTACTAATTTACGGTGCGTTACTAATTATTTGTAGTGTAAAAACCGCGACGGCGCAATCGAATAATCTATCAAGCTCTCCATATTCATTATTCGGATTGGGCGTACCCAGTGATATTAGTGTTGGTAAAACGAATGCTTTCGGTAAGTCAGGACTCGCTTTACCATTCGAGAACTCCATAAATGGCTTAAATCCTGCCGCTTATGGGGGCATACTTTCTAATAGATTTCTCTATGATTTAGGAGCAAAATTCGAAACCGAAACGCTCATTGAAGACGGCAATGAAGAAGGCCAGGTCAATGGAAATTTCTCAAATATTGCGATTGCATTTCCCATAACAAGAAGATCAGGACTTGGTATTACACTTATACCGTTCACCAATGTGGGCTACGAAGTGTTAGGAATTGAATCATCTATCAACGGCTCTTCAGAATCATTTCTTGCTAATATTACCGGTTCGGGCGGACTTAATGATTTAAAATTAAATTATGGGCATTCATTTAGTAAAAAGCTTAGGCTGGGCTTAGGTATTTCATATTTATTTGGAAAAATAGAGGAAGAAGAAATCGACTTGATTGGGGGTAGTTTGTTGAGCATTCGTGAAGAGAGCTATTATAATGGATTTCGGTTTACACCCGGATTTCAATATGACCTTACCAAGAACATTTCTATTGGAGGTATTGTAAATTTACCGTCTGAACTCGATGGAAGTCAAACCAGAACGGTAGCTGTCAACGCCTTAGAACCTGAAGAAAGCGAAAGTGAATTAGACGCCTTTAAATTACCGCTGGAAGCGAGCTTAGGTGTCTATGTAAGATTTAATGAAAAGTTGTCTTTTACTTTAGATTATAAGCGAAGCTTTTGGGATGAAACCGATCAAAACGATCAAATTGGTGATTTTGTGGATCAAGATTTTGTTGGTTTAGGTTTGGAATATACTCCAAAAGTAAAGGGATTGGCCTATTGGCAACGTATCAACTATCGATTAGGCTTTAATTATGATAATGGAAACTTAGTAATAGATGGTAACAAAATAAGCAATACAGCTATCAATTTTGGTTTCGGGCTCCCGATCAGCGAAAGAAATAATTCAATGTTAAACCTGCACTATTCATATGGCCAAAGAGGATTAGTTTCCAATGGCCTTATCAAAGAGAATTACCATATTCTGACGTTCAACATAAGCCTTGAAGACCTCTGGTTCGTAAAAAGAAAACTAAATTAAATGACCTTATACGATCATTTTTTCGGTCGAATCAATACTTTTTAATGTAAATTAAACGTTAACTTAATGTAAATTAATTGTAAATATATTTATATATTTGTGTAAATGAAGCCGGTATATGCGGATCGTAGCACAAATAAAAAAAGTTATTCGCTCTATTATGAAGAAGCCTTCTCAGCTGATGAAATGGTTAAGGTTATATGCTTTAAAGTGCCGAAGAGGATATGAAATGCCTTATAGATCATAACTGAAACAATAAATCGATAAAAAAAAGCCTGCGTGAGCAGGCTTTTTATAGTTAGAATTGATAACGTAAGCCGAGTGCTATATCCAAATCGAGGTCATTGTCGCCGAAATCATTGATCAAACCAAATTCTGGTCTAAAATCTATAGAAATCAACAAGGGGATGTCAAAGTCGTACTCTACGCCTATGTTACCATTAGCGTTTACGAATAAACCATCATCGCCGTCAAAATTATCTCTTGCTATATCTATGGAGCCAATACCTGCCCCGAAACCGGCGTACCAGTTAAAATTACCATCGATGTTCCAAACCCATTGGTAGATACCTGACAGTTTCCAGGCATCGTAATTTTTATTGTCTCGAAAACCGAGATCAAATTCGAGCCTGTTATTATTCTTAATACTTTTTTGATAGGAGATTTCAACTCCAAAACCATCATTGTCACCTGTTCTAATGCCTAAGGCATGTGACGAAATATCCTGGGCTTGAGTGTAAGTTAGAAATCCGAGTAGCAGTAAAGCCGTAAAAATTAGTTTCTTCATAAGTAACATTTTAAATAGATATATTTTTTTAAGAAAATGTATTTGCAATTACTATGCCTAAGATACTTTTTTGTAAACAATCCTGTTTATTTCGACTAAGCATTCGGACAGAAAAATACCCATTTATTAGGTATTATTTCCGTTTATTATTGAATTATTAAAAGTTATTAATGAAGCTTTTAATCCATAAAAAATACTATAAATTTGCCACTTAAAATTTAAAAAAATATGTCAGAAAATATAGAACGTGTAAAATGCTTAATTATAGGCTCTGGGCCTGCAGGGTATAGCGCAGCGGTATATGCTGCCAGGGCTGATTTACATCCAGTAATGTATACCGGCTTGGAGCCTGGAGGTCAGCTAACTACAACCACGGAAGTCGATAATTATCTAGGATATCCTGACGGTGTTGACGGGACGGCAATGACCGAAGACTTTAAAAAACAAGCCGAGCGATTCAATACAGATGTTCGTTTTGGTTTAGTGACAAAAGTGGAATTGAGCGATAAAGTTGGCGGTATTCATAAAGTGATTGTCGATGGCACGAAAGAGATAGAAGCCGAAACTGTTATTATTTCAACGGGTGCGACAGCAAAATATTTAGGTTTGGAGAGTGAAGAGCGATTAAAAGGAGGTGGAGTCTCTGCGTGTGCGACCTGCGATGGCTTTTTCTACAAAGGCCAGGAAGTGGTCGTTGTAGGTGGCGGTGATACGGCTGCTGAAGAAGCAACTTTTTTAGCTAAATTATGTACAAAGGTAACGATGCTAGTACGTAGAGATGTGATGCGCGCTTCTAAAGCCATGCAGCATCGAGTTAATGGCACCGAGAACCTGGAAGTACTATACAACACTGAATTGGAAGAAGTATTAGGAGATACTGTTGTAGAAGGCGTTCGCGTTGTGAACAATCAAACAGGCGAAAAGCATGAGATTCCTGTAACCGGTGTATTTATCGCTATAGGTCATAAACCAAATACAGACCTATTCAAAGGTGTTTTAGACATGGATGATGTCGGTTATATCATTACTAAAGGAAAATCCACAAAAACCAACTTACCGGGTGTTTTTGCTTCGGGTGATGTACAAGATAAAGAGTACAGACAAGCTATTACCGCAGCTGGAACCGGTTGTATGGCGGCCTTGGATGCTGAACGTTACCTGGCTGCTCTTGAAGGATAATAACTTAATATTGATTTAATAAAAATGCCTCCCATTTTGGAGGCATTTTTTTTGGTTAGTTTTTAGTCAGTCGTTTACCATGATAAGGGCAATAAGACCATGACCCGTCATGTAACTGTTCGTCGATCGGACATTTTTTAGGTTTTAACAAAGACCCCAATGGTAATTGCCATTGAAACTGTTCATCACTTAATTTTACTGTGAACTTTTCTTTATTCTTTGCGTTTACGATTTTTTCCATTGGATTATTAACCTTCTGAAATAGGAAGAAGTGCATATTTTCACCCAATTTACCTAACATATTTGCTAAAACCGGCTTCATAATGGTAATCAGGCGTTTCGTATTCAAATCGATTTGATCTTCGGTAAGTGGCGAAAACTCTTCCTGCAAATCATTTATAACCTTGAGCTTATTGAAAATGGCTTCCTCACTGATATAATGTATATTCCCGTCGGCATCGATAGTTCCATCAATTGTGGCAACCATAGTATATTTTTCGAATTCATTTAGCATAGCATTGGCGTCCATCTCGGGTATGGATTCATCTTGTGAAAAAACAGCTTCCCAGAAATCCGTGGGAATCCACCATACCAATCTCATTTTATCTGGTGAATCAGATAGTTGCTGTGTTTCTTCTGTCAACTTGTTGATATTCACCTTAAAATCTTGGGCTAGAAGTGTCCCCGAAAGGGAAAAAATCAAAAACAGAATCGTAATTTTTTTGTGCATTGTAGGATAAATTATCCTTTTATAACTGCATTTTACCCAGTTTTAGTGTAAAACTTCAATTTTTTTATAAAAAAGGCTGCCTTTTTCAAGACAGCCGCCATTTAACAAAAAAATGGAAAAAACAACTCAATTTTAAATACTGTTAGCCTCTTACGTCTCCGCCAGAAGAACTATTTTTTCTTATTTTCTTTGGATTTCCGACATATTTTATATCACCACCACTCGTGGCATTGGCGTCTAATTCTTCAGTGACATTTACTGAAATATCTGCCCCACTGGTTACCCGAGCTTCACAGGTTTTTGCTTCCAAACCAGAAGCCTGGAGGTCACTGCCACTTGTAGACTTTGCAACAAAATGATCAGCCGTTCCCTCTATACGTGCATCTGAGCCACTAGTTGTTGAACATGTTAGGTTTACTACATCGACTATCAAACGCACATCTGCCCCACTTGTAACCGAAACCTTTAGGTCATCAGTTTCCAGCGTATTTTCAGACCTAAGTTCGGCACCACTATTAACGCGTATTTCATTAACCTTTTCGGCGTTCAAATACACTTTTTTTCTTTTAGCGCTCCAAATGTTTTCATCAGCATAAATTTTTAGGACTCCGTCTTCTACTTCAGTCTGAATGATATCATGTAGATTTTCATCAGCCTCCAGTTTTAACGAAGTGCTATTACCCATTGTGAGATATACATCGATGCCGTTGCTCACACGGATCGCTTCAAAGTCTGAGGAAATACTGCGAGTTGCGGTCTTAACGATTCGGTTTCCCTTTACGCCACCAATCATACACGAGGTGGTCAAAAAAAGGACGATTACTGCTGAAATTTTAGTGAATGTTTTCATTTGTTGTTTTTATTTTAATTGTTGATAATGGTTGATTCTTGGTGTTGGTTAATTTTTACTCAAATCTATGGTCATTTTGGTTTCCTTTCAATTCAAACACGATGAACTGTCAGCTTTAAGTGATGAAATGTAATTAATGAAGACTTACCACTTTGGAAATCTCCCAATCGTCATTTTTTTGCCTCCAAAAGACTATGAATTTAGAGGGCTGGGATACACTTTTTTCAATCAGGTTACGGAATTTATGATAGCCAATCGCTACAATTCCATAATTCGGTATTTTGTACATTTCCATGCTGCCCTCGACCAGTTCCCTATTTACTCTGCCACAAATATTTTTTTCTATGGCTAGAATAAGATCTTTCTTAGAGGTTTCCAGACCACCTATATCATGGAAGAACTCAATATCTTCAGCATAAAAAGAAGCGTGTTTCTCCAGTTTTTTAGGGTCTTCACAATTATTATATGCTTCGAACAGCACCGTATCTAGGCCAACGATTGTTTTGTATAGTTCAGTTCCTTTCTCGACTTGTGCGAAAGAATTGATAGATAGCCCAACGATCATTAAAAATGTATATAATTTCTTCACCATTGAAAATTTAGGTTCTAATTATTATGACGATTTTTTTGCTTTTAGGGTTTCAAAAATTAGTTGATTCTGACTCCGTTCTCATCAACTTTAACTTCTGCCTTTTCACCATCATCGTTGATCTTAATTTCAAGACCGTCTTCATCGAGGTTCACTTTTACGCCGTCTTTTTCTTCATCTTCGGTATTCCAATCATCATTTTTACAGTCTAAACATTCCAGGCCTTCATCAGTCATTTTGAAATAATGTTCAGGCATATCTCTTCTATACATATCATTCGTAGTCTCTATCCACCCTAAGAAACTTCGGGTCGACTCATCTATATAAATCACTTGGCCAACCGGTATGTACATGGTTACGCGTACATCTTGATTCCTGTAGGGTTCTTTATCATCTAACAGCAAGTATCCATCGAACGAAATGGTAGTTCCTAGCTGCTTGAAATCATACTGGATTTCTTCTGCATTCTGTTTGGCGACCAACCGGGTTCGGCCACTCGCTTCTTTTCTTATTTTAACATATGCATTTGCACTATCTGTTTCTTTAAAATACAGGGTGACGTCGTTAGAATAGAGCTTGCGATTGTCATTTTCATCAATCACTCTGCTGAATCCAGAGCGATGCCTGAATGAGAAATAATTTGAAAGGTTCTCATTGTCCTGCATCTTCACAGACAAGGTATCTAGAGGTGTCGTTACATAATCTTTTGTTTCTATGACGTGTGCGTCTCGAGCAAATTCGGCGCCATGTTTCACTCCAATAAAGATGGCAGATAATAACGCTATTAACCATATTCCTAATAAGACGAACTTGGCGGTTCTACTTAGAATTTGTGATTTTCCTGAAATGATAAATAGGCCCAGGAAAAATAACATTAAGAAAGGTATTCCTACCAGTACTAGCATTAAGAGTGACAACACCCATATTGGAACATTTGTTACATTCTGGAAAACAAAATCGTCATCAAACATCCAGTCGGCACCCATAAAGTCAACGGTACCGGCAGTGAATAAACCAACTACCAGGGCGATGAGTGTAGATACTGCAACAATAATTAGGATCACTCCGATAAATTTACCAATGATGGCAAAAAAGGTGACTATAATTTTACCAATTACATCAATGAATTCCTGAATACCTGATTGCCCGCGTTTATCCCTTCTTCGTTCCCTCTTTTTTTTTAATGAGTCAGAAACATTCTCATAGCCTTCCTTAACGGCTCCGGTAACATCATCAACGGCATCTTTGACACGTGCAGAAGCATCTTCAAACTCGGCACGAACGCGCTTTTCTATGTTGGTTATGGTTACAGGCTCACCCTCCATTTGTAATTTTTCTGCGGTGGTTCTTGCTTCAGGTAATAAGATCCATAAGATGATATAGAGTAAGAATCCGAACCCAAAACCAAATGCGGCTATAAGCCAGGCAATTCGAATCCAGATCACATCTACATCAAAATAATAAGCGATACCAGACGATACGCCGCCTAGGAACTTATCCTCGCCATCACGAAACAAACGCCTTCTGGAAGCTCTTTCACCTCTATATGTTCTTCTGGTCTCTTCTGAAAACAATTCTTCATCAACCATATAATCTTCGGGCTGCCCCATCACCGAAATGATCTCATCAATATCATTTTCACTTACAACCTGGCGCGGATCAGCAACTTTCTCTGATAACAATTCACTGATGCGTTGCTCGATATCGGCAATGATCTCATCTCTACCTTTAGGGTCATCACTTAAAGATCTGCGAATTGAATCGATATACCTTTTTAATTTTTGATAAGCGGTCTCATCAATGTGAAAAAAGACTCCTCCTAAATTTATGTTTATTGTCTTGTTCATTTTTTTGCTGGTTTTTTGCTGGTTACAGTTTTTACGGCTCCAACGAGCTCACTCCAAGTTGTATTTAATTCTTTTAAAAATAATTTGCCTGTTTCGGTCAATGCATAATATTTGCGCGGTGGCCCGGATGTAGATTCTTCCCATCGGTAGCTCAACAAACCTGCATTTTTTAATCGTGTTAACAACGGATATACGGTGCCTTCGACCACGAGCAGCTTTGCATCTTTTAAATGCGAGAGAATTTCTGAAGTGTAGGCATCACCACCTTCTAAAATGGATAGGATGCAGAACTCTAAAACTCCCTTACGCATTTGCGCTTTTGTATTCTCTATCTTCATGATACTTGTACTTCTTTTTTAGGGTCTATAAAAATATGGCGACGAATACGTCGACTACATATAAAATTACTTCTGTTAGTATAGAAATCATAGCTGGGTTGATTTAGTCCGATCTCTGAGGGGTAATCAGCGATACAGAATTATTTAATAAATTTTATGGTTAAAGGATAGCGATACACTTCTCCTCTACTTGCTTTTATAGCCGCCACGATCACCAGGATAAATTTGATGAAACTGAGTACAGCTATTAGTGAACCTATGCTTAGTATTCCAAAAAGGTTATCAAAACCCCAATGGAAATGAAAATCAAAATGATCAAAATCGTCTACATGCCTTAAGTGATTAAAAAAAGAACCAATAGCAAATGGAAACATGAACATTCCTAAAATTGTGACATACAATACATAACTAATATTGAAGTTCACGGCTTCTACACCGTTCTCATCCACATAGGCACTTCTGTCCTTATTAACTGACCATAATATAAGCGGCCCTAAAATGCTTCCAAATGGAAACACAAAACTAAAAAAGGATGATAAATGCGTTAAAAATGCCGTGTTCTTTTCTCTTTGTGTCAACATGGTTAAATGATTTTAATAGTACTTGACACTGCAAATATATATATAAAAAACAGTATTATGCAATACAAAGTACTAAAAATTTTTAAAATTTAACATTTTTTAACTTTTGTGAATTCTAATTATTTCAATGTATAATTTTGATATTCAATTATTTATTCCTGTTTTATGAAAATAAAAAAGGGTGCAAAAAAATTACACCCTCTTAGTTTCAAAATACTTATTTTACTACTTTTTTCGCTCAAATGTATTTTTGTCAACACCTATTCCGGACATTTTTAGATACCTCCATCGCTTTGGCAATGAGGTGTCTAATTGCTTGATTCCTTCATCAGTAATATCTAACCCTCCAATACCAAATAGAACCGATTGCAACGTTCCTCCTGCCCCGGTAGCGAAATATGGATTGGTGCCACCGGCAGTTTCAGCCAAAACACCAAACGGAGGTACTTCGTTGGGTTGGTAACTTTTCTTAAAAAGTTCATAAGCTTTCTCCGCATCACCTAACCTTGCATACAGTACGGCTAAAATTGCACCACCCATAGCCGGACCATCTGGTGCCAGGCGTGGTTCATAATAGTTCAGGTCTTTACGGATGTCTTCTTTTTGTGTCACAACTTTTAAGGGATACGCGAGTAGATTTACGTCGGCCTGCTTGATCATCACACCATCATACGTCTTATTTTCTTTTGTTGTGCCATCAGGAAATTTCAATATTGGAATATTCGCCGCTACATGATTCCAGTCAGCATTAGGGGTAAGGCCTAAAACTTTGGCAGCTTGAGAGGCGTACCCCAAGACCGTTTTTACCATACCATTCGTAAATGCATTGTTATCTATATTTTCCTCCCATTCATTGGCACCTATGACATTATTAATATCAAAACTACCTTCACCGCTTCGTTCTACTCTACTTGACCAGAAATCTGCTACTTCTTTTAGCACAGGGTAGCCCCGGGTTCTTAGCCATTCTTTATCTTTTGTGACCTGATAGTATTTCCAGAAGGCCCATCCTACTGTGGCAGATATATGCTGCTGAAATGGCCCAGTCAATGCCCATACCGGCGTATCTTCAGAACCGTCTTCTGCAGACTCCCATGGGTACATCGCTCCGTCATAGCCATGAGCAAATGCATTCTCCTGGGCGGCTCCTAAGCGTTCAAATCGATATTCTAATAACGACTTTGCAATCTCAGGTTGTAAAACCAAAAGTGGTGGGTACATCCATAATTCAGTGTCCCAAAAAACATGGCCATTATATCCTAAGCCAGATAAACCCATTGGTGATAAGGAGTACGCCGTGCCCTTTCGTGCAAATGAATATAAATGATATATCGCAGATCGTACTGCGCGCTGTGATTCCAGGTCACCTTCAATTTCGATATCACTTTCCCATAGGTCCTTCCAGGCCTTTTGATGTGCATTTAGCAATCTTTCTGTACCTTCAAGTTTTGCAAAAATTGTCAAGCGTTCTGCTTCATTATGCGGATCATTATTATGAACCGAGGATAGTGTAGAACCCACCACGGCAAATCTGTACGTCTCCCCTTTTTTGAGTTTTCTTCGAAACTTCATAAGGTGCATGTTGTAATCCCAATCTTCATGAATGATCTTGGGTTCATCGCCATGCTTTTCTGGAAAAATAAAAGAGGTACTTGTAGCAACTTTTTTCTTTCCGGGGCTGAAAGCCACCGAGCTCATTAAAGGTATCAACACATGAGGTCGGTCGATCTCTGAGTATAAATTTCTTACATCCGAAAGATGATTAGGGGCCTCTATATAATTTATCGGTGTTATTTCTACATCTTTTTTCGCTTTTATTTCAATAACACTCATAGCGGTATATGGCAGATTTCTTAATGACATTAAATCCTGCTTCACTGAAACCGACTTACCGACATTATAGGTTGTCGTCAACATTGCTTTCTTCATGTCAAGGGTCTGCGCATAATCAGATATTTCTCTTCTACCAACTCTTTTTCCATCAACTTCAAGATGCATATTCATATGACTGAAAGTTTTCAATATATTGCTTACACGTCCTCTCTGATAATAATCGTAAACACCATTAAGGACCACATCTTTAACTTTCATAGGTTCAGGTGAAGACACCAGGCCTACCATACCGTTGGCGACGGTGATACCATAATAATTCGCAGGGTCAATATTGGAGGCTTGAATATGCCAGGGAGACTTGGAAAGGTCTTGTGCAACTAAAAAATTCGTAAAGGTAAAAATAACGAGGATGGTTACTACTTTTTTCATAATTAAGAGATTAGTAGGCAAATATAAATAAGAAATATGAACCTTATTTTTTTTACTTTTATCCATTCCTGTAAAATTCTAATCATGATACGAAGTATGTTTTTGCTGACGTTTTCGGGGTTGTTGCTATATTCATGTACAGAAAAAAAAGAAATCAAGAAGCTTGATAAAGCGCTTGAAGTAAATGAAAGAATCAGTTATAATGAAAGTTACAGACCTCAGTATCATTTTTCTCCCACAGAGAAGTGGATGAATGATCCAAATGGACTGGTATATCACAAAGGTGTTTATCATTTGTTCTATCAACACTATCCGGAAGACATCGTATGGGGCCCCATGCACTGGGGGCATGCAATTAGTAACGACTTGATTTCATGGGGGCACAAACCTATTGCGCTATATCCTGATAAACATGGATTAATTTTTTCCGGTAGCGCTGTCGTTGATAAAAAGAACAGCTCTGGCTTTGGAAGCCTAGAAAATCCTCCCATGGTCGCAATCTTTACCTATCATTTAATGGAAGGTGAAAAAGCAGGCAGAACTGATTTCCAGACGCAAGGTATAGCTTACAGCTTAGATAATGGTAACACCTGGAAGAAATATGAAAACAACCCGGTTATCGGAAATCCCGGTATTAAAGACTTTAGAGATCCTAAGGTATTCTGGCATGAGGAATCTAATCAATGGATCATGGCCTTAGTAGCTGGAGATCATGTAAAGTTTTATAATTCAGAAAATCTAAAAGAGTGGAATTACCTAAGTGATTTCGGCAAAGGCAAAGGCGCCCATGGAGGTGTCTGGGAATGCCCCGACCTGTTTACATTAAAGTCTGAAAACAGTGATGACGAAAAGTGGGTGCTGCTAGTAAGTATTAACCCAGGAGCCCCCAATGGTGGTTCTGGAACACAATACTTTATTGGAGATTTTGACGGAAAGACATTCAGAGTTGAACATGATGACGTCAAGTGGTTAGATTATGGTATGGACAATTACGCAGGTATCACCTATAATAACGAACCCAATAATGATCGTGTCTTTATCGGGTGGATGAGTAATTGGAATTATGCCAGAAATACACCAACTGAGGTTTGGCGTAGTGCCATGACACTACCAAGAAAATTAACATTGACGAAAGAAGGGTCCGATTATTACGTTAAAGGTAATCCAATAGAGGCTATTGGGCAACTCATTGAAAAATCTGAAGATAACGAAATTATGAGGGTTGCCAACGAATCGAAATGGATTTTGGAGAAAGATTTTCTAAACGAATCTAAGATTTCATTTACCGCCGATTCGTTACACCATATTGAAATACAATTGACAAATAATAGCAATGATGCACTTCTTTTGGGAATCGATCCTGAAAAAAATGTAGCTTATATTGACAGAACAAAGTGTGGAAAAACCGGTTTCGAAAAAAGTTTTGCAGCAGCACGTCATGTGATGCCTCTAAAAATTAGGGACAGCGAAATTTCGATAGAAATTTATCTAGATAGATCGTCTGTCGAGTTTTTTATCAATAATGGTCGCTATGTAATGACCAATCAGATTTTTCCAAATGAACCACTTACGTCTATTTCTGTTAGTGGCGATCAGAAACAAGGTATTCGCAATTTCAAGATAGAGCAAATTAAATCGATTTGGAATGAAAAGTAAAACACTTTATTGGTCAATCACGGTTGCCTTGGCAGGATTTTTATTCGGTTTCGATACCGTGGTGATTTCGGGCGCCAATCAACCCATAAAAGAATTATGGAATACCTCGCCTTTATTTCATGGTACCTTTATTATGTCTATGGCACTTTGGGGAACGGTGTTCGGCGCACTTTTCGGAGGGCTCCCTTGTGATAGATTCGGAAGAAAAAAAACATTGATTTGGATCGGTATCCTGTACCTGCTATCGGCATTAGGTTCAGCCTTTGCTCCGGATCCATATACCTTTTCTTTCTTTCGATTTATTGGCGGACTGGGTGTTGGGGCCTCTTCAGTAGCTGCCCCAATTTATATCTCAGAAATCTCATCTGCTGAAAAGCGGGGAAGATTAGTAGCGCTATACCAATTTAATATCGTCTTCGGAATTTTTATAGCCTTCATTTCTAATTATTTATTAAAAGGTGTTGGAGGTAGCAATGATTGGCGATTGATGTTAGGTGTGGAAGCCATTCCTGCCCTTGCCTATTCCTTGATGGTATTGACCGTTCCCAACAGTCCGAGGTGGCTGGCACTCAAAAAAAGAAATGATGAGGACGCAAAACAGGTATTAAACTTAATATATACGAAACAAAAAGCGCTTGAAAAACTGGCCGAAATAAAAGAAGATTTAGTCAATAATCTTAAAGGTGAACGCCTGTTTCAGAAAAAATTTAGCCGTGTGATTTGGTTGGGATTCCTAATCGCATTTTTCAACCAGCTTTCGGGTATCAATTTTGTACTGTACTATGCCCCTGAAATTTTAGAGCGATCAGGCCTGGCAGCAAAAGAATCTTTGTTCAGTTCAATTTCCATTGGCGTTGTGAACTTAGTTTTCACCTTCGTAGGTTTATGGCTGATTGACCGATTAGGAAGAAAACAACTCATTATTATTGGGTCAATTGGATATATTATTAGCCTCGCCATGGTAGGCTGGTCTTTCTACAGTGGCGCCAGTTCTGGTTTATTACTGTCCTTTATTTTGCTTTTCATAGCGTCTCATGCGATAGGGCAAGGCGCAGTTATTTGGGTTTTTATCTCTGAAATTTTCCCAAACAACGTAAGAGCTTATGGACAGTCTTTAGGTACCGGAACCCATTGGGTTTTTGCGGCAATAATCACATTAATCACACCTTTATTTCTAGATAATGATAAAGGAATATTTGCTGAAAATCCTTGGCCAATATTTGTGTTTTTTTCATTTATGATGATACTTCAGTTAATCTGGGCTTTAACCAAGATGCCAGAGACAAAAGGCATTTCATTAGAAAAATTAGAAAAACAATTAGTTAAAAATGAATGATAATCAATCGCTTACCGCCGTATGCTATGGTGAAGTATTGTGGGATGTTTTTCCTGATCACAAAACCATTGGTGGCGCTCCTTTAAACGTAGCTTTACGTCTAAAATCACTTGGTATAGATACCGCTGTTATCACAAGAATTGGTACTGATTCGAATGGTAAAGCGTTAACCGACTATCTTTCAGCCAATGGATTAGATTTATTTAATGTGCAAATTGATAACGAGCATAAAACCGGGATCGTGAACGTTGCTTTAAACAATAGCGGTTCTGCCAGCTATGAAATTGAATATCCGGTAGCCTGGGATAAAATTCAATTGACAGAAAGGGCTGTAGAATTAGTAAAAACATCAGATACTTTTGTTTTTGGAAGTTTGGCTTGTCGTGATAAAATTTCAAAAAATACGCTACTTGAATTACTAGAGTTCGCAAAATTTAAGGTTTTTGATGTGAATCTTCGCCCACCACATTACTCCTATGAGCTATTATTAGAACTCATGCACAAGGCAGATTTTATAAAGTTAAACGATGAAGAACTACTGGAAATCTGCAACCATATGGGTATTTCGGCATCTAACTTAAAAAATAGGATGCAACTTTTGTCGAAGAGAACAAATTCGCGCATTATTTGTTTGACAAAAGGCAAAAATGGTGCAGCATTATTGGTTGATGGTAGTTATTACGAAAATCAGGGTTATAAGGTTACTGTTGAAGATACCGTTGGAGCAGGTGATTCATTTTTAGCAACCCTAATTGCAAAACTACTGCAGAAATCGACTCCGGAAATTGCCTTAAATCATGCTTGTGTGGTTGGAGCTCTTGTGGCATCTAAAAAAGGTGCAAATCCAAAAATTAGCTTGACGGATATTGAGCGAGCAATGTCAAAACAGTGAAAAGAAAAAAAGTAGGGTGAACGAAAACCTTTTCGTAATAAAGTTATTAACACGAAATCGATTTCGTATGTTCAATAAAATTTAATTTAAAGTTAAATTTTTGTAGTTTCCATCTCGAAAACTTAAGAATTTAATAATTCGACCTCTAAACAATTGAGTTATTCTTAATTTTAAGGGGTTGATTTTAAACTATCTACATGTGTAAATAGTTTTTAAATTCAAGAATTAACTAATTTAAATAATTATGAAAGTTAAATTACGCATGCATTTGCTGGCATTATTATGTTTTGCATTATGCTCCAGTGCACTTATTGCACAACAAACCGTAACCGGTACGGTTACAGGTGAAGACGGACCACTACCCGGTGTAAGCGTCGTTATTAAAGGAACATCTCAGGGTACTGAGACAGATTTTGATGGGCTTTACACCCTCAATAATGTTCCATCAGACGCTACGTTGGTGTTTAGCTTTATCGGTTACAGAACTACCGAAATAGCAGTTGATGGTAGGTCTCAAATTGATGTGACTCTGGAAGTGGATGCCCAGGCCTTAGACGAAGTAGTCGTCGTAGGTTACGGTTCTACTACCCGTAAGGAGGTAACAACGGCTGTTACGTCTGTGAGTACGGAAGACTTCAACCAGGGTGTAATTCAGGAACCTACGCAATTACTGCAAGGTAAGGTAGCCGGTTTGACCATCTACAATAAAGGTGGGGACCCGAATACAGCGGCCACAGTCCGTTTAAGAGGTCTTTCAACTGTCGGAGGTAACACAGAGCCATTAGTTGTCATTGATGGTGTTCTTGGTCAATCGTTGAGTAATGTTGACCCGGCAGATATTGAAAACATTACCGTTTTAAAGGATGGTTCTGCGGCTGCAATTTATGGTACTCGAGGTTCGAGTGGTGTAATCCTGGTAACTACAAAATCGGGTAAAAGCGGACAACCATTCACTGTAAATTATAATGGACAATTCTCTACGGCTTCGATTGCAAATGAAATTGATATTATGAATAGAGATGAGTTTTTGGCCGTTGGAGGTACTGACTTAGGAAGTGACACAGACTGGAGAGATGAGGTGACGCGTACCGCCTTTACGCAAGTGCACAATATTGCTGCTATTGGTGGTAGTGATGATGCCAACTATCGAGTTTCACTAAATTACAGGGATACAGAAGGTATTTTAGAAAATTCAGGGTTTGAGCAGGTCAACGTGAGAGCGAAATTATCTGGTAAAATTTTAAACGATAAATTAAAAATCGATTTTAATTCTGCTTTGACACAACGTGATAGTGACTTTGGATTCAATGAAGCCCTACGTTATGCTGTGTTGTACAACCCAACTGCCCCAATCTTCGGAGCTGATGCACCTTTCGCATTTAATTCAGATCAATTCGGTGGTTATTTTGAAACGTTAGGTTTATTTGACAGTTTTAACCCTGTTTCAATCGCAGAGCAAAATAGAAATACGGGGGCGAGAAGCATTCTAAATTACAGTGTTGATTTAAGATACAACTTCTCGGATGAGTTGTCTGCCCAATTGAGCATAGGTCAGCAAAATGAAAAAAATAGAAACAGAGAATACTATCCTACTACTGCCTTCTTTAGAGGAAATGCCTTAAGTCCGTTTAGAAAAGGTTTGGCGCGATTCTTTAGCAACGAAATTGAGAATACAACATTAGAATTATTCGGAACCTGGAATAAAACGTTCAGTGATACATTCACACTAAAACTAACCGGTGGTTATTCTTGGCAGGAGACAGATTACAATGAGTACTTCTTATCATTAGGTGACTTCCCTCCTGGTGTTAACTTTAACTTTGATGACGCCATCGAAGTCTCACAGGATTTGTTAGAAGCAGGACGTGTTCAGGCGAATAGCGGAAGAAATGATGATGACAGAATTATAGCATTCTTTGCGCGTGCTAACGCAACCATAGACGATGCTATCTATTTGAATGCTTCGGTGAGACGTGAAGGGTCTACAAGATTTGGTTCTGAAAATCAGTGGGGTGTATTCCCTGCCTTCGCAGTGGGTGCCGACTTAAATAAGTATTTGGAATTAGACAATGTAAACCTGCTTAAGGTAAGACTAGGTTATGGGGTTACTGGTGCAATTCCACCTCAGCAAGGTCTTGCTCAAACAACCTTCAATGTGAGTAACGGTTCGAACGGATTCGGATCAGCGTCCACAGGTTTAGGAAGTAGGGCTCCGAATCCCGATTTACAGTGGGAAGAAAAAAGAGAATTGAACCTAGGGTTTGAATTTGCTACAGACCGCTTCTCCGCGACACTAGATTTATATAATAGAGACATCGTTGATTTCATTCAATTGGTGAACGTAGACGCCGCAGTATTTGGTTTTTCAACACAATGGCAAAATGCGGGTGAGTTAAATACCCAGGGTATAGAGCTGACAGCAAATTATGATCTAGTCAAAAATGATAAAGTCACCTATAATACAGGTATTGTATTTAACACTTATACCACAAAACTAGAAAAGAATGTTGGTGGTGATAGAACAACAGGTAATTTAGGAGCTCCAGGCCAGAATGATACGAACGTAATTCTTGTAAGAGAAGGGCAAGAAGTCGGTCAGATTTGGGGACCGGTATTCACAGGTGAGGTTGATGGAGACGGAACTCCAATTTTGGCAGACCTCAACGGAGATGGCGTCTTGGTCACTGATCAAGGTAGTGCCTTAGCCGATGATGCTGACTTTGCTGTATTAGGTAAAGGTTTCCCAGATTTTGAAATTGGATGGACGAATCAGGTTACTATAGGTAATTGGGATATCAATGCCTTCTTTAGAGGTGCGTTTGGACATAGTTTAGTAAACGCGTTCCGTGCGTTTTATGAGCCCAGAATTGGATCGCAGTCATCGTATAACTTTATAAATACTGATTTGGCGAGAGATGATATAAGAACAGCGCAATTTAGTTCCTACTATGTTGAGAAAGCTGACTTCTTTAGACTAGATAACTTGTCTGTGGGATATAATTTTGATATTAACAATAGTTATATCAAGAACATTAGAGTATCTCTTGCAGGTCAAAATGTATTTACGATTACAGATTATACCGGTGCAGATCCTGAGCCAGCTTTACAAGATTTTGGTTCGCTCGATAATGCAGGATTTCTCGATAGAACAAATCCGGATGTGTTAGCACCAGGTATTGACAGACGTTACAACTACTTTGCGTCTCGTACGTTTACGCTTGGTGTAAATATTAACTTTTAATTAAAAACTTTATAACAATGAAAAGTTTGATAAAATTGACATTCTTATTCAGTATACTATTCTTAGCATATTCATGTACTGATCTAGATGAGGTGTTAGAAGATGAATTAACGACGGAGTTCTCCGATCCGGGTGTTGCGGTAATTGAGGGAGCTACTTCTGGAGGAGTTTTTCCACCAGCGGCACTGGTACCATCGTATAATCGATTGAGAAACGGTTCTGCAAATCACGGTAGCTATTATTCGGTGCAAACAGTTGCTTCGGATGAGCATGCTATCGGCCAGAAAGGTGGTGACTGGTTTGATGGAGGTGTTTGGTTACGAATTCATAGGCATACCTATGAATCAGCCAATGGACAAATTAATAATATATGGACCGACGCCTATGGAGGTATCAGCGAAGTAAATTTAGCCATTGCAAGCGGTGCATTATCGGCTGCTGAACTTGCGCAGGCGAAAGTGATTCGTGCTTTCTTCTATTGGAGGCTGTTAGATAATTTTGGAAGAGTGAAATTAGTGACAGAATCGGCCGCTGACCCACCTCAATCGAGTAGAGTTGATGTTTTCAACTTTGTTGAGAGTGAATTACTAGATGCGATTGGAATCGGCGCTGTTACTGGGAGTATGGATTTATCAGCAAGCCCATTGGGTACTGCGGCGCAGCCGTATATCGTGAACCAATATGGTGCCTTGTCATTTCTAGCGAAATTATACTTAAACGCAGAGGTATATACAGGTGTTGCCCGATTCCAGGAAGCTGACTGGGCAGCGAGTTACGTAATAGATAATGGTCCCTACATGTTGAGTGACGCGAGTATTTCAGTTCCTAACTTGGCGAAAAGGCCAGACGTTGCTTCTGACCCTGATGAGTTAACTGGTTATGCTGCCGCATTTGCTCCGAATAATCAATTCAACCCTGAAATGATCTGGTCGATTTATTATGATGAGACTTTTCCAAATGATCAACCTCAGATGAACTTTGTACAAATGCACTTGCACTATAGTTCTCAGTTGACCTATGCTTTAGATGAGCAACCATGGAATGGATATCAGGTATTAGAGGAATTCTACAATAGTTACGAAAACGGTGATGCCAGAAAAACAGCGAACTTCTTGGTTGGACCGCAATCTGATTTTGGAGGATCGGCTTTATTAGATTTCGCCTCTGATGATCCTGACCTGGTAGTTGATTATACACCAGCTATTAATGAATTAGAGCCAAACTCAATTCGTCAAAGCGGTGTTAGACAAAATAAATTCAGTTACCAATTGTTTAGTAGAAGAAGTATGAACAATGATTACCCATTATTCAGATTAGGTTATGTTCATTTAATTCGAGCTGAAGCAAGAGCAAGAGAGGCCGGAGACTGGAGTCTGGCTGAACCCGATGTAACTGCTATTAGAGCAAGAGCAGGATTAGGCGCATTGCCTTCTATTACAGCTGACAGCTTCTTTGATGAATTAGGTAGAGAAATGTTCTTGGAATCTGACCGTAGAACAAGTTTGGTTCGTTTTGGTAAATATGGTGATGCATGGTGGGAGAAAGCTGCTAGTGCAGACTTTAGAACTGTATTCCCAATTCCTCAGAATCAGATTGATGCTTCCGGAGGTACTTTAACACAAAACCCAGGATACTAAACGAAAGTTTTTTCTATATTTGAGGGTTGCTCTACATGAGCAACCCTTTTTTTTTGATGATGTGCCGATTTATAAGTTTATTCATTGTTCTTTTATCAATTTCATGCACTACTAATGAAAATACAGAACAGACCTTGTTTGTACTGAAAGATGCATCAACCGGGATTGATTTTAACAATTCATTGACCTATACCGAACGCTTTAACCCATATACCTACAGAAATTTTTACAACGGCGGTGGGGTCGCTATTGGTGACATTAATAATGATGGACTCGAAGATATTTTTTTTACCGGAAATCTTGTCGATAATAAATTATATATAAACAAAGGAGATTGGCAATTTGAGGATATTACTAAAACTGCAGGAGTTTCTTGTCCGAATGTATGGTCGACTGGAGCCACATTCGCAGATGTTAATGGCGATGGTTTTCTCGATATATACGTGTGTAAGTCTGGCCCTCCGGGGGGAACGAATCGTCATAACGAGCTATTTATAAATAATGGTGACCTTACCTTTACAGAAGCCTCAAAAGAATACGGCTTAGCCATTGAAGGCCTATCAGTTCACGCTGCATTCTTCGACTATGACAAGGATGGTGATCTAGACGTCTACATCTTAAATAATTCTATTAAATCTATAGGAAATTTCGACTTGGTAAAAGATCAGCGCACAATTCCTGATGAAACCGGCAGCGGAAATAAATTCTTAAGAAATGACAATGGTAAATTCATCGATATCACTCAAGATGCTGGTGTATATTCAAGTAAGATCGGATTCGGACTAGGAATTACACTTGGCGACTTCAATAATGACCACTGGATAGATATTTTTATCTCCAATGATTTTTTTGAAAAAGATTATTTATATATCAATAATAAAAAAGGAGGGTTCACCGAAGAATTAGAAAATCGTTTTGAATCTATCTCCATGGGTGCTATGGGCGCTGATTTTGCCGATCTGGATAACGATTTGAATAATGATCTTTTTGTTACAGAAATGCTGCCCAGATCTTTAGAACGGCAAAAAGTGAAAATAGTTTTTGAGTCTTGGGATAAGCAGCAGGTTGCCAAACGACAAGGCTATTTTAATCAATATTCACGAAATACCCTACAAAGGAATTTAGGAGACGGTTCATTCGTTGAGCTAGGAAGACAGGCCAACGTCTCCGCTACTGAATGGAGCTGGAGTGCTTTATTATTTGATATGAATAATGATGGAACAAGAGATATTTTCGTCAGTAATGGAATCTATAAGGACTTGTTAGATAGAGACTACCTAACATATGAAGCAAATGAAGAGACCATACGTAATAGAATAAATAGTGATGAAAAAGAGGTGATCAAAAAGTTAATTGATGCGATGCCCTCTAAAGCAGTATCAAATGCGGTATATCAAAATAAAGGGAGCTTTGAATTTGAAGAAAAAGCTCTGGAATGGGGCTTGGCCACACCAAGTTTTAGCAATGGAAGTGCTTATGGTGATCTCGATAATGACGGAGATCTGGATCTGGTCGTTAACAACGTGAACATGCCTTCTTTTATCTATCAAAATAAAACCGATACGCTCTCGAATAGAAGTATCACTATACAATTAGCCCAGAAAAATAGTAATCCTAGTGCAATTGGTGCAAAAGTTGTGATTTACTATGATGGCCATAAAAAAATATATGGTGAAAATTTCACTTCAAAAGGTTTTCAAAGTAGTACACCTTCAAAAATTCACTTTGGGGTTGGTGAAGCGTCTAAAATAGATTCACTCTGGGTTCAATGGCCTGATGGCAATTCTTCCTTTCATAGCAATTTAGCAACAAATAGACTGCATACCCTATACTACCCTTCTATCAAAAGCAAAAATGATTTTTTGAATTCCGGAAAAGACAATCACCAGCTCCAGAAAATAGAAACCATTGCAAATCACACACATGTTGAAAATAAATATATCGATTTTAACAATGAGCGTTTATTACCTCAAATGTATAGCAACGAAGGGCCCGCATTAGCCTGTGAAGATCTCAATCATGATGGAGTTACGGATTTTTTTATTGGCGGTGCCAAAAATCAGACGGCAAATCTATTCTTGTCTTCACCACAAGGATATACTAAAATAGATGAGCCATTTCAGAAAGATATCGGCTCAGAAGACGTTGAAGCCACATTTTTTGATGCAGATAATGACGGCGACCTCGATCTTTATGTTTGCCATGGAGGTAAAGCCTTTTCACCACACTCTGCTGATCTGCACGATAGTTATTACAGGAATGAAAATAATTCTTTTATCAAATCTGAGATAAAATTCCCAAAACCGATCAGTTCGGCTGTAGCAGTAGCCTCAGATTATGACAATGATGGTGACCAAGATCTCTTTGTTGGCGAACGCTATAAGACGAATTTATATGGACAGCCAGGATCAGGATATTTGCTTCAAAATGACGGAGACGGAAATTTTGAAGTCATAGACATAGAAGCGTTCAAAAATATAGGCATGATAACCGATGCTGTATGGCTCGATATCAATAAAGATGGCTGGCAAGATCTTATTATTGCTGGAGAATGGATGCCTTTAAAGATTTATATAAATGAGCAATCAGAATTTAAAGATAAAACCCTTGAATACGGACTGAAAAATTCATCAGGCCTATGGACCACGATAGCACTAAAAGACATTGATAACGACGGAGATCAGGACATCATCGCAGGTAATATCGGATTGAACACATTTTTAGCACCCGAAATGCGAATGTACATCTCTGATTTTGACCAAAACGGATTTAAAGAACAGCTAATTTGTAAAAAAATAAATGGCAAGTACTACCCTATTGTTGATAAAGATGAATTGATCTCACAAATTCCTCCCTTAAAGAAGAAGTTATTATATTATAAAGACTATGCAAGAGCCGACATCAACGCGATTTTCGGTAAGGAGCGCATAGATAACACCTTTTATTTAGCTGTAAATATGTTGGAAAGTACCATATTTTATAATGAAAATAATAAATTTGAGCCCAGAAAACTACCTTCGGAAGTTCAATATGCTCCCGTTTATGCAATTACATCATCAGATATAGATGGCGATGGGCAAATAGATTTAATTTTTGGAGGAAATCAATATTTAGTAAAACCGCAATTTGGAAAGTATGATGCTTCAAAAGGATGGTGGGTAAAAGGACCTTTTCATAAGGACATTTCTGAATATCAGGTGAACACATTAAATATCCGAGGCCAAATAAGGGAATTAAATTGGTTGACACATAACAACAGTAAGATACTAATAGTCGCAAAAAATAATGACAAAACAGCATTTTATAAGTACAAGGATTAATTTCAATTTGCTTATTACCTTTGTGCTGACTTTAACTATTATGAATAGTTGTAAAAAGTCCGCTTATACAGAATTGGTGAGAGCAGAGTTAGCTACAGAGGTCATCAATGATTCTCTCAAATTCGGATTAAAATTAGGAGTCCCTCGTCAACATTTTTATGACATCTGTTGGCAACTAAATAAAGAACAAAAAGTGAAGCAAGGGCCATTGAATAATTTCGTAGAATACAAGCTTCCAACAAAAAACAAAGACCGTGTGGAAGAACGAATAACGATGCTTTTCTACGGCATATTTGATGAGGAAAAAATTATGACCGGTCTCGATATGAAATTTTATTTTGATGCCTGGTCTCCATGGAATAAATCACTACATGCTGACAAGCTCATACCGGTTGTAAAAGACACCTTATTGTCGTGGTACCCTGGAAACAACTTCATTCCAATCACGCTAAAGAAAAGTGATAAAGAAGTTCTGATTAAAGTAGATGGAAATCGTCGCATACTCATAGAATCTCCCAAGGATAGTAGACAGCTAGATGTCAGAATCGATGACCTAAGGTATGTTGAAGGCATTAATTAATCGAATACACGTATGACCTATACTAGACTGATAATTGCTCTTTTAATTGTAGTGAACTTTTCTTGTAACAAAGCTCAAGACGAACCTTCTCCAGAAATGTTTAAACTGTTGGACACCTCGGAAACCGGGATCAATTTTCTCAATGAACTTAGTTATAGCGATCAATTCAACGTATATAAGTATCGAAATTTTTACAATGGCGGAGGTGTGGCGATTGGTGATATAAATAATGACAGTCTACCCGATCTTTACTTTACAGCCAATCAATCAAAGAATAGGCTTTACTTAAACAAAGGGAACTTCAAGTTTGAAGATATAACAGACAACTCTAAAACAGCTGGAACCAAGCCCTGGTCTACCGGGGTCTCTCTGGTCGATATTAATGCCGATGGCTTACTGGACATCTACGTTTGCAATTCCGGTGATATTAACGGCGAGAATAAACAAAATGAACTGTTTATTAATAACGGTGACCTTACCTTTACTGAAGCAGCAGCAGCATATAATTTAGATGATAAGGGTTTTTCAACACATGCTTCTTTTTTTGACTTTGATAAAGATGGTGATCTCGATGTCTATATTTTAAATAATTCCTATCAAGCAATTGGCAGCTTTGACCTCAGAAGAAATGAACGGCCTAAAAGAGACCTTTTAGGTGGTGATAAATTAATGGAAAATGTTGATGGCAAATTTATAGACATCAGTGAAAAAGCAGGTATCTACGGTAGCGTGGTAGGTTTTGGTCTGGGAGTAACTGTTGGTGATGTTAATAATGACGGATGGGAAGATATTTACATCTCCAATGATTTTTTTGAACGAGATTACCTGTATATCAATAATCAGAACGGAACATTCTCAGAGCAACTTGAAAACCAAATTGCGGCCACAAGTGCGGCCTCGATGGGCGCTGATATGGCGGACATCAATAATGATGGTTATAATGATATTTTTGTAACTGATATGCTACCATCTGAATATCAACGTCTTAAAACAGTTACAACATTTGAAGACTGGAACAAATATCAATTAAAGGTCACTAATGGCTACCACCATCAATTCACAAGAAATACGCTTCAGTTGAACAACGGCAATAATTCCTTTAGCGAAATAAGTAGATTGAGCGGTGTTGCGGCTTCAGATTGGAGCTGGGGTGCCTTATTCTTTGATATGGACAATGATGGTCTCAAAGACCTTTATATCGCTAATGGAATCTACAAAGACCTTACCGATCAAGATTACCTGCAATATATCTCTAATGAAGAAGTCATTAAATCAATCGTGGCGAATGATAAAGTTGACTACAAACGACTGATCGATATCATCCCATCAAGAAAAGTAAAGAACCATGCATATAAAAACCAGGGAAACTTACAGTTCGACGTATATGAGGAATCAGGACTATGGACTGAGAGCTTTTCAAATGGCGCCGCTTATGGTGATTTAGATAATGACGGTGACCTCGATCTGGTAGTTAACAATTTGAATATGGAATCATTTGTTTATGAAAATACTTCTGACCAAAGAAAAAATTCAAATTATATCAAATTAGTATTACAAGGTGAAGGTAAAAATACAGGCGCTATAGGTGCCAAAGTGGAGGTTCAAAATTCAAATATTAGTGTTGAAAATCAACCTGCAAGAGGTTTTCAGTCCAGCATGGATCCACGAATAAATATTGGCATTCCAACGAATGATCCTGTAAATCTAAAAATCACATGGCCATCAGAAAAAGTATCTTTCCTGAATAATATTCAAGTGAATCAAACGATCTACCTAAGTGAAAAAGACGCAAAACTTGTGCAACCTGAAGATCGAGATTATAAGACGCCTATCTTCAAGAAAAATTCCCTTAAAATAGATTACAAACACCAGGAAAATATCTTTGTAGACTTCCATAGAGATCGTTTACTCAATCATATGTGTAGTACAGAAGGACCAAAACTTTCGATGGCAGATCTAAACAATGACGGGTTTGAAGAGCTCTTTATTGGAGGTTCTAAGGGAAACCCTGCTCAATTATTTCAAGGAAATGCCACCGGGTTTTCTGAAGTAAGCTCAAGTACTTTTATCAAAAATAGCAATTCAGAAGATAGCTCCAGCCTCTTCTTTGATGCTGATGGCGATGGTGATTTAGACCTCTACGTTTGCAGTGGTGGTGTAGAATACTCGCAATTTGCGGTTGAATTTTTAGACCGGCTTTATATAAACAATGGTGCGGGTGACTTTACCCTCTCTGATCAAAAGCTACCTTCTTTGAATTCATACCATAGTACTTCAACTGTCACTGCTTCTGATATAGACAATGATGGTGATCTTGATTTATTTGTGGGAGAACGCATTGTCCCATTAAAATACGGGGTTCCAGGTTCAGGATTCATTTTAGAAAATAATGGTAAGGGTATTTTTACAAACGTTACAGATACCAAAGCCAAAGACCTGATTGATTTAGGAATGATTACCGATGCAACTTTTGAAGATATAGATAAAGATGGAGATGAAGACCTGATGATTATTGGTGAGTTCATGGGAATTGAGCTTTTTATAAATGATAAAGGCTCATTCAAAAAACAAGTTGACAATCCCATTTCTAACTTAAAAGGATGGTGGAATACAATTCATAAATCAGATCTCGATAATGATGGTGATCTTGACTTTATACTAGGAAATCATGGGTTGAACAGCAGATTTAAAGCCAGTAATGAAAAGCCTATAACCCTGTATTCGGGCGACTTCGACAACAATGGCTTCATTGACCCCATCCTGACATTCAGAGCAGTCAATAATAAAGATTATCCTTATGCATTACGGCATAATTTAATCGATCAGATCAAATCTTTAAAAAAGAAATTTCCTGATTATCAGTCGTTCAAAAATTCTGATATAACCCAAATGTTTGATGAAAAGCAACTTCAGAATAGTAAGGCCTTAGAGGCCAATACGCTTTCTTCAATAATTTTAATTAATAAAGGCAATCTGGATTTCGAGGTCAAAGAGCTTCCTTTAGAAGCACAGCTCTCCCCTGTCTATGCCATTGTTACCGATGATTTTGACGGTGATGGCGATCAGGATATAGTTCTTGGCGGAAATCTTTACAGCGTGAAACCCGAAGTCGGTAGATATGATGCCAGTCATGGGGTATATCTTGAAAACCTAGGACAATTCCGTTTTAAAAATCACAGAGGCGGTAATGGTTTTTCTATAACCGGCGAAGTAAGAGACATAATAATAGATGATAAAAAACTTATTATATCCAGAAACAGGGATTCACTGGCCATATTTAACTATAAATAGCATGCGTAATAGTTATACGTTCTTAGTTGCAGCGGTTGTCATATGTATCTTCTCATGTTCGAAAAAAACCTCCGGACCTCCGGTTGAAAAGGCTGCAATTTATTTTGAATCACTCCCTGCCGACAGCACCGGCATCCACTTTTCAAATGACCTGTTTTTTAAAGATGATTTGAACATAATAGAATTTCTGTATTACTATAATGGCGGCGGTGTCGCCGTAGGGGATATCAATAATGATGGCTTAGACGACATTTACTTCACTTCAAACATGACTAGCGATAAGCTGTATTTGAATCTCGGTAATTTTAAGTTCAAAGATATTACTCAAGTCGCAGGTATTTCAACCGATTCAACATGGTCTACAGGTGTCACTATGGAAGATATCAATAATGATGGATTACTTGATATTTATGTTTCGAAAGTTGGTAATTATAAAGACCTACAAACCAACAATAGGCTCTATATTAATAATGGTGATCGAACATTTTCTGAACAAGCATCATCTTATGGCTTAGATTTTTCAGGATTCTCGACGCAGGCCTCTTTTTTTGACTATGATAATGATGGCGATATGGATATGTACCTCTTGAATCATGCGGTGCACACCCCAAGAAGTTATGGTGATATTAGAATGCGAAAGGTGAAAGACAGCCTTTCAGGCGATCGACTTTATGAAAATAAATTGAATGAAGGTCTGTCGAAATTTCAAGACGTCACCGAATCTGCCGGAATCTATTCCAGCGCTTTAGGTTATGGACTCGCATTAATTACTTCAGATGTCAATAAAGATGGATTCATTGATATTTATGTAGGTAATGATTTTCATGAGAATGACTACTTATACATCAATCAGGGAAACGGGTCTTTTCAGGAAGCTATCTCCGAATATATAGATCATACGACACGTTTTACTATGGGTATCGATATTTCAGACATTAACAATGATTCAAGACCAGATATTTTTACACTCGATATGATGCCTTATGATAAAGAAATATTGCTAAAGTCTAGTGGCGAAGACTCCGATAAGGTAAGTCAGATCAAAAAGAATTTTGGTTTTGAAATGCAATATGCAAGAAATACCTTGCAAATTCAACGTGAGGATAATTCGTTTGCCGAGTTGGCGCTTATGACAGATACCTATGCTACCGACTGGAGTTGGTCTACACTGATTCAGGATTTTGATAATGATGGATTCAAAGATATTTATGTTACAAATGGTATTTACAAAAGACCTAATGATTTAAACTATATCAATTTCCTGAGTAATACAAACTTCGCCAAATATGATCAAACGAAGCAAAATGAGCTCGAAAAAAAATTGATTGACGAAATGCCTACCATAAATTTGCCGAATAATATTTTTAAGAATAATGGAAATCTGGGCTTTGAAAGATTGACTGAGAACGCCGGTCAAATCCCGTCCTACTCCAACGGTGCTGCATACAGTGATTTTGATAATGACGGTGATATCGATTTGGTGGTTAACAATATTAATCAAAAAGCTTTTATTCTAAAAAATGAAAGTGAAAATGTTCAGCAGAATAGTCATGTAGCCCTGGACCTCAAAGGCAATTCGTTGCTTAAAAATACAAACGGATCAAAAGTTTACCTATATGCCGGTGATCAAGAATATTACCAGGAACTTACGAGTACAAAAGGATACCAATCGAGTTCAACACATAAGGTACATATGGGTCTGGGAACTACTTCACAAATTGACTCGGTAAAAATAGTTTGGTTGGATGGTACAGAACAAATTGAGAAACAAGTAAAGATCAACCAATTAAATGCGATAGAAAAAAGCTCTGATGCAAGACCAACCTATAGAACAGCTTTCAAAACAGAGAACGAAGCAGAAAGATTTCCCTTTGTACATATAGAAAATAATTATATCGATTATGAAAATGAACCGCTGGTTCCTGAAAAACTCTCCACAGAAGGACCTTGTGCTGTATCGGCTGATTTTAATAAAGATGGTTTACAGGATTTATTTATTGGAAATGCCAGGTACCAGACACCTGTTCTTTATTTGAAACAACCTAATGGAGACTTCAAAAAACACGTTCAAGATGTTTTTATCAAAGATGCAATTTATGAAGATGTAGACGTCGAGGTATTTGATATTGAAAATGACGGCGACCTTGACTTATATGTAATGAGTGGTGGTGGTGATAAGGTAGAAAACGATGCCTATTTAGAAGACCGAATATATATCAATGATGGTCAAGCGAACTTTACAAGGCTAATGAAGCCCTTAATAAAAACCAATGGTGGCAGTGTTAGCGCTGGAGATTTTGATGGCGACGGCTTTGACGATCTTTTTATCGCCAATCGATCGATTCCCGGGGGCTATGGATTATCACCCTACAGCTACATACTTAAAAATAACCAAAACGGTACATTCATTATGGTAAATAAAGTGCCTTTAGGTATGATAACAGATAGCCAATGGATTGATATTAATGGTGATCAACTACTTGATTTAGTTGTGGTTGGCGATTGGATGCCTGTCACAGTACTAGTCAATAAAGGTGATCTTAAATTCGAAAATGCCACTAAAGAACTTGGTCTGGAAAAATCTTCGGGTATGTGGAATGCGGTTGTGGTGCATGATATTGACGCTGATGGAAGACCAGATATCATCGCCGGAAACGCAGGCCTCAATTTGAAATGGAAAGCATCAAAAGAAAGACCAATAAAACTCTATTTGGACGATTTTGATAATAACCAACAAGTTGACCCCATCATATTCCATGATTTTTATGGTGCGTATGTTCCCTTTGCTTCTAGAGATCATCTCGTAAGCCAAATGCCTTCACTGAAGAAGAAGTTTTTAAGTTACACCGAATTTGCTAAAATCAAAACTATAGAAGATTTGGTGGGCAGTAGTGAAGAAAATATCTTAGAAGTGAAAGAAATCAATGAATTACGTTCTATGGTATATTTAAATACCAATGCCGGGTTTAAAGAACAACCTTTGCCGTTTGAAGCACAACGAAGCTCCATCGAAGATATCGCTATCCATGAAAATGAAAATCAAGAAAGTAAACTCATTTACGTTGGGAACTTTAGAGGATATATTAATGAATTAGGACAGAATACCGCAAATTCAGGTGGGGTCTTAACCATAAATAACGGTGCGATTCATCAGGTTATAGACTTGAATGTACCTTCCAATCTGAACACCAGAAAAATAGTTAAATTAGATAAAAATAGATACCTGGTTCTTGCCAATAACGATAAATCTTATATTTTTGAAACTAATTAATAATCAGAAAGAACGTATTATGAAGTCAAGAGTTTTATTAGTTGCGTCACTACTTATTTTACTCATAGGGTGTAAAAAAAATGAAGAGTATAAAGCTACGTTAAGTGATCCCGAATTGTTTCATTCGGCTGTTAAGAAATTAACAGATGTCATTGTCTACGATATTTTCTCTCCACCGGTGGCGTCACGTGTTTATATGTATCCAAGTGTGGCGGCATATTCAGTGATGCAACAAGGCAATGCAGACGCGTACCATAGTTTATTTGGTCAACTCAAAGGCTTGGAAGCTATACCCAAGCCTGACTCTGAAGTCATTAATTTTAATCTTGCGGCGTTTTATGCGCACACTGTCGTAGGAAAACAATTGATTTTTTCGGAAGATAGGATTACGGCTTTTCAGGATGAAACCGTTGAAAAATTGAAAGAGCAAGGGGTGCCGAAAGATGTATTAGACGCCTCCTTAGATTATGGCAATAAAGTAGCCCAGCACATCTTAAAATGGTCTAAAACCGACTTATACGACCAGACCAGAACTTATCCAAAGTATACTATAAAGCAAGAAGATAAATTTTGGAAGCCCACACCTCCAGATTATATGGATGGTATCGAACCACATTGGAACCAGATTCGTACCGTGGTATTGGATTCTGCAAATCAGTTCCCGCCAATTCCACCCGTTAAGTTTGACTTAACCGAAGGCAGTGAGTTTCAAAAGCAGTTAATGGAAGTCTACGAAGAAGGGCGTGGTAAAGATGCTGAAAGTAAGGAAATTGCCAGTTTCTGGGATTGTAACCCTTACGTTTCGCATCATAAAGGGCATGCTATGTTCGCCACAAAAAAAATTACTCCTGGTGGGCATTGGATAGGTATTACGGCCATATCTACCAGACAGGCAAAGAGTGATTATGCAGAAACAATAAACGCCTATGCCAATGTATCGATTGCACTTTTCGATGCTTTTATAAGCTGTTGGGATGAAAAATGGCGAAGCCTTGTAGTGCGACCGGAAACTTTGATAAATCAGCATATGGACGAAGAATGGGTACCTCTATTACAAACCCCTCCTTTTCCTGAATATACCAGTGGCCATTCGGTGATTTCCCGAGCTGCTGCCGTGACTCTCACTAATTTGTACGGTGATAATTTTCATTTTAACGATACCACCGAGCTTGAATATGGCTTACCCATGCGTAGTTTTAAATCATTTATTCATGCCTCTGAAGAAGCTGCAATTTCAAGGTTATATGGTGGAATCCATTATAGAATGGCAATTGATGAGGGTGTAACACAAGGCCATAAAGTTGGAGATTTTATCGTCGCAAATCTTCAGACAAAAAAGGAATAAGCTCGTCTTACTAGAATTCTCGTGGTGCTTAATGCGACTATTCAATAAAAATAACTATTTTTAGAGAAACCTAACTCAAATGCGAATCAAGCCCAAACTGTCGTTTTGGCAAATCTGGAATATGAACGTAGGATTTTTAGGGATTCAGTTCAGTTTCGGTCTCCAACAAACGGCGATAAACCCTATTTTTTCCTATCTGGGAGCTGACCATGACCAATTACCATTGTTAAATCTCGCGGGACCTATTACCGGCCTTATTGTCCAGCCTATAATAGGAGCCATATCTGATAAAACCTGGATTCCCAAATGGGGTGGGCGAAGAAAGCCCTTTTTCTTGATTGGTGCTATTTTGGCTAGCTTATGTTTGTTTGCTTTTCCTTATAGTCCTGGATTGTGGTTCGCTGTTGGATTACTTTGGATTTTAGATGTAGGTAACAATACCGCTATGGAACCTTATAGAGCCTTTGTTGGCGATAAGCTCCCTGACGAGCAATTAAATACCGGCTTTCAAATGCAGAGTTTATTTGTAGGTGCTGGTATTGTTTTGGCTAACTTTTCCATTTTTTTATTTCAGGATTGGTTTAGCGCAGGGCCATCAGCTGAAGTGGCGAATACCATCCCACGGTGGCTCTATTATTCCTTCTTCTTAGGGGCCGTTCTTTCCATCGGAACGATTTTATGGTCCGTTCTCAAAACACCGGAAATACCACCATCAGAAGAAGAGCTCAAAGAAATAGAAGAGCATAAGAAATTACCTTTTTCTGATCGTTTTTTTAGCCCTTTTAAAGAAATTTTCGGAGCCATCAAAGATATGCCCAAGTTTTTATGGCGCCTTGCAGCTGTATATTTGTTTCAATGGTATGCGTTGTTTATTTATTGGCAGTATATCGCTCTATCAGTAGAGTCTTCATTGGGGATAACAAAAGACGAAGCCGTGGCGCAAGCCGCAAAACTCAATGGAACTTACAACTTTGTTACCATGGTCGTGGCCCTGGCTCTTGTACCCATCGCAAGAAAAATTGGTAGTAAGCGCGTATACGTTTCGAGCTTATTTCTAACCGGAATTGCCATGTTAAGCTTGCCATACATTACAAATAGCACACTATTATTACTCCCTATGATCTTATTTGGTATTGGCTGGGCCTGTATGATGGGTATCCCCTACTCAATGGTTTCAAAAGTTGTTCCGGCAGAACGTCGGGGTGTTTATATGGGAATTGTCAACATGATGATCGTTATACCTATGGCGATACAAAATGTTACCTTCGGACCGATTATTAAGTATTTACTAGATAATGATGCAGTGAAAGCCATTCTTTTCGCGGGTGTATTCTTTATTATTGCCGCTGTTTTGGCAACGCGATTGACAAGGTCAACTCCGAAACAAATCGAAGTCTAAGATTTATAAGAGTTTATGAAGTCTAAGATATTGCAGAAGCATTATTGTTTTGGCATCCTTAATAGCACCTGTTGTGATCATGGTCATGGCCTCATCTATGGGAAGCTCCAGCACCTCTATTTCTTCTTCTTCATCAGCCAGACCTCCACCCTGAGATATTTTCATCTCTTTAGAATATTCAGCAATAAAAAAATGAATGATCTCGGTAACTGAGCCTGGTGACATATAACACTCGAAAATCTTTGTAACGTCTGAAATTTTATAGCCGGTTTCTTCTTCCGTTTCTTTTTTAATGCAGTCTTCGGGGTTATCTTCATCTAACAGGCCGGCACAAGCTTCAATGAGCATACCCGATTCATTTCCGTTAATATACGTTGGTGCCCTGAATTGCCGGGTGAGGATAACTGTTTTCTGTTCTTTATTATAAAGCAAAATTGTAGCACCATTACCCCGGTCATATGCCTCGCGTTCATGGTGTTCCCAAATCCCTTTCTTCGTAAGGTAATCGTAAGAGAGCTTATTTAAAGTATACCAATTATCTGATAAAATCTCTCTTTTGAGATTTTTAACCTTTTCGTTTTGCAATTTTCTTGATGAACTTTTAGAGTTCTTTGATTTTAATATTTCTGTACCAAACAATATCAGAATGATCTTGCAATCCTATATGGCCTTCTCTATACTTTCCAAAGCCTTCCCAGCCTTTGAACTTAGAATTTTCAACCATTTCATCCCATTTTTCTCCATGAACCGGAAAAGTAAACGCTTCTTTTCCATTCATGGTCACAGAGGCCATATTATTTTCATGGTCTACTTTTAATACACATTCATTCCATTCCCCTGCCGCCTTAATAAGTTCAGGTGGGCACGCGATCATATCGTACAGTGATCCAGCCTTATGAGTGCCCTCAGCCACAAAAGAATCGGGATGTCTTTCATTATCTAAAACCTGAATTTCCGGGCCGGTCTCATAGGCTTCCTTAAACTTTTCATCTTCATGGACGCCCCAAAAAATACCGCTATTCCCTTTTTCAGAAACCTTCCATTCCAATGAAAGAACAAAGTTTGTAAACTTCTGCTTTGAGATAATGTTCTTACCGCCCTGTTCACTTGGGGTAAACTTCATGGCTTCGCCATCAATCGACCATTCGCTGTGCATCGAATCAAGGAGATAACCACGCCAATTGTCTAAAGAACTCCCATCAAAAAGTACAATCCAGTCTTTTTGAACTTTTGTTTCTTCTGTTTTATTTTCTGTCATTTCCTCTTGTTTTTTATCCTGTTTACAGCAAATCATCGTACCTGCTACTATAAATGCAAAAAGAGCTATGCGTTTCATTTTTTACGAATTAAATTCCTAATATTTTTTTTAATTGTTCTTTATCAACATCCGCTCCAGCGAAATCGTCAAAGGCCTTCTCGGTAGCCTCAATAATATGATCATGAATGAATTTAGCACCTTCACGGGCTCCTTGTTCGGGACTTTTAATACAACATTCCCATTCCATTACAGCCCATACATCACAACCATACTGCGTCAATTTGGAAAAGATGGTTTTAAAATCTACCTGACCATCGCCGGGAGAGCGATATCGGCCAGCGCGATCACCCCAGTCATTATACCCCCCAAAAGCTCCTTTTTTACCGGTTGGGTTGAACTCAGAGTCTTTGACATGAAAGGCTTTGATAAATTCATGATAGTGGTCAATATACGCTAGATAATCTAGTTGCTGTAATACGAAATGTGACGGATCATATAAAATATTTACGCGTTTATGATTACCGGTAGCGGCTAAAAATCGTTCGAATGTATCGCCATCGTGAATGTCCTCACCAGGGTGCACTTCGTAACAAACATCTACGCCTTGTTCATCAAAATGATTTAAGATGGGAAGCCAACGTTTTGCCAATTCACTGAAGCCCATTTCCACGAGGCCTGCCGGTCGTTGCGGCCACGGGTGAAAAGTATGCCATAGTAGCGCTCCTGAAAACGTGGCATGTGCATTTAAGCCTAAATGCTTACTGGCGGTCGCCGCATTCTTCACAGTCTGTACGGCCCATTCAGTTCTTGCTTTAGGATTATTCTTTACTTCATCAGGTGCAAAATTATCAAACATCAGGTCGTAAGCCGGATGCACAGCAACTAATTGCCCCTGTAAATGGGTGGATAATTCTGTGATTTCGAGTCCGTAAGACTTAATTTTCCCTTTTAGTTCATCGCAATACACTTTACTCTCTGCTGCGCGATCTAAATCGATAAGACGACTTTCCCAGGTTGGAATTTGAATACCTTTATAACCTAAATCAGATGCCCAGCGGCATAAGCCCTCCAAAGAATTGAAGGGGGCTTTGTCATCCATGAACTGGGCGAGAAAAACAGCGGGTCCTTTAATAGTTTTCATAATTAATCATCTAGTGTTACCCAAATATTTCCTTTCTGATGTGACTCTACCGCTTTTTCTATAAAGTTCATGCCGCGAACTCCATCAATGATTGTTGGAAATTCCATATGGTCATACTGTTCTTTTCGTATGGCTCTGGCAACGCCTTTATAAATATTTCCCATAGAATCAAAGATTCCTTCAGGATGTCCGGGAGGTAACTTCGTGCCGTCAAGCGATATCTCACTGTTGTAGGAATGGCCTGGTTTAAGCACTCTCAGCGGTTTACCATCCTCTAAAAGGTATAAGTAATTCGGGTTTTCTTGTGCCCATTTTAAACCCGCTTTTTTACCGTAAACCTGCACGGTAAAATTATTTTCTTCACCGGTCGCAATTTGACTGGTTCGAATAACTCCTTTCGTTGTATCACTACAGCGGATCAACACAGTGCCATCTACATCCATTTTATTGTCATCGTAAACGTAGTTAAGGTCAGCCAGAATTGCATTCACTTTTAATCCGGTAACATATTCAATCATATCAAAGGCATGTGTGCCAATATCACCTATGCAACAGCTAATACCTGATTTTTCAGGATTTAATCGCCATGTTGTTGAGCGCTTTTCTTTATCGTGAATAATAGGATTGATCCATCCCTGATAATACTGTGCATCGATCTTTTGAACTTCCCCTATTTCACCATTGGCAATCATTTCACGCATTTGCCGAACCATAGGATACCCTGTATAGGTATAGGTAACGGCAAAGACCGTATTCGCCAGTTTGAGGGTTTCCTGTAATATTATTGCTTCTTCATAGGTGATGGTCATAGGTTTTTCACAAATAACATTAAAGCCATTCTCGAGCAACTTTTTGGCCATCGGAAAATGAAGAAAGTTAGGGGTAAGCACTGACACGACCTGCATCCTTTCAGAAACGGGTAGCTTAGTTTCTTCTACAATCAAAGTGTCGAAATCTTTATAAATTCTATTGGTCGGAAGCCCAATTTTCTCTGCAAAACCGATATTTTCCTCCCAATTCGGATTAAAAACACCTCCAACAATTTCATACTGGTCATACATCGCAGCGGCAACACGATGTAAAACACCTATTAACGAATCTCCTCCTCCACCTAAAATACCCAGTCTAATTTTTGAAGCCATTTATTGTCAATTATTATATTCTACTTTTTCATTTTTAAATAAAATCGCAAATAGCATAAGAACGACTACGGCAAATATAGCCGGGAATGTCCAGATTTCTTTCCAACTATGTACACCCTCACTAATTAAGTTTCGATCAACTATTTGTCCGGCTACCCAAAATCCTACCAACATCCCTACACCATAAGTAGCTAAAGTGATCAATCCTTGAGCGGCACTCTTCACCTTTTCTCCAGCTTTTGCGTCAGTATAAATTTGCCCGGAAACAAAAAAGAAATCATAGCAAATACCATGTAAGGCAATCCCTATGACCAGCATAAAGAACAGATCACCAGCATTGCCATAAGCAAACAAGAGGTATCTGATTCCCCAGGCTAACATCCCGAATAAAATGGTTTTTTTGAATCCGTATTTTTTAAAGAAAAAAGGCAATAAAAGCATAAAGGCAACTTCAGAAATCTGCCCTAACGACGCCCAAGCGGTAGAATTCTCCACTTTATATTCGGTCAAAAAAGGACTTATATTTTGATAATAAAAGGCCAGTGGAATGCAGATCAACACTGACGATAAAAAGAAGATCAAAAAATTACGATCTTTCAATAAGCCTAAAGCTTCTAAACCTAAAATATCTGAGATTCTCGCTTTTTCACCTTTTCCTTTTGGTGGTGTTTTTGGCAGTGTAAAACTAAATAGTCCTAAAATCGCCGATGCGATCGCAACCATTAAGAAAGTATTAGATAACATCCCTTGCTGAATATTTTCAATCGAATCCCATTTGAATGCTAGACTTATGATCCAGCCAGCAATGATCCAGCCAATTGTTCCAAATACCCTCACAAATGGGAACTGCTTGGCGGGGTCTGACATTTGATTGAATGAAACAGAATTTACCAAGGCCAAGGTTGGCATATAGGCAATCATATACCCCAGTACATACGGATAGAATGCATTGAAGTCTGTTGTCTGGGACATCTTATACATTAAAACTGCACCTATTAAATGAAGCAAACCTAAAATCTTTTCGGCATTAAAAAAACGGTCAGCTATAAGGCCGATAATGAAGGGGGCGATGATAGCTCCCCAAGACTGTGTTGAATACGCCATGGCTGTTTCGGCGCCACTGGCACTTAAATTATTTCCCAAAAAGGAGCCGAGAGTCACAAACCAGCCCCCCCAAATAAAGAACTCCAAAAACATCATAAGAGACAACTGAAACTGCGTTGACTTTTTCATAAATTAGAAAGTTAGTTTAAGTGATTAATTTAGTTCTTTTGCGACTTTAAGTAATAAGTCTCTCGTAGCTTTGATACCTTCTTCTTCACTTAATCGACTTCCCTCATATTCTACACCAACATACCCATCGTATCCAGCATCTTTGACTACTTGCATCATTCTTTTGTAATCGATCTTTGTCTCGCTGCCATTTTCATCAAAATCATATGACTTGGCGCTTACTGCTTTTGCATAGGGCATTAACAATTGTATGCCTTGGTACATGTCTGGATATTCTTCTATGCATTCACCCCATTTCTCTCCATCTTTTCTCTTGACACACCAATTTCCAAAATCCGGTAGGGTTCCGCAATTATCCATATTTACGGCTTTCATAACTTCGACAACTTTAGGCGCATCAGAAGATAACCAACCATGATTTTCAACCAGTATCCCGATACTCTTAGTGGCCGCATATTGAGATAATTTTCGTAAACCATCTGTCGCAGCATCAACCCACAACTCAGGGTCATTCGTGCCAAAGGTATTCACACGAATAGAGTGACATCCAAGATACGCAGCAGCATCAACCCACTTTTTATGATTCTCAACTGCCTGATCTCTTTCCTTTTCATCTGTAGAAGCCAAATTACCTTCTCCATCAACCATTATGATTAAGTTTTCAATTTTATATTTATCACTTTTTGCTTTGAGGACCACAAGTAATGAATCCATACCTATTGAGTCGAGCCGATTCTTATAAAGTTGACTAACATATTCAAGTCCGTCGAAACCAAGCTCACTGGCTCGCTGAGCGAAATCAGTAGGGTCTTTACCTTCGAATCGTATCGATTTATTTAATGACCATTGCGCCAGTGATAATTTAAAAAAAACGGTATCCTGTGTATTCACGACTTCAGTTTTTGCTTCCTGACCTTTATTCTTTTTGCACGAAGAAAATAAAGAAATCGTACTAATAAAAAGACAAATACAAACCAGTTTGGTAAAATTAGCAGGTTTCATAGTCGGGTTAAATTTGAGTTGTCTAAATTTATGATTTTTAATTGAATTAATACTTTTATAGGATAACCAGCCTGCACTAAATCGGTTTAGTGTTGATAAATCAAGTCTAAAATACTACTTAACTTTACAATATTCTTTAATTTTATACTACTATTTTATCAATACCTTAATTTTTAGGATAAAGTTCATACAACTACTTTATTTTTCAGACGATAAATTATTAACAACCTAATTAGATAATGAATTTAGAACAAAATTATGACGCCATTGTTATTGGCACCGGTATCAGTGGTGGTTGGGCGGCAAAAGAGCTCTGCGAAAAGGGCTTAAAAACACTAGTTTTAGAAAGAGGCCGTATGGTCAAACATATTCAAGATTATCCTACCATGAACAAAGACCCGTGGGATTTTGAACCAGGAGTAAATATTATTACCCAGGAAACCAGAAAAAGACAGGAAAAGCAAAGTAGAACAGGGTATACCACCAGAGAAGGAAGTAAGCATTGGTTTGTTGATGATATTAAGCACCCCTATAATGAAACCAAACGGTTCGACTGGATGCGAGGCTACCACGTTGGTGGGCGTTCCATTATGTGGGGCAGGCAAAGTTATCGCCTGAGTGATCTGGATTTTGAAGCTAATAAAAAGGAAGGTATTGCAGTAGACTGGCCAATTCGTTATAAAGACATTGCGCCCTGGTATGACTACGTTGAAGAGTATATTGGTGTTAGCGGTGAAAATTTAGGATTACCGCAATTACCCGATGGTAAGTTCGGACCACCAATGGAATTAAATTGCGTTGAAACGCATCTTAAAGAAAATATTGCAACTAACTATAAAGATCGAGTTTTAACTATTGGTAGAACCGCCCATATAACCAGTGATAAGGAATATGAAGGGCGTGGAAAATGTCAATTCAGAGATCGGTGCATGCGCGGATGCCCATTTGGTGGGTATTTTAGTAGTAATTCATGTACGTTACCAGCGGCAGAAAGATCCGGTAACATGACCTTGCGCCCTCATTCAATTGCACATGAAATAGTTTATGATGATACTCTTAAACGGGCGACCGGTGTAAAAGTTATTGACGCAGAAACAAAGGAAAAACTCACTTTCAATGCTAAGATCATCTTTGTTTGCGCATCGGCAATCGCCTCAACGGCCATACTTATGCAATCAAAATCGGAACGCTTCCCCAATGGATTGGGTAATGATTCGGGTGAATTGGGTCATAATATTATGGACCATCATTTTACCGCAGGTGCCTATGGTAAATTTGACGGATTTGAAGACAAATATTATAAAGGTAGAAGGGCCAATGGAATTTATATCCCACGATTTAGAAATTTGGGTGATGATGCCACTAAAAAAGAGTTCTTGAGAGGTTATGGCTACCAGGGCGGTGGCGGCCGGGGCGGTACTTCAGAATACGTTGCTGAGGCCGGTTATGGACCCGAACTTACCGAAACAGTATTAAAACCAGGCGAATGGAGAATGTCTCTTAACGGATTTGGTGAATGCTTACCCTATCACGAAAATAAAATGACATTAGACTATGACAATCTGGATGAATGGGGCTTACCGACAGTTACTTTTGATGCAGAATGGAAAGAAAATGAGTGGAAGATGCGTGAGGACATGATACAACAGGCCAAGGAAATGCTGGAAAAAGCCGGCTTTAAGGATGTACAACCCATGGACAGACCGGGTGCACCGGGCTTAGGCATACACGAAATGGGTACTGCAAGAATGGGTAGGGATCCGAAAACTTCCATATTGAATGGTAATAATCAGGTACATACTGTACCCAATGTTTATGTTACTGATGGCGCTTGTATGACTTCGGCAGGATGTCAAAATCCTTCCTTGACATACATGGCACTAACGGCAAGAGCAGCGCAGCATGCTGCCGAACAATTTAAAAAAATGAACGTATAAGATTATGAAAAGAAGAGACGCAATAAAAGGATTGGGAATGTCACTAGGTCTATTGGTAGCAACACCATCCGCCATGAGTTTATTACATAGTTGTAAGAGTGATCCGAAGGTGGGCTGGCAACCAGAATTCTTTTCTCCCGAAGAAGGAACGGCAATCAAAAGTTTGGTAGGCCTTATATTACCGAGTACGGATGCGCTTCCAGGTGCCATAGACGTAAATGTTCCTGAGTTTATCGATAAATATGCTGCATTAGTTGCCAGTAATGAAGAGCAGGAGAATTTTAGAAAAAGTATGGAAGCCATTGCTGAAGCTATAGGAAAACCAGTATCTAAAGCTACTGATAATGATTATGATGCCTTGCTCTCAAAGTTTTTAAAGGCTACCCCAGAGCAAATGGAAGCATTTCAAAATAATGAGAATGAAAAACAAGTTTTTGAAGCTTTAATGGGGTTAAGAGGTATCTCAATTTGGGGCTACACAAACAGCCAAAAGGTAGGTACTGAACTATTGGCATATGACCCTGTGCCCGGCACGTACCAAGGGTGTATATCGTTAGAGGAAGCAACCGGGGGTAAAGCATGGTCATTATAAAGATGCACCATGAGATTTTCTTCCTCCATACTAGTAGTATTGACGCTGATATTCATGTTGATTGCTTGTAAGAAGCGACCTGTATCTGCTGAAGATAATCATCAAACTCCACCGGAAAGTTGGATTACACTCTTTAACGGCGTCAATCTTGATAACTGGATCGTTAAGATTAACGGATATCCTCTTGGCGAAAACATTCACAACACATTTAGAGTCGAAGACAGTGTACTAAAGGTTTCTTATGATGGCTATGATAAGTTCGGTGAATCGTATGGTCACATTTTTTACAAGCAACCTTTTTCAAATTATAGACTACGTTTACAATATCGTTTTGTTGGAGAGCAGCCCGCTGATGGCCAAGCCTGGGCCAAAAAAAATAGCGGTGTGATGTTGCACTCGCAAGCACCTGAAACTATGGGATTAAACCAGGGGTTCCCTGTTTCACTCGAGGCGCAGTTTTTAGGTGGTGTAGAAGAAACTATCGAACGTCCAACAGGAAATCTTTGCACGCCGGGAATGCATGTCATACTCAAAGATTCTTTAGTTACCGAACATTGTATAATGGCCGATGCCCCTACTTTTTATGGTGATGAGTGGGTTTCTATTGAAGTGCTCGTTCTGAACGATTCACTAATAACACATAGTGTAAATGGCAAAGAAGTGATCCGCTATTCAAAACCTGTAATTGGTGGAGAATTTACTCCTGACACTGAAGCTTGGAAAGCCAAAGAAAATTCTCCAGTAAGAAGTGGATATATTGCTCTGCAAAGTGAAAGTCATCCTATTGAATTTAAAAATATAAAGCTTTTAGAAATCAAAGACTAACCAAATACTTTATATAATGAAGCCAAAGCATACGACATCCCGAAGAAGTTTCATTAAAAATTCTGCCATGGCTTTTGCGGGTATTTCCATCGTACCCAGGCATGTTTTGGGCCAAGGATATATTCCGCCAAGCGACAGATTAAACATTGCGGTTGTTGGAGGTGGTGGTAAAGGGTATACAGATGCGCTTCATTCTTGGAATAAAGGAGCTTCTAATATTATTGCTATTTGCGATGTCGATTGGAATATGGCTAAAAATGCCTTCAAAAAGTTTCCAAAAGCAAAGAAATACAAAGATTTCCGAAAGTTATTTGACGAAGTAAAAACTATTGATGCAGTAACCATATCAACACCCGACCATACGCATGCGGTCATTGCTATGGCAGCCATAAAATCTGGCAAACATGTATATGTTCAAAAACCCTTAACACACAATATTTACGAAGCAAGAATGTTAACTGAAGCCGCAAATACCCATAAAGTAGTCACTCAAATGGGTAATCAAGGGGCTTCTGGAGAAGGTGTGAAACAGATGGTAAAATGGTTTGATGACGATAAAATCGGTACTGTGCATACCGTTCATGTTTGGACTAACAGGCCGGTATGGCCACAAGGTATTGCTACCCCAACAGACAAACCAAAAATGATGGATGGACTCGATTGGGATTCATGGGTAGGCCCTGCTAAAATGGTAGATTACCATCCTTTATACCACCCATTTAAATGGCGTGGTTGGTGGAATTTTGGAACAGGAGCCCTTGGTGATATGGGCTGTCATTTGATCGATCCACCGTATAGAGTACTAGGCCTTGGATATCCTACCGAGGTAGAAAGTAGTGTCGGCGCCGTTTACACGAGAGATTGGGAACCAGAATATTTGCCCGATTCTTGCCCTCCATCTTCGAGAACCCAGCTAAAGTTCAAGGCCACAAATAAAAATTCGGCTGATGTAACAATGACATGGACAGACGGAGGACTGAGGCCATTCCACCCCGACCTGATCCCTGCAGATCACTCTTTAGGTGATACGAATAGTACGAATGGTGTATTAATGATAGGTGAAAAAGGAATTATGACGTGCGGAACATATGGAAGAAATCCGAAAGTATATTTAAAAACGGGAGAATTACTGACTTCCAAAAGTGAAAATCAAAATAGTTTACCCGAAAACGGACATCAGATCGCCTGGGTAGAAGCGTGCAAGGAAGGTTTTGGCAAAGAAAAACATAAAAATTTAACTTCCTCTTTTGATTTTGCCGGGCCTTTAACCGAATCAATATTAATGGGCAATCTTGCTATTCGAAGTTATATGCTGCGTGAGCCCCGAAGAAATCGTGGTCATAACTATCCCGGAAGGAAAAAGTTACTTTGGGATGGTAACAATATGCTTATTACTAATTTTGAAGCTGCCAATCAATTTGTTAAGAGAGCCTATCGAGAAGGTTGGAGCTTATAGCCTTCCCTACTCTGTAAAATCATGAAATTCCAAAATTTTTAACAACCTATAATACGAAACCTCTATGACCAAAACTTGGTGGAAAGAAAGTGTGATTTATCAAATTTATCCTAAATCTTATAATGATGCCACAGGAAATGGCGTCGGTGATCTTCTAGGAATCATTCAAAAGTTAGATTATATCAAATCGTTGGGAGTCGATATGATTTGGCTATGCCCGATCTATGAATCTCCTGATAAAGACAATGGCTACGATATTAGTGATTATAAAAATATATCAGAAAAATACGGAGGCAACGATGTCTTTGAAGAGTTTTTGACAGCCGTTCATGAAAAAGGTATGAAACTAATGATGGATTTAGTTCTTAACCATACCTCTGACCAGCATTATTGGTTTAAAGAATCGCGCAAGTCTAAAACAAATAAATACAGAGATTATTATTTTTGGAAGACAAGTGCGAATGGTGAGCCTCCTACGAACTGGCCTTCTTTTTTTAGTGGTAACGCATGGCAATACGATGAAACCACGAAAGAATATTATTTACACCTGTTCACAAAAGAGCAGCCCGATCTTAATTGGGAGAATCCAGAAGTCAGAAAGGAATTACATGACATTATGGAATATTGGCTCAAAAAAGGAGTAGACGGATTTAGATTTGATGTGGTGTCATTAATTTCAAAGGGAGAAAATTTCTCAAATACTGAATTGGATGATTTCAACGATATTATAAACAAACACTACGCTAATGGGCCAAAAGTTCATCAGTATTTAAGGGAATTAAATGCAAATGTGCTCAGCAAATATGGAGCTGTTACCGTTGGAGAAGGGCCTGGAATTGATTTAGAAAATGGTCCGCTTTATGTCGATGAAGATCGTGAAGAATTGAATATGATCTTCCATTTCGGACATATGTTCATTGATGCTGGGGCGGGGGGAAAATATGATATCGTGCCCTTTGATCTCTTGGATTTTAAAAAAGTATTCAATGACTGGGATACGCACCTGAGAGATAAAGGATGGGGCAGTATTTTCTTAGGAAATCATGACTTTTCCAGGATGGTTTCAAGGTTTGGCAACGACGGTGAATTTAGAATGGCATCAGCCAAGCTACTGGCCACACTCTTATTTACGATGAGGGGAACTGTTTTTGTTTATCAGGGCGATGAAATTGGGATGACAAATGTTGCTTTTCCTTCAATAGAAGACTACAATGATGTAGAAACTATCAATAGCTGGAATGAAGCAGAACACAATGGTGAGGATATGGATGAATTCCTTAAAAAAGTGCATACAACCAGCAGGGACAACGCCAGAACCCCCATGCAATGGAACACCACAAAGAATGCCGGCTTCTCAGCTGCTACACCATGGTTAAAAGTGAACCCAAATTATACAACAATTAATGTAGCCGAACAGGAGAATGACCCCGATTCTATTTTGAATTATTATAGGTCAATGATAGCGTTTCGCAAGAAACACCTCACCTTCGTCTATGGCAACTATGAGTGCCTTGACTTCGAAAACGAACATATTTATGCATTTCGCCGCTGGGATGACAACGCTGATTTCTTGGTACTGCTAAATTTTAGCGACAAGGAGCTACGTTGGAAGAATCATTTAGCAGGGCGCGATTATGAATTAGTAAAGTCTAATCTGACCACCAATACCCCCGATGCTACCTTAAAACCATGGCAAGCGAAAATTCTAAAATTAAAATCTTAAATCTGTTAAACTTGTCATACTTCGCAGTTACTACGAAAATGTTTTCGTAATTTTGGAAGTGAAATTTTTTGGTCCCAATGAAATCAAAAATTACTTTAAAAGATATTGCAAAAGAACTAGATGTCTCTACTTCTACGGTTTCTAAAGCACTTAATGACAGTCATGAAATAAGTAAGGAAACTAAAGAACGCATAAAGGCGTATGCGAAATATTATAATTACAAGCCCAATACCCTAGCCCTAAAATTAAGGAGTCAAAAAACATCTGTTATCGGTGTTATTATCCCCGAAATTGTTCACCATTTTTTTTCGACAGTACTAAGAGGTATTGAAGAATTTGCTAATAGTAAGGGCTACAATGTCATGGTGTGCCTATCAAACGGATCTCTAGAAAAAGAGCAGCTAAGTATGGATTTGCTTCTTGAAGGTAGTGTTGATGGTATTTTGGCGTCTGTGACACATCAAACTCAGCAAAAAAAGGATTATTCGCATATTCAGCAGCTTGTTGATGATAAGTTTCCGATTGTACTTTTTGACAATGTCGTGGATGACGTGCGATGCGATACACTTACAATCAATGATGAAGGTGGTGCTTTTAAAGCGACAGAATATTTAATTGAAAAAGGTTGCCGGCGTGTTGCCCTTTTGGCAATACCAGATTTCGTGAAAATTGGATCTCTTAGAAAGAAAGGGTATTTAAAGGCGCTTAACAAACATGCTATTGAACCTGATGACGATCTTATCGTGGTAGTAGAACCAAATGATAATATACATCAGAAAATTAGCACGTTGTTTGAAGATTCTAACAACTATCCTGACGGAATTATCGCATCTAATGGTGAAATTTATGCGAGTACCGCTATGCAAATAGCTAAAGATAAAGGATTGTCAATACCTGAAGACTTAAGTATTATAACATTTACAGACAGTCTGATTTCACAATATTCGTCACCTCCTATGACTGCCTTGGTGCAACATGGATTTGAAATGGGTAAACAAGCCGTTGAGCTTCTGATAAATAGAATTGAGAATACTACTTCTGAAGTAGAATATCAGCGTAAAGTATTGTCTACTAACTTAAAAATCAGAAAATCTACACGATAAAAAAAGCCGCTTGAAGCGGCTTTTTTCGTTTTATTGTTTAATGATCTTTTTACTCAATGTTCCTAAGTCAGATTCAACTTTAACAATATAAATTGCGGGATTTAATTCAGAGATATTGTATAAAGTATTCTGAGTAAAATCACCTGTAAAAGATTTTACCCAAAACACTTTGTATAACATCTCCGAATTAAATCCCGCAATTTATATTGTTAAAGTCGAATCTGACTTAGGAACATTGAGTAAA
>JAAUYH010076098.1_pt1 | contig 52720 bp, 55 predicted proteins | sample 7278061 | NCBI WGS metagenome assembly JAAUYH01 (sample SAMN14350203, study PRJNA611818) | marine sediment metagenome | isolation source: surface marine sediment (0.6m) | place: French Polynesia: Moorea | collected 2018-08
ATCTTTGGCGGGCCGTGGATCACGAGGGCGAGGTGCTGGAGAGCTTTGTGACAAAGACGCGAGATAAGAAGGCCGCACTAAGGTTTCTCAAGAAAGCAATGCGCAAGCATAGTCAGCCCGAAGTTATCGTGACGGACAAGCTCCGATCCTACGGGGCCGCCCTGCAGGATATCGGCGCAGGTGACCGCCAGGAAACCGGAAGATGGCTGAACAACAGAGCTGAAAACTCACATCTGCCGTTTCGACGAAGAAAACGGGCGATGCTTCGGTTCCGGCGCATGCGAAGTCTCCAGAAGTTCGCCGCCACCCACGCCTCCGTCTCAAACCACTTCAACCAAGAACGCAGTCTCTCTTCTCGACACCTCATCAAGCTGAACAGAACCGCTTCTCTGACCGAATGGCGCGCTCTTTGCGCAGAATTGTACACGCCCGCTGTCCTGGCAGAGACTGGTTCGAATTTTTCTGACGCCAGCGCCCAGTGACGACTTGCAGAAACGAGCCATCGCGCGCGGAGCTTCATTCTTGCCATGTCAGTGACTGGTTGCGGAAAGGCATCTTTTCAGAAACCATTGCTTTGGCATTCTGACCGGCACCTTATTGGAGAGCCCCTATGGATTTCTTGACCGACCCGTTTCTTGTGTCTCCGCATCGCTTTGACGGGCCGGTGCTTGTGACCGGTGCAGGCGGTTGCATCGGAGCATGGGTGGTTTCTGTCTTGACCCGTTCGGGAGTTCAATGCGTAGCCGCCGATTTGCACGACAACCGCGCCAGACCTGCCCTGATCCTGGGCGAAGACGCGTCTGCCGCGCTTGATTGGGAGACTTGTGACGTTACCGACGGCGCAGCTGTCGGGGCCTTGGCAGATCGGCACGGAATACGGGCGATCATCCACCTTGCAGGACTTCAGGTGCCATTCTGTGCGGCAAATCCTGCGCTTGGAGCGAGAGTCAATGTCGAGGGCACGATCAACATTTTTCAAGCCGCCCGCAATGCAGGGATCAAGCGGACCGTCTATGCCTCGTCCGTGGCGTCCGTCGCACTGACCGAAGGAGATCGCTATAAAGCTACGCTCTATGGGGCTTACAAACTCGCCAACGAGCAAACCGCCCGCATCTATTGGGATGACTGGGGGGTGCCTGCTGTTGGGCTAAGGCCGAACGTTGTCTATGGCGTTGGGCGGGACCAGGGCATGAGTTCATTAACAACGGCCGCGATCCATGCCGCGGCCTTGGTACAGGACTTCGAGATTCCCTACACGGGACCCTATAGCTGGCTCTATGCAGGTGAGGCTGCAGCCGCGTTCATTGCGGCGGTCTCTCAGGATGGCGCTGGCGCCCATGTCTTCGATCTCAATGGTCGCTGCGAAACCATCGAGAAAAGTCTTTCTATCCTGCAAGGCCTTGAGAATATGGTCCAAGTCAGTGCAGAGGGCGACGAATTCCCCTTTCCTCCGGACCTCGATGAGGCCGCGCTGCGAGCGCATGTTCCGGCATATGCAAAAGTCAGCCTCGAGGAGGGCATCGCGGCAACCTATCGCGCGTTCAAGCAGCTTGCATCTGAGAACCGTCTGCCGCCATTGCCGGCTTAGGAATTCAGGCGCAACGCCGGGCGTTGGCCAAGGACATATGTCCTTCCCGCTGGACCGGAAGGCTTGGCGCCGGTAGCATCATCCTCATGCCGATCCAATCTTTCGACCACGTCAACATCCGCACCGCAAACCTCTCGACCATGATCGAGTGGTACGGCGATATCTTGGGTTTCCCCACCGGACCGCGTCCGGATTTCCCCTTTGATGGCGCCTGGCTCTACATGGGCGATCAAGCGGTGATCCACCTAGTCGAAGTGTCTGATCCACCTCAGGCGGGCGGCAACGTCACTCTGGAGCATTTCGCGTTTCGCGCATCGGACATGGGCGCGATGCGGTCGCGCCTCGAAGATCGTGGCGTGGCCTATTCGATCGATCCTGTGCCGGGCATTCCGGTGGTGCAGATCAACTTGCACGACCCCGATGGCAACCATATCCATATCGATTTCGAAAGCGCAGAATACGACGCGGGATCAACCGCGTGATGCTAAATGGCGCGCCCCTCAAGCTGACCGGACGGTGCGCGGTCAAGACGCGCCGTGTGGGCTCAATCGATGAACATTGCGTTGGGTCTGGCGCCTTCTAGCCCATAAATCTGATCACCCGCCCGACACACCTGCCACATTCACGTACAGAGCATAAACTGACTGGGACGCCGCCATGAATAGACGGCTGTTGGACCGCCCACCAAAGCAGACATTGGCGCAACGCTCGGGCAAGATGATGCGCCCGATGGGTTTGCCGTCTGGTGCAAAAACCATAACGCCGTCCAGATCAGGGTCCCCCATGCCCCAGCCGCACCACAAGTTGCCATCGACATCACAGCGCATCCCGTCGGGGGTGCCTGGACCGGCGTCGATAATTACACGCTTGTTCGACAAGCTGCGCCCGTCTTCTGCAACGTCATAGGCCAGTATTTTGCGATTCGGTTCACCGCGCGACTCGACGATGTAGAGAATGCGCTCATCCGGCGAGAAGCAAAGACCGTTCGGTCCGAGGATGTCGTCGGCGACGACAATCGCCTCGCCTGTTTCTGGGTCTAGGCAATAGACGTTCTGGCCAAGTTCGGGCTCGGACTTGTGGCCTTCATAGTTGCCAAGAATCCCGAACACCGGGTCGGAAAACCACACGCTGCCGTCGGATTTCACGATAACATCGTTGGGCGAATTCAGTCGTTTTCCCTCAAAGCTGTCCATAAGCGTGGTGATCGTGCCGTCATATTCTGTTCGAGTGATCCGACGCCCGCCGTGTTCGCAAGAGACGAGGCGACCCTGGCGATCCCGCGTATGCCCATTCGCGAAATTGGATGGCGACCTGAACTCGCTGACCTCGCCCGTTTCCTCGTTCCAGCGCATGATCCTGTTGTTGGGAATGTCGCTCCATAACAGGTGGCGCGCATCGCCGAACCAAACCGGACCCTCGCACCAGCGCATCCCAGTCGCCAGACGTTCGACCCCGGCGAGCGGAAGGCGATACTTGTCGAAAGCGGGATCGATCGATTGCACCGCGGGGTCCGGGTACCGGGTCGTCGGGCTCCAGCCGTTAGGGAATAGGTCGTCGCTGGTCATTCGGTTTCCTCGCTCTGCCGGCCGTCGTTGGATGCCGGTCGCTCAATTTGGAGGATCGAAACAATTAGCCCGACAAAGATCAAGGCCGAGCCGGAAAGCTGGAACGCGGACAACGTCTCACCCAAAACCAGTGCAGACAGGGCCAGGCCGAACGCTGGGACGAACAGAAAAAAGGGGGCGACTTGCGCGGCCGTGTAGGTCACCAAAAGCCTACCCCATATGGCATAAGCCACAACTGTGGACAGGACTGCCGAGTAGCCGACCGCGGCCAAGGTGGTCCACGTCATCGTATCGAGAAGTTCGACAACAGATCCGCTGCCTTCCAGGTATCTGCTCAGCAAGGCCAGCGGCAGGAGAGGTGCGAGGCTCATCCAAACCGCCAAACGGATCATTTCGACCTTCCCTGCGCTCTTCAAGATGATGTTGCCAGCGGCAGCAGAGAGTGCCGCGAGGATCATCAAGACGAACCCCAGCACCGCACCGCCCTGCGCTTGATCAACAAGCAAGCACGCGAGCCCTACTGTTGCCAAAGCCAGTGTAAGATGTGTTCGCATCGTCGGTCGTTCGCCGAGAAATACGATTGCGATCAGGACAGTGAAGACAGCTTGGGTATGGACAAGAACGGCAGCCATTCCCGCCGGCATACCCTGCGACATGGCAACAAACATGAGCCCATATTGACCCGCACCCAACAGCAGGCCCAGCGTGGCCAGTTTTGTCCAGGCCATCCGTGGGCGCGGCACGAGAAGGACGAAGCCAGCGGCGCACAGGAATCTGAGAAAGGTGAAGAAGATGGGTGGCGTGTCTTCCAGCGCGATCGCCGAGATCGGAAACGTCGCGCCCCAGATCAGGGCGGCAAGAACTGCCAAGGCTGTGTCTTGGTATGTCAGGCGCATGGGGTCTGATAACAGAAAGGATGCGAACAAGAACCGGCCAGCCTTGATCTGTCAGCGTCGCTCCTAGGACAGCCACCGCACTTATGATAACTGGATAGCGTGATTGGCATTATTCCCGGAGCCGCAATTTGACTGTCGCGACGAAACCCACAGAAATCGACCCAAGGGCACTCCGCCGGGCGCTGGGCAATTTTGCGACCGGGGTTACGATAATCACCGCCAAAGGCACCGATGGCACAAGGGTAGGGGTCACGGCCAGCAGCTTCAACTCATTGTCGCTTGACCCGCCACTCATCCTTTGGAGCAGCAAGAAGGATGCGCGAAGCTGTGCAATTTTCGAGACGGCATCCCATTTCGCCGTCAATATCCTGGCCGCGGATCAGTTGGAGATGTCGAACCATTTCGCCCGTCAGCAAGAGGACAAGTTTGCGGGCGTCGACTGGCAGGAAGGGATCGGCGGCGCGCCGATCTTTCCCAATTGCGCGGGCCGGTTTCAATGCGAGACGTACGACAAACTCGAAGGTGGTGACCACTGGATTTTCGTAGGCAAAGTCGTCGATTTCGACGATTTCGGCCGGTCGCCGCTTTGTTTTCACCAAGGCTCTTATGCCATGGTATATAGCCACCCCGACACCTTTCCCGGTGTCGAGAAGGAAAAACCGCAGAATGACGATTGGGGACGCACGGGCAATCATGCGTTCTTTTTGATGCTTCGGGCCGTGCGAGCCTACCAGGAGCGCTATCAACCCAAGATCGAGACGCTGGACCTCAGCCTGATCGAGGCGCGGATCCTCTTGATGCTGAACGATCTGTCGGGAATGGCCGCAGACGAATTGGTCCAACTTTTGCACACGCCCATGGCCGAGGCGAGGGCCGCACTTGGTACATTGGAAAATCGAGGATTTGTGGTGTCCCAGGACGGTGGTTACAGTCTGACAGACGAAGGGCAACACAAGGCCAGTCGGTGCTGGGCCGTCGCAGAAGCTCATGCCCAAGAGACCTTCGCCCCCTTTTCGGATGCCGAAGTGGAGGGTTTCACGACCATGCTGCGCAAGCTGATCGACCCGGATACCTGATACAGACCCTTACAATAGCGGGCGGTTCGCGCTGTCGAGAAATTCGACAGTCGTAAAGCACAGAACCGAGTCGCCGATGTTCTCCAGATCGTGGGTCATCTGCTCTCCGGCGGCGAAGTGGAAATGTTTGGTATCGCCAGTTGCATAGTCAGCCTCGACGACCTTGCCATCCGAGTATCGGGAACGCGCCTTACCAGGGGTGGTTGCCGTCCAGAAATAATCCAGCACATGCGTGTGAAAGGGCAGCCGATCGCCGGGTTGCATTTCGATCAACCAGACCCGCACCCGCTCGGTCTCGCTGACGATCCGTGAGCCGACCTGACCGTTGTTTCCGGCCGCTCGCAGTTCATCCAGCAGTCCTTCCGTCCAATGGGGGCCGGTGAATGCCTGTGGTGAGGACTCTGTCATTGCCATGGCTTCGCCTTCCGCTATATGGCTTATTTATAGATCGATAAATTAGCTTGGGAAGTGCCCGAATGCAAAGAACAGGGACGGCCATTGTTGCGGGTGGCTCGATCGGCGGGCTTTTCGCTGCCGCGGCCTTGCTGAACGCCGGGTGGTCGGTTCGGGTCTTCGAACGAACCGCTGTAGAACTGGCGGGGCGAGGGGCCGGAATCGTTACGCATAAACGGCTGATCGACGCGTTCCACAGGGTGGGCGCATCGACCGAGGATCTTGGTGTGGCGGTCGAAGACCGTATTGCTTTCGATATCACCGGTGCTCTCGTCAAACGTTTGCCCTATCCTCAGGTGGTGACGTCATGGGACCGCATTCACCGGATCTTGCGCGTGTTGATGCCCGAGGGCACCTACCGTCTTGGTCGCGGTATCACGGGTTATCAGGAGACGGAATCCGGCGTGCTGGCTGAATTCGAGGACGGCAGCCGTGAAGAGGCGGATCTGATCGTTGGGGCGGACGGGTTTCGCTCGGCCATCCGAGGACAAATGTTGCCTGAGGTTCAGCCTCAATATTCCGGATACGTCGTCTGGCGCGCGCTGGCCGATGAATGCGTTGTCCCGGAAGGTATCTTCCGTGATTTCGGGTTCTTTGCCCCAAACGGCACGCAGATCGTTGGGTATCCGATTGCGGGGATAAAGAACGACCTGCGCCCCGGACATAGGCGCTATAATTTCGTGTGGTACAGCGCTACCACCACGGATGAGTTGCGGGATATGCTGACCGACGCCGAAGGCACGTATCACCCCGTCTCGATCCCGCCGCCCTTGGTTCGGGACGACGTTCTGGCCGGGATGGAGGCGGACGCGGCGAAACGCCTGCCGGCGCCCTTCGTTGAAATCATCCAAAGAAGCGGTCGCCCATTCTTCACGCCCATCTACGACCATTACAGTCCGGTTTTCGGCGAGGGTCGCGTGGCTTTAGCGGGCGATGCTGCCTGTGTTGCGCGCCCGCACGTGGGTATGGGTGTCACCAAGGCGGCGGAAGACGCACTTGCGCTTGCGGCGCATGTGTCAAGCGCGCCCCTTTCGGAAGCGCTTGCTGCTTATTCCCACGAGCGTGTGCCAAAGGCGCGTCGCGCCTACATGCAGGCCCGGCACCTTGGCTCCTTGATCTTCGACACGGATCGGACCGTCAATCAGGACGGACGCAGCAATCCGAAGCTTGATGAGATCATGAAAGAAACTGCTGTTCCCGTGACGTGATCAATCTCAGGCGCCGCGGAGTTCTTCATATGAGGTCATGACGGTCTTCACATATGCAGGGCGTTCGGTCAGGCGGCCATACCAGTCGTCCAGCGCGGCTCTGGCGGGGCGTCGAATGTCCATCGTGAAATACCGATACAGGGGCGATCCGGCGGCAATATCGGCAATGCCGAAGTGTTTCCCGGCCAACCATGGACTTTGGGATATCCGTCCATCCAGAATGTCGAGCGCAGCGTCGAGCGCGCCGAGATGCTTTGACAGCATCTCAGGCGATCGCTCGTTGGGCGGCAGGCGCACGGTTTCGAAGAAAACGCTGATAAGCGGCGGCAAAAGCGTTGTCGTCGTGAACTCGATCCATTGGTCGGCGATGGCTTGTTCGTTGCGGGTTTCCGGCCAAAGCGCAGCGCCGGGGCTACGGGCCAGATGGCGCAGGATCGCGTGGCTTTCCCAAAGCGTCAGCCCGTCTTCTTGCCAGACCGGCACGCGCCGCATCGGGTTCATCTCAGCGAATTCGGCAGTGTCCGTTTGCCCGTACCTGCCGCCCGCGTCGATGCGCCTGTGGGCGATGCCGCATTCCTCCAGCGCCCACATGATCTTTTGGACATTGACGGAACTCGCGCGGCCCCAGAGAACCGGTGTCACTTGATGGCCTGAGGGTTAATGGGAGATCCCGCCCCGCCGGGCAGGTGTAGTGGCGGTGCGGTGAAAAGGAACTCATAGACGCCATCCTCGGCACAGTCGGCGGCCAGCTCCTTGAGATAAAAGATTTCCCCCATTGCTATACCGATCGCCGGGATCACGACCCAGTGCCAGGGCTGGTTTGCCTCGTCCGTCTCGTTCGGGCGCACCTCGCATCCCCAGGTGTCGGCGCAGATGCCGGCGATGTCATGCTCCTTGATCCAGTAGGCGGTTTCGAAGGCAAGCCCCGGCGCGTCGCCGCCTGCATAGCCTTCCCAGTCGCCGCTGGCGAGGCAGCGTTCCTGGTGGCCGGTGCGGAAGATGACGAAGTCGCCCTTGCGGATCTCCACCCCCTGCGCCGCGGCGCAGGCGTCGAGGTCGGCATTTGTGATCGCGTAACCATCGTCCAGGCTGTCGACGCCTTTCCAGCGTGCGATGTCCAGCAACACACCTCGTCCGACCATCTTGTCGCGGTAGTTCTCGATCCCCAGTTTCTTGGCGCCGTTTACCGTCACATCGGTCGCAGAAAACCCGTTATACATCTTGTCATCGAGGAAGATGTGGCAGAGCGCGTCCCATTGCGTCGATCCCTGGCACGGCACGTTGATCGCATCGTCGGCGTAGCGCAGATAAGCATTGCCGTCGCCATCCTGTTCGCCGCTAACGGCGTCGGTGCCCGTGGCGAGCATCTGGTGAATCAGGTTCCAACGCCCACCAAACAGCCCGGACTGAATTTTCTGTTTGAGGTCGAGACCCAAGCCAAACACTTTGCCCTGCTTCACAAGCCCCGCTGCAGAAACGATGTCTTGCGGAGAGATGTTGTTGAGCGTCCCGATCTGGTCGTCGTCGCCCCAACGACCCCAGTTCGAAAGTTCTTTGGCGGTACGATAGATATCCTCACGGGTGAGCTTGGCCATCCGCTTTCCTCCCATGTGTTCGCTTGTCTTGCCGGGTCGTCCCGGTCATGTTTAGTTATCGATTGATAATTTGCCCCAGCTTTCGGAAGGTTTGCAATGAAGAAACGGTTCGATGTGATTTTCGAAGGCGTTGGGCGATCCAGCGGCAAAATGCGCAACGATATTTCGGTCGATTGGCCGGCCCAGAAGGAAAGCTTCGAACTGGCGACAGATGAAGGCGCCTTTCATGGTGGGGACGGCACCGCGCCGCCACCGCTGGCGCTTTTCACCGCGGCCCTGACCGGATGCCTCATGACGCAGATCCGAGCATTTTCGAAGCGATTGAAAATCGAAGTCCGTGACGTCGAGGTGCGTGCGCGCCTGCACTGGGAAGGCGAGCAGGAAGGCAACGAGCCCTATGTAACGAACCCGGTTGGTTTCGGCCTTGATGTGTCGCTTGACAGCGACGCGTCGGCCGAGGATCAGCGGCGCTTGTTGGACGCCGCGAAGAAGGGATGTTTCCTTGAACAGACCTTGGCCAAGGGGCTTATCGTGGACCATCGCCTTCGCATAAACGGGTCCTGGGAGGATGCGTGACCGACGCCAGCGCAGCAAATGAAAAACGCAAGCGCCTTCCATCGGAAGAGCGGCGCGAGGAATTCGTGCAAAAGGCCATCGAGTTCTTCGCCGAAGAAGGCTTTGACAGTTCGACCCGCGAACTGGCCAAGCGGCTTGGCGTAACGCAGCCACTGCTTTACCGCTATTTCGACTCCAAGGACGATCTGATCGCCGAGGTCTATAAGGCCGTCTATGTTCGGCGATGGCGCAGCGAATGGGACGAGATGCTGGCCGATCGGACTGTGCCGCTACGTGATCGGCTTGTTCGCTTCTATCATGCGTACGCAATGGTTGTGTTCCAGCGCGACTGGATGCGGATTTTTCTGTTCGCCGGTCTGAAGGGCGGTGCGATCAACCGACGATACATCGACCGTGTCCGCGATCGTATCCTGGAGCCGATCATTCGCGAGTACCGGCATGAGAACGGGCTTTTCGCTGGACAAGTCACCGATGACGAGACCGAATTGGCATGGTCGGTGCATGGCGGCATTTATTACTACGGGGTGCGGACCGAGATTTACGGACAAATTCCAATCAAGGATTTGAATTTCGTGATCGAGACTTCGATCGACAGCCTGCTTTCGGGGCTCGACCGGTTTCACGAAGGCACGCGGCGTCCGTGACACCGCGTGCTGTTTTTCAGGCGCTTGTGCCGCGAGGCGGATAGCCATTGCCGATCGCGACGACCCTTGACAGAAGGATGTCAAGGTCGGGCCGCGCGAAGGGCATTGTGGCGATATCGATCAGGTATTGTGTGCCGTCGGGCAGGATCCAGAAGCATCCCGGCTCGCAGAAGGTCTGCGGCTCGACCTCTTTGATCGAGGTCGAGATATAAAGACCCCAATCGCGGGCCTGTGCCTCGGTCAGGCCATAAGCCACGGGCAGGTCATCCAGGCCCCAGTCCGACTTGGCTTTCTCTGCGCGCTCTTGCCCATCCATCGAAACCAAAACGATCGGCATACCTGCTTCGGCAAAGGCTGCGGCCTTGTCCTTGACCTTCGTCAGATAGATTTCGCAGACCGGGCAGTGCAGACCGCGGTAAAAGATCACCATCGTAGCGGCTTCGGGCGATTGCGTGGACAGATCGAATGTTCCCCCGCCGGCCAGCGGCAAGGTTAGTGCAGGTGCCGGGGTGCCCGGCATTGGTTTCGCGCTCATGTGGTTTTCCTTTCAAAGCGGATTCAAGGCCCCGGTTTTCCCAGTGTCGCTTGGCTGGGACTGTCGACGTCGCACTTGAGTTAATTTATAGATCGATAAATAGTGTCATAAGCCAAGATGCGGCAAGCACAAGGCTTGTAAGGGGGAGGACCAGGTGAAAGCACCGGATTTCGACTATCACCGAGCGGAAACGCTGGAGGCGGCCCTGGCGCTGATGGCCGAAGAAGACGCCTTTGCGTTGGCCGGTGGGCAAAGCCTGATGCCGATGATGAATTTGCGCCTTACCGCGCCGGAGGCTCTAGTCGATCTGAACGCTGTCGATGGTTTGGCGGGGGTCCGGATCGAGGATCAGCGGCTAACGATCGGGGCCATGACACGCTATGCCGCGCTTGAAGCGTCGGGCGAAGTGGCCGAGCACGCACCGCTTGTCTCAACGGCGTTGCCGTATATCGCCCACCCCGCAATCCGCAACCGCGGCACCATTGGCGGCAGTTGTGCGCTTGCTGATCCTGCGGCCGAGATGCCCGCGCTCTTGCTTGCGCTTGGGGCAGAGGTCCATCTACAGAATGTGAAAGGCGCACGCAGCGTCGCCGCGGACGAGTTCTTTCTTGGTCTTTATGAAACGGCCCGTGAAGACGACGAACTTGTAGTCGCCATTCAATTGCCTGTCGCAAGCAAGCGCCAGCGCATCGGTTTTCACGAGATCACGCGCCGCCATGGTGACTATGCCATGGCGGGATGCGCAATCGTTGCGACGGAAGATCTGTCAGAAGTCCGGATCGCGTTCTTCGCAGTCTCCGATCGCGCGGTCCGCGCAAGGGCTGCAGAGGCTGCTCTTGCCGGCACGTCAGGCGGTAAAGCTGAGTTGGAGAACGCCGTCGCCGCATTGAGCGAGATCGACTTTGCAGGGGACATGAATGCAAGCACCCATACAAAACGGCATTTGGCGGGCGTCGCCTTGCGACGCGCATGGGCAGAGGTCATGGCATGAGCAAGATGCAATCGGTGTCACTGACGGTGAACGGTGAGGCGGTAACGGCGACCGTTTCCGTGCGAAAGCACCTTGTGGACTTCCTGCGGGAAGACCTTGGCCTGACCGGCAGTCATGTCGGGTGTGAGCACGGTGTGTGCGGGGCCTGCACTTTGGAGGTGAACGGGGCCATGGTGCGGGGGTGTCTGATGCTGGCCGTGCAGGCTGATGGCGCAACAGTCACTACGGTCGAAGGGCTGGCCGATAGCGGCCGGTCCGACGCCATTCGCGCGGCCTTTGCCGAACGCAACGCGCTTCAATGCGGCTATTGTACGCCCGGCATGTTGGCAAGCGCGCTGGAGTATGTCGAGGCGGGCGGCACCGCCGATCGCGATGCGATCCGTGCGCACCTGTCCGGCAATTACTGCCGTTGCACGGGGTATCAGTCCATCGTTGAGGCCATTTCCGATGTCATTTCGGGTGAGGTGGACGCATGACCGGACCACTGACGATATTCGACAAGCCGAATTCCTATATCGGCAAAACCGTCCCCCGACCCGACGCGCGGCGGCTGGCCGAGGGCCGGGGCCGCTTCGTCGACGACAAGCAGCTTCCCCGCATGGTGCACGCCGCTTTTCTGCGTTCGCCATACGCCCATGCGAAGATCACTAAGCTGGATGCGTCGGATGCCGCGACATCGGCTGGCGTTGTCGCCGTTTTCACCGGTGCTGATCTGGTTCCGCATGTTGAGCCATATGTGGGCGTACTCACCCACCTTGCGGGACTAAGGTCGCCGCCGCAGCATCCGATCGCGGTAGATCGTGTGCGCTGGCAGGGCGAACCAGTGGCGATGGTGGTTGCGACCTCGCGCGCTGCCGCCGAGGACGCCGCAGAAAAGATCATCGTTGACTACGAAGAATTGCCCGCGCTGACCGATCCGGAGGCGGCGCTTGCACCAGATGCACCGCGTCTTCATGCCGAATTCGATAGCAATCTGGCGTGGGAGCGCACCGTCGATGTCGGTGACGTCGACGCGGCCTTTCAGCTGGACGGAGTGACAACGGTTGAGCGGGAGTTCCGTTTCGGGCGCCATACCGGCGTGACGCTGGAGGCCCGCACCGCCCTGGCGGAGTACGACCCGGCCGAAGATCGTCTGACCTTTCACTATTCGGGGCAGGCGCCCCACATGATGCAGTTCATCTTCGCCAAGCATCTTGGTTTGCCGGAAGAGAATGTGCGCATCGTGGCCGAAGACGTGGGCGGCTCGTTCGGGATCAAGATCCACACCTATGGCGATGAAGTTGCGACCGCCGCCGCCGCGAAACTTTTGAAGCGACCCGTGAAGTTCGTGGCAGACCGCAACGAGAGTTTCGTGAGCGACATTCATGCACGCGATCATATCATCCGCGCCCGGATGGCGGTGACCGGCGAGGGCATGATCGCGGCCCTTGAGTTTGACGATATCACCGGGATCGGGCCCTATTCGATGTATCCCCGGACGTCCGCCATCGAGGCCAACCAGGTTCTGAACCTGACCGGTGCGCCCTACGAGATAGAGAACTATCGCGCCCGGGCACGGGTCGTCTTTCAGAACAAGAACATGATGTGCCAATACCGTGCTGTGGGGCATCCGATTGCCATGGCGGTATGTGACGGGTTGTTGGAGGATGCGGCCGCCGCCATCGGCATGGACCCGGTCGAGATGCGGCGTCGCAATCTCATGGGCGACGACAGCTACCCACGCGCGAGTGCTGCGGGCATGAAGTTGGATGACCTGTCGCATCATAAGGCCATCGTGAAACTGACGGAATTGATGGGCTACGACGCGCTTCGTGACGATCAGGCGAAACTTCGTGACGCGGGTGTGTACCGTGGCATTGGTTTCTGTTCGATGGTGGAGGTCACCAATCCATCGCCCATGTTCTATGGCGTCGGCGGAGCGCCGATTGCCAGCCAGGACGGGGCAACGGTTCGGCTCGATGCGGGCGGCGGGCTACAGATCGCGTCGTCTGTGACCGAACAGGGGCAGGGTACGAATACTATCCTTGCCCAGATCGCAGCCGGTGTCTTCGGCGTCGATATCGACCGCGTGCGCGTCAAGACCGGCGACACGGAAGCCACGCCTTATGGCGGCGGAACCTGGGCCTCGCGCGGAGCCGGGATCGGCGGTGAGGCAATGTTGCAGGCGGCGGTGGCGTTGAAGGATCAGGTGCTGGAGGTTGCGGCCGCCATTTTGCAGTCGTCTCCTGACAAGCTGGACATTCGCGACGGGCATGTCACCGATCTGGACGGGGCCGAACGGATGTCGCTCATGGATCTGGCCCGAACGGTATATTACCGTGGCAACGAATTGCCGCCCGATCTGAAGCCGGAACTGATCGCCACCCGGCATTACCGCGTGACCGAGTTCCCCTTCGTTTTCACAAACGGGGCGATGGCTGCGCATGTCGAAGTGGATACAGAAACGGGCATCGTGCGTGTGCTGGACTTCTGGGCGGTCGAAGACTGTGGCCGGGTTCTGAACCCGCTTCTGGTCGACGAACAAATCCGGGGTGGCGTCGTGCAGGGAATCGGCGGCGCACTTTTCGAAGAGTGCCTCTATTCGGAAGACGGTCAAATGCTGAACGCCTCGATGGCCGATTACCTTGTGCCGATGGCCGCCGAGATGCCGGACATCCACGTCGCGCATATCGAAACACCCACCAAGACGAGCGTACTTGGTGCCAAGGGCGCGGGAGAGGCTGGAACAGGCGGCGCGCCGGCAGCGGTGATGAATGCGGTCAACGATGCGTTGCGTCCGCTTGGCGCTTCGATCTGGCAGATGCCGATGACCCCCGAGCGCGTGCTGAAGGCACTGGGCGTTGTGTGATCGTCTAGGGCAGGATCAGTAGCCAGAGCCAGATCGTGATGATCGACCCCGCGGTCGCAATCAGGACCGACGAGGCGGCGACACGCCGGGCCGCGCCGTACATATGGGCAAAGACATAGGCGTTGACCCCGGGTGCCATGGCAGCGGTCAGAACGGCGGAACGCAGCGCGGTCTGATCCAGAGCGGCCATCTTTCCCGCGCCGAAAACAATGGTGGGATGTAGCGCCAGAGAAATAGCGCAAACCATCAGAATGGCCTTCATGTCGCCTTCGGGACGATAGCGGTAAAGGATGCCGCCAAGGCTGAACAGCGCGGCTGGCAAGGCGGCACTTGCCATCAAGTCGATGCCGCCCAACAGGGGAATTGGTAGCGGCAAGTCGGTGATGTTGGCAAAAAGGCCCAGCAAAATTGCGATGACAAATGGGTTGTGGAACATCGCACTGACGACGCGCCGCGCTTTTTGAGTAACGGCGGACGCGCGGCTACGCGCAATTTCCATCGCCGTGACGCCCAGCATGTAGCAGAGCGGGGCGTGAAACGAGATGATAGCGAAATTGGCCGAGAGCGCCTCTGGTCCATAGGCACGCTCGGTGATTGGCAATCCTAGAAGGACGGTGTTCGAAAACAGGCAGCAAAACCCGATCGCGACCGCATCGACCGCGTTTCGTTCGAAGAAGACACGCGCACCGAAGTATCCGGCAAAGAAACTGGCAAACGCTCCGATATAGTAGCTGAGGATCAATGGCGCACTGACGCTTGCCCCAAGGTCGATCTGGGATATGGCGCGAAACAAAAGACACGGAATGGCGAAGTTCTGGGTGAATTTCACCAGACCATCGACACCGGCTTCGCTGAATAAGCCGCGCCAGGCGACGACGTAGCCAAAGCCGATGACGACAAAGACTGGAAGGATGATGTCGAAGAGCGCCTGCATTCTCGCTCAACTTGTCCCACTTGTTGCCAGGAAAGCCAAGGGATCGACGGTAGTGAGTGCGAGATATCGTATGACGAAACTGAAGCCGACTAGGCCGCCTTCATCTGCGAAGTGTACCAGTCCCCAATTTCGCTGGCCGTCATCCACGCAACGCCATCGTGTTCGCCAACGTAGTCAAGCAGTTCTTCAAGATAGCGGATGCGGTGCGGCGCACCAGTGATGTAGGGATGGATCGAAATTGCCATAACGCGGGCATTGTCGGCACCTTCGGCATAGAGGCGGTCGAACTGATCGTGTCCGCGCTTCAGGAACACGTCCGACTCGTGGCCTTGCAGGGCGTAGACCGTGATGTCATTCGTTTCAACGGTATAGGGGATGGTTGTGATATCTCCGAACGGCGTACCGATCGCTTGTGGCAGATCGTCGATCACCCAATCGGCGACGTATTCGACACCATGCTTGCGCAGAAGATCGAGCGTTTCTTCGGTTTCGGTCAGGCCAGGGCTTTCCCACGAGCGGGGGCGACTGCCGCAAAAGGCCTCGATGGCGTCGAGTGCCTTGGCGATCGCGCGATCTTGATCCTTTAGCCTGTGCATCGGGCCTTGCAAGAAGCCGTGGCCCATGAACTCCCATCCGGCGTCCAATCCGGCACTTGCGACCCGCGGATAGGTTTCGCAGATGCTGCCGTTAACGGCGAAGGTTGTCGGGATGTTGCGGTCGGTCAGCGCTTTCCATTGCCGCCAGAAGCCCGAGCGCATACCGTATTCATGCCAGGACCAGTTGGGCACATCCGGCAGAAGCGGTTGACCCATTGGCGGGGGCAGGACGGTGCGCGGCATAGCGTTTTCGATGCGCCATTCCTCGGCATTCAGAATGACCCAGACCGCTAGCCGCTTGCCGTCGGGCAATGTAAGACGCGGGCGATCGACGATGGCCTGATAGGGAATTCGGTCCGAAAGTGCCATGGGCTTCGCCAAGGAAAAGGGCGACCCCTGAAGGCCGCCCTGATCATGTCACTCGATGACGTAGTCGACGGGCATCGTATATCCAGTGTTGGCTACTGCCTTGAGGTACGTCTTTAGCACCTCGCTGCCTGGCATGCCGCGACCATCGGCTTCCTTCGCTTGCTGGTTCGGGAACGAGGCCAGGCTTTGCGCCCAACCAGCGCGGGCTTCTTCTGGCAGTTCCTTAATTTGTGCACCGACTTCCTTCAGGCCCTTCAGGCCGCCTTCCTGACGTCCGTTGAGCGAGGCACCGGACTGGTCCTCATAGGCGCGGCCAACGTCCATCAGGATTTGCTGCATGTCCTCGGGCAAGCTGTCGAACTTGCGCTTGTTCATGGTCAGCGCATTGACCGGCATCGCACCGAAGCCGATCAGCGTGTAGTGTGGCGAGGGTTCGTAGAATTTGAAGCCCAAATAGGCCGACGGGAACATCAGCCAGCCGTTGTAGACCCCAGTTTGAAGCGAAAGATATCCATCAGGCAGGGTCGATTGGACCGGCACGGCCCCGGCGAATTCCAGCCAAGGCAGGTTCGGACCCGCGCCCCCGATCTTAACGCCCTTGAGGTCCTCGACCGTATCCCAGGGATCAGTCGTGCCAAGATGATAATTGTCCCAGCCATGAAGACCGAGAAGCACCTGGCCGTATTCGCTGTCAAACTGCGCGGTCAGCCAGGGCACCGCGTCATAGGTGGCGCGCACCGCCGTCATCGCCTCGGCCGAGTCCTGCGGGCCAAAGGGCGTGTAGTACGGGAAGTTGTGCAGGAAGAGCTTGGCCGGTTCGAAGCAGATGCAATAGGCGCCGATGTCCAGGATGCCGTTCTGCACGCTTTCCAGCGTTTCAGCCACGCCCGCAATCGCACCGCCGTAGCCCTCGACGAATTCCACCGTGTGCCCCGCGGCTTCGGCGCGTTTCTTGACCTCGGGCACGAAGAAGTCGGCCACATCCGCCACATAGACTGCGGCTGGGTTCGGATGACCCGATCCGATCCGGAATGTGAAGTTCTCCGCGAATGAGGCGCTGGCTGTCAGTGCCGCCACGGCAGACAGCACGGTCGTTTTGGTGATGTTCATCTGGTTTCCTCCCATCAATACTGGCCCTCGGTCTTACTGCCGCTTGTGGCCATCGCATACGCTTATTTATCGCTCGCTAAATACCGATCTTAAGAGCCGGGACTTGTTGGTCAAGCACTCGATGGCATTTCAGACCGTCTTATTTATCAACTGCTAACTTTCGCCTTGACCGCGGAACCGTCTCGGATACCGTTTGATGGACGCGGGAATGGACGGGGGAGGGCCATCGTCGCTGTGATCAAGGTTACGCGCGCCATTCATCTGTTCTCGGCTTTCTGGACGCTTGCTCTGGCATTCCTGATATTCGGTGACGTCCTGGGGCGCAGCCTGCTGAACCAACCGATCCCCGGCACGAAAGAGATCATCCAAAACTCGGTCGTCGCCATTACATTCTTGCAGCTCCCCCTGGCGATCTATTCGGGAGCGATGTTGCGCACATCGATTTTCGCCGATGCGGTTCCGCTTGTCGTGCGGAGGCTTCTGCGGACATTTGGTGCCTTGTTGGGGCTGGTGTTTTTCGTAGGGCTGATCTGGAGCACGTGGCCGTCCTTCGCGGATGCCTATCGGATTGGTGAGTACGAAGGCGAGGGTGCGCTCCGTGTGCCGACATGGCCGGTGCGCGGTACGGTTCTGGTCATGTCGTTCTTCGGTGCGTGGGCTTACATCTCGATGATCATCCTCGACTGGCGCGGTCAGTTGATTGACGAAGTCAGCGCGCCGGGTACCGCGCTGGACATGGACTGAGGGCGGACGCGATGGGTGGAGATATCGTCCTCTGGATGCTGGGCCTGCTGATCCTGCTGATCCTGACGGGCACACATATCGGTATCGCGCTTGCGATCTGCTCTGGTCTTGGTGTCTGGCTGATGCTGGGCAGTTTCGAGGCGGCGGTCTCGATCCTTGGCAACACGGCTTACGAGGCCGTCCGCAAGGATGTTTTTGCGGTCATTCCGCTGTTCGTCTTGATGGGGGATTTCATATCCCGTTCGGGCGCGGCGTCGGATCTGTATCGCATATGCGACCGCTGGCTGAAGCGACTGCCGGGGCGTTTGGCGATTGCGACGATCGCCGGAAACACCGTATTCGCCGCGGTTACGGGGGTGTCGATTGCCGCCGCAGCTGCGTTTTCGCGCATTGCTTATCCGGAGATGAGGAAGGTCGGATACAAGCAGACATTTGCGCTTGGCGCGGTGGCCGGCTCGGCTTGCCTGGGCATGCTGATCCCGCCATCCGTTTTATTGATCGTCTGGGCCATCTTGACCGAGATGAGCGTAGGCGCCTTGTTCATGGCTGGCGTCATACCGGGCATCCTGCTGGCGGTGTTGTTTTCCGCCTATGTCATCATCGCGGCGATGCTGAAGCCCGAGATCGCACCGGCCTTTGAAGAGCCGCTCGTGCCGCTTACCCGCGAGGAACTGCGCGCGGAGTTGATCGGCGGAATCGGCATTCTGCTTCTGATCCTTTTGGTGATTGGCGGTATCTGGGCGGGTCTGTTCACGCCGACCGAGGCGGCGGGCTTCGGCGCGATTGGCGCGCTGATCATCGGCGTGGCGAAGGGCATGCGGTGGCGCGACATCGTGAGCGCCATTTTCCAGGCCGGGAAGACGACGGCGCCGATCATGTTCCTTCTGATCACGGCGCAGATGTATTCGCGGCTTCTGGCACTCGGCGGTGCCGTGAATTTCATTCAGGGCTTGTTCATCGGGGCCGGGCTTGAGCCGTGGATGCTGATTGCCTTGATGATGCTGATCTGGATCGTCCTTGGCATGTTGATCGACAGCGTGTCGATCATCCTGCTGACCGTGCCGATCTTCGTGCCGATCGCGCTGACGTTGGGGGTCGATCCGCTTGCCTTTGCGATCTTCGGCATCCTGGTGATTGAGGCCGGTCTTTTGACACCGCCATTTGGCTTGCTGGTCTATACGGTTCGCGGGTCGGTAACGGATCCAACTGCGACGCTTGGCAAGATTTTCGCCGGTTCGACGCCCTACTTCCTGTTGATCCTGCTGGCGGCGCTGATCGTGCTTTTCGTCCCCGGCCTCGCGAATTGGTTGCCGAGTTACATGCTTTGAGCCGCGGTGGGCGCAGGTGTTGGCGGTGCGGCAGATGCCTCGCTCGCCATCAAAATTATTAATGGAAACCGTCGTAATTTATTATGTTGGGAACAGCATCGACCGCGCTATTTATCGTTCAAACGAGGAGTGATGCACATGGAACTTGGCTTCTTTACGATGCCCATTCACCCGCTGGACAAGGATTGGCGGAAGTGTCTAGCAGAGGATCGGGAAGCGTTCCTGCTAGCCGACGAACTGGGCTTCGTGGAAGCGTATGTGGGCGAGCATGTGACCGACAAGGCCGAGAATATCACGAACTGCATGATGTTCATCGCCTCACTTGCGTCCGCCGTCAAAAACATCCGCCTTGGCACAGGTACGGTGAATATGCCGAACCTGCATCCCGCCAAGATCGCGGCGGATATCGCGATGCTGGACCATATGCTGGATGGGAAGTTCAATTTCGGAATATCACCGGGGGGTCTGGCCACGGATGCCGAGGTGTTCGGTAACCTCGAAAAAGATCGCAATGCGATGTTTTTGGAATGCATCAACACGGTGCTGAAAATCTGGGAAAGCGAGGTTCCCTATTCCATTGACACCGAGTATTTCGGGCGCATAACCACCGAGAAGGCGCAGATGCCCGAGATCGGGCAGGGGATCATGCCCAAACCCCTGCAACAACCGCATCCGCCGATTGTCGTCACCGCAGTGGCTCCGTTTTCCAAGGGTGTGACCGAAGCCGCCGCTCGGGGGTGGGAGCCGATCAGTGCCAACTTCCTGATGCCACAATGGGTCGCATCGCACTGGCCGAAGTACGTCGAGGGTTGCGAACGGGCTGGACGGCCCGCTGACCTGGCGAATTGGCGCGTCGCAAAGTCCGTTTTCGTGGCGGATGATTTGGACACGGCTCGGGCTTATGCGACCAATCCCGACAGCCCTTACGTGTTCTATTACAAACAGCTGTTCACCAAACTGGTGAAACATGGTCGAGCCAACCTGTTCAAGGAATACAAGGATCAGCCGGACGATGAAGTCACGCTGGAACACGTCTGCGATCGCCTGATCATCTGGGGAACGCCGGACAAGGTAACCGATGAACTGTTGGCCCTTCGTGAAGAAACCGGCGAATTCGGCACGCTGCTTTATGCGGGCAAGGACTGGGCGGATCCGGAATTGGCCCGGCGTTCGATGGTCTTGCTGGCCGAAAAAGTGAAGCCTGCTGTCAATAGCGCGGAAGCGGCCAAGCCACAGGCGGCGGAATGAGCGACAAGGTCGCGCTTTCGCCCGGCTTGACGCTGAATACGGCCATTGATGGAGATAAGGGCAATCCCTGGATTGTTCTGTCGAACTCGCTTGGCGCGAACCTGTCGATGTGGGACCCGCAGATCGATGTGCTGACGACGAAGTACCGAGTGCTTCGGTATGACACACGCGGTCATGGTGGCAGCGATGTGCCGGAGGGTCCTTATGATTTTGCCGGATTGGTTGCGGATGTCATCGCGCTTATGGATGCGCATGACATCGAAAGCGCCGCCTTCATGGGGTTGTCGATGGGCGGTATGACCGGCCTTGGTCTGGCACTGGATCATCCCGACCGAGTGTCACGCGTTGTGTGTGCCGATGGACGTGCCGATGCGCCGGAGCCGTTTCGCGCCATGTGGGATCAACGTATGGCGGCTGTGGGAGAGCACGGCTTGGCCGGGATCGTCGACGGCACCCTTGCGACCTGGTTCACCGAGGCTTGGCGCGAGGCCAACCCGGACAAACTTGCCGAGGTTCGGTCCATGGTGCTGGGAAATGATCCGGCGGGCTATACCGCTTGCTGTCAGGCTCTAAAGCGGCTGGATTATCTGCGGCGCCTAGGCGACGTTACGATCCCGGTCCTGTACGTGGGCGGAAGCGAGGACAAGGGTGCGGCACCCGAGGTGATGCGCGCCATGGCCGCGGCGACGCCCGGCGGAAAGTTTCACGAGGTGCCGGATGCGGCGCATGTCGCGAACATCAATCAGCCCAAGGCGTTCAATGACGCCGTGGCGGGGTTCCTGGACTTGTAACCTCTGGCGCGGGGCACATTCGGAGGGTTGACCATGATCGGCGTCATCGGACTGGGCAAAATGGGCCGCGCAATTGCTGGGCGGCTTGAAGCGATTGGCGAGACGATTGTTGTCTGGAACCGCACGGCAGGTCGTGCAGATGGGCTGACCGCGGAGGTCTTGCCGACGCCAGGCGTACTTTGTGAGCGTGCCGAACTGATCCTGTCCGTTCTTTCCGACGACGCGGCTATCGATGCCGTCTACGGTGGCGAGCGTGGGATACTGTCGGCAGACCTTACCGGTAGGACGGTGGTGGACTTCTGTACCATGTCGCCAAACAAGGCACGCGAACTGGAAAAGCGTGTGACAGACGCGGGCGGTGCGTTCCTTGAGTGCCCCGTTGGCGGCACGATCGGTCCTGCGGAGAAGGGTGCGCTGCTGGGATTGGCAGGGGGGCAAACCACTGCGTTCGAGGCCGCTCGCCCGACGTTGGAGAAACTGACCCGGCGACTGGAACATGTGGGGCCGGTGGGCAGTGGATCGGCGATGAAGCTCGCCATCAACCTGCCGCTCATGGTGTATTGGAGCGCATTGGGCGAGGCTTTGGGTCTTGCCATGGCAGAAAATGTTGATCCGACGCTTGCGCTCGATATTCTGGCCGACAGCTCCGGCGCGATCGGTGCGGCTAAGGCGCGTGTGCCGCCCATTCGCGAGATGGTCGTCAATGGCGATCCGGGCGGCGTGAATTTCGCACTGCAAACCGCGTTGAAGGATATGGGAGAGATGATCGCGCTGGCGAAGGCGCATGGGGTTCATTCGGAAGTCATCTCGGCCGCCATGGCGCGCGCAGCACGGGCTTCAGTGGATGGCTGGAGCGATCGCGATGCCTCGCTGACAGCTGCCTACGAGAACACGGTTAAAGGACGTTCGTAAAAATCAATCGAAGGCCAAGAGCGAGGATCACCCACAAGATCGTCGTTCGGAAGACCTTGTCCGATAGACGTTTTCGGATCATCGCGCCGATCCGAAAGCCGACAAGCGCGACGGCGCAGCAGATCAGTGAAAAAAGCGTCGTAACCCCGTTCAGCAGCGACGCGCTCAGCGTGCCCAAAGTCAAACCGATCCCGCCCATGAAAAACAGGAACCCGGCGGCGCAGATGAATTCCTCGCGCGGGAGCTTCAAGCCGACCGTGTAGATCATGATCGGGGCCTTCACTGCGGAAAGACCACCGATCAAACCGGACGTGATCCCGGCCACGAATTGCCATGCCGGATGCTCGGTCATCCGAAGCTCGAGTTTGAGAAGCGAGGTGAGGGCGAACAATACAAGGGACACGCCGACGGCGATATTGATCCAGCGCGAGGGCACGTCATCCACGAATTGCACGACAACAAATATGGTGACCGCCACGCTGATACCGGCGATCAAAAACCGACGCGTGATGGCGGGCCACCCGGTCACCGTCAGGAATTGCGCACCATTTGTCACAAAGATCGGGATCGCGAGCAGCGCCACCCCAAGGGCAGGCTCGACGATGATCGGCAGGATCGACATCACGATGGCTGGAAACCCGATCCCAAGCGAACCCTTCACGGTTCCCGCCAGCAAAAAGATCGCGAGTATGGTCAGAAAGGTCGTGGTCTCGGGGAACGCCGAGATCACTGTTTGTCGTTCCGGTATACTTCGAAGACCGACGCCGTGTCGTGGGTTTCCGGTAGGCTTGCCGAAGCCGTCCTGTAAAGGGCATCGACGGCGTTGAAGAGCGGCACTTTCAACCCGAGGCGACGGAGATCGTCGCCGATAACTGAAAGGTCTTTTTCGAACATCTTCAGACTTGCTGTAGGAGGATCGTATTCGCCCGATATCATTAGCGGCATTCTGAGGTCGGACATCTTGGATTGACCTGCGCCCGATGTGAGCATGTCATAGGTTGTCTGCCGGTCCAGCCCGAGCGCATCCGCATAGGCCAGTGTCTCGGCGGCAGCGGCATTGTGCAGCGCGACGGCGTGATTGGCGACGTATTTCAGTCGGCTGCCCATGCCGAACTCTCCGGCCTCGATCACCTTTTTGGTGAAATGTCCCATGAATGGTTTGGCGTGCGAGATCGCCTCGGCTTCGCCTGACGCCATCATGACGATATCTGCCTCGCGCGCTTGAGCGCCAGTGCCGCTGACGGGACAATCGAGGAGGTGAATGCCGCTGGCGGCCAACGTGTCGCGTGCCGCTTCCTTGTCGGCCAGGGCGAAAGTGCCGGTTTCCATTACGACCTGTCCGGCGCGCAGCAGGTCCTTCAACTGGCCGCACACCTCTCGAAGAACAACGGGAGAGATCAGGGCCAGGATGACCAGGTCGCACTCGGCCAGCCATGGGCCCGAGTTTTCGTGCGGCTTGCCGCCAAGGTCTGACAGCCTTTGTCGGGCTTCTGCCGATGGGTCGACACCTTCAACATGGATGCCACCGGCAATCAGGTTCTTGGCATAAGCTGAGCCCATGATGCCGAGCCCGACAATTCCAACGGTCTCCATGACCTAAAGTCCCAATAGTCGGACGGCGTTTTCGCCACCCACCTTTGCCTTGTCGGCGTCCGAAAGGTTGGAGGTGGCGATATGGCCGACAGGGTCGTAGTCCGCCATGTCGAAAGGATAATCCGAGCCCATGACGATCTGGTCCGCGCCAAAGACCTGCACTAGGTATTCAAGCTGGTGATGGGTGAAGACGACGTTGTCAAAAAAGATTTTCCGGAGGTACTCGGTAGGCGGTTTCGGTAGCCCGGCGTGGCAGTCCTTGCGGGCGCCCCATGCGTGATCGATGCGCCCGGAATAGGCGGGCAGAAAGCCGCCGCCGTGGACGCCCAAAATGCGCAGGTCGGGCATCCGTTCCAACACGCCGTTGAAGATAAGATAGTGCAGAGCCGTCGCCGTCTCGAGCGGGTTTCCAATCACATTGGAGAAGTAATACTCGTGGAACCGAGCACCCTCGGTAAAGCCGTTGGGGTGGATCATCACCAATGCGCCCAATTCCTCGGCCTTGCGCCAGAACGGCTCGAACCGGGCGTCTCCTACCTCCTCGCCGTCGACATTGGTCAGGATCATCACGCCCTTCAGGCCAAGCTGGTTGACGCAACGGTCCAGTTCGGCAACCGCGTCGTCAGGCGATTGAAGGGGAACGGTGCCAAGGCCGGCGAACTTGTCGGGCCGCTGTCCGACCCATTCGGCCATACCATCATTGACCAGCTGGCTGCCTTTGATCGCGTGTTCGATCGGGGACTGGTAATAGCATTGCGGAGGAGGTGGGGCGACGACTTGCCAATCAATGCCCTGCGTTTCGAGCACTGCAACACGATCCGCCACGTCGGCCATCGCGACGGGCATCCGGTCATCGTCCTGTTTCTTGTTCACCGCGCGCGTTTCGTCATTGGCGTGTTTGACCATGGCGATCCGCATCGGGTCCACATGCGGTGTCATGTATTCGGTCGCTGCAGGTATATGAACATGGGCATGGATGTCGACGGTGGTGCTTTCGAGGCGCGCGGGCGTCTCCGGGTGTGACCTTGCGGCTGTCGGGCCGTACCGATTGAGTGCGTCGCCAAGTTGTCCAGTATCGATCGTCGAATGGCTCATGTCCAACCTCGTCTTGTCGTTCGGGTGGGGCAGGTCGCATGTCCTGCCAGTTTTTCGGAGTTCAGGTATTGCGCAGCGAGCCAGTGGGCTCGCCGCGCGCTAGCTCACATATTCTCGGCGGCCCAGGCCTCCACCTCGGCGGCGACCTCGTCGCGGTCGAAGTCATTCGCGGCGGCGATGTAGGTGTCGTTCAGGAAGGTGCTGACATCCACCGGTTCCGTGATGGCACCGGCCTCAATCATCCGCGGTTGGATATTGGTCCAGACATCCCGCTGGACATCGCCATAGCGTTCGGTCGTCGAGATGTTCATCGGCATGACGCCTTCCAGAAGGGCCTTGCCTGCGGCTTCGTCTTCCCACTCTTCCGGCACGGCCATGCGCAGCATCTTTTCCACAACGTCGGGCCGCAGTGTCGAGACATGGATGCCCTTCGACCAGGCGCGCAGGAAGCCTTCCATTGCGTCGCGCTTTTCGTCGATCATCGCCGTGTCGATCGCGAAAGTGTTGGCCGGCGCTGCCAAAAGGCCTTCCGGCGTGATCAGGTTCAACTTGACCCCGGCAGCCTGCAAACCCGCCCAGTCAAAGACCGAACCGGCAATCGCCGAGACGTCACCATTGGTGATGGCGCGGGCCAGAACCGGTCCGCTTTCGCCGAGGATCACCGTTTCGACGTCGTCGATGGAATGCCCTTCGATGGCCATCGCCGCTTGCAGAAAAGCTCGGTCGCGGTCCGAGACCAGACCGACGGTCGTGCCCTTCAAGGCACCCATGTCGGCGGCCCCGCCATCGGCCAGAACAGCGATGCCTTCGGGTGCGTTCTGCATCACCTCGTAGACGGTGTTGATGTTGGCGCCGGCCAGAACAGCGGACAGTGTTTCGTTCTGGTCGAGCATGGCAAGATCGGCTTGGCCATTCTGGACGAAGGCAACGTAAGGGATCGAGGTATCCGATGGCAGAAGGTTCACAGTCACGCCTTCTTCTTCGAAGTACCCAAGCGCCTCGCCCACTACGAGTGGATAGAACACGGCCGACCGAGGCACGGGGTTGATCATGTTGACCGTGATCTGCGCCAGCGCCGCGCCTGCGGTTACTACCATTGCGGCGGTCAAAGTCATCGTTCTCAAAAGTTTCATCTTGTCCTCCCAGATGTTTCCGCCCGCCGCTTCCAGGCGCGGGCACGTTTGCGCGAGACAGCTTCTCTGCGCTCTTCCCGACGCCAAAACACCAGCCGGTCGTCGAGGAATTCCATGGAATAGAAAAGGATCAGGCCGATCAGCGTCATGCTGAGCAGCGTTGCCAGCGAGGCACCCATATTGAGCTGAAACGAAAACCTGTTCATCAGCACACCGACACCGGCCGTTGCCTGTGCGAATTCGGCGACAACTGCGCCGATCAGGGCGGTTGTCAGCCCGATCTTGAGACCCGCGAACAGCAAGGGCAGGGCAGCGGGCACGCGCAGGCGGGTGAAGATCTGAAACCGGTTGGCCCCGAGCGAGGTAAAAAGCTCCTCGCGTTCGTTGTCGACCTGCATAAGACCGGTCAGCGTGTTCACGAAAATCGGGAAGAAGCTGATCACGGCGGCAAGCGCGATTTTCGACCCCATACCGAAGCCGAACCAGGCGATGATCACGGGGGTAAGGGCGATGCCCGGCGTGACGTTCATCACGATGGCATAGGGCATGACGTAGCGCCGGAACGGATCGGAAAGAGAGGACCCGACCGCAAGCGCGATGGCGATCGCCGCACCTATGCAGAAGCCCAGAACCGCTTCTGTCAGCGTGATGAAGAAGTGTGGCCAGATGGTGCCGGATACGAAGTACAGATCGATGATCGAGGCACCGATGGACGAGGGCTTGGGAATCATGATCGTGGTGATCACTCCGGTGCGCACCAACAGCTCCCAAATTATGATCAGGACGCCGAAAAGAGCCAAATGCGGCGCGAATCGCGACATCAGCCAAAGTGCATTCGGTCGATTTGACTTCGGTGGATCCATCATGCCGTCGCCAACTTTTTCGACCACCGCGCCTGCCGCTTTTGGGCGTTTCGGTTCAGCCCGTCCTCGTGGTTCCAGAAGGCGATCCGGTGATCGAGCCACTCCATGAACCGGAAGATCAGGAAGCCGATTATCGTCAGCGTGAAGATACAAGCGAAGGCCGAGGCCATGTTCAGATTGCGCGTATAGGTGAGGATCAAAGACCCGATGCCCTGATCCCGCTGAATGAACTCGGCAACCAGAACGCCAGACAGCGCCGCCGTCAGTGCCAGCCGTTCGCCCGCCATGATGACCGGGACGGCTTCGGGCAGAACCAGTTTTCGCAAGGTCTGCATTTTCGATGCGCCGAGCGACTTGAACAGCTCCAGTTTTTCCTCGTTGACGTTTACGACACCGGACAAGGTGTTGATGAAAGGTGCGAAGAAACAGACAAGCATGATGATCGCGATTTTCGATTGCGCACCAAAGCCGAGCGCGGCGATCAGAAGCGGAGCCACCGCAATGCGCGGGGTCGCTTCCAGGACTATGACGTAAGGTTTGATGAAGCGCCGCACGAGCGGATTGAAGCCAACCAGCGCACCCAGACCAATGCCCATGATCGAGCCCGCAACAAAGCCCGCAAGGACAAGGCCGAGGCTGGCGTAAAGATGAAACCAGATATTGCCCTGCGTGACATAGACCCGCCAGAACGAAGCAAGGATGTCTGTGGGGCGGGGGTAAAAGAGCGGGTCCAAAAGTCCGGTTCGGGATCCGATCTCCCACGCGAGCAGGAGTAGTGCGAAAATGCCCGCATGGGTAAGTATGCGCCGGGTTCTGAGCGACATGCCCGCGCGTTGGTTCATTGTCGATTGGGCCACGGTGTCCGCCATCAGTGCGCCCCCAGGACGTCGCGCGCCTCGTCGACGAGGTGGTTGAATTCCGGCGACGTCTGAATCGCCAGTTCCCGAGGCCGTTCAAGTGGAACGTCGATGACCTTTGCAATTCGGCCGGGCCTTGGGGTCATCACATAGACTTCGTCAGCCAGGAATATCGCCTCGGCGATGTTGTGCGTGACGAAAACCGTAGTGGCGCCGACCTCGGCCACAATGCGCAGCAATTCGACGTTCAGGCGTTCGCGCGTGAATTCGTCCAATGCGCCGAAGGGTTCGTCGAGCAGGATCACATCGGCTCCGGTCTGCAGCAGACGGGCCAGCGCGACACGTTGCTGCATGCCGCCGGACAATTGCGCCGGAAAGGAAAAGGCGAAATCACCGAGGCCAACGAGGTGCAGAAGCTCCATAGCCCGCTCACGGTCGGCGTCTTCAACATTGCCCGCGATCTCGGTCGGGAGCAGGACGTTTTCGATGGCTGTGCGCCATTCGAGGAGCGTGGCGCGTTGGAACATCATGGCGACGTCCTGTCGGGGGCCGGCGACCTGTGTCCCGTGAACGTGCAGATGTCCGCTTGTCGGTGCGATTAGCCCCGCGATCAGGCGCAGCAGGGTGGACTTCCCGCACCCAGACGGGCCGACAAGAGAAACGAACTTGCCTTTGGGAATGGTGAATTCCGCATTGTCCAACGCAACCACCGTACCGTTCGCAAAGGTCTTTCCGACGTTCGAGCCCGCGACAACCGCGGTGCCTGGATCGTTCGCCTCAATGATCGCTTGCTGTTCCATGCTCCCCCTGAAGCAGCTTTAAGTGATCTCCTTGTTAACCAATTCTGTCACTCGTGATATTTCACAGCCATTCTGGTTTTCTTCATGCGACGATTGGACGGGCCTGAAGACCGCGCATGATGCTGTGGCGGGACTTCTTCACGTGGCGTGATGACGCGCGAACCGCAGCAGTTGCGTTGCGCGCCTGAAGTGCGTCGATTATGGCGTTATGGTCATTCAATGCCTCGGACATGCTCATGACCTCGGGCAGACCTGTCGAAGAGAGCGACACGATGCAAAGCCGGTCGTATGCCTCCATCAATCCCTCGGCCGAAGCCGCCAATCGGCGATTGCCTGTCGCGGCGCAGATTGTCTGATGGAAGTCGCGATTATAAGCCGCAAACGCCTTTAAATCCGACGTATCTGCCTTGCGCAGACGATCAAGACCGGCGAGGTCTTCGTCGCTTGCGTTAGAGATGATCATGCGGACGGCCCCGGCTTCGAGAACTTCGCGAAGTCCCAAAATGTCTTCGGCATCGGCAATTGAGATCGGGGCAACACGGTGCCCGCGGCGGGGCTCGATCTCGACGAGGCCTTCCAATTCGAGGCGTTGCAGGGCGTCGCGGATCGGAGATTTCGAAACCCCGAATTTCTTTGCCAGGTCGCTTTCGCGGAATTCCTGCCCGGGTGGAAGGGTACAAGACAGGATGTCGGCACGCAGCCGATCATAAACCTTGTGGCGTATCAGACCGTCCTTCATCATCCACCCTGATATATCACGGCTAGGATTGCAAAGTGGCGCAATTGCGTCAAGGGATCAGCTCATAGGCGCAACTGATAAGTTGCCGGCACCCAGCGATAACGCTCACCGACACGTTCGACGAAACCGACCGCGGGGAAGGGCATGTGGTGGCCAACCACAAGCACGCCGCTATCGGCTGTTTCGGACAGGACGCGGTTGCGGGTCGCAATCGCCATATCCTTGTCGTCGTCGAAACCGACCATGCTGTCGGGGTGTTCCACAGAGAAAACGTAGTGATTTGCAACGTCTGCCCAGATTAGGGCTTGCTTGCTTGCGCTTTCCACCCGGAACATCATGTGTCCGGCGGAATGTCCGAAGGCGGCTTCGGCCGTGATGCCGGTTGCAATCCGGTCGCCGTCTTCCAGGAACCGAAACCTGTCCTCTAGCGGGGCGACGATCTCGAGGAACATCTCGCGGTTCTGCTCGCGCTGGGACGGGATGTCATCGCCCGATTTCCAAGCGTCGAACTCACGACGTCCGATCATGAGCTGCGCGTTTGGAAATGCGAGTGCCCCATCCTCCCACAGCCCGCCGATATGGTCGGGGTGCACGTGGGTCAGCGCGACGATGTCAACGTCTTCAGGCGTGTACCCGGCTTCCGACAGTCGGTCGCGAAGGAACCCAGCCCCGTTCGCGCGACGGTAATGCCCGCAGCCTGTGTCGATCAGGACGAGTTCATCGCCGGTGTTCACCAAAACGGGCACAAAGTTGTTTTCCAACCGGTCCGTCGGCAAGTTCGCCGCGCGCGCGATTGCCGAAATCTCATCATCGTTTTCGTTCAGCAAGAACGGTGGACTGATCCCCATCGGGATTGCACCATCAAGGATGGAAGTGATTTCGGCCTCGCCGAGAACGAACCGGTGAACGGGCGCGCGAAGAGCCCCAAGCAGTTCCGCCGTCATGTCGGCCTCTCCTTCAGTTTTGCGTCAGTTATCCGCCAGTTTGTCCAGCGCCGGGTATAGTCTGGTGAAGTCTTCGTCTTCCATGCCGGCGTCAACGGCGGCTTGTATCCAATCGAGTGTCTGATGCCCGATCCGCATCGGACTGCCCAGTTCCTCGGCGAGGGCGACAGCCATGCCGACGTCTTTTCTGAGATTGAAAATGCGCGATCGACCATCCCATGTTCCCGAAAGAATATGGTCGGGAAATCGCCGTTCCGAAATGAAGCTGCGGGCATTTCCCGCGTTAAAAACCTTGATCATATCGGCAAGATCAATGCCGGCAGCTTCAGCCAGTCGACCGGCTTCCGAGCATGCAAGGAAGTTGGTGTGCGTGATCAAGTTGTGCACGACCTTCATCGTATGCCCCGCGCCGGAGGGGCCAAGATGGATCAGCTTTCCCGCGCAGGCATCGAGAACCGGGCGGGACTTTTCCAGCACTTCCGCATCGCCGCCGATCATCAATGTCATTGTCCCGTCGTCGGCGCCCTTTGCCCCGCCGCCGGTCATTCCCGCATCCATGTAAGGCACCCCCGCTTCCGACGCGCGTGCGGCAAGCTTTTTGGTATAGACCGGATCGGAAGTGGTGAAGTCCCACAGGATCAAACCCGGACCGGCTTCGGCAAGCATATCGTCCAGCACACCGTCAATTTCCTTCGACCCGGGGACGACAAAGATCGCCATATCTGCCGACGCGGCCATCGCGGACGGGGGTGCGATCCTCGCGGAATTCGCAAAGGCATCTCGCGCCTTTTCGGAAACATCCCAGACCAACAAATCGTAGCCTGCTCTCGCAATATTTTTTGCGATACCTCGACCCATATTGCCGAGGCCAATTACGCCGACGGTTTTGGTCATTCGGTCCTCCCATTCCAAGACCAGTGCCGAAGATCCGGCTTGCGAGAACAGGAGAAGAGGAGCGGCCGTCAATCTCGAATTGGTTGACCAATTTCCCTTAAAAACAAGACTTTCCTCTCGGCCTCCCGTTGCAAAAACAGTTCATGATCGATAAGGTTTAGTCAAGTTTTCGGTCCTGTCAGGCCGACAAAAGGCGCCGATGGTTCGACCCATGCGTGCGCCGCTGAGGGAGTTCCTGATGTTCGAAAAAATGCCCCATATCAAGGAAGAGGTTTATCTCGAATTCCTGGGGCGCACGGTCGACATTCACTGGAATTACCACGCAATCCTGATGGTCAGCATCTGGCTGGTTTTGGTCCCTCTCTGCATCACCATTATCCGCTATGGAAAGCCGCGCCCGACTGAGAAGGGTCTGCAGCGACAAGTGCATTTCAAGCACATCGAGTGGTGGTGGTTCAGCACGCACAAATACGGACTGTCCTTCGCCGTGCTTTTGTCGCTGGCCGGGGTTGGCGTGGCGCTTGTTGTCAGTCAGGGGTTCAGTGGATCGGTTCACGCCATTCTTGGAAGCTTGACCGTGGCGCTTGGGATCATTCAATTGCTGTTCGGGATGCTGCGCGGCACGCATGGCGGCAAATACTATAAGTTCAACGAAGACAATGACCCGTCGACATGGCACGGCGATCACTATAGCCGGACCACACGACGTCGGATATTCGAGGCGTATCACAAGACCGCCGGTTACTTCACCCTGTTCTGCGCGGTGGGCGCCATTGGCTCGGGGCTGATGCAATACCCGATGCCTGTCCTCGCCCGGATCGTCTTCGTCATCCCGTTTCTTTTCCTCGCCTTCTGGGTCGTCATGGAGTTTTTCGAGCGCCGCTACGACGGATACCGGGCGGTGCATGGCTATGGCATGGAACATCCCTACAACAAAGAACGCGAGTTCCTGTAATGGCCGACGTTCTGATCAGCGAGTTCATGGACAGGGGCGTGGCCGAAGGCCTGATCGCCGATTTCGACACCCATTGGGACCCGGATCTTTGGAGTAAGCGGGATGAATTGAAGGTTAAGATTGCCGATGCGAAAGCCATTGTCGTGCGGAATGGCACTTTGGTGGACGAGGAGCTTCTGGACGCCGCGCCCAAACTGAAGGTGGTGGCGCGGATGGGGGTTGGTCTGGACACGATCGACGTCGAGGCTTGCAAGGCCCGTGGGATTGAAGTTTGCCCATCGATTGGCGCGAATGCGGTTTCCGTGGCAGAGTACGTGATTGCGACGGCCATGGTTCTCTTGCGGGGCCCCACTTATTTCGCGACGCCGGATGTCGTTGCCGGGACTTGGGACCGGCCAAAGTTCGCAGGCTCGACCGAGATCGCCGGGCGAGTGATGGGCATCATCGGGTTCGGCTCCATCGGACAGGTCGTGGGAGAAAAGGCGCGCGGCATGGGGATGGAGGTAATCGCTTATGATGCAATGATGCCGGACGATCATCCGGCTTGGGGTCAGGCGCGGCGTGTCGAGTTGGATGATTTGGTTGCCGAGGCGGATGTCATCTCGCTTCATTGCCCCAAACTGCCCGAAACCATCAACCTGATTGACAAACGCCAGTTCGGACGGATGAAACCTGAGGCTGTGCTTATCAACTCCGCCCGCGGCGGAATTGTGAACGAGGCGGATTGCGCCGAAGCCTTGAGATCAGGCCAGATCGCGGGCGCGGCGCTTGACACGCTGGATGTGGAACCGATCATGCCCGAAGTCGGAGCACTGTTCGAGGGGATCGACAACCTGATCCTGACACCGCATGTCGCGGGGGTCACCAAAGAGTCGAACAGGCGCATTGCAGAAGTCGCGGCGGAAAACGTGCGGCGCGTCTTAGGGTGAGGCTTAATCCATGAGACAATGTCATTGCGATGCAAGTCAGCAATAAGCCCGTCAAAGGCGTTGACTTCGGGATCTGTTCCAGAGGGTGTGGTAGGACAACCGCCTGCTTCGGGGGAAACGGGTGCCGGACAGTTTTCAGAATTCTGAGCTTGTTAAGCAGCTTGATAAGTTGGCGCGCGGTCGCCTCCCGGAACCGGTCTTCGAGGCTATTGCAAGACTTGTGGCTACCCCGACTTTCGTAGTCATTCCGGTTTTCCGCCGGGCTGATCGCACACGCATTGTTCTGACACGCCGGGCAGCCGACGACTCACAATATGCAGGCATGCTGCATGCGCCCGGCAAGATATTGTTGGCCACGGACAATGATCTTGACGCCGTGTATGCGAGATTGGTTGCAACGGAATTGTCGGAGATCACTATTCGTTCCGCGCCTGTTTTTGTTGCGCACTTTTTTGAGCAAATCACGAGAGGACGCGAGATTTCGTTAGTGCATTATCTCGAAGTGGATGATCCGGCCGAAAGCGTTTTGAGCTTCGACCCATCAGCGTTGCCAAAGGACGTTGTTCAAACGGATGTCGCCAGGATTATCGCTGCAGTCGAGGCATACGATCAGGCATCCCTCATGTGAATTGTGCTAAGAATTGCAGCTACTTCGCTCCAGCAGCGTTAACCCCCATACTCCAAGATATACAGCCCGGCATTGTAGTCAGAGATGTAACAGAGCCCCTCCTTCGACACCCAGATGTCGCAGGACTGGATCACGTTCACCCTGTTCGGTCGTTTGTCCATCAGTTTCGCGGGTTGAGGCGGCACGAAGGCGGCAACCTCTTTCGGTTGGTATTCGTTGGAGATGTCATAAACACGCACACCGGCATTTTGCTGCGTGGCAAAGATCAACTGATCGCTGACCATGCTGTCTGGGCGGTTCTCGTGGATGTTGTGCGGGCCGAAATGCGCGCCCTTGTTCACGTAGTCCGCGTCGTCGGGGATCGGCACGGTCGAGATGCTGACGGGATTCGAAGGCTCGCGGATGTCGAAGAGCCAGATATGCTTGATCCCGTCTGCGCAGTTGTCCAGCACCGCCTCGTCTGCCACCACCAGCAAATCTCGGTTGGGCAGCGGCAGAGCGTTGTGGGTGCCGCCGCCGAAAGGTGGGGACCAGTTGCGATGGACGATCAACTCGGGGTTCGTTCGGTCTTTGACGTCCATGATGACCAGACCGCCGTCGCGCCAAGCGCCATAGGCCGTATCGCCATGCACAATCGCGTGGTGCAGTCCGGCACGAGCCTGATCTTCGCCCAGTTCCTCGCCGGCGGCCGCGTTCATGCCCGGCAACCAATACCGCCCGGCTTCTTTCGGATTGGTGGGATCGGCCATGTCGATGGTGACGAAGATGTAGTCCGTGAACCCGTCCAGCAGGACCGAGGCATAGGCCCAGCGACCGCCCACATACCAGATTCGATGCACGCCACCGCCTTCGACATCCATGAAGCCGATCTTCTTCGGTTCAGCCGGGTTCGAGATGTCGTAGACCGCCATCCCCGCGGTCCAATCTCGCTTGCGGCTGGCATCGGCCGTGCCGACCTTTTTTCCCAGCTTGCCTTTGTAGTATTCCTCTTCGTTCTGGAATTCCTCCGACGCGAACATGTTCTTGGCGTTGATCACCAGAAGCAGGTCTTCGTGGCTTTGAAGGTGGATGTTCCAGGTGTTCGGCGGGGCAGGGACATAGGCCACCGGCTTCGGCGCGCGTGGGTCGGTGCAATCGATGACACTGAACCCGTCCGAGAACATGTGCCCGACAATTGCGTGGCCCTTGTTCACCATGATTTGTACGCCATCCGGCCGCCCGCCCTGGTCGGAGTAGCCGAGCAACTTCATATTGTATGCGTAATCCGGGGTGGGCAGGTCTTGGGTCATGGTCTTCCTTTCGCGCGTCAGGCGGCACTCAGTTCTTTGTCAAAAAGCTCTCGCAGCTCGGGCGAGAAACTCGCCCTGGTTATGTCCACTTCGGTGCGGGTCGCTTCGCGGAAGGCAACGCGGTCGGCTTCGCTGAGCTCCATGATCTCGACGCCCTGCGCGCGCAGTTCGGCGCTGCAAATGTCGTCATCTTCCTCGGCGAAGCGACGTTGCGCTTTGGTGGCCTTGTCGACGGCACGTTGCAATCCGGCACGTTCGTCCGCGGACAGTCCGGCCAGCCGTTCGGCATTGAAGAGCACCAGGGCCACGCCCAGAAGATGCCGGGTCAGCAGGATGTGGCGATGCGTGTCATGGATGCCGAAGTTCAGCGTATTGGTCAGCGGGTTCTCCTGCGCGTCAACCTTGCGTGTGCGCACGGCATCAGGCAGGTCGCGTACGTCGATGGCCTGTGGCTCGAAGCCAAGGGCGCGAAAGACGCGTTGATGATCCACATTGGCCAATGTGCGCAGCTTCAGCCCCTTGCAGTCGCCCACAGACTTGATCGGCACCGCGCTGGTGATGTGTCGCAATCCATTGTCCCAATAGCCCAGAACTTCGTAGCCTGTTGCCTTCGCGACTTCTTCCCGCAGCCGATCACCCAAAGCGCCGTCCAGAAGGGCATAGGCCCGGCGGCGGTCGGGGACAACGAAATGCTGATCGAAGAGACCGAGTTCCGGAACGCGCTTGGCGAGGTAGCTGGACGAGAAGTAGCAGCCGTCCAACTCGCCGCTTTCAGTCATCGTCAAAAGGTCCGCCGCCTTGTGCCCTCGGGAGACGATGCTTTCGTCGAAATCGAGTGTCAAAGCTCCGCCCGTTTCCTCCGCCACTGCCCCGGCCAGGACGCGGCCGCCGCGCGTGTGGACGGACTTGTCGCCCTGGTAGCCGCCAAACTTCAGAACAGTCATGTCAATTCGTCCATCAATTCAGCCGGATCAGGGGGCAGTGGTACGGGCACGCCGCGCTTGGCAGAAAGGTCCATTGCCATTGTCATCAGAAGATTGCGATGCCCGTCTGCTGCCGTGGCGTGGGGGGTGCTGGCCCCGGTGTAGATGCGTTGGTACCAGGAGTTCGTCTCCTCCCGCATCGGGCCCCAAAGTTGACCATCATGCAGGTCTCCCGGCGGATAGCTCGTGAGGAATTCGACATGGCGTGCCGGGGCCGTGTACCCCTCGGGCGCATAGCCTGCACCCTGCGCCACGTTGGTCGCCATGACCAGATCGCGGTGCGTGTCCTCGATGTCGATCACGCCTTCGCTGCCGACGATGCCGATCTCGATACCATAAACCGCGCCGGGCCAAACCTCGGGCAGTCCCCACGAGATATTCATCGAAAACACCGTGCCGTCATCCATGGTGAAGATGCCGAGGGTCGAGTCCTTCGTGCCCCATTCGCCCAGCACCTTGTCGGTCGATTGCGCGTAAACGCTGACGGGGTTCTTCCCCTCCATCAGCCATAGCGACATGTCGAGGCTATGTGTCCCTGAGACGACCATGGGGGTCAGCGTGGCGCGATCTTGTGTTCTTTGGACAGTGGCAATCGGCACCATCTTGTTCATGAACGCACGCGTCACGACGGTATGAACGTCACCGATCTGACCTGTGATGAGGCGTTCCTTGACCGCAAGGAAGCGACGACGGAAGCGGTTGGTGTAACCGACGACTGCGTCGATGCCGTTGTCCGTGATGGCCTTGTTGATCTCGGCTGATTGACGTGCATCGGTGGCCAGAGGCTTTTCGATGAAGAGCTTATGCCCCATCTCGACCGCCAGCATCGTCGGGTCGTAGTGGAAGTTTTCATCGGTCGCGACGATGGCCGCCGTCACTTCGGGTCGGCGGAGTAACTCCTTGTAATCATTAGTGAAGAAATCCGCCCCTATGTCCTTGGCCAGTTTGCCGCCGATATCCGATTTCAGGTCGCAAAGCCCGATCCAGCCGATACCCGGATACACGCGGGCGATTTCGGCCCTGATCCGTCCGATGGTGCCGCAGCCGATGATGGCGAGGCCGATTTCCTTGCGTTCCTGCATTCTAGATTCCTTGTGTCATTGCTCGGACAGTGCCTGATTTGGGTGTCGATGCGCGCTGCGATAGACGCGCACTGCGCCTTCGATCACGACAAATAGAACCGCCAGCATCAGGAAGGTGCCGATCCATTGCGACAGGATGAAGCTCAGAGTTTTTTCCTCGAAGATCAGAAGCGCGCGCCGGATGTTTTCGTCGGCCAGAGGGGCCAGGATCACTCCTAATACCACGGGCGCAACCGGGAACTTGAAGACCGAGAAAAGCCAGCCGACAAAGCCGGCGGCGAACATGATCCAGACGTCGAAGATTGAGAGCTTGACAGCGAAGGCCCCGATCACGCAGACCGGTAGGATAAGTGGCATGAGGATGCCGCGCGGCAGACTGAAGAGTTTGACGCACGGGCCGATGAGCGCAAATGCGGCCATGTACATCATGAAATTGGCGACGATCAGCGCCGAGTAAATGAAGTAAATCAAGCCGGGATGGTCGATCTCGATCGTCGGCCCGACAACAACGTTTTTCAGAGTGAGCGCGGCCAAAAGGGCGGCGGCGGCGGCGTTGCCGGGGATGCCGAGCGCCAGGGTCGGCAGCATCGAGCCGCCGATGTTTGCGTTGTTCGCTGTCTCTGCGCAGACCAGCGCCTGATAGCTTCCCTTGCCCCACTTTTCGCGTTCTTCCGGTTTCGCGCGTCTGCGTCCGATATCGTAGGCGAGGAAAGAAGCAACATTGGCACCTGCGCCAGGGATCGCGCCGATAAAGGTGCCAAGGATGCCCGAGCGTGTGGCGGCGGGCGCATAGCGTGCAAGTAGGCCCAAAGGTGGCACAACACGGCCCACTTTGGACGGAATAGTCGGCATGTCCTTTGCGGGCAGCGTGCGCAGGATTTCGGCCAGTCCGAAAAGGCCGATCAGCACTGCAACATAGGAGATGCCGTCGAACAGCGCGAAGGTGCCAAACGTAAAGCGCGGCACGGCATGGATCGAATCCAGTCCCACAAACGCGACCAGCATTCCCAGCCACCCGGCGATCCATCCCTTCAGTGGCATAGAGCCCGCTGCCATTGTGCCCGCGACCATGATGCCGATAACCGCGAGCCAGAACATCTCCCACGATTTGAAGTTCAGTGCGAAGGTCAGGATCAACGGGATGAAGAGCACCAGAAGGATAATCCCGATGCCGCCGCCGATGAAACTCGACGCGATAGCCATGCCCAAAGCCTGCCCGCCTTCGCCCTTCTGGGCAAGTTGGTGGCCTTCGATCATGGTGGGAACGGCATCCGGCGTGCCGGGGATATTGATCAAAACGGCCGAGATCGCGCCACCAAAAACACTGCCCGTATAGACCCCCAACATAAAGGATATTGCCACATCTTGGCTCATCCCCGCCGACAGCCCGATTAGCAGGCCCATTGCCATCGTCGTCGACAAGCCGGGCAGGGCACCCCAAATAATCCCCAGACAGACACCCGATAGTGTCATCAGTAGTAGCGCCGGGGAAAGTGCCAGCACAAGCCCGTCGATCATCTAAAAGCTCCCCGGCAGGGGGATGCGGAAGACAAGCTGAAAGACGACCGACAGCGTGATCGTCCAAGCGATCGAAATGGCAGCAGTGATCCAGAAGGGACCGCGCCAGCTGAGGTGGATTATGGTGCAAAGCGTCACAATCGTCGCAGGTTCAAAAGCGGAAAGGCGAAGATTGATGCCGAAGACCGAAGTGTTCTGTTGAAAGGCCATCACGTGTAGCGCGGAGACATAGACCGCGACAGCGGCGGCCAGCAGGAGCGAGCGCATATCGGTCGAGACATCCCGGTCGGCAAAGATCGGCAAATGAATGCCCGAGCGGCGCCGTGCTATGGCCGACCCGGCAAGGCCGAGCGCCATCAGTAGAAGCGACGCGGCGACGAGGAACGGCAAAAGCCCAGGCGCGGTGTGTATTGCGCCGGGCATGGGCAATGCGACGGATGCGGCCATCATGGCGACCGCTATCGCGATCAGGATAGCGGATGCGATCAGGTCGAGCGTGGGCGAGGCGAAGCCGGCACCAGCCTCTTCGCCCTCGAACTTGACCTCTTGGTTTTCAGGGTTCGCCATGTCGATGCGTCAAAGGTTGACCGAAACCCGCGCAAGGCGGGCTTCGGTCGCTGCATCACGAACTCGAACTGATCGGCGGTGCGACATAGCCTTCGGGCGGCCACCATGTGTCGAAATCCGCAGGGGCCGGAAGGCCCAGTTCGTCGGCCGTCTTCACCTCTGCTCCGATCTGATCCTGGAACTTGTTGAAGATCTCGGTGGTGATCGCCTCCATCAGTGCGCCCTCGCGATCTGCCTCTTCTCCGATTTTCACATCCGAAATGAAGAACTTCGAATCGAGCATTTCGAGGAACCCATCGGATTTCGCGGCTGCAACGAAGGCGTCAGCGATTTCCTGCAGAACTTCCGGCGGCAGGTCGCGCTTGACCAGGAAGTTGTAGGTCGCGCCAACCGGCAGTCCGGCAGCAGCCGGGATGGCCGTGCCCAGAGTTGGCAGAACCGTGCCGTCGTCCAGCGTAATGTCTTCGCCAGACGTCTGAAGCAGGTTGCGTAGTTCGCCCGAGCGGATCAGGTCGATGTGCTCGTGAAGCCCTCCGCCGGCTATGTCGGTTTCACCCTGCAGGCCGGCCAACGTGGCGGGCTTGCCACCCTTGTAAGGCACGTATTTCAATTCGACGCCTGCTGCATTTGCAATAATCAGCGCCAACTCGTGCCAGACACCCCCTGTGCCCGACGTCGAAATCGACACGGTCCCTGGGTTAGCCTTGGCCGCGGCAATGACGTCGTCGATGGTCTGGAACGGACTGTCTTTTCGGACCGACCAGGACGCCGAGGCCGCACCCGCCTTGAATGGAAGCCAGTCTTTCCAAGGCGTGAATTCGGCATGTCCCATGACACGCACGAAACGGTTGTAGTTTGCACCGCCAAGAATGGTATAGCCATCGGATGGGGAAGCACCGACGAACTGCGTGGCGACACCGCCGACGGCGCCGGGTTTGTTCAGGACGTTAATCGTCCAGCCCTTCGCCTTGCCCATTTCCTCTGCGAGCTTGCGCATGATCGTGTCCGTGCCGCCACCAGCGGCGTACATAACCACGATGTTGATCGGGCGTTCTGGATAGTTTTGTGCGAACGCGGCCGATGGCATGGTGATTTGAAGTGCTCCAAATCCGGCAGCGGCTCCTCCGATAAATGACCTCCGATTGGATCCTTTCTTCTCAGACATTCTCTCCTCCCAGGTTGTGATCTTGCTCAGGATCAGGTGCGGCCCTTGGTCAGCGCCTCGGGTCCTTTGTAATTCTTGGACTTCACGAATGAGGTCACGCTGTCCTCGATGTCCGTTTCCATCAGGGCGTTCCAACGGTTGTTGAAACCAAAGAGCGCAATAACTGCGCCGATCTCGACAACCTGTTCGGGCGCGAAATGTCTGCGCAGTTCGGCCATGTCTTCGGGCGTGGCAAACGAAGGGCATTGTCCGCCCGTGACCGCTACCCGAAGCGCCGCGCGTTCGGCGTCCGTAAACACGGGGCTGGTCTCGAACTCCCACAGTGCTTCCAACTTGTCTTCCGGCACACCATTATCGGCCCCATTCTTGAACGTATGGGCCGAGCAATATTGGCATCCGTTCGCCAGGCTCGTCACATGCGCCACCATCCATCGCAGCGCCGGATCGACCGTTCCGGGAGAGCGCACGACGGCACGGATCAACCCAAGCACCGCCTTCGCGATTTCCGGACGGTGCGACAGGGTCAGCATCGAGTTCGCAACAAAGCCCGTGGCCGAGGCCAACCACTCGATGTCCGCCTTCGCCTCTTCGGAGGCTGTCAGATCAACCGGTGCGATATGGGGCATTGTGCGTTCTCCTGTCGGTCAGGGCATCGGGATATCGGTTGTGTGTTTCGGGATGTGATATCCGCGCTGCACGGCTGGGCGCTCGGCGATCCGCACATACCAGTCGCGAACATTCGGATATTCGTTCAAATCGATCTGCTGCCAGTCATGCCGCGCGATCCAGGGAAAGGTGGCCATGTCGGTGATCGAGTACTCGCCACGATCCGAACCTGCCATGAAGTCACGGCCCGCCAGTCGTCTGTCGAGCACGCCGTAGAGCCGACGCGCCTCTTTCGAATACCGCTCTTCCGCGTATTCGGATTTGCCGGGGTTGTACTTCACGAAGTGGTGGACCTGGCCCAGCATCGGACCGATGCCGCCCATTTGCCACATCAGCCATTCGATCGCCGCCCATCGGTCCTTTTCGCCTTTGGGCATGAACTTTCCATACTTCTCGGCCAGATAAAGTAAGATCGCGCCTGTCTCCATCATCTGAATGCCCGCCTCGTGATCGACGATGGCAGGGATGCGGTTGTTGGGTGCGATCCTCAGAAACTCGGGATCGAACTGTTCGTCCTTCGAGATGTCGATGGAATGCACGTTGTAATCGACGCCCAATTCTTCGAGCATAATCGAGACCTTGCGGCCGTTCGGTGTGGTCCAGGTATACAGATCGATCACGTGTCAGTCGTCCTTCAGAAGAGTTGCGCGCACAGATTTCAGGTGGTCTCGCATGGCTGCGTGAGCGGCCACACGATCCCGGCGTTCAAGGGCTTCGATTATCGCGTCATGTTCGGCGAATGAGTGGTAGTCAGTCGGTGGTCCACCCCGTGGGAGTTCCAGATTGGACCACACGACCGACACCCGGACCGCGTTCACGATCCGGTGCAACTCGGCCAGAAGAGGATTGCCCGAAGCTACAGCGATTAACTCGTGCAAACGCGCGTCAAGCTGTTCGTATTCCGCCCAGTCGGCAGCCTTTCGCATCCCGTCGGCCAGACTGCGCGCCTCGGTCAGATGAAGTGGAGCGGCGTGAATGGCGGCATGGCCAGCCAATTCCGGCTCCAGCGACAGGCGCGCCATCATGGCGGCGTGAGGGCTTGTGATCTCGGCAAGCTGCAGCACAAGGGTCTCGCTGCTTCGGCCATCGGCGGAAGGAGCACGCAGAAACGTGCCGCGTCCTACGTGGCGTTCGACGATGCCTTCAGCTTCCAGAACCGTCATCGCTTTGCGCAACTCGCCGCGTGAAATGCCAAGGCGCTCGGACAGTTGACGCTCAGGCGGCAACCTGTCGCCAGGTGCCGCGCCTGACGTTGCAAGCCAGTTCGCCAATGCGTCGCGGGAGTCTGCAGATGCGCTAAGGTAGTTCATTGGTTAACCAATAATTCCCAAGAGTGCCTTAACCAAAAAGGCAGCGAGGCCAACAAGTCAACAAATAAATTTGTTTACGCAGGCGGGATGTCAGGCTAAGCATTAACAATTGATGACCAATTTGGTTGACCTGCCATCACATTGGTTAACCAATATTGTCGACTTTGACGCCTGCTGAACTGGGGAGGCCTGCCGAGATCATGCGCAATGCCGAGGGCGTGAAATACGCAAGCTCGATGCCGGTGCCGGAAAAGATGAAGGCTTGGGTGCTGGGCGATCCCGATGAACTGAAACTGATCGATAAGGTTGTCCCGACGCCGGGGTGGGCAGAGGCGCTGGTGCGAATTGATGCCGTTGCTATTTGCGCAACCGACTTGGAAGTCATCAGCTACGGCACGCCCGCGATTTTCGAAGGCGGGCCGCCGTTCAACAAGAACTTCACACCGGGCCACGAATACATGGGCACGATCGCTGCCCTTGGTCCCGGCGTCGATGAGTTCGAAATCGGCGATCGTGTCACGGTCGAAATTCACGCCGGTTGCGGGCAGTGCAAGCGCTGCAGGATGGGCATGTACACCTCCTGTCACAACTACGGCCTGAACTACGGTGATATGAACAAGGGGCACCGCGCCAACGGGTTTACCACCAACGGCGGCTTTGCCGAATACGCGATCAACAACATCAACACGATGATCAAGGTTCCCGACGACATGTCGGACGCCGAGGCGACGCTGGTCGTGACCGCAGGCACCTCGATGTATGGGCTGACCGAGTTGGGCGGTCTCGTTGCGGGGGAAAGTGTTGTGGTTATTGGCCCTGGTCCGATTGGCCTGTTGGCCGTTGCGGTGGCGAAGTCTCTGGGCGCCAGCCCCGTGGTGCTGGTCGGTACACGCGAGAATCGCAACAAGATCGGCCTGGAACTGGGCGCGGACGCCACTATCGACGCCCGCAATGAAGACGTGATGGAGCGCGTAAAGGAACTTGTTGGACCGAAGGGTGCCGACTATGTCATCGATTGCGCGGGCAGCGAGACGACCGTCAACCAGGCGGTTCACATGACCAATCGGGGTGGCAAGGTCTGCCTCGCTGCTTTCCCGAAAAAGCCGGTCGAGTTCGATCTTGGCTATCTCGCCGTAAATAATATCTATCTTTACGGTATCCGCGGCGAAGGCAAATCGGCCACGCACCGCGCCATGGCTTTCATGGCCGAAAAGCGCTTCGACGCCACGAAGGTCCATACCCATACCTTCCCGATGCAAGACCTTCCCGAAGCGCTGCGTTACGCGCGCGAACGGGTCGATGATGCCATAAAGGTGGTTGTGTCGAACAAGGAAACCGCCGCCACGTCAGCTGCCGCAGAATAAGGAAGACAATGTCGAAAGCAGTCAGAGGAATTTATGCAGCAGCGGTTTCGCCCTTTCGCGAAGACGGGTCGCTCGACGCTGCGAAACTGGTTGAGTACTGCCAATATCTGACGACCAAGGGCGGCTGCGACGGGGTGGCGCCGACCGGGACGACCGGGGAGGGGAACTCGATTTCTTTCCGTCAGAAGATGGAACTGGCGGTGGCGTTTGCCGAAGCCGGGTTCGACCCCGCACGCGCCATCTTCGGTACCGGAGCTTGTGCCACTCAAGACGCCATCGATCTTTCAAAGGCCGCTTTGGATGCCGGGTTCCCGAATGTACTGGTCCTGCCGCCGTTCTATTACAAGAACCCCAGCGACGAGGGGCTATACCGCTATTTCGCCCAATTGATCGAACGCGTCGGCGACGACCGGCTACGCGTCTACCTCTACCACTTCCCGCAGATGTCGGCGACGCCGATCCCGGTGGATGTGGCTGTCCGGCTGAAAAAGGAGTTCGGACCGGTGGTTGCGGGGCTGAAGGACTCCAGCGGCGACATGGCCCAGGCGCTCGCATTTGCAGATGCCACAGGCGGGGTCGACGGTGATTTCGATGTTTATCCATCCAGCGAAGCCTTCCTGTTCGAAGGTCTCGATGGAGGTTGCGCGGGCATCATCTCGGGCTCAACAAATGCGTTTGCGAATTACGTCCAAAAAGCGCGCGCGGACGGACCGGAAAGCGAGGCCTTTGCACTTGTGAAAGATGCCCGTGCGATTGCGTCCAAATACCCCCTGATGGCGGCCATGAAACAAATGGAAGCCTGGCGCACCGGCGATGCCAGTTGGACACGGATGGCCCCACCATTGGTGCCGCTCAGCAATGAACAAAAGACAAACCTCAAGGCAGATGTCGAGGGGCTGAAGGCTTCGGCAGCAGCTGCCTGAGCACAAGGGAATTGGCAGGTACCAGAAAGGGAATGATCAAAGAGTAGCGAATGCAACATTTCCGGTGTGTCACGCAAAATAATTGTGGGCCCACCAATCGGATTTGGATCATCCAAGGGAGGAAGAGATGAACAAGTTTATGAAAACGGGTGCCGCGGCGCTTGCTGCCCTGTCTTTCGGGACAGCGGCTGCGGCGGAAGATATCACATTGCGTATCGGCTCGGGTCACCCGCCGGGCGTTGTTTATGCCGGGCTGATGATCGACTACTTTCAGAAGGAACTGAAAGAACGGGTCGAAGCGCGTACCGATCACACAGTGAACTTCGTCGAGGGCTACTCGGGCTCGATCGTCAAGGTCACCGAGGTGCTTGAAGGTGTGCAGGACGGCATCATCGATATTGGTGGTTTCTGCTTCTGCTTCGAGCCGTCAAATCTGCCGCTGCACGCGTTCCAGGTCATGATGCCATTCGGTACGATGGATCCGGAAAAGTCGCTCAAGATCGCGCAGGAAGTCTATGCCGAAGTGCCGTATCTGACGGATGTGTTTGAGGACAAGTTCAACCAGATCCTGCTCAGCCGGATCGCGGACGGTGGGTATAATCTTGGCACGTCCTTCCCATGGGAAGATCTTTCCGACCTGCAGGGCCAGAAGATCGCCGGCGCGGGTCTTAACCTGAACTGGCTCAAGCTGGCCGGTGTCTCGGAAGTCCAGTCCTCGCTGGCGACCGCCTATACCGAAATGAACACCAATGTCTATGAAGGCTGGATCATGTTCCCTTCGGCTTGGGTGAACCTAAAGCTTTATGAACCCGGTCCTTACTACACGCTGATCGGTTTCGGTTCGATGACGTGGCACGGATTGACGATCAATAAGGACACCTATGACGAACTGCCCGACGACTTTAAGGAGATCCTCCACGAAGTCGCCGCCGACTACGAACAGCAGACCGGCATCGTCAACGCGTCCGAGTACGACCGGTTGGTGGATGAGCTTCGCAAGCTGATCACCGTGACCGAGATCGACCCCGCCGTTCGCAAGGCCTGGGCCGAAAGCCTGGCCGACTGGCCGCAGTCGCTGGCGGACGAGCTTGATGCTCAGGGGCTTCCCGCCACTCAGGTCCTGAACCTGGTGCTCGACCGGGCCGAGGCCAACGGCTACGAATGGCCTGTGCGCTACAAGGTCGAGTAATCTCGAATAGATAGGACGCTTCGCCTTTAGGCGAGGCGTCCGCACCCCCAAACGCAGAGGCCGCCATGGCACTGGTTCGACTGAGCGACCGGCTTACCAAGTTCCTGATGATCCTTGGCGCGGTCTGGGCGTTCTTCCTCTGTTTCTTCATCCTGGCCGACATCATCACCCGAGCTTTGAACATGCCGATTTCTGGTACGAAGGAGATCGTGGCCAATTCTGTGGTGATGATTGTTTTCCTGCAAATCGGCTATGCCGTTCGCTCGAACTCTATGCTGCGCGCGGACTTCCTGGTCGCGACAATGCCAAGGCCGGTTCAGAAGCTGCTGTTGATATTCGCTTTCGCTCTTGGTGCAGCGCTTTTCTTCTTCCTGCTTAAAGCCGGGATCAAGCCCGCGGTCCGGTCCTTCGTGAACTGGGAATTTGATGGTGAGGGTGCCTTGCGCGTTCCGGTCTGGCCAACCCGTTGGATGATCATCTTCGGGGCCGGGCTGGCGGGCATCAACTATGTCCTGCTGGCGATTGTCGAAATCTTCGACCTGCGTGTCGAACGCATGGAACTCTGAAGCAATGTTCGATTTCGGAACCGCTGGGTTGATCATAGCCCTTCTCATGGGACTGGTTCTTCTTGGCGTCCACGTGGCCGTCGCGCTTGGCGTGACAAGCCTGGTCGGCATCTATCTGGTCACCGGCAAAATGCGCATCGTCGAGGCGACGATAGCCTCGACCGCTGCCGAAGCTTTGCGCGATTTCACATTCGCGGTGATCCCGCTTTTCATGCTGATGGGGGAATTCATAGGGCGATCCGGCGCGATCACCGACATATACGTCGCCATCAACCGGGGCTTGAAGAAAATTCCCGCCCGGCTCGCCATCGCCACTGTTCTGGGCAATACCGTCTTTTCCTTCGTCACCGGTGTGTCCATCGCCTCAGCCGCCGCCTTCAGCCGGATCGCCTACCCCGAGATGAAAGCGCACAACTACGACCGTGGCTTTTCGCTGGGGGCCATCGCCGGATCAAGCTGCCTTGGCATGTTGATCCCGCCATCGGTTCTGATGATCGTTTGGGGAATCCTGACAGAACAATCCATCGGCCGCCTGTTTCTGGCCGGTGTTCTGCCTGGCATCCTTCTGGCAACGCTGTTCGTCATTTACATCGTCGCCCGCGCGCTGATGAAACCCGAATTGGTGGGCGAAGGGACGGCCCATGTCGATCACGAGAAGATCCGTGTCGAAGACGGTTTCGACAGTACGCAGGTCGAGCTTCCAATGGGCCAGTTGCTGACCTCAATGATTGGTGTTTTCGGCATTATCGGCGCTGTTCTGGGCGGCATCTGGTTTGGAATTTTTACGCCCACTGAAGGTGCCGGCGCAGGGGCCGCACTGGCCCTGATCCTCGCCGTGATAAAGGGGATGCGTTGGAATGCGTTTCGCGACGCGATCTATGCAGTCGGCAAAACCGCCGCGCCGATCATGATCCTGCTGTTTGCTGCCGCGCTTTATTCGAGAACGCTGGCAATGACCGGTGTCACAAACGCCATCCGCGAGTTTTTCGTCAACAGTGGCTTCGAGCCTTTCATGGTGTTGGCCATCATCATCCTGATCTGGTTCATCCTTGGCATGATCATCGACAGCATCTCGATCATGCTTTTGACCGTGCCAATCCTGGAACCCGTGGCGCTGGCGTTCGGCTTCGATCAGCTCTCATTCGCCATCGTCGGCATCATAGCCATCGAGGCGGGGCTCCTGACCCCGCCTTTCGGATTGCTGGTCTATACGGTCAAAGCCGCCATAAACGACGACAAAGTGGGCGTGCAGAACATCTTCTATTCCTCAATCCCCTATTGGTTCGTGATGCTCTTTGCCGTGCTTCTGATCGTCATGTTCCCCGGCATTGCCAACTGGCTGCCGAATCTTCTGATGTAAGGAGCCCCTATGCCCGCCTATTGGATCGCACGAGCCAAGATCAACGACCCCGTCGAATACAAGAAATACACCGACCTCGTACCCGACATCATCGCGAAGTATGGTGGCAAGGTATTGGCCCGTGGCGGCAAGTACGAGATCATGGAAGGCCCTGAGCATTTCCACCGGTTCGTGGTGATCGAATTTCCCACCCTGGAAGACGGCACGGCCTGCTTTAGGTCTGACGAGTACAACGAAGCGGCGGCCTTCCGCCGGGCAAATGGTGCGGGCGAGGTTCAGACCGTGGTTGTGGAAAGCGGTGACGCGACTGTTTGAGAGGAAGCGAGATGGCACAACGAGTAATCATCAAGGAAACGGGCGCGCCCGGGGTAATGCAGATCGAAGAAGTTGATCTGGCTCCGCCAGGTGAGGGCGAGGTGCAGATCAGGCAAACCGCTATCGGCCTCAACTACATGGATGTCTACCAGCGCTCTGGGTATTACCCGATGGAGACGCCAAGCCCGCTTGGACTGGAAGCCGCAGGCATAATCGCAGCCATCGGCGACGGGGTCACCGGGCTGTCAGTTGGAGACCGGGTCGTTTATGGCGGCGTCCTGGGAGCCTATGCCAGCGAGCGGAATGCACCCGCCGCGCGCGTGCTCAAGATCCCCGATGGCATCTCGGACGATGTTGCAGCCGCCGCGTTGATGAAAGGCATGACGGTAGAGTATCTGCTTGAGCGGACATACAAGGTTCAGCCGGGCGACAAGGTGCTGTTCTATGCGGCGTCGGGCGGCGTGGGACAGATCGCCGGGCAGTGGGGCAAACACTTGGGCGCCGAAATTATAGGCGTGACCTCCGGCCCCGAGAATTGCGCCCGCGCGTTAGAGCAAGGCTATGCGCATGCCATCGACCGCAAGACTGAGGACATCGCCGCGCGGGTGAAGGAAATCACCGGCGGGGCAGGGGTGCCCGTCGTCTATGACAGCATCGGTAAGGCCACCTATGAAACCTCCATGGCCTGTCTGGCCACCTATGGCATGTTCGTCTCATTCGGTGCGACGACTGGCGAAGCGCCCGCCGTGAAGCCAAGTGAATTGCAGCACGGAGGCTCGCTCTATTTCACTCGCCCTACGCTTGCCAACTACGTTGGCGCGCGCGCTGATCTGGAGCATTCGGCAGGTCGCGTGTTCGAAATGATTCTGGCCGGTCACGTCACGGTCAACATCAACCAGCGCCGCCCGCTGGCCGAGGTTGCCGCTGCTCACACCGATCTAGAGGCGGGCACGACAACCGGCTCGACGATCCTTTTGCCGTGAGACATGATCCTTGGCAGCGCTGACAGGCAATAGCGTCGCAGCCGTCGGCATCGCCGCGGGCGCGGGTCTTGCCCTTTATGGTGTGTCGCTGGGCGGGGCGGGCGACATCTGGAAAGCCGCGGGCATTGGTTGCGCCGCACTCACGCTTTTTGCGACGCGCGCGGTGCCCGAAATCGTCACCGCTTTTGGTATCTTCCTTTCGGCTCTTGCTCTTGGCGTGATCCCCCGCGAGCTCGTCTTCTCGGGGTTCATGTCCAGCGGCTTCTGGCTTCTCGTTTCGGGCATCGTCCTTGGTGTAGCTATGACTGCGACTGGATTGGCGGCGCGTATCTCGGAACGGCTGATCGACTTCACCGGCCCCTCCTATCCGCGTGCGATCTTCATTATCGCGGCGGCGGGCATGGCGCTTGGCATCCTGATCCCATCGACCATGCCTCGGATCGTCGTGATGATCCCGATTGCCGCCGCGCTTGCCGAGCGCCTTGGCCTTGCATCTGACGGAAGAGGAGCCATCGGGCTTGTCGCCACCGCGGCCACCGCAACGCTTCTGCCGACATATGCGATCCTCACCGCGAATCTGCCGACAATCGTACACGTCGGGACGATGGACCAGCTTTACGGTGTTCAAAGCATCTATTCCGAGTACCTATTGCAGCAGCTACCAGTGAACGTCCTGCGTTTTGCCCTGCTGGTCCTCCTGATGGTTGGCTTCACAGGCGAAACCATTGCACCTAAACCGGCTGCCGACACTGAAGCCGAGCCGGTGAAACCCGAACAACGTCGCCTTATCCTGGTTTTGGGGGCTGCGATCTTGCTTTGGATGACCGATTTCGCCCATGGCATTCCTCCGGCATGGGTCGCGCTTACTGCCGCCGCCTTTGTGATCTGGCCCCGCTTCGGCATGCTGAAACCGACGGCGATGAAGGAACAAATTGACCTTACGCCGGCGATCTTCTTCGCCTCGATCGTCACCGTTGTCGCGACCGCTCGTGGCGCGGGTCTGGACCAGATCCTTGCCGATTTCGTTATTGAGAAACTGCCCCTCGGCGGCGGCGGGTTGTCATCGATTTATGGTGTCTATGGTTTCTCGCTGATCCTGTCGCATCTGACCACAGCGCCCGCGGCGCCGGCCGTGCTTGTGCCTTTCGCCGAACCCCTGGCACAGGCGACCGGCCTTTCGCTCGAAGCCGTCTCGATGACGCAGATCCTTGGAATCTCGACCCCCGCCATTCCCTATCAGGCACCGCCCTTGATTGTCGCGATGTCGATCTCGAAAGTGCCGAACGCGGTCTTCTTGCGCCTATGCCTCTGGCTGGCCTTCACCGTCACGGTGATCGGCGTTCCCATAACGTTTTTTTGGTGGCAAGCTATTGGTTTTGTTTGATGCCTGGCATCAGGAATAATTGTTGGCAGACGACCAAGCTCCACGCTAACTGAGCCAAGAAGGACGGGAGAATGGCATGGCGAAAACGGAAGTCGCAGTGATCGGAACCGGCTGGTGCGGGGGTATCCGTGCCGAAAGCCTGGCGAAGTCGGCGCTGGTCGATGCGCTGCATATTTGCGAGATCAAACCCGAGCGACTGGAGGAAGTCCGGGCGCTGACCAATCCCGCCTCCGCTACGCTGGACTACCAGGATATTGTCGCCAATCCGAATGTCTCGGTCGTCTACATCTCTACCACGCCGGAACAGACCCATTATCCGCTCGCCTGCGACTGCCTGAAAGCGGGTAAACACGTGCTCCTGGAAAAACCCATTGCGCTGGAGTTTTGGGAAGCCGATGAACTCATCGCGCTGTCCAAGCAGAACAATCTCAAATTCACCATCGGTTATTCACAGCGCTTCAACCCCAAGATTGCCTATGCCAAGAAATCCATCGCCGATGGCAAGCTGGGCAAGATCGTCAACGTCATGGTCAGTCGCCACTTGTCGCGCAATCTTGGCAAGAAGATTGCAAACCGGGTGAAACTTTCACCCGCAGCCATGGAATCCACGCATGATCTCGACTTCGTCTTCTGGCTTTTGGACCACACAAAGCCCGCCAAAATCTACAGCCAGGGCGCCTATGGCTACATGAAGGAACTCAACGGTTCCTACGATTGCATGTGGTCGACAGTCACCATGGAGGACGGCACGCTTGTCGTCGTCGGCGGCGGTTGGAACCTGCCGCCCAGCTATCCGAATTATTGCGGCACGTGGATCGAAATCACCGGCACCGAAGGGGCACTCATTCTCGACGACACGGCGCGCGACCATTGGCTGAACACGGTGTCAGATGGCACGCAATATCCGATGTCGACCATGCCCGGCGAGCACGTCGATCATGTCTTTGCAGGCCAGATGGGACCCGAAACGATCCACTTTCTTGAAGACTGTCTACTAGACCGTCCTGTGATGGTGGACCCAACTCATGCCCGCATGGTGATGGAGACCTATTCGGCCGCCGACCTCTCGGCCGAGACGGGCGAGGTCGTGTCGCTGCCATTGTCGAACCACGCAATCGCGCGATTGGCCGACATGAAGGCGGCGGAATAGGGGCCCATGACCAAGACCGTTGGCATTTTTGGGCTGGGGTTGATCGGTATGGCTTTGGCCGACCGTCTGCTCGATGCCGGTCACAAGGTGGTCGGTTTCGACCCCGATACGGAACGTGGGGCGCTTCTCAAGAAGAAAGGCGGCGAGGCTGCCGATCCGGCAACCCTCTGGGACACCGATATCCTGCTCTCGGCGGTTTTCAGCACCGACCAACTGGCCGCTATCATTGCGGAGGCACCCGACGGCGTCGGCAAGGTCCTGGTGACCATGAGCACCTGCGACCCGGACGAAGTTGCCGCGCTTGAATCCACGGCCCGCGCCAAATCTATAACGCTCGTGGAGGCCCCGATTTCGGGAACTAGCAAGCAGGTTCAGCAGGGCACAGCACTCTTGTTGCTGGCGGGGGATCCGCTTGGCCTGGACGCTTTTGAAGGCATCGCCGATGCGATTTCGCCCAACAGTGAGCGCGTGGGCGCCATAGGGGATGGAAACAAAACCAAACTGGCGATCAACTGCATTTTGGGATTGAACCGTGCAGCGGTTGCAGAAGGTCTTGTTTTTGCAGAGGCGCTTGGTCTCGACCCGGAAGTCTTCCTGCAAACAGCTCTGCGGTCCGCGGCGCGGTCAGAGGTCATGGGGGTAAAAGGCCCGATGATGGTCGTGCGGGATTTTGTGCCGCTTGGGCGGATCACGCAGTCGCAGAAGGACTTCAAGCTTATCCGCGAAATGGCGGCGCGTAACGGGCATGGAAGCTTGCCGATGGTCGCGTGCTATCTTGAGTTGATGGCAAATGCCGTACAGGTGGGCGAGGGCGACCTGGATAATTCGGCTGTGTTGCTGGCCATCTCGCGGATGGCGAAGACCTGATCCTAAAGAGCGGCCAGATAGAGTGCCGCCGAGATCAGAAGCGGCAAGCAAGCGAAATTCAAAACCGTCGAACTGACGACAAATCCAGCCACACGTTCGGGGCTGCGTCCGTAGTGCTGTGCGATCACATAGGTGATTAGCGCTGACGGCATGGAACACAGAAGAAAGATCGCGCCGGCCTCGACCCCGTCCAACTTGAAGAACGTCACCATGGCAAATCCGGTTGCCACTCCTATGGCCAGCCGCAGGATAGCCAGAAAGACACTGGTTTTGACGTCACCGACCTTCAGGCGTGCAAGTGCGCCACCCAGCAAGATCAGCATGATGGGGATCATAATCCCGCCCAGAAGCGCTGTGGAATCGGCGACAACCGTCGGGATCGGCAGTTCAGTGACCCGAAACAGGATCACCGCGACGATGGCCCAGATCAGCGGTTCACGCAAAAGTTTGCGAAGCCCGGGATTCCCCGACACGATCCCCGGAACGACCGTATATTGCACCAACGCGATGATGAAGAAGAACGCCGCTCCAATGGTCAGCCCAGGCTCGGCAAAGGCAAAAAAGACAAGGGGAAGGCCTGCGTTGCCTGCATTTGGCAGCGA
>JAAUYH010114682.1_pt1 | contig 52671 bp, 46 predicted proteins | sample 7278061 | NCBI WGS metagenome assembly JAAUYH01 (sample SAMN14350203, study PRJNA611818) | marine sediment metagenome | isolation source: surface marine sediment (0.6m) | place: French Polynesia: Moorea | collected 2018-08
CAAGGACTGGAGACGCATCGCGACGCGCTACGACCGATGCCCGAAGGTATTCCTCTCAGCCTGCGCGCTTGCCGCCGTCGTCATATTCTGGCTATGAGTCCTGACCCTAGGCGAAGGCGGCCTCCAGCGCGATCGACACCATGTCGCCAAAGGATTTTTCCCGGTCTTCGGATGGCAGCTCCTCGCCAGTGATCAGGTGATCCGAGACGGTCAGTACCGAGAGCGCACGGGCGCCGTGGCGGGCTGCAAGGGAATATAGCTCGGCGGTCTCCATCTCGACGGCAAGGATCCCGTGGCGGGTCATTTGTTCATTCAAGTCAGGGCGTTCGTCGTAGAAGGTGTCGGACGAGTAGATGCTGCCGACATGGGGCGATACCCCCCTGTTTTCGGCGGCCTGCACGGCGGCGCGCAAAAGCGGCCAGTCGGCGCAGGGGGCATAGCGGAACTCGCGGAAGATGGTGCTGGACGGGGTGGATACTGCCGAGGCGGCCATGGCGATCACCACATCCCGTATCTTCACCGTCTTTTGCATGGCGCCTGTCGAGCCGATGCGAATCAACGTTTTCACGCCGTAGTCGCGGATCAGTTCGTTGACGTAGATCGACAGACTGGGCATACCCATGCCAGAGCCGTGGATCGTGACCGGATGGCCGTTCCAGGTGCCGGTGTACCCCAACATCCCCCTGACTTCATTGACCAATCTGGGCGCATCCAGAAATGCCTCGGCTGCCCATTTCGCCCGGTAGGGATCGCCCGGCAGCAGGACGGTTTCGGCGATCTCGCCAGGCTTTGCGCCGATATGGATGCTCATCTTTGCGTCCCTTTCATCGGTGCCAGCCTACCGGAGTACGAATGCCAGAGTGTCGGGATTGCGTCCCGCGGCGCGACTTGGGGTTACCAGGCTGATCGTCCGGCTATTGGCGTATCCGAATTCTGGTGGAATTGCATATGAATTCCATGTGTCTCGGGTATGTGCAAATGGCCGGGCTAATGGACCGCGCGGTCGGGTCGGGGGAATGCGAAAATTGCCGAGTCCGGGCGGGAGGCGTACCGGGCGTGGCGTTTGGACGGCTTTTGCAGTCCGAATAGGCGAAGAAACGGAGCGCTGCGACCTCTGGCCCGGCTACTGAGCCGCCACCGCCTGGGGGTCGGCCAGTTCCACGATGTCGAACATGATCCGGGTAAGCTCGAAATCCTTCGGCGTATAGACCCGGGCGACGCCAAGCTCGCGCAGGCGTTTCGCATCCCCATCCGGGATGATACCGCCCGCCACCACCGGGATATGGCCGAGACCGGCGGTGTAGAGGCGAGCCATGAGATCCTCGATCAGCGGCATGTGAGAGCCCGAGAGTATGGATAGGCCGAGGACATGGGGCTCTTCCGCCTCGCAGGCGGCGACGATTTCGGCGGGCGTCAGGCGGATGCCGTCATAGGCGATGTCGATGCCGCAGTCACGGGCACGGGCGGCGATCTGCTCGGCACCGTTGGAGTGCCCGTCCAGACCAGGTTTGCCGACGAGGAATTTCAGGCGGCGCCCGAGACGGCCCGAGACCGCGTCGACGGCGGCGCGGATCTGGTCGAGATCCTCGGTGCGGTTCGACGGGCTGCGCGAAACGCCGGTAGGCGCGCGGTACTGGCCAAACACCTGGCGGATGGTCTCGCCCCATTCGCCGGTGGTGGCGCCGGCCTTTGCGGCGGCGATCGAGGGCGGCATGATGTTGCTGCCATCGGCGGCGGCGTTGCGCAGGGCCTGCAACGCGGTCTGGACGGCCTGGTCGTCGCGGTTCGCGCGCCAGGCGCGCAAGCGGGCAATCTGGTCGGCCTCGGCCTTGGGATCGGCCACCATAATGGGCTCGGGGCCCGCGGTCAGCGGGCTGGGCTCTCCGCTGGTGTAGGAATTGACGCCGACGACCGTGGTTTCCTTGCTTTCGATGCGCGCGATGCGGGCGGCGTTGGCCTCGACAAGCTGGCGCTTCATATAGTCGATGGCTTCGACGGCGCCGCCCATCGCGTCGATCTGGCCGAGTTCGTGGCGGGCGCCTTCTTTTAGCGCTTCGACCTTGGCGGTGACGGCGGGGTTGCCGTCGAAGAGGTCGCCGTATTCCAGCAGATCGGTCTCGAACGCCAGGATCTGCTGCATCCTGAGCGACCATTGCTGGTCCCACGGGCGGGGCAGACCGAGCGCCTCGTTCCAGGCGGGCAACTGGACAGCGCGGGCGCGGGCATTCTTGGAAAGCGTCACCGCGAGCATTTCCAGAAGGATGCGGTAGACGTTGTTTTCCGGCTGCTGCTCGGTCAGGCCCAGCGAGTTTACCTGCACGCCGTAGCGGAAGCGGCGGAACTTCTCGTTCTCGACGCCATAGCGTTGCCGGGTGATCTCGTCCCAAAGCTCGACGAAGGCGCGCATCTTGCACATTTCGGTGACGAAACGGATGCCGGCATTCACGAAGAAACTGATGCGGCCGACCATGGCGGGGAAATCGGCCGGGTCGACCTTGGCCTGCAGATCGTCGAGCACGGCGGTGGCGGTGGCCAGCGCAAAGGCAAGCTCCTGTTCGGGCGTGGCACCGGCTTCCTGCAGGTGATAGCTGCAGACGTTCATCGGGTTCCACTTCGGCAGGTGCTCGCGCGTGTAAGCGGCGACGTCGGTGATCATCCGAAGGGAAGGTCTTGGCGGGCAGATATAGGTGCCGCGGCTGAGGTATTCCTTGATGATATCGTTTTGCACGGTGCCCTGCAGCGCCGAGATATCGGCGCCCTGATCCTCGGCCACGGCGATGTAGAGCGCGAGCAGCCAGGGTGCGGTCGCGTTGATCGTCATCGACGTGTTCATTTGCGTCAGGGGGATCTGGTCGAAGAGCGCATGCATGTCGCCCAGATGCGCGATCGGGACGCCGACCTTGCCGACCTCGCCACGGGCCAGTTCATGGTCGCTGTCATAGCCGGTCTGGGTGGGCAGGTCGAAAGCGACCGACAGCCCGGTCTGTCCCTTGCCGAGATTGCCGCGATAAAGCGCGTTGGACGCCTTGGCGGTGGAATGGCCCGCGTAGGTGCGGAAGAGCCAGGGTCTGTCGCGGGTGGTCTCGGTCATGGCAACCTCAAGAGAGCAACAAAATTACGTTCAGCCAGACTTAGGTGCAAGATTATACCGATGTCAATATGCTGCGGCGCAGCAGCATCCTTTTTTAATGATGGATTTACCGGACCTTTCGCAGAACCGCGCGATTGCGCCACATCGCGGAGGTGACCGCTCGGCCTCTGCGACGGTTTCCCTCGCTTCACCGGTCGGGGCGAGCGGACTTTGCGGGCCAAGAGAGGCGCCGGGCCATCGCCGACCCGACGGGATTCGTCATCTCCTGAAGACGATCCGCTGGATTTCGATCGGGCTGCGCACCGGCGAAGGCAGGTCACAGGTCCGCCTCACCGCCGGAATCGCAATTCAGTTCACCTGAAGATCGCAGTGTCGCAGGGCCGTCCGGCGCCGCGACATCCCTATGGTTCCACCATGAAAGGGGTCTCGAACCAGAACTCCTCCAGATTTGGCGTGTCCCCGATCCTGTCGATCACGGCAAAGCGCCCGCTTCCGGACAATGGCGTCAGCACCCCGTGCCAAATGCGCCGGTGATAGTTCACCCCCTGGCCGGGCAGGGTCAGAAAGGCGATCGGTGTGCCGGGGCTGCCGCCCCGATCCGGCGCCACGATAACCAGGAACGGGTCTTGCGACATCGGCAGAAAGGCCTGACTGCCGTCGGGATGCCGTTCGACCATGTCTAGCCGGTACGGCAAGCGGCGCAGTTCCGCCTGGAACAGGCTGATCCCGGCCCTGCCCCCCGGTCCGAAATCCAGCCGCGCCAGGTCGTGAAAGCGCCCGCAAAGCCCCTGGTTGATGATCTTGTCGGGTGTGCCGGTACAATCGAGCACGTCGCCGAATGGGCCAAAAGCCTGTGCCGTCAAAGGCTGGACCTTGATGGCGGGCGCCATCCGGTCAGCGCCCGCCCCACGCGCGCGGCAGCCTGGGATGCCGGTTCACGTCCTTGTAGAGCAAGTAGCGGAACCGCCCCGGCCCGCCGGCATAGCAGGCTTGCGGGCAAAACGCGCGCAACCACATGAAATCGCCAGCCTCCACCTCGACCCAGTCGCGGTTCAGCCGGTAGACCCCTTTGCCCTCCAGCACATACAGCCCGTGCTCCATGACATGCGTTTCCAGAAAGGGGATCACGGCACCCGGTTCCAGGTTGACGATGGTGACATGCATGTCCAGCCGCATGTCGTCATGGTCGAAGAACCGGGTGGTCGACCAGCGGCCCTCTGTCTCGGGCATCGGATGCGGGGCGACGTCCCGCTCGTTGACGAAAACCGGATCGGGCGGGCCCAGCCCGTCGACGGGTTCATAGGCCTTGCGCAGCCAGTGAAACCGCAAGGGCACGCTGCCGTCATTGACCAGCGCCCAGCTCCGTCCTGGCGGAATATAGGCGAAATCGTCGGGCGTCAGCGGGTGGTCTGCACCGTCGAGCGTGACCCGCCCCGTCCCCTCGACCACGAACAGCGCCGCCTCTGCGCCGGGGTCGGGCTCGGGCCGCTCGCTGCCGCCGCCCGGCGCGACCTCGACGATGTACTGCGAGAAGGTTTCGGCAAAGCCCGACATGGGCCGCGCAATGATCCAGGCGCGGGTTTTGTCCCAGAACGGCAAGGCGCTGGTGACGATATCGGTCATCACCCCCTGCGGAATCACGGCATAGGCCTCGGTAAAGACCGCGCGGCCCGACAATAGCGCGTCCTGCCCCGGCAGGCCGCCCGCGGGCGCGTAGTACCCCTGCCCCCTGCCCTCGCGGCCGGTCATGGCAGCAGATCCTTCAACCGGTGCCACGCGATGCGCTCCACCTGCGCGCAGGCCTCGGCGAATTCGGCCTCGCGCTCGTTGCCGATGCGTCGGCCGAAGGCGGCCAGTATGCCGGCCTTGTCGTGGTCCCGCACGGCAATGATAAAGGGAAACCCGTGCTTCGTGGTGTAGGCGGTGTTGAGTTCGGTGAACTCGGTGCGTTCCTGATCGGTCAATGCATCCAGCCCGGCGCTCGCCTGTTCGGCGCTGCTTTCGGGCGTCAGACGCCGAGCCGCGGCAAGCTTTCCGGCAAGGTCGGGATGGGCGATCAGTACCTGCAGGCGTTCATCCTCACCGGCGCCGCGGAAGACGCGGGCCAGCGCGTTGTGCAATCCGGCGGCGGTGTCGTGGGCGGGGCCGAGTTCCAGTGCATGGGCCCGCTCGGCGATCCAGGGCGAGTATTCGAAGATCCCGCCATAGGCGGCGACAAAGCCGTCGCGGCTCATTTCGCTGGGGCGCAGACGCGGCGCGGGCGGATGATGCGCCGCCCAGTGGCGGGCGATATCGATGCGCCGCGCAAACCAGACCCTGTTCTTCTTGCGGACATATTTGATGAACCGCTCCAGCGCTCCGATGCGGCCGGGCCGCCCGATCAGCCGGCAATGCAGCCCGATCGACAGCATCTTCGGGCTTCCGTCCTTGCCCTCTTGGTAGAGCGCGTCAAAACTGTCCCGCAGGTAGTTTTCGAACTGATCGCCGGCGTTGAACCCCTGCGGCGTGGCGAAACGCATATCGTTGCAGTCCAGCGTGTAGGGCACGATCAACTGGTCGCGATCGCCAATGCGCACCCAATAGGGCAGGTCGTCGGCATAGCTATCGGCGAGATACGCAAATTCCTGTTCCGCAGCCAACCCGACCGTGTTGAGGCTGCAGCGTCCCGTATACCACCCCAGGGGCTTGGCGCCCGTCACTTCGGCATGCAGACGGATCGCTTCTGCCATATGGGCGCGTTCGTCTGCCTCGGAAAAATCCTTGTAGTCGATCCACTTCAGCCCGTGACTGGCGATCTCCCAATCGGCGTCCTGCATCGCCGCAACCTGTTCGGGGCTGCGCGCCAGCGCGTCGGCGACGCCGTAGACGGTGACCGGAATGCCGTTTCGGGTAAACAGCTTGTGCAACCGCCAGAACCCGGCGCGGGCGCCGTATTCATAGATCGATTCCATGTTCCAGTGGCGCTGGCCGGGCCACGCGGCGGCGCCGACGATCTCGCTTAGAAACGCTTCTGACGCGGGATCGCCGTGCAGGATGTTGTTCTCGCCGCCTTCCTCGTAATTCACGACGAACTGCACGGCGACCCGGGCACCACCGGGCCAATTCGGATCCGGGGGATGGGCGCCGTAACCGATCATGTCTCTGGGATATCGAGTCATTCTGGGGTTCCGCCTTTTTTTTAACCATACCGCAGATCATCGGGGGGATTGTCTGGTTTTCCCGCAAAGTCTTTATGGGTGTCCTTTGAATGGTTCTAGGGCATTCTATGACGGACGGCGGTTTTGGAGTGGAAAAGAGACAATGGGTTGGTTGACGACGCATGTGCTGGACACCGCGCGGGGGGTACCGGCAGAAGGGATCAGGATCGCGCTTTATCGGGTCTCGGGAAACTCGCACCGCAAGATCGCCGAGGCGGTGACCAATGACGACGGCCGCACGAATGCGCCGATCCTGCCCGAACAGGCTTTCAAAACCGGGACCTACGAGTTGGTGTTTTTCGCAGGCGACTACCTGCGAGCAACGGGACAGGCCGGGGCAGAGCCGCTTTTTCTGGATAACGTGCCGATCCGTTTCGGGATCAGCGACACGGACGCGCATTACCATGTGCCGTTGCTTCTGTCGCCTTTCGGATATTCGACCTACCGGGGAAGCTGACCTGCGATGGGCCAGGCGCCGGAGGATCGGCAGATATCCTCTGAAATGCCGTAAAGGGATCATGTGCCGGCGAATGGCCGGGGTTTTCACTCTCGATACGCCGGCTGCTCGCCTTGCCCGGTGCGGAATCGAGTGGCGCGACCCAAACCGCACCAAGGTCAAGGCGCAGAAGTCCGTTTCAGGACAAGTCCATCACTGAATCCGCCATCCCTTGTGGGGCCTTTGTGATTGCAGCCGCGTCCAGGCAGCATCGGCCTGACGCATCATTGCACAACACTTGCGCATCAATGCAGGTTTTGTGCACGAACGCACGCTCCTAACTTTCCACCAATCCGTTTTCCAATCGCACAAAGGACCCGAGCCATGACCCTCGCCGATCCCCGTACCCGCATCGGCCACGTGCACCTGAAGGTTTCCGATCTCGACCGGGCGATCGGCTTTTATCGCGACGTCATCGGTCTTGAGGTGACCCAGGTCTACGGAAATCAGGCGGCCTTTCTTTCGGCGGGCGGTTATCACCATCACCTCGGGCTCAACACATGGGAAAGCCGGGGCGGCACGCCGCCGCCAACAGGTCATACCGGGCTTTACCACACCGCGTTCCTGTTTCCGGACCGTGCGGCCCTTGGTGCGGCCGTCCGGCGTGTTCTCGATGCGGGCGTGCAGCTCACGGGTGCCGCCGATCATGGGGTGTCCGAGGCGATCTATCTCGACGATCCCGACGGGAATGGCGTCGAGCTTTATCATGACCGGAACCCGGAGGCCTGGCCCAGAACCGCCGACGGCCGGCTTGACATGGTGAACGCCCCGCTGGACCTGCAAGCCCTGCTTGCCGAGGCGGCCGTGTCGCAAAACTGATACCTTGGTGACATACCGCCGAGTCATTCACCGTATATTCTGCGTCTGCCGTGGGGCGGTGCGCGTTCTATCTTTGATCACCTAATCCTCTCGCCCCGTCCCGTGCCCACGGCGCCCCGGGGTCCGCATGCAAGCGGCTTCCTTCTCGTCCCGACCGGCTGCCTTCTGGCGGTCAGTGACCCTGACCGCCCGCGCCGGACCCCAAGCGACCCGTCCTCCCCAGACGGGCCGCCCTGCACCCCCGGATCGCTGCAAACCGGGGGTGCGGGATTCCCTTCTACCTTTCAACTGAATCGGGCAATGAGTGCAGTTATCTGTATTTATTACAGTGCCTTACGCATATGCCCCCATGGGGACATCCGGGCGACCAACCTTGCGGCAGCAGATACGCACCGCTCTGGACCTCGCAAAGCCGCCCGTCTAGTCTGCCGCAAATCGAATGGAGGGGCCCGATGGCCACCGGCAGCAACATCAAGACCTATTTTCAGGGAACGTGGCACGATGGCGACGTTCCGGTCATAAAGGCCGCCGACCACGCGTCCTGGCTTGGAACCACCGTCTTCGACGGCGCCCGGTATTTCCAGGGCGTCGCCCCCGATCTCCACGCCCATTGCGCCCGGGTCAACCGCTCTGCCGAGGCGATGATGATCGCACCCACGGTGACCGCCGAGGACATGGTGCAGATCGTCTGGGAGGGCCTGGAACTCTGCGCCAAGGACGCGCCGGTCTACATCCGCCCGATGTATTGGGCGCTGGATGGCGGCCCGCACGGCGTGGTGCCGGAAATCGGACCCACCGGGTTTGCCATTTGCCTTGAAGAGATCCCCATGGCCCCGCCTGAGGCGTCCGCGACACTGACGACCACCCGATTCCGCCGCCCGGTTCTGGAAGATGCCGTCGTCAACGCCAAGGCGGGGTGTCTTTACCCCAACAACGCCCGCATGATCGCCGAGGCCCGTGCAAAGGGTTACAACAACGCTTTGGTTGCCGACGCCCTGGGCAATGTCGCCGAGACCGCCACCGCCAACATCTTCATGGTCAAGGATGGCGAGGTCTTTACTCCGATCCCGAACGGCACCTTCCTGGCGGGCATAACCCGCGCGCGGCATATTCTGAACCTTGGACTCGACGGTACTCAGGTGCACGAAACCGTATTGAGCTTCGAGGATTTTCGCGCCGCCGACGAGGTGTTCATGTCCGGTAACATGATGAAGGTGACACCGGTGACCGAGTTCGACGGTGCGCATTTTCAGGTCGGTCCGGTAACCCGGCGCGTCCGGGAGATGTACTGGGACTGGGCTTTGTCAACTAGCTGATTCCAAAGCGCTTCTTCACAAGCCAGATGCGAACGCCCGTTTGGGCGGACGTGACTTTTCACGTCGTTTCGAATCACCCAAGGTGCAACTGTCCGAAATTTAACAGTTTTATGACAAGTTTTATGTTACCGTCTCCGACAGGCAAAAAAAGTATATGGAGATCGGGCATGATATTGTTTTTCAGAAGTTTTCTCTTCTCGATCGGCGTAGTGGTGCTGATTGCCGTCCAATCGGTTGCTGCGCCGCTGACGCCGGCAGAGTTCTTACGTTTCGATGCGACCTGCCGTCACTTCGAAAACAGGGCGCATTTCATGCCCAGGACCGAAGACTCCGAGCTTGTCGTGAGGCTGGCCGACAGTTGCCGGCATGCCTTGTCCTCCCTGGTCGGCGACCATCCCAATTCTGCCCTCGACACGCAAAAGCTGTCCCATGCCTATCTTGATCGCCTCACAGCATACAAATCGCTTTATATACGCATGATCGTCCTGAATGGTACCGTGCCGGGCGAGATGTTCGCGAATAGATCGCGGCAAATCAGACGGATCGGTTTGACACGGACCGGCGAATACCTAATTGCCCGGCGCATGGGCTTGCTGGGAGCCTACGACAGCTGGGCGTCTGCCTCTGGGTTCCAGATCACCCGGCAGAACTGATCGCAGCCTATCCGGCGCGACCGACCTGTGCTGTTGCCAGCGATCTTTTGCTGCGCCATGATCCAATCCGGACTAGGGAGCCCCGCGATGCGCAAGTTTCTCGTCGTGCTGGATGACAGCCGCGAATGCCTCAATGCCATGCGGTATGCCGCGATGCGGGCGGCGCATACCGGCGGCGGTGTACAGATACTTTCGATCATTCCGCCCGACGAATTCCAGCATTGGATCGGCGTCGGAAATATCATGCGCGAAGAGGCGCGGGAACGGATCCATGCGCATTTCGAGGTTTTTGCCAAGTGGATGCGGGACAAACAGCGGGTCGACCCTGAACTGGTTATCAGGGAAGGCGAGGCTGTGCCGGAAATTCTGGCGCAGATCAAGGACGACGCCGCGATCGGCGTGCTGGTGCTTGGCGCTGGCATCGACAAGTCCGGGCCGGGCCCTTTGGTGACCCAGTTGTCGCGAAGCTCGGGCACGCTGCCGGTGCCGATCACGATTGTGCCGGGCGAGTTGTCGAAGGAACGGCTGGAAGCGGTGACCTGACGCGTCGAGGCTGCCCTGGATGCATGTTCAATTGTGGGGCCGTTTACGCGCGAAAGCCGGACGCCGGGACGCTGGTTAGAATCATTCTAAAACCTTGACAGTCCGTTGGGTGGCGCGCATATCGAGATCTTGAAAGAGGGAGCGCGCATGTTCATCCAGACTGAATCCACTCCGAACCCGGCGACGCTGAAGTTTCTGCCCGGCCAGAACGTGCTGGATGCCGGAACCGCCGATTTCCCCACTGTCGAGGCCGCGGCAAGCTCTCCGCTCGCTCGGCGGATCTTTGCGGTCGATGGTGTTGCGGGGGTGTTCTTCGGCACTGATTTCGTGACCGTGACCAAGACCGACGTCGTCGCATGGGACCATATCAAGCCCGCCATCCTGGGCGCGATCATGGAACACTACCAGTCCGGAGCGCCTGCTATCGAAGGCGAGGCAGCCGCGACGGGGCATGCGGACCATGACGGGCCCGATGGCGAAATCGTCGGTCAGATCAAGGAATTGCTCGACACCCGCGTGCGCCCGGCCGTGGCGCAGGATGGCGGCGACATCACCTTCCACGGTTTCGAGCGCGGCGTCGTCTATCTGCACATGCAGGGTGCGTGCGCCGGCTGTCCGTCGTCGACCCTGACGCTGAAGATGGGCATCGAGAACCTTTTGCGGCACTACATTCCGGAGGTTACCGAGGTGCGTCCGGTTGCCTGACCCGACAGTATTGGCGTTTGACACATCGGCCGCGCATTGCGCGGCCGCTTTGCTTAAGGCCGGCCGCGTGGCCGCAGCGCTGGTCGAACCTATGCAGAAGGGGCAGGCAGAGCGTCTGCTTCCGATGCTGGAAGAGTTGCTGGCCGAAGGCAATGCTTCCTGGAGCGATTTGACCAGTATCGGCGTGGGGATCGGTCCGGGCAACTTCACGGGTACCCGGATCGCCGTCTCGGCCGCACGCGGATTGGCGCTTGGGCTTGGCATCCCGGCCGTTGGAGTGTCCGCGTTCGAGGCCACCGCCTTTGGCCGCGCGCGGCCGATTTCCGTGGCCGTCCCGGCACCGCGCGACCATATCTACGTGCAGAGCTTTGATGCATCGGGCGAAACCGAACCCAGATTATGCCCGCGGGCAGATGTCGGCATCGCGGATGCCATGTCGCTATGTCTCGAACCCCGCGACCTTGTGATTGCGATTGCCCAGGTCGCGGCACGCAATCACAAAAGCGCCGCGGAACGCCCCGCGCCGCTTTATGTCCGCCCCGCCGACGCCGCGCCGCCGCGCGAAGCGCCGCCGGCCATTCTGCCGTGACGCCTGAAGCGCTTGCGGCACTACACGCGCGGTGCTTCACGGTTCCGCGCCCGTTCAATGCCGCAGAGTTTCGGGGATTTCTTGTCTCGGCGCATACTGTGCTCGTGTCTCGGCCAAGCGGTTTCGCCCTCGGACGCGTATTTACCGACGAAGCCGAGTTGCTGACGCTTGCGGTTGCCCCCGAGGCGCGCCGAAACGGGCATGGGCGCGCCTTGGTGGCCGAACTCGAGGCGGAGGCAATGGCCAAGGGTGCCCATCGCGTGTTTCTTGAAGTGGCAGAAGCGAATGTCGCCGCGCGACGTCTGTATGCGGCGGCCGGCTATCGCGAATCCGGGATACGCAAGGGTTACTACCGCCACGCGGGGCGGCCGGCCGAGGACGCCGTCGTGATGGATAAGCTCCTGAAACGGACCTGAGTTTGCATCATTTGCCGAATTGACCGCCAATCGGGCGGTGTTCCCGACCGTTTGGTCAAAAAGCTATTGACCGCATTTCAAGCTAAGGGCCTAAATTGCGCCATCCTGAGTGATCTGCTCGCTTACCGGGGTCCGCCGGAGCCAACCGGCCCCCATCCAACTGGGAGACAATCATGACAATCACGACGAAACTTATCGGCGCAGGTGCGGCTTTCGCGCTATCGGCCGTCGCTGCGCTGGCCGAGCCCGGCCTGATCATCGACCTGGGCGGCAAGTTCGACAAGTCGTTCAATGAAGCGGCCTATAACGGCGCGCAGCGCTGGGTCCAGGAATCCGGCGGCAGCTATATCGAAACCGAACTGCAGTCCGAGGCGCAGCGCGAGCAGAACATGCGCAAGATGGCCGAGCGCGGCGCGAACCCGATCGTGGTTCTGGGTTTTGCAAACGCCTCGACCCTGGAAAAGGTCGCCCCGGACTATCCCGACACGAAGTTCGCGATCGTCGACATGGTGGTCGATGCGCCGAACGTGAAATCCATCGTCTACCGCGAGGACGAAGGCAGCTATCTGGTCGGCATGTTGGCCGCGATGGCATCTCAGACGGGTACGGTGGGCTTTGTTGGCGGCATGGACATCCCGCTGATCCGCAAGTTCGCCTGTGGCTACGTGCAGGGCGTTAAGGCGGTGAATCCCGACGCCACCGTGATCCAGAACATGACCGGAACGACGCCTGCAGCATGGAACGACCCGGTGAAGGGCGGCGAACTGACCCGCACCCAGATCAGTCAGGGCGCAGACGTGATTTATGCCGCCGCCGGCGGCACGGGTGTGGGCGTGCTGCAGGCCGCAGCCGATGCGGGCGTGTTCTCGATCGGTGTGGATTCGAACCAGAATTATCTGCACCCGGGTTCGGTGCTGACTTCGATGATGAAGCGGGTCGACAACGCGACCTACGAGGTGTTCTCGGCCGGGGTGGACGGCTTCGAACCCGGCATCAGCGTGATGAACCTGGCGGCCGAAGGCGTCGGCTATGCGCTTGACGAACACAACGATGCGCTGATCACCGACGAGATGAAGGCGGCCGTCGAAGAGGCCATGGGCAAGATCATCTCGGGAGAGATCGAAGTCCATGACTACATGTCGTCGGACAGCTGCCCGGTGATGTAATCCTGTCACGCCGCGAAGGAGGCAAGACATGAGCGATGCGCTGAACAGCTTCTTCGCGGCTTGGACGATGACCGAAGACGAAGGCCGGGACGACCAGATCGCCTCGGCCTTCGGCAACACCGTTTACTACGTCGATCCGCGCACAGAGGCACCGCTGTCCGACATGGCGGCGCTGTGTGGCTATGTCGGGCAATTCCTGCCGATGTGTCCGCCCGGTGCGCGCGTCGAGGTCGCCGACCCGGTGGACGTCAATTCGGGGCATGCAAGGGCAACGGTGAATTTCATCATGAGCGACGAAATGCGCCAGCAAGGCCAGTATTTCGCCGATCTGGATGCGAACGGAAAGATCACCCGCCTTGTCGGGTTCGTCGGCAAGGGGGCCGAATGACCGCGCCTGCCATCGAATTGAAGGGCATTTCCAAGGCCTTTGGGCCGGTACAGGCCAACAAGGACATCGATATCCGGGTGATGCCGGGTACGATCCACGGCATCATCGGCGAGAACGGCGCCGGGAAATCGACGCTGATGTCGATCCTGTACGGATTCTATCAGGCCGATAGCGGCGAGATCTGGATCAACGGCCGGAAGACCGAGATTCAAGAGCCGTTGCAGGCGATCGGCGCGGGCATCGGGATGGTGTTCCAGCATTTCAAGCTGGTGCAGAACTTCACGGTGCTGGAGAACGTGATCCTCGGGGCGGAGAGCGGCGCGTTGCTGCGCCCGTCGCTGGCCAGGGCGCGGGGGGAACTGAAGCGTCTGGCCGAGGAATATGAACTGAACGTCGATCCCGATGCGCTGATCGAAGAGATCGGCGTGGGGATGCAGCAGAGGGTCGAGATCCTCAAGGCGCTCTACCGGCAGGCCGATATTCTGATACTCGATGAGCCGACGGGGGTCTTGACGCCGGCCGAGGCCGACCATTTGTTCCGCATCCTCGAAGGGCTGCGGGAGCAGGGCAAGACAATCATCCTGATCACACACAAGCTGCGTGAGATCATGGAGATCACCGATACCGTGAGCGTCATGCGGCGCGGCGAGATGGTGGCGACGGTCCGGACCACCGAGACCGATCCCGAACAGCTGGCCGAACTGATGGTGGGCCGCAAGGTCCTTCTGCGGGTCGACAAGAAACCCGCCACCCCGGGCGAGACAGTGTTGGAGGTCGAAAACCTGCACGTCTTCGACGACGACGGTGTCGAGAGGCTGAAGGGCATTACGTTCGAGGTGCGCGCCGGGGAGATTTTGGGCATCGCGGGCGTATCCGGCAACGGGCAATCCGAACTGCTGGAAGTCCTGGGCGGGATTTCGGCCGGAACCGGCCGGATTCGGATCAACGGCGAAGAGATCGACCTGACGGGTCGGCATTCCGACGGGCAGTCGCGTCGGGCACGCGGGATCGCGCACGTCCCCGAGGACCGCCAGCACCTGGGTCTGATCATGGACTATTTCGCGTGGGAGGACATGGTGTTCGGCTACCACCATGCGCCGGAATACCAGCGTAGCCGCGTCTTCATGGACAACCGGGCGATCCGGGACGAGACCGACAAGAAGATGCACGACTTCGACGTGCGCCCGCCGAACCCGCAGCTGCAGGCCAAGAGTTTCTCCGGCGGCAACCAGCAAAAGCTCGTGTTGGCGCGCGAGATGACACGGGAGCCGCAATTGCTGCTTGTCGGCCAGCCGACCCGCGGGGTGGATATCGGCGCCATCGAGTTCATCCACCAGAACATCGTGAATCTGCGCGACCGGGGCTGCGCCATTTTGCTGGTGTCGGTGGAGCTGGACGAGATCCTGTCGCTCAGCGACCGGATCGCGGTGATGTTCGACGGGCGGATCATGGGCGAGCGGATGCCGGATGCCACGGACGAGCGCGAACTGGGCCTGTTGATGGCCGGTGTCAGCGGGGAGGCGGCGTGATGCGAATTGGCGGGCGACCACGGTCGAGTTGCGGACAAGGCCTTTCGAAAGGCATCGGTCACGGGATTTCGAAATCGCGTGCCAAGCGGCGCCGAAGCCGCTTGGTCGACTCCGCGTCAAAGCGGATCGCTCCCGCCAAGCAGCCGGAGAGCGCCTGATGGAAAAGATGCCGAAATGGGTCGACATCGCGCTGATCCCGCTGATCAACCTCTTTCTGGCGCTCGTCGTCTCGGGCCTTGTGGTGCTCTATATCGGCGAGGACCCGTTCGAGGCGATCTCGATCATGGTGAACGGCGCAATCGGGTCCACCTATGGCTGGGGCTATACGCTCTATTACGCCACGAACTTCATCTTCACCGGACTTGCCGTCGCAGTGTCGTTCCAGGCCAAGCTCTTCAATATCGGCGGCGAGGGACAGGCGGCGATCGGCGGGCTCGGCGTGGCGCTGGTGTGCCTGGCGATCCCGTGGCCGCACTGGACCATGGCGCTGCCCTTTGCGGTCATCGGCGGGGCGGTGTTCGGTGCGGCATGGGCGGCGATCCCGGCGTTTCTGCAGGCCACCCGCGGCAGCCATATCGTGATCACGACGATCATGTTCAACTTCATCGCCAGCGCCGTGATGGTCTATCTGCTGGTCAATGTGCTGAAAAAACCCGGGTCGATGGCGCCGGAAACCGCGCGCTTCCCCGAAGGCGCGTTCCTGCCGAAAGCCTATGACATGGCCAGCGCGGTAGGCCTGCCGTTTTCGCGCTCGGCCCCGTTGAACGTCACCTTCTTCGTGGCGCTTCTCTGCTGCGTGCTGGTCTATCTGCTGCTGTGGCACACGCGGCTTGGCTACCAGATCCGCGCCTTCGGTCATTCCGAGCCCGCGGCGCGCTATGCCGGCATCTCGCCGGTGAAGATCACCATGATCACCATGCTGATTTCTGGCGGGCTGGCCGGGCTGATGGGCATCAACGCGGTGATGGGCGAGGCGCAGCGGCTGGTGACCGACCCGGTTCAGGGCGCGGGCTTTGTCGGCATCGCGGTGGCGCTGATGGGCCGGTCGCACCCGTTGGGTGTGTTCCTTGCAGGCCTTTTGTTTGGAATGCTTTATCAGGGCGGCGGCGAACTGGAATTCGAGATTCCGGCGATCAGCCGCGAGATGATCCTGGTCATCCAGGCGTTGGTCATCCTGTTCACCGGCGCGCTGGACAACATGATCCGCATGCCGGTGGAGCGCCTGTTCCTGCGGATGCGAAAGGGGTCGGCATGATGGACACGATCCTGTCGCATCTGCCGCAATTGCTGCTGGCCTGGTCGATCCAGATCGTCGCCGTCACCTCGCCCGGCCCGGCGGTGGCCCTGATCCTTGGCGTTGCGTTGGCGCGGGGTCGGAAACCGGCGCTGGACACCGTAACCGGTATCGCCTGCGGTGCGACATTGGCGGCGACGGCCACGATGCTGGGCATGGCTGCGGTTCTGACCCAGTTCGCCGAGCTGATGACGGTGATCCGCTGGTTGGGCGCGGGATATCTGGCCTACCTGGCGTATCGGGCGTTTCGCACCGCCGTCCTGCTGCCGCCCGTCGGCATAGGCACCGATGCGACTTCTGGGCGCCGCCATTTCCTGCGCGGGTTCATCCTGCAACTGTCGAACCCCAAGGCGTTGTTCTTCTGGCTGGCCATCGCCGCCGCGGCGGGTATGGGTACGGTGCCGCTGCCCGTGCTCGCGGCCTTTCTGAGCGGCGCGTTCTGCATCTCGTTCGCCGGCCACGCGCTTTGGGCGCTGGCATTGTCGTCCTCACCGGTGCGGCGGGGCTATCTGGCGGCAAGGCGCCGGGTCGAGGGCGCGCTGGGATTGTTCTTTGCCTATTTCGCCCTGCGGCTGGCGACGGAACGGAGTTGACGACATGGACCTGATGACCATCGTCCAGATCCTCGACTCGGCCTTGCGGCTTGCGACGCCGCTGCTGTTTGCTTGCCTTGCGGGGCTGTTTTCCGAACGCTCCGGGATCTTTGACATCGGGCTCGAGGGCAAGATCCTGGCCTCGGCCTTTCTGTCGGCCTCGGTCGCGGCATTTTCCGGCAGCGTCTGGATCGGGCTCTTGGGCGGGATCGCGGGCTCGGTGTTTCTTGCTTTGCTGCATGGCGTGGCGTCCATCACCTTCCGCGGCAATCAATTGATCTCGGGTGTTGCGATCAACTTCCTCGCCTCGGGTTTCACGGTCGTCATCGGGGAAAACTGGTTCGGGCTGGGCGGCCGGACTCCGCAGTTGGAGGGTGCGGCCAGGTTTCAGGAGATCACCCTGCCATTTGCCGATGCCTTGCGCGGCGTGCCGGTCCTTGGCCCGATCTACAGCGATCTGATCTCGGGACATTCGATCCTGGTCTATGTCGGCCTGCTCGCCGTCCTGGGAACATGGTGGCTGCTGTTCCGCACCCGGTTCGGGCTGCGCCTGCGCGCTGTGGGTGAAAATCCCGAATCCGTCGATACGGCAGGCGTTTCCGTGATCCGGCTGCGCTATTCCGCGGTGCTGATCTGCGGTTGCCTGTGCGGCCTTGCCGGGACCTATCTGGCGACCGGCCTGGCAGCGGGCTTCGTGAAGGAAATGAGCGCGGGCCGCGGGTTCATCGCCCTGGCGGCACTGATCTTTGCGAAATGGCGGCCGGGGTATGCATTGATGGCCTGCCTGTTGTTCGGCCTGCTGGAGGCGATCGGCAACCGCTATCAGAACATCGACATCGGCGGATTCCAGGTGCCGGTGCAGTTCATGCAGGCGCTTCCCTACATCCTGACCGTGGTCATTCTTGCGGGCTTCGTGGGCAAGGCGATCCCGCCGCGGGCGGGTGGAGAGCCCTATGTCAAGGAACGCTGAAGATCTGGCGCGCCAGATCCGCGACCGTGCCGGCGCCGCGCCGGTCCGGTTCGGCTTGGTGCTGGGGTCGGGATTGGGCCATCTGGCCGAGGCGGTCGACGGCGTCGCCATCGACTATGCCGAATTGCCCGGCTTCCCGCATGCGGGCGTCAGCGGACACAATCCCAAGCTGGTGATCGGCGATCTGGAGGGCGTGCGCGTTGCCGTCTTCGGCGGTCGTTCGCATTATTATGAAAGCGGTCGCGGCGATGCCATGCGGCTGCCGTTGGAGGTTCTGGCCGCCCTTGGGGCAGAGGCGCTGATCCTGACCAACGCGGCCGGGTCGATGCGCGCGGACATTCCACCGGGCGAGTTGATGCTGCTGAACGATCACATCAACTTTTCGGGGCTGAACCCGCTGATCGGAGAGCCGACGGACCGGCGCTTTGTGCCGATGGCCGATGCCTACGATCCGGGACTGCGCAAAGCACTGCAATCTGCGGCCGCGCACGAGGGCCTCAATCTGGAACAGGGCGTCTATGCCTGGTATTCCGGCCCGTCTTTCGAGACGCCCGCGGAAATCCGGGCGATCCGGACGCTTGGGGCGGATGCGGTCGGGATGTCGACGGTGCCCGAGGTGATCCTGGCGCGGTTCCTGGGGCTGAGGGTCGCGGCGATCTCGACCATCACCAACATGGCGGCGGGGATGAGCGACGAGAAGATCAGCCATGAGCACACCAAGGCGATGGCGCCGCTCGGGGCGGGGAAACTGGAAAGGATCCTGCGGCGGTTTCTGAAAAACCTCTGATCGCTCCGATTTGCCGCACAGGCGGACAGTTTTCCCGTTAAGATTTCTTTTGTACCACACCTTGCACATCCAACCCGTTGGGCCTTCATGCAAATCTACCTTCCCATCGCCGAGGTATCGGTCAACGCCTTCCTTCTTTTGGGGTTGGGCGGAATCGTCGGCATCCTGAGCGGCATGTTCGGCGTGGGCGGCGGGTTTCTGATGACGCCCTTGTTGTTCTTCATCGGCATCCCGCCCGCCGTGGCCGTCGCGACCGAGGCGAACCAGATCGTGGCCTCGTCCTTTTCCGGCGTCCTGGCGCATCTCAGACGCAAGACCGTGGACCTCAGAATGGGGGTCGTCCTGCTGATCGGGGGCCTGGTGGGGGCGGCGCTGGGGGTTCAGGTTTTCGCCATGCTCCGCGCCATCGGCCAAGTCGATCTGCTGGTACGGCTTTCCTATGTGGTCTTTCTGGGCATCATCGGCTCGCTGATGTTCGTCGAAAGCCTCAGCGCGATCCGCAAGTCGCGCAAGTCGTCCGGCGCCCCGCCGGGCCGCAAACGGCACAACTGGATTCACGCGCTGCCGCTGAAGATGAAGTTCCGAACCTCGGGTCTTTACATCTCGGTGATCCCACCGGTTCTGGTCGGCGTTTTCGTCGGCATCCTGGCGGCGATCATGGGTGTCGGCGGCGGGTTCATCATGGTGCCTGCGATGATCTATCTTCTTGGCATGCCGACCAAGGTCGTGGTCGGCACGTCGCTGTTTCAGATCATCTTCGTCACCGGCTTCACAACGCTTTTGCACGCAACCACGAATTTCACCGTCGACATGATGCTGGCGGTGCTCTTGTTGATCGGCGGTGTCGTGGGCGCCCAGATCGGCGCGCAGATCGGGGTGCGGCTGAAGGCCGAGCAACTGCGCATCCTGCTGGCGCTGATGGTGCTGGCCGTTTGCGGCAAGCTGGCGCTCGACCTGCTGCTTCAGCCGGGCGAATTGTATTCGCTGGGCGCCGCCGGGGGGCACGGATGATCCGCCTCGCCGTCCTTTTGCTCTTGCTGGCGTTGCCGGTTCGCGCCGAGGAGGTCATTGCGGGGCTCAGCCAGAACCGCGTGTCGATCACCGCTAATTTCGACGGCTCGGAAATCCTGATCTTCGGAGCGGTAAAGCGAGAGGCGCCGATCCCCGAAGAGACCGGACCGCTCGAGGTCGTGATCACCGTTGCCGGCCCGTCGGTGCCGGTCATGGTCCGGCGCAAGGCCAAACGCTATGGGATCTGGGTCAACACCGACGCGGTCGAAGTGGATCGGGCGCCGAGCTTCTATGCCGTCGCGACATCCGGGCCTTTCAACCTGATCCTGAAGGACATCGAGGATTTACGTCACAAGATCTCTATCGAGCGTGCGATCCGCTCGGTCGGGGCGCCGATGACAATTGCCGATGCCGGGAATTTCACCGAAGCGCTGATCCGGATCCGCCGCGATGAAGATCTGTACCAGATCCGCCCGAACACCGTTCTCGTCACCGAAGAGACGCTATTCCAAACCTCGGTCGCCTTGCCCGCGAATTTGACCGAAGGCGATTATCTGGCACGGTTCTTTCTGACCCGCGGCGGCAACGTCATCGATGCCTTCGAGACCAAGATCTTCGTCAAGAAGGTGGGACTTGAGCGCTTTCTGTACACGTTGGCCCATGAAAGGCCGCTGATATACGGCATCCTGTCCCTGGCGATTGCAATCGCCGCCGGATGGGGCGCGTCGGCGGTATTCCGGTATCTTCGCAGCTGACCGTCGCCCGGCCGGTCGGTTCGGACCGCGGCCGAAGATGACGCTGCATCAACCGCCCCGGATTACGCCGCAGACGTCGTAGCCTGCGCTGTCAAAGCTGCAGACGTCGCGCACGTTCGGCCTTGCGCGGAAAGCCATGTCGGATCCGGTACCTGCGGCGGCGTCGTGGCCGGGAAAATGCGCAGCCCTATCGCGCGTGCAAGGTGCAGGGCACGGCCTGCGGCAACCCGGGCAGGGCGGGCGCCAGCGGGTGATGCGCGGTGCACCACGGACCGTCGCCAGCCCTGGTCCGCCGCGTTGGTCCTTGGTGCCGGTGTCGTGTGTCATGCGGGGGTCCATGGGCGGTCATTGGCCAATGATCCAAACGCCCGCAACACCGTGCGCCGGGATGTCGCTTTTCCTGCGTCATGGGTCGGCTGCCCCTGCCAAGCTGAGCGGAAATTCTGCAACCTAGGCGCCGGGAAGCTGTCAGCGGAGAGTCGTCGGATGAAAACCCATGTCAAAGCCCTGGTCGTCGGTGGCGGCGCCGTCGGGACCGGCATCGCCTATCACCTCGCGCGTGCGGGTTGGGACGACGTGATGCTGATGGAGCGCGATGAGTTGACATCGGGATCCACCTGGCACGCGGCCGGTCTTCTGCCGTTGTTCAACATGGGGTATGCCACCAGCCACATCCACGATTACTCGGTCAAGTTCTACAAGACGCTCGAGGAAGAGACCGGGCTGAACGCCGGTTTCTATGTGGTCGGCAACCTGCGCATGGCGCAAAGCCAGGACCGGATGGACGAATACATGCTCTATGCGTCCACCGCCGAGACCGTGGGCATCCCCTATGAATGGTTGAGCCCGGCGCAGATCAAGGAACGCTGGCCTCTGGTCCGGACCGAAGATCTGAAAGGCGCGATCTATCACCCGACGGATGGCTACATCAATCCGGCCGACGTGACGCAAGCCATGGCCAAGGGCGCCCGCCAGCGCGGCGTGACGATTGAGCGGAAATGGCAGGTCGACGGCTATGCCTGGACCGGTGACCATTGGGACGTGACGTGCACCCGGATGGTGGAAAAGGGCGGCAATCTGGTGCCGTCGGATGAACAGGTGGTGGTCCATGCCGAGCACGTGGTAACGGCAACGGGCAACCACGCGCAACGCACTGCGCGGCTGTTGGGCATCAAGATCCCGGCGATCCCGGTCGAGCACCAGTATATCGTGACCGAGCCCGACCCGGCGCTGGTCGATTGGCGCAAGTCGAACCCCGAACACCCGGTTCTGCGCGATGCCGACGCCAAATGGTACGTCCGCGAGGAACGCGGCGGCTGGATCCTTGGGCCTTATGAGCAAGGCGCCCCCGCGCGGTTCCATTATGACGTGCCCGAAAGCTTCCGCGCCGATCTGTTCCCCCTGGATCTGGAACGGATCGAGGAAGAGTACATGTCGATGATCCACCGGATTCCGTCGTCGGAAACCGTTGGCCTGAAGGACGACTACAACGGTCCGATCTGCTACACCCCCGACGGCAACCCGCTGGTGGGGCCGGCCCCGGGGCTGCGCAACATGTGGCTGGCCGAAGGTTTCAGCTTCGGCATCACTGCAGCAGGCGGTACCGGCTATTACATGGCGCAGATGATGGTCGAGGGCGAGGCCGAGATCGACATGGCCTCGCTCGATCCCAAGCGCTACGGGTCGTGGATGACGACCGAGTATGCGGCGCGGAAGAACGAGGAATGCTATTCCCACGTCTATATCCTGCACCATCCCGACGAAGAGCGTGAAGCCTGCCGGCCGCTGCGCACGGCGCCTGCCTATGATCGGCAGAAAGCCCTCGGCGCCCAGTTCGGTCAGGTGAACGGATGGGAGCGGCCGAATTACTTCGGGCCCGCCGATGCACCCGACACGTTCGACCATGACGCGCGGTCGTTCCGCCGCGGCGGCTGGTGGCAATACGCCCATGACGAGGCCAAGTCGATCCGCGATGGGGTCGGGCTGATCGACGCCACCGCCTTTACCAAACATGTGGTGAGCGGTCCGGGGGCAACGGCCTTCCTCGACTGGTTCACGTGCAACAAGCTGCCCAGGGTCGGGCGCATCAACCTGACCTATGCGCTGACCGCGCAGGGCACGACCCGCACCGAATACACCATCGTGCGCCTGTCGGAGCACGAGTACTACCTGATCTCCGCGGGCGCCTGGCAGGCCTATGACGGCGACTATCTGAAGAAGGCGATCGAAGACAGGATCCCGGAGTTCGGCTGGATCTCCTGCCACGATGTGACGTCACAATGGGGCGTCTTCGCCATTGCCGGCCCCAGGTCCCGCGACGTGCTGGGCGAGCTGATCCGCGATGTCGATCCGGCGACTGCCCTGTCGAACAAGCGCTTCCCCTGGCTCTCGGCCCGCGAGATCGAGCTGGGCATGTGTCCGGTCAACGCCGTTCGCGTCGCCTATACCGGCGAGTTGGGGTGGGAGCTGCATCACCCGATCGAGATGCAGGCCTATCTATGGGACCGGCTGATGGAGGCCGGAGAACCGCATGGGCTGAAGCTGGTCGGCGCGCGGGCGCAGAACTGGTTGCGGCAGGAGAAATCCTATCGGGCCTTCGGGACGGAACTGGGGCGCGACGCGACGCCGCTGGAGGCGGGGCTGAACCGGTTCGTGGACCTCGACAAGGACTTTCACGGCAAGGCGGCGATGGTCGAGACCGGCATACGATGGAAATGCGTAACCGTGCTGATCGACGGGCCGGACGATGCCGATCCCTGGGGACGCGAGGCGCTCTATGACGGGGACAGCAAGGTCGGACGGCTGACCTCGGGCGGCTATTCGGTGCATTTCGGCAAGCAGATCGGCATGGGCTATGTATCGCCCGATCTCGCCGCCCCGGGCCAAAGGCTCGGCGTCAAGATGCAGAACCGGCTGTGGCCCGCCGAGGTCGTCGAGGACTCGCCCTATGATCCCACCAACGCGGTGATCCGCGCCGACGGCTGAGCGCGCCTGCGCCGGAAAAGCAAGACCGGCCCGGCAATGCCGCCGGGCCGGTCTGTTTCGCTTGGTGTATCAGACGCGGCTTACGGGAACACTCGCAGCGACGACGCCCTGTTCCGCACCAACGGCGCCAGGTTCGTCTTCGTGGTCACGTTGATGCAGGGGCCAAGCCCGTAGGTCGGTGAATCGCACAGAACCGCGCGGGCGCCGCCAAACGGCCAGACCGACTCGATCCGGTTATTCGCGCCGGGCGGAAGCGGCGCGATCGGACCCCCGGGACGACGGCAGAAATACGCAAAGTTCGTATTCCAGTTCAGCCGGTCGAAAAAGCACACCTGCTTCACAAGCGGCAACAACCCGGTCACGACACGCATCGACGACACCTTGTTGTTCAGGAACGCACCCAGTTGCGGCACGTTCGAGGTGACGTTTCGGCAGAACGAACCGAGGTTCTGGTTTTCGCAAAGCTGCACCTTGCCGTTTCCATAGAGCTGGATCGAGGTGATCCGGTCATTCGCCGCCGCCGGCAGGCTGTTATAGGTGCCGGGCGCCCGGCAGAAGCTGGCGCCGGTGTAGTTCGGCCCGTCGTAGAAACACGCCCCATGCGTGGGTGGCGTCGGCCCGGTTCCCGGGAACGGCACCGTCACGTCCGCGTCGCCGCAGACAAGGGTAAACCGCGGCTTTCCGCCCGGTCCGATGGTCAGGCGAAAACCGCAGTCGGGTTCGGGTGTGCCCGCGCTTGGCGCGGCGGTCAGGTAGCTGCCGCTGACCCAGCCGTCGGGACCGGAATGGGTGATGTAGCACCAGCCGTTCGGCTGGCATTCCGTTGCGTCGACGATCTCGCCGGGCGTCAGTGTATCGACGATCGCATAACTCGTACCCGGTCCCGACCGCACGTTTAGGGCGGTCGTCGCTTGTGCTTCGGTGGCCGGTGCCGCAGGCGCCGACAGGATGAACGCGGCCACACCGGCCAGAACCAGCTTCAGAGACTTCGAATGTATCATGTGCCCTCCTCAAGCAGGCGGACGCATCGGGGAGCGGTCCCAACCCCACCTGCCACTATATAGACGGGGGAACATGCCACAGGGCGTGTGGCGCCGATATGCGCTGGATCAAGCCCCTGATCGGGCAGCCGGTTGATCCAGGTCAATTGCCGGCACGGGTCAGGGGACGAACCGTGCGGGGCTAAGCTGGGTCACGGTGTCCGCGGCTAATCCGGACGGACGGCCCGCAACGAGATCTGCGGCGAGCTGGCTGGCGGCAGGGGAGGTCTGCATGCCGTAGCCGCCTTGACCCGCAAGCCAGAAGAACTGTGGATCATCCGGGGCGAAGCCGATCACCAGCTGCCGGTCGGGGGCAAAGGTCCTGAGCCCGGCCCAAGAGGTCTCGACGCGGGTGACAGGCTCGGTGACATGGGCCTCGTACCGGGCGAGCCCCTCTGCCAGGATCATGTCGTCGGCCCAGGCGTCGTGCGGCTCCACCGGGTCCTCGTCGGCGGGCGAGACCAGCAGCTTGCCGGCGTCGGGCTTGGCGTACCAGGTCTCGCCGGGGCCGAAGAGCATCGGCCAGGTGGCGACGTCATGATCGCCCGGTGCAGGCAGGCGGGCCATCGAGCGGCGATAGGGCTGCAGGCGGACCGGAGCGACGCCGGCGAGGTGAGCGATGTGGTCGGCCCAGGCGCCTGCGGCATTGATCAGCAGTTTGGCGTCGTGGCGGCCGGCAGAGGTGTCGACGGTCCAGCCGGTGGCGGTGCGGTGGATATTCGTCACGCGGGCGTTGAGTTGTATGGTGCCGCCGTTGCCGCGGGCCTCTCGGGCGAAATTCTGGATCAGAAGGTCGGTATCGATGTCCCAGGCCTCGGCGTGATAGCCGGCCTGGGTGACGCGCGCGGGGTCCAGGATCGGAACCATGGCGCACGCCTCTGCCACGGGGATGGGATGCATCGCCATGGTAGCGAGGTCGTGGGCAAAGGCGTCCTCGTTGCCGTTGGTGCCTACGAGCATCAGACCGCGGTCGCGCAGCACGCCGCCATTGGCGTCGCGGTGATAGGCTTTGCTGGCGCGGTTCAGTGCGATGGTCGAGGGACGCCCATAGGTTTCCTCGAACATCGCCGCGGACCGGCCCGAAGCGTGGTAGCCCAGACCGTGCTCGGCCTCGAGCACGGTGACGCCGCCCAGATGCGACAGGCGCGCGGCGGCCGAGATGCCGGCGATGCCGCCGCCGATGATCAGGAAGTCGATCACGCCTCTTCCGACCGATCGGTCGCGGGCGGCGGTGTGGGGGTCAGCGCGGTCAGACGGTCGTAGAGCGCGTCGTCCATGGCAAAGCACAGGGCGTCGAGCGACGGCTGCAGCTGGTCAGCATTGCGCCCGCTGATGATCGGCGCGGCGATGGCGGGGTTCCGCGCAACCCACGCGACGGCCAGCGTGATGGGTGAGACGCCGCGTTCGGCAGCAATCTGCCCGAGTGCCGTGGCAGCCTCGTGCATCCAGTCCTGGCCATAGCGCGACTTGTACATCGCGTCGTCGACCAGCCGTCCGCCGTCGCCGCGGCCGTATTTCCCGGTCAGAAGCCCGCCGCCCAGCGGCGAGTACGGCACCACCGCGAAGCCTTCGCTTTGCGCCATGGGCAGGATTTCGACCTCGGCCTGACGCTTCACCAGGTTGTACATCGGCTGCAGCATGGCGATGGACAGGCTGAAATCGGCGGCGATGCGGGCCGCCTTCATCGTCTGCCAGGCCGAGAAATTCGACACGCCGATATGGCGCACGCGGCCCGATTCGACCATGGCCGCCAGTGCCTCGAAGGTTTCTTCCAATGGCACGTCGTCGTCCCAGCGGTGCAGGTACAGAAGATCGACGATTTCCATGCCCAGCCGCCTGCGGCTTTCGTCGAATTGCGCGGTGATATGCGCCCCGCCACTGCCGCCCGGAAAGGCGCATTTGGTGGCGATGAACAGCGTGTCGCGTTCCGGCGCGGCGAGCTGCCCGAGCAGCTCCTCCGACTGGCCTTCGGTATAGCCGTGGGCGGTGTCGAAGAAGTTGATGCCCGCAGCGCGGCAGGCGCCGTACATGGCGCGGGCGTCGGCAGCGTCGGCCTTGCCGCCGAATTGCATGGTGCCGAAACAGAAGCGGCTGATCGGGGTGCCGTCGGGGGCGGTCAGGGCGGCCGGCGGGGGCATGGGCGGATCTCCTCGATTGACAGAGACCTATCGGTGCGCCCGGCCCGTCGCAAGGCCCGCGCCGTGCTTGCCCGACGCGCAATTGGGCACTATGCGTGCATTGGGCCCCGGCGATGGCGTCGCCGGACACATGCGCCTTCTCGTCCTGAACGCCGGGACCTTTCCGGCGGTTCCGAGCTTTACGGCCGCCGATCACGGAGGTCGGATATGACGAACACACGTCGCCCCTGCTATCGTTTCGAAAACGGCGCCAAGGCGCCCTTGCCCTTTCATGCCGAGGAATACGAGGCGCGGCTCGCCGGTCTGCGCGACGCGATGTCCGCCGCGGGTCTGGAGGCCGCATTGCTGAGCTCGATGCAGGCGGTCGCCTATTACTCGGGGTTTCTGTATTGCAGCTTCGGGCGGCCCTATGCGCTGGTCGTCACCGAAAGCGACGCGGTGGTGATCGCTGCAGGCATCGATGCAGGTCAGCCCTGGCGGCGCAGTCACGGCGACGTGCTGACCTATTCCGACTGGGAGCGCGACAACTTCTGGCGCGCGGTCGAGCATGTGGCCGGGCGCCAGCGGAGGATGGGCTACGAAGCCGACCACCTGACGGCAGAGCGGTACGCAGCGCTTCGGTCACAGCTGGCTCCGGCCGAGCTGCACGACATTGGCCCCGCCATGATGCGCCAGCGTATGGTCAAGTCGCCCGCCGAGCAAACGCTGATCCGCACCGGTGCCGCGGTCGCCGATCTCGGCGGCGCGGCGATCCTCGATGCCATCGCCGTGGGGGTGCGCGAGATCGACGTCGCCATGGCCGGGCGCGACGCAATGGAGGCCGAGATCGCGCGCCGCTTTCCCGACGCCGAGTACCGCGATACCTGGGTCTGGTTCCAGTCGGGGCTAAACACCGACGGCGCGCATAACCCGGTGACCGGACGGCGGCTGGAGAACGGGGATATCCTGTCTTTGAACACGTTTCCGATGATCCACGGCTACTATACGGCGCTGGAACGCACGCTGTTTCTGGGCGAGCCCGACGCGGCCTCGCTGGAGATCTGGCAGGACAATGTCGCGGCTCATGAATTGGGTCTGTCTCTGATCCGCCCCGGCGCCACATGTGCCGGCATCGCCAACGCAATCAACGCGTTCTTCGAGGACCGCGAGCTTCTGGGCTACCGCAGTTTCGGCTATGGCCATTCATTCGGGGTGCTGAGCCACTATTACGGCCGCGAGGCGGGGCTGGAACTGCGTGAGGACATCGATACCGTGCTGGAGCCCGGCATGGTGGTGTCGATGGAGCCGATGCTGACCATCCCCGAGGGCCGACCGGGCGCCGGTGGCTATCGTGAGCATGACATCCTGATTGTCACCGAGGCGGGCGCCGAGAACATCACCGGCTTTCCTTTTGGACCCGCCCACAACATCCTGCCCGCACCCGCGGCCCGCGCTGCCTAGGGCAGGATGAGTTTTCAGGGAACGCTCCGATGGCTTTGGCCGGAGGCGGACGTTAACAATCGATCTTCAGGTGCGGAATCAAGGGGCGCAGCCCCGCCGCGCCATCGCCGACCCGCCCCGAAGGGGAGGCGAATTTCCGACGGTGCGGGTCGGATTGAGGTCGTTCGGACTTTGCCGGGATAAAACGAGCCGTTCAGAGGTTTGGCTCGCCTCCCCGCGGGTCGGCGATGGTGCAGCTGCGCGCTCAATCGGCAACTTCCACTTCAGGCCAAAACCGGCTTTGCGATATATCCGTAGCTCATCGCGCAATTATGTCGGGACCTCCAAGAAAAGGACCCGGGCCGCGGCCCGGGTCCCGTGTCCTGAGGTTTGCCGGGATCAGTTCGGGATCGTCGCGGTCAGCCCCTCGACGTAAAAGTTCATGCCGGCCAGCGTGCCGTCATCGGCCACCTCGCCCTCGGCAAGCCAGTCGCTGCCGTCCTGCTTTTTCAGCGGACCGGTGAAGGGGTGGTATCCGCCCGCAGCGATCGCGTCGCGCATCGCCTCGGCCTCGGCCTTCACATCCGCGGGAACCGCGTCGGAAATCTCGCCGATCTCCACCATGCCGGGCCCGATGCCGTCCCAGGTATCGACCGATGCCCAGGTGCCGTCGATCACGGCCTGGGTCCGGGCGATATAGTAGGGCGCCCAGTTGTCGATGATCGAGGATACCCGCGGCAGCGGCGCGTATTCCGACATGTCGGACGCCTGACCGAAGGTGATCACGCCATCGACCCCCTGCGCGGCGGCCTGCGGCGCGGTCGAGTCGGTGTGCTGCAGGATCACGTCGGCGCCCTGCTCGATCAGCGCGTTGGCGGCGTCGGCCTCTTTCGCCGGGTCGAACCAGGTGTAGGCCCAGATGATCGAGAACTCGATATCCGGGTTGACCTTCTTGGCATGGATATAGGCCGCGTTGATGCCGCGGATGACCTCGGGGATCGGGAAGGATGCGATATAGCCGACCTTGTTGGTCTTCGTCATCTTCCCGGCGATATGCCCCTGTACCGCACGGCCCTCGTAGAACCGGGCCGAATAGGTCGACACGTTGTCGGCCCGCTTGTAGCCGGTGGCGTGTTCGAATTTCACGTCCGGGAATTTCGCGGCGACGTTGATCGTCGGGTCCATGTAGCCGAAGGAGGTGGTAAAGATCAGGTCCGCCCCCTGCAGCGCCATCTGCGTCAGTGCGCGTTCCGCGTCGGCGCCTTCCGGCACGCTTTCCTGAAACACGGTTTCCACGGCGTCGCCGAAATGTTCCTCGACCGCCAGGCGGCCCTGGTTGTGTTCATAGGTCCAGCCGCCGTCGCCCACCGGACCGACATAGATGAAGCCGACCTTGACCGGCTCGTGACTGCCCGCAAGGGCCGCCCCGCCAAGGGACATGGCCAGCGCGGCCCCGGCCAGCACGTTTCTGCGTTTCATATGTGTACTCCCTGTTATGCACGGGCCCCCAACGCCCGTCTTTCGATAAGCTGCCCCTAGCTCGAGGCGTGAAAGCTGCGCCCCAACGCGGCCGGCGCCGTCAGCGCCGCGCGGCCCCGGTTGGAGGACATGATGACCAGCACGAGGATTGTGATGATATATGGGCTCATCGACAAGTACTCGACCGGCACGGCAAGCCCGGCGGCCTGCAGATTCAGCTGCAACACGGTCACGCCGCCGAACAAATAGGCGCCCAGCAGGACGCGCCACGGCTTCCAGCTGGCGAAGACCACGATGGCCAGCGCAATCCAGCCGGCGCCCGCCGTCATGCCCTCGGTCCATTGCGGCACGCGAATGAGGCTCAGATAGGCGCCGCCCAGCCCCGCGCAGGCGCCGCCGAAGGCGATGGCGGCCAGGCGGACGCGCACGACCTTGTAGCCCAGCGCATGTGCGGCTTCGTGGCTTTCGCCCACGGCGCGCAGGATCAGCCCGGCACGGCTGTATTTCAGGAACGCCCAGACGGCAGCGACCAGCGCCAGCGAGACATAAACCATCAGGTCGTGGCTGAAGAGCACGATGCCAAGGACGGGCAGGTCGGCAAGCGGGCCGAAATTCACGTCACCCGTGGCGGGCGGCTTGATCCCGATATAGCCCTGTCCCATCAGCGCCGACAGGCCGAGCCCGAACAGCGTCAGCGCCAGCCCGGTTGCGACCTGGTTCGACAGCAGGTACTGGGTCAGCACGCCGAAGAGCAGCGACAGCACCGCGCCGCCCAACGCCGCGCCGAGGAACCCCAAAGCCGGCGAACCCGATTCCACCGCCACCGCAAAGCCGCAGATGGCGCCGGTGATCATCATGCCCTCGACGCCCAGGTTCAGGACGCCGGACTTTTCCACCACCAGTTCACCGATGGCGGCCAGCAGGATCGGGGTCGAGGCCACCATCAGCGCGGCGATCAGCACAAGCGGGTTGATCGAAGACAGATCCATCACGCGGTCTCCAGCTTGGCCCAGCGAATGCGGTAGTTGGTCAGAACGTCCACCGCCAGAAGGAAGAACAGCAGCATCCCCTGGAACGCCTGGATCGCCGCCGCAGGCAGGCCCAGCGTCGCCTGCGCCGCCTCGCCGCCGATATAGGTCAGCGCCATCAGCAGTCCGGCCAGCAGGATGCCCGCCGGGTGCAGGCGCCCGAGGAACGCCACGATGATCGCGGTGAACCCGTATCCGACATTGAAATCGATGCTGATCTGGCCCGCGGGTCCTGCCACCTCAAAAAGCCCCGCCAACCCCGCAAGGGCGCCCGAAGTGCCCAGACAGAACACCACCAGCAGGTTCGGTTTGACCCCGCCGAACCGCGCCGCCCGCGGGCTTTCGCCGGTCAGGCGGATCTGAAAGCCCAGCATGTGCCGGTTCAAGAGGATATACGCCAGGATCACCGCGACGAAGGCCGCCGCCACACCCCAGTGCATGCCGGTTCCAGCGATCAGCTCGTTATTCGCCGCCGCCTCGTACTGCCGCAGGTTCCGGCTGCCCGGAAAGCCCGCCCCGTCGGGATTGCGCAACAGACCCAGCGACATCGAGGCCAGCAACTGCTCGGCGACATAGACCAGCAGCAGCGACACCAGGATCTCGTTGGTGTTGAACCGCGTCTTCAGGATCGCCGGGATCATCGCCCACAGGAACCCGCCCGCGGCGCCCGCCATTACCATCAGCGGGAAGATGAACCAGAAATCCGCCGGATAAAACGCAAGGCCCACGCCCGCCCCGCAAATCGCGCCGATGATGTACTGACCCTCGGCGCCGATGTTCCAGATGCCGGCCCGGAACCCCAACGACAGCCCGATCGCGATCAGGATCAGCGGCCCGCCCTTCACCAAAAGCTGGCCGCGGTAGTAGAACGCGAACTCTCCCAGGATCGGGTCGTAAAAGATCGTCTTGATCGCGACGAACGGGTTCTTGCCCAGAGCCGCAAACAGGATGCCGCCCGCGACCATCGTGAGCAGTACCGCCAGGACCGGCGTCATCATGCCGACGGCCCGCGACGGGTTGGGCCGCTTCTCGAGCCTGATCATCGCAAGGCTCCTTCATCTTGGCGCAAATACGCTGGGGAGGTCTGGAGGGGTGAAACCGCTCCAGTCGGCCGGCGCGCGGAACGCGCGTCGAAACCCTCAGGCCACATGCGCCACCTCCATGTCATGCGCCCCGCCCATCATCAGGCCGATCTCGTCCACAGTCAGCCCCTTGGCCGGGCGCGGGGCCGACAGCCGACCCTCGTTCAGCGCGGCGAACCGGTCCGAGATTTCCATCAACTCGTCCAGATCCTGGCTGATGACGATCACCGCCGCCCCCTCGGCAGCCAGATCCAGCAGCGCCTGACGGATCGCTGCGGCCGCGGACGCGTCCACCCCCCAGGTCGGCTGGTTCACCACCAGGCAGGCGGGTCGCTGCAGGATCTCGCGCCCGATCACGAATTTCTGCAGGTTACCGCCCGACAGCGACCGTGCGGCGTTGCCCGGCCCGGGCGTGCGCACGTCGAAGGCCGCAATGATCCGTTCGGCGAACCCCTGCGCCCGCGGCCATTTCAGAAACCCGCCCGACACCAGCTCTTCCCGGATCGCGCCGGTCAAAAGCGCATTTTCGGTCAGCGACATGTCCGGCGCCGCGGCATGGCCCAGCCGTTCCTCGGGTGCCGCCAGCAGCCCCAGCCGCCGCCGCGCATTCGGCCCCAGATGGCCGATCTCCTGCCCGCAGAACTTCACCGCCTCCGCCGGGGCTGGCGTTTCGCCTGACAGCGCCGCCAGCAATTCGTCCTGTCCGTTCCCGGCCACGCCGCCGATGCCCAGGATTTCGCCCGACCGCACCTCTAGGTGAATGCTGCGCAGCGAGGTCCCGAACGGGTTTGCCGAGGCGACCGACAGGGCGGCAAGATCCAGCACCACCTCGCCTGGTGCCTTTTCACCGCGCGTGGGTGTATGCAGGGCTGTGCCCACCATCATCTCGGCCATCGACCTCGCGCTTTCCTGCCGTGGGTTGCACTCTCCCACCACCTTGCCCAACCGCAGGATCGTGGCGTGGTCGCACAGGGTTTTGATCTCTTCCAGCTTGTGGCTGATATACAGGATCGAAGTCCCCTCCGCCTGCAACTTCCGAAGTGTTTCGAACAGGATATCGACCTCTTGCGGCGTCAGCACAGAAGTCGGTTCATCCATGATCAAAAGCTTTGGATCCTGCAGAAGACAGCGGATGATCTCGACCCGCTGTCGCTCTCCGGCCGACAGATCGCCGACCAGCCGCTCGGGGTCCAGCGGCAGACCATAGGTTTCCGACACTTCGCGGATACGCCGGGCAAGCTGCCGCTGCGGCGGCGGGTTTTCCATGCCCAGGGCGACATTCTCGGCCACGTTCAACGCCTCGAAGAGTGAAAAATGCTGGAACACCATCGCCACGCCCATCGCCCGCGCCGCGTGCGGCGTCGGCGGGTCATAGGGTGCGCCGCCGAACTGCATCCGCCCGGAATCGGGCCGTACCAGCCCATAGATCATCTTGACCAGCGTCGACTTGCCCGCGCCGTTCTCGCCCAGCAGCGCATGCACCTCGCCCGGCGCGATCCGGAACGAGACATCGTCATTCGCAACCACACCCGGATAGGCCTTAGTCAGCCCCTCGATGTTCAGCAAGGCCTCGGTCACGCCACATCCTCCCTGATCGCGGGCCGTGCGCGCCGCCGCGCCAGCAACCCTGCCGCCACCCCGATGGCGATCTCGTATGGCCGTTTGCCGAGCGCCGGGTCGCCGATGGGGCACTCTATCTGGCCGATCTCGGCCTGCGTGTGGCCCATGGCCGCCAGCCGTTTGCGGAAGCGCGCCCATTTTGTGGCCGAACCGATCAGTCCGGCATAGGCGAAGGGCCGCTGCAGCACCTGATGGCACAGCGCGAGATCGTACTCGTGCTCGGGCGTCATGATGAAATGTGCGGCCTCTGGCGGGGCCTTGGCCATGACCTCGATCGGCAGGATATCGGATGACCGCAGCACGGTACCGGGCAGGTCTTCGAGCATGGGCGGGCGGACATCTGCGACATGGACCTCGAATTGCGGCAGCGGCGCCAGCACCCGGGCCAGCGCGTTGCCCACATGGCCCGCGCCGTAGATGAAGACCGGCTGCCGGTCGCGCCAGACCTGTTCGATCAGCCAGCCGTCGATGAGCTGCGTCGGGATCGGGTCGTCCCCTGACGCCTGCAGACGCCGCCGCGCCTTGTCCGGAAGCGGTCTGTCGCCCTCAACCCGGCGGACGAACACGCCCTGGAACTCGAAGGGCTTGGTGTCGATCTCGGCGCGGTAGCAGTCCACATTCCAAACCTCGGTCACCAGCGTCACCGAGCCGCCGCAACACTGTGCCAGCGCCGGGCCAAGCGCCTGCCGCCGCACCTCGGTCCCGGGGCCGTGATCCAGCATCTCCCGGGCCCGCTTGACGGCCTCGAACTCCAGCCGCCCGCCGCCGATTGTGCCGCTCTGCCCGCCGTCCCAGACACACATCGCCGCCCCGGTCTCGCGCGGGGTCGAGCCGTTATGGCCTGCGATCACGATCCGGGCAACGCGGCCGTAGGCTTCCAGCTGGCCGGTTAGTTGCGGCAGGTCGATCATGCCGCCCGAACCCGCATCACGGTCTTCAGGATCCGCTCGGGCGTCGCCGGTGCGTCGAGCGCGGGATAGCCGTCGCCGCAGGCCGCAATGGCGTTGCTGAGCGCCAGGAACGCCGAAATACCCAGCATGAACGGCGGTTCTCCCACGGCCTTCGAGCGATAGATCGTGTCCTCCCGATTCCGGCCCTTGTCCCAAAGCGCGACGTTGAAGATGTCTGGTCGGTCGGAACAGGCCGGGATCTTGTAGGTCGATGGCGCATGGGTCATCAGCCGTCCCTCGCCGTTCCACACAAGCTCTTCCATGGTCAGCCAGCCCGCGCCCTGGACATAGCCGCCCTCGACCTGTCCGATATCCAGCGCCGGGTTCAGCGAGGCGCCGGTATCGTGCAGGATGTCCGCGCGCAGGATGCGGTTTTCGCCGGTCAGCGTATCGATCACCACCTCGGTCACCGCGGCGCCATAGGCGAAGTAGAAAAACGGCCGCCCCTCGCCCCTGATCCGGTCCCAGACAATCTTGGGTGTCTTGTAGAACCCCGTCGCCGACAGGCTGACGCGGGACATGTAGGCCTGTTGCGCCGCCTCCTCGAAAGGGTAGGAGGCGCCGCCCACATGCACCTGCCCGTCCTCGAACCGGACCGTGGCCGGGTCCGCCTGGTGCTGGGCGGCGATCACCCCGGCCATCCGGTTGCGGATCGTGTCGCAGGCGGCCTTGACCGCCATGCCGTTCAGATCCGACCCGGACGAGGCCGCCGTGGCAGAGGTGTTGGGCACCTTGCCGGTATCCGTTGCGGTGATCTTGACCTTCGAGACATCCACCCCGAACCGACTCGCCGCCACCTGGGCCACCTTCTGGAACAGGCCCTGGCCCATCTCGGTGCCGCCATGGTTCATGTGGATCGAGCCGTCCTGATAGACATGCACCAGCGCGCCCGCCTGGTTGAGATGCGTCAGCGTGAACGAGATGCCGAATTTTACCGGCGTCAGCGCGATGCCCTTCCTCAGAATCGGATTGGCTGCGTTCCACTCGACCACAGCGGCCCGGCGGGCATAGTAGTCAGAGCTGTGTACAAGTTCGTCGACAATGCTGTCTAATACGAAATCCTCGACCGGCATGTGGTAGGGTGTGGTCTGCACCCCGGCTCCATCCATCTTTGGTCCGGAAATATTCCCGCCGGAGGCATAAAAGTTCTTTCTGCGCACCGCCAGCGGATCCTCCCCCAGTTCATGCGCGATGTGGTCCAGCACTCGCTCGATGCCCACCATGCCCTGCGGCCCGCCGAAGCCGCGAAAGGCGGTGGCGGACTGGGTATGGGTTTTCAGCCGGTGCGAGGCGATGCGCGCAGCAGGCAGGAAATAGGCGTTGTCGGCATGCAGCATCGCCCGGTCGGCCACCGGCAGCGACAGATCCTGCGCCCAGCCGCAGCGGCAGTATTGCGTGAATTCAATCCCCGCGATGCGCCCCTCGGCCTCCACCGCGGCGCGATAGTCGATGCGGAAATCGTGCCGCTTGCCGGTGATCACCATGTCGTCGTCGCGGTCGTAGCGCATCTTGCATGGGCGTCCGGTTGCTTGCGCGGCGACGGCGCAGGCCACCGCCAGCGCGTTGCCCTGGCTTTCCTTGCCGCCGAACCCGCCGCCCATGCGCCGGACCTCGACCCGGACCGCGTGCATCGGCGTGCCGATGGCCTCGGCCACCTTGTGCTGGATCTCGGTCGGGTGCTGCGAGGACGACATGACAGCCATGTCGCCGCCCTCCTGCGGCCAGGCCATCGCCACCTGGCCTTCCAGATAGAAATGCTCTTGCCCGCCGATTTCCAAACGCCCCTCGACGACCCGGTCGGCACCATCCAGTGCGGCGTCCACATCGCCCTTCGACCAGACGATGGGGCCGCCTTCGAACAGGCTGCCGGCGGCCAACGCGTCGTCGATGGTCAGGATCGCGGGCAGTTCCTCGTAGGTGATTTTCCCCAGGCGCGCCGCCTTGCGCGCGGCAAGATGGCTGGTGGCGACGACGAAGAACACCGGCTGGCCCAGATAGAATACTTCACCCGTGGCCAGCAGCGGCTCGTCATGGGCCGACGGCGAGACATCGTTGGCAAAGGGCAGGTCGCCGGCGGTCAGCACGGCGACGACGCCCTCGGCGGCACGCACGGCGTCGAGGTCCATCGTCATGATCCGGCCGCGGGCGACGTCGCTGAGGCCGAAGGCCAGCGACAGCGTGCCCGCCGGGGCGGGGATGTCGTCGACGTAGCGCGCCGCGCCGGTCACGTGCAGGACGGCAGCGTCGTGCGGCAGGGGCTTGGCGACCGTCACGGACCGACCTCCAGAACCCGGGTCCGACCGCCGATGTCTTCCAGAAAGTAGCGGGTCAGCAGGTTGCGCGCAGCGTCGAGCCGGTAGCCGCCGCTCGCGCGCATGTCGCTCAGCGGCGTGAAATCCTCCGCCCAGGCGTCCCAGGTCGCGGCGACCGTATCGGCCGTCCAGGTCTTTCCGGTCAGCGCGGCCTCGACACTTGTGGCGCGTTTGGGAATGCCCGCCATGCCGCCGAACGCGATGCGGGCCGCTTTGACCGTGCCCCCCTCGACCGAGATGTTGAAACAGCCGCACACTGCCGAGATATCCTGATCGAACCGCTTTGACAGCTTGTAGCATTTCAACCGATCGGCCTGGCGGGGAAAGCTGACGGCTTCGACGAATTCTCCGGGCTGCCGGTCCTGCTTGCCATAGTCGAGAAAGAACTTTTCCAGCGGAATCGCCCGGCGGTCGTCGCCACGGCGCAGATGCAGCCGGGCGCCCAGCGCGATCAGCGCAGGCGGGCCGTCGCCAATGGGCGAGCCGTTGGCGATATTGCCGCCGATTGTGGCGGCGTTGCGCACCTGGACCGAGCCATAGCGGCGGATCAGTTCGGCGAAGTCGGGATGCAGGGGCGCAATCGCCTCGCCGATATCGCTCAGTGTGGCGGCGGCTCCGATCCGCACCTCGTCGTCGCCGATGTCGATCTGTTTGAGGTCATCGATGCCCGATAGAAAGGCGACATCGCCCAAGGGCCGGAACTGTTTTGTCACCCAAAGGCCCACATCGGTTGCGCCGCCGACCAGCGTCGCGCTTGGGTGGTTGCGATACCATGCCGCCAGTTCGTCGGCCGTCCTGGCCACAAGAACCCGGTCACCGTTCGGGTCCGCGTCGTCGATCCGGGTCAGGTCATCGACCATCCAGTCCGGCGACGGCCGGTCCGCCGCGGCCTCGGCCGCGCGCACGATCGGGGCATAGCCGGTGCAGCGGCAGAGATTGCCTGCAAGCTGATCGTCGAAATCGCGCCGTCCGTTCAGATGCGCGGTCGCCATCGAGACGATGAAGCCCGGCGTGCAGAACCCGCATTGCGATCCGTGATGATCGACCATCGCCCGCTGGACCGGGTGCAACTGGCCGTTCGGTCCGGCGATCCCCTCGACGGTGCGCACCGCGCGCCGGTGCAGCTGCGGCAGAAACAGGATGCAGGCATTCACCGCGCGGGCGCCGCCAGCATCGGTCACCATGACCGTGCAGGCGCCGCAGTCGCCTTCGTTGCAGCCTTCCTTGGTGCCCGTCAGACCGCGCTCTTCGCGCAGCCAGTCCAAAAGCGTCGTGGTCGGGGTCACATCGCTCAGACGCACCAGGTCTCCGTTCAGGAGAAACGCAATCTGGCTCATCGCAGTTCCGATGCCGCTTTCTGTTTTGCGGATTTCCGCATGCATCCGGCCCGATGCGGCGTAAAGCCGGCCGCCCCCAGTCGATACCGCAGCAAAACCGTGAATTGCCGGTTTGGCAAGGGCTTCGACGCCGGACGGGCCCGAAGGACCTTCAAGAATTGCCCGAAAATTGCGCGGATTACCTTGAACGACACAAAAATAGGCGGGGCCGCCATGGCAATCTTCCGCCCGGATTGCTGCGGCGCGGCGGCACATTGCCGCCGATCCCGCAATTTGCAGGGTGCAACGCGGTTGCTTTTGCCGGTTGCCGGGGCGACGCAGGTATCAGCATCAACTGCCGGGCGAAAGGAGCGCCGATGACGATGGGGCTGAGCGTGCTGTTGCTGCTGGTCCTTGCGGTGGCGGTGGCCGCCGTGCTCGCTCACACACGGGTTTCCGGCTTCGAGCACGGGATCGAGGCGCGGCTTAACCGCGCGCCGGACCCGCGCGACGTGTCCGGCAATCTGCCCGAGAAGGTGCGCGAGTTTGCCCTGCGCGCCGATGCGACACCGAACGATCTTGCCGTCGGTTTCACCTTTACCCAAGCCGCCGAGATGCAGCTGACGCCTGGCCAGCCCTGGCAGAGTCTTCGGGCCCGGCAAATGATCGCAACGGGCGCGGCGGGGTTCCTTTGGCAGGCCTCGCAGTTCGTCGGCCCAGTGCCGAAGCTGCACGTGGTGGACGGGTTTGCCGACGGCGCAGGGGCGTTGCGCGTCTGGCTTCTGGGTCTGATCCCGGTGCTCAGAGCCGAAAGCGCCGATATCGACCGCGGCGAGGCGATGCGCTATCTGGCGGAGCTGCCCTGGGCCCCCGATGCCATTCTCGGCAACCCCGACCTGAGCTGGCAGATGGTTGGCGAGGACTGGGCCGAGGTGTCGATGGATCTGGCCGACGGGCCGGTCGCGGTGAGATTCCGGTTCGACGGCAGCGGCGACATCGTCGAGGTTTTCGCCGCCGGCCGGCCAACCAGCGACGCGGCGGGCAAGCGGGTTCTGCGCGACTGGCAGGGCTATTTCCGCGATTACCGGATGATCGGTCCGCGCCGGATTCCGGCCGAGGCAGAGATCGGTTATGTCGAACCGGGTGGCATGCGCCCCTATTTTCAGGGCCGCATCGTCGATTATTCCGTGACACATTGATTTGCCCTTCGGAAAATCGTGAAATCCGTTTCACGCCGGGCGAGGCCAATCCGACCGGGAACTGGCTGTATTTCCAGCTTGAAGAGATTGAGGATTACTACGCCTGGGTGCGCAGGCACGGCATCGATTACGAGGTGCACGACGCGTACCGGTTTGCCGAACCGGCGCCGGGCAGCGCTTAAGCGCCATCACGCGGCCGGGACGGGCGTTTTCCGGATTCCCCTCGGGGCGCAGCCGCGCTAGCCTGCCCCTATGAGCCGCTCAGCAAAGTTCGTCCACCTTCGCCTGCACACCGAATACTCTCTGCTGGAAGGCGCGGTGCCGGTGAAGAAACTGGCCGGTCTGTGCGCCGATGCCGCCATGCCGGCCGTGGCGGTGACGGACACGAACAATATGTTCTGCGCCCTGGAATTTTCGGTGCTGGCAAGCGCCGCCGGCGTGCAGCCGATCATCGGCTGCCAGCTCGATGTCGATTACGACCCCGCCGGACCGGGCGACAAACCACGCCCGCCCGCGCCGGTCGTCCTGCTGGCCCAGAACGAGGCGGGGTACCGCAACCTGATGAAGCTCAACTCGTGCCTTTACCTGCGCGGCGACGGCAGTTTGCCGCACGTCACGGTGGACGAGCTGTGCGGTCATTGCGACGGGCTGATCCTGCTGACCGGCGGGCCCGACGGGCCCCTGGGGCGGCTGGTGCAGGCGGGTCAGACGGACAAGGCGCTGTCGCTCGTCCGGCGGATGGCGGACGCCTTTCCAACGCGGGTCTATGTCGAATTGCAGCGCCATCCCCGCGATGACGCCAGCCCGCCCGAGGCCGAGCGGCTGACCGAGCGCTGGTTCGTCGAAACCGCCTACGCGCTGGACCTGCCGCTGGTGGCGACCAACGACGTCTATTTTCCCAAGGCCGAGATCTACGAGGCGCATGACGCGCTGATCTGCATTGCCGAGGGGACCTATGTCGACCAGCAGGAACCGCGCCGCCGGCTGACCCCGCAGCATTACTTCAAAAGCCCGCAGGAGATGGCGGCGCTGTTCGCCGATCTTCCGGAAGCGCTGGAAAACACGGTCGAAATCGCGCGCCGCTGTGCCTTCAAGGCGGTAAAGCGCGACCCGATCCTGCCGAAATTCGCCGACAACGAGGTCGAGGAACTGCGCCGCCAGGCCAAGGCCGGGCTGGCCGAGCGGCTGAAGGTGATCGAGCCCGCCGCCCCGCTGGAGGATTACGACAAACGGCTCGAGTTCGAGCTTGGCATTATCGAGGGCATGGGCTTTCCCGGCTATTTCCTGATCGTCGCCGACTTCATCAAATGGGCCAAGGATCACTCGATCCCCGTCGGCCCCGGCCGCGGCTCCGGCGCGGGCAGCCTGGTGGCCTATGCACTGACCATCACCGACCTCGATCCCCTGCGCTATTCGCTTCTCTTCGAGCGTTTCCTGAACCCCGAACGGGTCAGCATGCCCGATTTCGACATCGATTTCTGCATGGACCGCCGCGAAGAGGTGATCGAATACGTGCAGGAGAAATACGGCCGCGACAAGGTCGCCCAGATCATCACCTTCGGCGCGCTTCTGTCCAAGGCCGCGGTGCGCGACGTCGGCCGGGTGCTGCAGATGCCCTATGGCCAGGTGGACCGCCTGTCCAAGATGATCCCGGTCGAGGGGGTGAAACCCGTCAGCATCGAAAAGGCGCTGGCCGACGAACCCCGCCTACGCGAGGAAGCCAAGAACGAAGAGGTGGTCGACCGCCTTTTGACCTACGGCCAGCAGATCGAGGGACTTCTGCGCAACGCCTCCACCCACGCCGCCGGCGTGGTCATCGGTGACCGCCCCCTGGACGAGCTTGTGCCGCTCTACCAGGATCCCCGGTCCGAGATGCCCGCGACCCAGTTCAACATGAAATGGGTCGAGGCCGCCGGGCTGGTGAAATTCGACTTTCTCGGGCTGAAGACGCTGACCGTGATCCAGAACGCCGTCGACCTGCTGAAGCAGCGCGGCGTCGACCTTGATATCAATGCGATCCCGCTTGACGACGCAAAGACCTACGACCTCTACAGCTCGGCCAAGACGGTCGCCGTGTTCCAGGTGGAAAGCTCGGGCATGATGGACGCGCTCAGGCGCATGAAGCCCACCTGCATCGAGGACATCATCGCGCTCGTCGCGCTCTATCGCCCCGGCCCGATGGAGAACATCCCGAAATACTGCGAGGTCAAGAACGGGCTCAGCGAGCGTGAGCACCTGCACCCCTCGATCGACCATATCCTCGACGAAACCCAGGGCATCATCGTCTACCAGGAACAGGTGATGCAGATTGCCCAGGAAATGGCGGGCTATTCGCTGGGTGGCGCCGACCTGCTGCGCCGGGCTATGGGCAAAAAGATCCAAGAGGCGATGGATGCCGAAAAGCCCAAGTTCCTGAAGGGCGCGGCGGACCACGGCGTCGATGCCAAGAAGGCCACCGAGGTCTGGGACCTGCTGGACAAGTTCGCCAACTACGGCTTCAACAAATCCCACGCCGCGGCTTACGCCGTGGTCAGCTATCAGACCGCATGGCTGAAAGCGAACCACCCCGTCGAATTCATGGCGGGCGTCATGAACTGCGATCTGCACCTGACGGACAAGCTGGCCGTCTATGCCGAGGAAATCCGCCGGAACCTGGGCATCGAGATCGTCCCGCCCTGCGTCAACCGGTCCGAGGCCACGTTTAGCGTCACGGACGGCAAGGTGGTCTACGCCCTGGGCGCGCTGAAGAATGTCGGCGTCGAAGCGATGAAGCTGATCACCGAAGCGCGCGGCAACCAATCCTTCGTCAACCTCTTCGACGTTGCACGCCGCGTCGACCTCAAACGCATCGGCAAACGCCCGATGGAGATGCTGGCCCGCGCCGGCGCCTTCGATCAGCTCGACCCCAACCGCCGCAGGGTGTTCGATTCGCTCGACGCGCTGGTGGCCTATTCCGCCGCCGTGCATGACCAGAAGAACTCGGCCCAGGTGTCGCTCTTCGGCGAGGCGGGCGACGACCTGCCGGAACCGCGCCTGTCGCCGGTCGAGGACTGGCTGCCGAACGAGCGGCTGGCCGAGGAACATATCGCCATCGGCTTTTACCTCTCCGGCCATCCGCTCGACGACTACATGGGGCCGCTGAAACGCAAGGGCGTCAACACCCTGGCCGAGGTCACGGCCCAGGCCGAACGCGCGCCCCTGGTAGCCAAGATCGCCGGTGCGGTCGCCGGGCGGCAGGAACGCAAATCCGCCCGCGGCAACCGATTTGCCTTCGTACAGCTCAGCGATCCCACCGGGCTTTATGAGGTCACGATCTTCGCCGACACGCTGGAAACGGCCCGCGAGCACCTCGATCCCGGCCAGAACGTCGTTCTCTCGGTCGAGGCGACGATGGAGGCCGACCAGCTGAAACTGCTCGCCCGCTCGGTCAGCCCGATCGACACCGTCGCGGCCGATGCCGGATCGATGGGCCTGCGCGTCTTCGTCGACGAACCGGCCGCCGTACAATCCGTCGCTGCGCTGCTTGAGCGCGCCACCGCCGAGGCCAAGAGCCGGGCGCGCGGACCGGTGCAGCTATGCCTGATGGCGCCCGATCTGCCGGGCGAGGTCGAGATCGCGCTGGGGGACCGGTTCCATGTCAACCCGCAGATCAAGGGCGCGCTGAAGTCGCTCGGCGGCGTGGTGACGGTCGAGGACGTCTGAAACACAGCGTTTCCTCGCCCAACCGGATCGCCCTGGGGTCGGACTCTTGCGTTATCCACAGCGGCGGCTGTATTCCGGGACCGTGGGGGAGACGTGTTCATAACCGATCGCCGATGGCCATGGCCGGCGGACGCCCTGCGGCCCGCGCTGGTGGCCGGTTGTCTGCTCGCCTGTGCCTGTGTGAGAGGTCCTGACCCGGCGGTTTCATATGACCTGGCGCCCGTGCCCGTCGAGGACGTGGCAGAACCCCAAACCGCCGAACCTGTGTTGCTGGAACCGCCGGCGGATCCGCCGCGCCGGGGCCCGTTCGCCTTTCTGCGCCGCAACAGGGCACCCGCCCCTGCCGCGGACCCGGTAGAGGCGCTGCCGCCCGACGATCCGCCGCCGCCGGAGTTCCTGGTCGCGGATGTGCCGGCGCAGGCCGAGCCCGCCCCGGTGCCGCAGCCCTCGACCCGTCCGCGGCCCTTCGGCTTCCTGTTCAAGCGCGTGCCCGGCGAGGTCGCCGCCCCCGCGGCTGATCCGGAGGCAGAGCCAGGGGTGATCCTGGCCTCGGCGACGGGCGAGATCCCGGCCGAAGCGCTCGCGGACCCGGCAGTTCAGCCCGCCGTTTCCGACGCACCGCCCGTGGAAGCAGAGGAGTCGCCCCGCCGCCGCGGCGGGCTGTTCGGCCGCAACCGCCGCACCGCCGATACCGGTATGGCGGCACCGACAGCGCCGGCCGGTCCACTGCCCTTTGGCACGGTTGCAGAGGCCTGCGGCCTGTCCAAGCGCGAGATGGGCACCGAGGTCGCGCGCTCGCCGGGGGCCGGCAAGTACCGGCTTTACGACACCGAACCGTCCAGCATCGCGCCGCGTACGCAATATGTGACCGGCTTCCGCAACGGCTGCGCCCGGAAATTCACCGCCTCGCTGGCGCTCTTCGGGTCGGCGGAAGTGCACGAGGCGACCCGTTACAATCCGCTGAACGCCAACCCCTATTCCAATACCGACGAGGCCTATGAAAAGGTCAAGTCCCGGGTCTGCGGCGTGCGGCGCGGCGAATTCTGCCCGGTAAACCGCATTGCCCGGCTGGAGCGTGACGCCGCGTTTGTCAGCGTTTACCGCGATTTCGGCTCGACGGGCGAATGGATGGAACTGTTTCTGCACAAGGGCCAACTGGTCACCTATCAGACGTTGACCCGCTGACGCCCCCGCGCAAGCCTCACCAGTGGGGTGGTTTCTGATCGGCCAGCGGGATCGATCCGGCCGCATCCGCCTCGCGTTCGGCCTCGCGCCGCATCAGCATCTCGACCCGCCGCGAAAGCCGCGCGATCTCGGTCTCGTGACGCGCGACCACATCCGACAACTCGTCGGACATGCGTTGCAGATGCGCGACCTGTTCCTCAAGACCGTGAATGCGATCCGCCATAGCCTGCCTCCCGTCCCCAGCCCGAACCCTATACGAGTCATACAGAACTCATCTGGAATTCCGACCCCGAATCCGGCCGATCCTTGCCCCCCACGCAGCCTTCGGCTAGACCGCGCCGCGACCCCACGGCGGATGGACACGACCTGATGGCGAAGCAGAAAAAACAGCCGCGGCCGAAGGCCGAGGTGCCCAAGGGTTTCCGCGACTATTTCGGCGCGGAGGTGGCCGAGCGCGACGCGATGCTGGCCCGGATCGCCGAGGTCTATCACCGCTACGGTTTCGACGCTTTGGAGTCTTCGGCTGTCGAAACCCTGGACGCGCTTGGGAAATATCTACCGGATGTCGACCGTCCCCATGCCGGCGTTTTCGCCTGGCAGGAGGACGACGACGCCTGGGTGGCGCTGCGCTATGACCTGACCGCACCGCTGGCGCGGGTCTATGCCCAGCACCGCAACGACCTGCCCACGCCCTACAGGCGCTATTCCATGGGCCCGGTCTGGCGCAACGAAAAGCCCGGCCCGGGGCGGTTTCGCCAGTTTTATCAATGCGATGCGGATACGGTCGGTACGGCGACAGTTGCCGCCGACGCCGAGATTTGCGCGATGCTCGCCGACACACTCGAGGCGGTCGGCATCGCGCGCGGCGACTACATCGTGCGGATTAACAACCGAAAAGTTCTGAACGGCGTGATGGAGGTTGCCGGTATCCTCGACCCCGCCGACCCAGACAAATATGCCCACGAGCGCGGCATCGTCCTGCGTGCCATCGATAAACTAGACCGGCTCGGGCCGGAAGGTGTGCACGCGTTGCTCGGCAAGGGCCGCAAGGACGAAAGCGGCGACTTCACCGAGGGCGCGGGACTCTCCGATGATCAAGCGAAGACCGTAATGGCGTTTGTCGGTGCTAATTCCGAGATCGATTCTCGCTTGAAAGAGCAAGCAAAAATCGCGCGCGATGTGTCGCCCGACTATGCCGACCAATTGGATTATGCTTGGATGACCAACGACAGTTGGCTTCGCTACGTTTTGTCGCTTCAAGATACGCAGGGCGGCCAAATCCGAAACGCCAACACACTTGTCTACCTTGCAGATATTGTCCGGGAAACTGCAATTGGGCGGGAAGGCGTTTCCGAGTTGAGCCAGATTGCGGAACTGCTCGACGCTCAGGGCTACGGCCCCGACCGCATCGTCATCGACCCCTCGGTCGTGCGCGGCCTCGGCTACTATACCGGCCCGGTCTTCGAGGCCGAGCTGACCTTTGAAATCCTCGACGAAAAGGGCCGCCCGCGCCAGTTCGGTTCGGTTGCCGGGGGCGGGCGCTACGACGACCTTGTCAAACGCTTCACCGGGCAGGAGGTGCCGGCAACCGGCATCTCGATCGGAGTCGACCGGCTGTTGGCCGCGTTGCGGGAAAAGGGCCGGATCGGCAACACGGCGCAGGGGCCGGTGCTGGTGACGGTGATGGACCGGGACCGGATGGCGGACTATCAGGCGATGGCCACCGAACTGCGCAATGCCGGCATCCGGGCAGAGGTGTATCTGGGCAACCCGAAGAACTTCGGCAACCAGCTTAAATACGCCGACAAACGCAACTGTCCGCTGGCGATCATCGAAGGTTCCGACGAAAGGGACCGCGGCGTCGTTCTGGTCAAGGACCTTGTGCTGGGCAAACATCTGGCCGCCGAGATCACGTCGAACGAGGAATGGAAAGAGCAGCCGGCCCAGCAAGAGGTGCTGCGCGTCGATCTGGCCACCGTCATCTCGACATATATCGGTGAGACCGAAACGAACCTTGACGGACAGCCAGGATGACGGCCACGCCCGGCCGCGCGCTGGAGGCCGAACAGGCGCGGCTGGTCGTGCGGTTCCTGGCCGAGGGCGCAGAGCTGGTGGACCCGCCGGTGCTGCAACCGGCCGAAACGCTGCTGGATCTTTACGGCGAGGACATCCGGGCGCGGGCCTACGTCACGCGTGATCCGCTGGCAGGGGAGCTTATGCTGCGGCCCGACTTCACCGTCCCGGTGGTGCAGATGCACATCGCCGGCACGGCGGCGTCGGCTCGGTATGTCTATGCGGGCAAGGTATTCCGGGTACAGGAGCAAGGGGTCGAGCGCCCGTCGGAATACGATCAGGTGGGCTTCGAGATTTTCGACAGCGCGGACCCGGCTGCCTCGGATGCTGCGGTCTTCGCCCTGTTCTCCGAGGTGCTTGCGCCGCTTCGGCTGCGGGCGGCGACCGGCGATATCGGCGTGCTCATGGCGGCGGTTCAGGGGCTGTCCACATCCGAACGGCGCAAGGCGGCCCTGTCGCGGCACATCTGGCGGCCCCGGCGGTTCCGCGCTTTGCTTGACCGGTTCGGGGGGCGCAGCCCGGTGCCGCCGACGCGCGCAGCATTGTTGCAGCGCGTGGCGGCGGGCGAGGACGTTTTCGCAGAGGCCGGGCCGATAATCGGGCAACGCAGCCGGGGGGAGATCGAGGCGCGGGTCGAGGCCCTGGCGGCCGATGCGGCCGAACCGCCGGTCTCGGCGGGCGAGGTGGAACTGCTCGACGAGATCACCGGCCTGCGGGAAAAGGCCCCGAACGCGCTGGAACGGTTGCGGGACGTGGCGGTGGACCTGCCATCCATCTCTGGTGCGGTCGAGCGGCTGGCGGCACGGCTGGATGCGCTGACCGCGCGCGGGGTCGATGTGCACACGCTCGATTTCGAGGGCAGCTATGGCCGGACGCAGATGGAATACTATGACGGCTTCGTCTTTGGTTTCTATGCCGAGACGCGGCCCGACCTGCCGCCGGTGGCGACCGGCGGGCGCTATGACGCGCTGACCCGGGCCTTGGGCGAGGCGGGCGCGGTGCCCGCCGTGGGCGGCGTGATCCGCCCGGCCCTGACGCTGGAGCTGGCGCGATGACGCTAAAGCTCGGGGTTCCGTCCAAGGGCCGGTTGATGGACAAGACCTTCGACTGGTTCGGCGCGCGGGGGGTCGGCCTGTCGCTCAGCGGCGCCGACCGCGAATATGCCGGGGCGGTCGAGGGCGTGGCCGGGGTCGAGCTGGTACTCTTGTCCGCCGGAGAAATCCCGCGAGAGCTGGAGGCGGGGCGGATTCACCTCGGCGTGACCGGGTCGGACATGGTGCGCGAGAGGCTGGCGCATTGGGAAGACCGGGTGGCGGAACTGGCACAGCTGGGCTTCGGGCAGGCGGATCTGGTGATCGCGGTGCCGGCGGCCTGGGTGGATGTGGATACGCTCGACGATCTCGACGCCGCGGCGGCGGCGTTCCGGCGGCTCCACGGGCACCGCCTGCGGATCGCGACGAAATACCATCGGCTGGTGCGCGAGTTCCTGAAGCTGCACGGGGTGGCGGATTACGTGCTGGTCGACAGCCAGGGCGCGACCGAAGGGACGGTGAAGAACCTGACCGCCGAGGCGATCGCCGACATCACCTCGACCGGCGAGACGCTCAGGGCGAACCATCTGAAGGTGCTGGCGGACGGTGTGGTCCACCGCAGCCAGGCGACGCTGTTTCGGTCGCGCGGGGCGGTGTGGGGCGAGGCGGAGACGGCGGCGTTCAATGGACTGATGGAGACGCTGGAGGGGTGAGGGCCGTGGCGTTTCCATCGGGACGGGGCGTCAAGCTGCTGTAATCAGGTTAGATAACGCTAACAACTTGTGACCACCTCTGGGCTCGGCACTTGGTGGAACGAAACTGCGTTAAAGCGCAACAATGCTGGAACTTGCGAGAAACCCGCCATTCTCACCGCGAGTATTTGTTTTATCCTCACGAGGGGCTTACTTGGTCAGCGGCGTGCTGAAACACACCCTACACTTGCGGAGACAGAAAAGGTCAGCAGTGCCGGATATCCCTGTGCAATCTGCAAGAGAAGGTACCGTCGAAAGACCGAGAAATAGATTCGAGAAGAAATGAACTTCGAATTTTCCACCTTTTTTGTTATTATATGTTGTCGAGAGCGGATGCTCGCCACGATCATTTGAGCCGGATCGAACAACAGGTGCATTCCGCTGCTGGAATGCATTGGGGGAGAGATGGCGAGAAAACCTCAGTTGAAAGTTGCCAACTCATCGGGCCAGGAGAGCGATTTCTCTGTACGGCGTCTTGCCGAGGATATTCGAGGTGCCGATGCGAGTTTTGAACAGGCGATCGACATTTCCAGACAGCTGTTGGGCGATGCTCGGTCGGAAGAGCTTGAATTCATTACAACTGACGATATCAGACACTGGCTGCTTGAGCGCGATCCGCGCGTTTTATCGACACCGACGCGGCGGTCCCGATTTGAACTTGCGTCGTTATTGAGGCGGATTCCGCACGATGCAGATGTGGGTTGGATTGTCCCTTTGATCGAGGCCCTCAATGACGGCGTCCTAACCGCAGACGAAGCCGGTCAGATACCCTTCCCTCTGCAAAAGGACAGTGACGAGAAAGAAAGGGATATTGACGAAGAGAGGCGGGATTTCATCAAACGAATCGCTGACGGCATAACGGTACCCGGCGGCACACCCCACCCATGGCCAAGGTCCGGGGACCGATTCAAGAAGACGCCCGGCAATAAGAAATGGAAGTGGGACCATTTCGCAAAACCAAGGAAACCTGTGGCATTGGACGTTATTTGGCTTTCCGAACCTGAGAAAACCAGATGGTTCCCTCCGGAAGAGCAAGAGCACAGTACCCGAGTGACGAAGTGCGATCAACTTTTCTTAATTCATGCGTATATATCCGAGAAATATGACACGTGTAAACAAGTAAAATTCCAGGAGATGTTTGATAAGTCAAGAAAATCTGCGGCAGAGAATGCACTTGGCATTTGCAATGCCCTCAAGGGGCAATGTGTTCCTGTGCCCTCTACAGGATCTGTAAGATGGGGTTGCAGGAATGGATATGGCCATATTAACACACAAATTGAGTTTCGTTGTATTTGCGCCTGATTGGTACTGAGAGATTAAGATTTCGCACTCTGCCGCGAAACCAAGCGGTTCTGTTTATTGAGAAAGCTTAGGGTGGAGTTTCCGCCCCGCTCCCTCGACACGGCTATGATGAAATAAATTCCCTACTTCGGCACACTGCTCTATGCATCGTGCCGCAGGTCTGAGCCCGGCTTCGAGAGGTGGGTGCGCAGACGGCGCACCCAGGTTGTGGAACGGTCTACTCCGCCGCCCAGCCGCTGACGGCCTTGACCTCGCAGAACTCCTCGATGCCCCAGACGCCGCCCTCGCGGCCGTTGCCGCTGGCCTTGACGCCGCCGAAGGGGCTGCCCGCGCCGCGGGACTGGCCGTTCATCTCGATCATGCCCGCATTGAGCCTGCGCGCCAGGCGGACCCGGCGGGCGTCGTCGGTGGACTGCACGTAGTTCGTCAGCCCATAGGGCGTGTCGTTGGCGATGGCGATCGCCTCGTCCTCGGTCTCGAAGGGCAGGATCGACAGGACCGGGCCGAAGATTTCCTCGCGTGCGATGGTCATGTCGTTGGACACATCGGCAAAGACCGTGGGGCGGACGAAATAGCCGCGGTTGAATCCCTCTGGCCGACCGGTGCCGCCGGCGACCAGACGGGCGCCCTCGTCGATACCTGTCTGGATCAGGTCCTGGATCTTGGCGTACTGCGTCTCGCTGACCACCGGACCCATGTGGCGGCCTGCGTCGTGGGCATTGCCGACGGCCATCTTCTCGGCCACCTCGCGGGCGGTTTCGACGGCTGCGTCATAGCGGCCCCTTTGGACCAGCATCCGTGTGGGCGCGTTGCAGGACTGGCCGGTGTTGTTGAAGACATGCAGCGTGCCGCGCTTGACGGCCTTTTCGTCGGCGTCGTCGAAGATGATGTTGGCGCCCTTGCCGCCAAGCTCCAGGCTGACGCGCTTGAACGTGTCGGCGGCGTTTTTCGAGATCAGCGCGCCGGCGCGGGTGGAGCCGGTGAAGGAAATCATCTCGACATCGGGGTGGCGCGACAGCTGGGTGCCGACGCCGGGGCCGTCGCCGTTGACGAGGTTGAAGACGCCCTTTGGAAATCCGGCCTGATCCACGAACTCGGCGAAAAGCAGGGATGAGAGCGGCGCGATCTCAGACGGTTTCAGGACGCAGGTGCACCCCACGGCCAGGGCCGGGATCACCTTGAGCGTGACCTGGTTCATCGGCCAGTTCCACGGCGTGATCATGCCGACGACGCCGATCGGTTCATAGATGATGCGGTCGGTGGGGGCGTGCGGGCCAAGCGGGCGGACGTGATCGAACGTCTCGTAGGCGCGCAGAAAGTTCTTGATGTGCCAGAGGCCTGCGCCGACCTGCTGTTCGCGCGACATGTCGATGGGCGCGCCCATTTCTGCGGTGATCGCCTGGGCCATGTCCTCGGCCCGGGCCTTGTAGACATCGTAGAGTTTCTTAAGGAGCACCAGGCGCTCTTGTTTCGCCGCGAAGGACCAGCCGGGAAACGCGGCGCAGGCGGCGGCGACGGCGGCGTCGGTATCGGCCCGATCGCCCAGCGAGATCACGGCGCAGGGTTCCTCGGTCGAGGGATCGATCACGTCGAAATCGTTGGCCCGGGCCGGATCGACCCATCGGCCGTCGATGTAGAACTGGCGTTTTTCGATCATGGCGTCCTCCGTTGGCTGCGAGACACCTTGTCACTGGGCCGTTTCGTCCGCAAGTAGTGTAGAAGGCGCTATCGCGGACCCCGGGCGCCGGGCCGAAAAAGAGGAGTTGCCCCCATGTCACTGCGCATCAACGAGACCGTTCCGAATTTCATGGCCGAAACCAGCCAAGGCACGATCACATTCCATGACTGGATCGGCGACAGCTGGGCGATCCTGTTTTCCCATCCGAAGGATTTCACGCCCGTCTGCACCACCGAGTTCGGTGCCGTCGCGCAACTGGCGGATGAGTGGACAAAGCGGAACTGCAAGGTGATCGGCGTCTCAGTGGACGGGGTCGAGGACCACAAGGGATGGATCAAGGATATCGAGAAGGTCGGCGGGGCCGATGTGGGCTTTCCGATCATCGCCGATGAAGGGCTGTCGGTGTCGAAGGCGTTCAACATGCTGCCCGCCGAGGCCTATTTGCCCGACGGCCGCACGCCTGCCGATACGGCGACGGTGCGGGCGGTGTTCATCATCGGGCCGGACAAGCAGCTGAAGCTCAGCATGACCTATCCGATGACCGTGGGCCGTAACTTTGCCGAAGTGCTGCGCGCGTTGGACGCACTGCAGACCTCGGCCAGAGAGAACATCGCGACGCCGGCGAACTGGACCGTAGGCCAGGACGTGATCATCCCCGTGGCGGTCAGCGACGAGGACGCCAAGGCGAAGTACGGCGAGTTCGAAACCGTTCTGCCATATCTGCGCAAGGCGAAGCTGCCGGCGTAGGACCGGCCAACCGGTGCCGCGCCTGCCGCGCGGCGCCGATTTTTTTTGTCCTCACCTCAGGTTGCGGGTATTCGCCGCGGGCATGTTTCGCGGGGCCGAATGCTTAGCCGCAACGCCGTAGGTGCCGGATTTCGTTCAAGACCTGCGTTAACGGTTTGCTTGGAAGGACGGACGGCACCGTGCGAGGCCTGAAACCAGGGCCTGCCGCCGGAGTGCGCCTGAAGCGCAAGGCTGGTCTTGGCCTTGAATGGACGTCGTCGCAGTCCGCGCGGACTCATCAAGGGGCGAAGCCCCGCCCCGCTAGCCCGCCGATGCTTGTGCCTCGGCGGTTGCCTTCGGATAAAGATAAACCTCTGCGTTCAGCGGCACCAGGTCGTAGAGATGGGCGATATGGTCGTTCATCAGCCCGACGCAGCCGTTCGATACGGCGCGCGCGATGCTGCCGGGGTCGTTGGTGCCGTGAATCCGCAGGAACGTATCGCCGCGGCCGGGCTGGAAAAGATACAGCGCGCGCGCGCCCAGCGGGTTGTTCGGACCGCCCGGCATGCCGTCCTTTTCGTATTTCGCCCATTTCTGCGGCTCGCGCTCGACCATGCCGGGCGTCGGTTTCCACGCGGGCCATTCCTTTTTGGCGCCGATAAAATACTGGCCGGGTTCATAGAGATCGCCGCGCCCGACCCGGACCGCATAGCGGATCGCGTTGCCGTCCGGCAGCGTCCAGAACAGCGAGAACCGGTCCGGATAGACGAGGATCACGCCCGGCCGGTAGCGCGCAGGCATCGGAACGACCTGCGGCCGCCAGCTATCCGGTAATTCCAATGCGCCGGCGGCGGCGGGCATGGCGGCGGCAAGGGCACCGGTGAGAAGCGTGCGGCGATCGATTGTCATAAACAATACCCCGGGGAATGGGTCGGTCTGGAGACTCGACTATGACCGGATAGGCCGCACAGGTCCAGCATTTGCCGTGCGCCCGACGGTTCAAATGAAGGTGTTCACATGAAAGGGCCCCGGCAGTCTGCCGGGGCCCGATCGAGCCACGAGGCGGGGCGGGTCAACCCGCCGCCTCTTCCTCTTTGGTGATTTCCTGGCCGGTGTCCTGGTCGACCATCTTCATCGCCAGTTTTACCTTGCCGCGATCGTCGAAGCCCAGAAGCTTGACCCAGACCTCCTGGCCTTCCTTCAGCACGTCGGAGGGGTGGTTCAGCCGCTTGGGCAGGATCTGGCTGACATGCACCAGACCGTCGCGCTTGCCGAAGAAGTTCACGAAGGCGCCGAAATCGACGATCTTGACGACCTTGCCCCGGTAAATTTTGCC
>JAAUYH010067608.1_pt1 | contig 52004 bp, 31 predicted proteins | sample 7278061 | NCBI WGS metagenome assembly JAAUYH01 (sample SAMN14350203, study PRJNA611818) | marine sediment metagenome | isolation source: surface marine sediment (0.6m) | place: French Polynesia: Moorea | collected 2018-08
AGCCTCGCGCCCTAGGATGCGGAGCTATCCGCAAGCCGGAGAATACCGAAGGTCAGAGGGAGATCGGGGTCGGCCGTCAGCGGAATGAAGCCACGCCTCCGTAAACTAGGCACCGTAACACCTCGAGGGGGATGATCGGGCGTCCCTCCGTACACGAAATGTCCTCCAAACCTGTTGAGGGAACGTCGAACAATACCACAAGTGGTTACGAGCAGTCAAGGCAACCGCCGGCGGTCAGTTCTGGGCCGAAAAGCTCTTGTTTTACTCATCGGAGTGCCCCAAACTACTTATAGTAGTTTTTATCAAAACTAAAATTGCTATATAACCTAAATTACTAAAAATTGTAGAGGCCCAAAAATGGTAGTATGGGATGAGGTGAATAATCTCCCCCTTGGGGTTGCAGGGCCTCTGGATAGGGCCGTCTCCCGCTCCCTTATACCTCTGCGAGAAAGATGGTCGCCATCCAGCCGCCCGTTTGCCCTACCCCGTTCAGCCACCATTGGGATTTACAATCTCCATGCACCATACGAAATTTCGGTGAATTGATAATAAAATGATTGAGTTATTTGGTTGAGTACCTATCCGCATCCCAATGTATGGTTGATTCGTGTTAAAATTTGACATCTTTATAATGAGAAACGATTTTGTTTTCATTCTCGGATTAGAGAAACTAATGAATAACGGTGGGGCAATGGACTATTTGATAGATATTCAATCAGCATCCTAAAATAGCATCGTCTCAATTGTATATAATGGGCAAAATTCTGATTATGAGGGGGGTTTTACTTCAAATGATACCGGACGTAAATTCTGTATACCATTAAAGAATCGAAAACTCCATCCAAAATTTCGATACCCTGTGCAAAATCTATAGAGGGGTTCCCCCTCATAAGCCCATAAAATTTGCGGTGACAAAAAGCGGGGTGAGTCAAAAATCGGGGTGTGCACAAATACAGAAGACCTACGTTGATAAAGCACAGTACACTTAAGCCATGTAGGCTGGCGTAAAATTTTAATGAAAATTCAATGATTCTATTTGGCATAGTATAAGTCATAACGAACCGACCGTGGAGAGATGTGAGTGGTCCGCGTTTGAGATGCATAATTGAACAGAACTGTAGGCGAGGGTGAATTTTGGATGAATGAAGGCTAATTTCCTGCTTTATGCAAATTTCAACCGCAACACAGCAATGAATATACAAAACATCAGTAATTCTATTTCCGACATTGTCGTAGTGCACAGTGAACTATTGCAACTGTGACACATAGGCAAGCAAGTATTGTCTATCATACGTGGTACGGGGTCAAAAATGCGGGGATGCCAATTAGTGAAGCGGGCTTATAACTGGGAACCCCCTGTAGCAAATCTTTTTGTAGCGAAACGATTCACGGTTGACGAAAAATTGAATCGGATATTTCATTTCTACGAAGCCCTCAGGCGGTATTCCCTTGTATTCTACTTTACGGAAATCCAAGCAACCTATTTTTGATTGGATTACTTATTTACAGTACCATTGTCACGTTTATAGCTATGATTTTTTTGGATCAATAAACAAGTTCGGTCACCTTTCGCCACTCATCCTTAGGTTTCTGTCTTCAAGACGGCAGTGCTCTGGGCACACCGACCTCTTGGCCGACTAGTGCTTGCTGAACGTCAGTGCATAGGACGCGCCTTTCTCATTGCTAGATCGTTCTTGTTGCTAAAATACTTTGCGTTGTGGTACACTACGGGACTGTTTGGTTACAGCCTTACGTACGTCACGCACGCTTAGTGCTCGGACTTCAACTTCAAGGATTCAAATCGATCGGCACCACATCTTTGTAAAAAGCTCGGCTAGACCAGTTCTACCGATCAAGCGACGGGATCCTTCCGTTCCCGTTTTGCTACGCTTATTAAAAAGCGTTCCATAAACGTTTGACCCCAAAATTCTGTCTGAATTGAACGAAATAGCGAGCTGATGCACTCGATTCCGTTTGCGCTCTACTTTTTCGTAGATTTCCTTACTATTAACGGAATCATACATAACAATCATATTAATGTGGACATCATGATGATTGATGTTAATGCAGTACTAGACATCGGTAGGAAAGTAGCAAGTTACTCAGTAGTTTGATTCTGGAAACGATTCAGCAGAACATATCTCGGAATTTTACAAAAGTTTTGGTTCACAGTCTCCATTAGCTACCGAAACACGATTGTTCAGGATCAAAGTTCACAATCCGTATGCAAATATGTCCAAATACCATGATCTTGAATATGAGTAATGCTGCAGTCCACGCAATTAACAGTACCGCCTTATCCGCCAAGTCTACTTGCATTCGGAGCCGTACCCTAAATTCCCGTTATTAAGCTTCAACCAATAATGTCAATCGAAACGGTAAGATTCTCCAAGGAAACGGCGACAACGGCAGCAGGCGGTAAATTTCTGCTGCACTAAAAGATTTCCATGATTGTTATCAAACCTCTATATTGCTTCCAAGAAAATTTCTCTACGGCGCGAGGACAAGAAGAGATTATTCCGACCCTTTGAAGTACATAGATATGCTAAAGAAAAATTCTTTTTACGTTATCACCTACAAAAAGGCCATTCTTGTCATCTACTGCATAATATTTTCCCGAAGAAGAATTTATTCCGAAGTTCAGAGCATGAGGCGGAGAAAAAATAGTTCTCGTAATTATTGACAATTTTGATATATTCCACCACCTCTATGAAACCTTTTTTGCAGCACAGTGTGTTTCTAGCACAAATTATTCACTATTCACTATTCCCTATGACCTGACAAAAATTCTAATGTACCCCCTCGTAAATTCTTTCTTGGATGATGATAAAAAATTGAATTTACTTGGCGAATTTTTTAAAATATTGAATTGGAAATATCTCAAACTGTAATTGGCAAAGAAAAAATGATCCAAGATTCAATAAATATGATCTCAGTAAAGTTTGCTATTCTGTCAAAGCATTAACTTCAATCTGTTCCGAACGTGAAACTTCGATAACGAGCTCGATCTTCACTCTCATTTCGCTCACTAGTAATAATTGCTCACGTTGATTCAAAAAATCCACTTCCTGTGAATGAATGCAAATTGCATCATGCATGTGATTGCCCTCACAGAGTCGTTCATAAATCAATAAGCGCAAAGTTACTTTGCGAATCATAGTACAGAACAAGAAGATCTCGTTATCTCTTGCATGCGATTTCCCTGACCGAGATACTCTAAGATTAATCCTTTACGTACTGAATAACCACGCAATCGTTATGTAAGCAAAATTAGTACCCACAGGAACCCTCTATTTTCTATTTCTATATTCGAATTTATGGGAGCGATCATCCAACTTAACACCACAACAAGTGGAATCATTCAATCAACTCCGCTATAGACACTCTGTAGTGCTCCAACTTACAACAAAAGCTCCATAAAATATCTGGCAAGACTTCAATTTAGAATTCCGGGATATTACTGTCGTACTGGCACTAAAATATAGGAGGCTATCACGTGTCCGATCTCGCTATGGTGCATTCAACTCTATATCCTTGTTTGTTCTCCATACAAAAATGTGACGTACGGTTGAGATTGCAATTTAGTCAGTAGAAGAAAGTCGTGAAGGTGATTATTCAGAATTTTCCGATCTAGAAAATGCGAATGCCAGAATCTCACACAGGAAACACTGTACTGAAAACTTCAAATAAAATTCCTACAGGGTTTCAGGCAATTCAGTTTAATAATTTCAAAATCCTAGGAGAACTGTACTAACATCCCTTTTAAACAATTTATTTCCCAGAACAAATAGAATCAATATTGAAACAGTTCCAATCAGCAAGCGGCAAGCATCGTTTTCAGCACAATCGATCTCAAAACCTGATCTTTCGTTAGCCTATGTACAAATTATTCGAGAAGCGATTTCTATGATGCCTAACCAATCTTTAAGAATGTTCCCCGAAGCTAGTCTATATTATTGTATATTTATGACTTAACTTCGCGGCTAGGGTTTTCTGTTCGTTTTAATGATAAGCTATGCACGCAACGTCAATTCTTTTGGATCACGCATATGTCGCCGAGTCACAATATTGGTCCTCAGAACAGTAGTTTATGATTTTATTCACTTTCACTGCTTCATGATTGCCCTTTCAAAAACCAGTCGCTTATGAGAACAACAATCATTTTAATTTTTATGGCAATAAAAAATCAAAATACGTTGTAGAAAGATCCTACTGATGAACAGAACTTCTACCAGAGCCATATACTTCAGATGATCTTGCTTCGGAGATGTTGTTGCAATGGAATTAAAAAAATTCTGTCAAAGCTTCATTCTCAATTTAAAAGAGAACCCATATAAAGTTTTATTCAATCAGTCAGTGAATATCACTCCGGCATCCATATATCCCGATCGATTCTTCGCATGAATTTAGTTAAATTTATACTTTCTTTTGAAAATTGCTGGGACAATAAATAATTTTCTATTGATGTAACACGAAAATTTCGCAGAAATATCTGGCTGATATGTGAAGAAATTCATGTCTAGCTATTTAATTAATTTTTAGTGCTAAATTGAGCAGTATGAAATCCTGGCTGATAACATGTTGTCCTACGCATTGCCTGACTTTTCCACAAAAATAGTTTCCACGTTAGCTGTCCGTATGTACATCATATCAACAATGAACTTAACGCGGAACTTCGAAATAGAATCGGACTTTTCCAAAAAAATGTAACACCTGCCGAACATCTTCAAAAATTTTCCTCACTGACAAGGGTGACAGTTATTACCACTGAATGGCGCATGTCACAATGTCCATACTCTTCAAGGAAATTTTACAATGGTATTATCGTTGTTCCAAACACTTACAGGTACTTCTTTTGACATCAACTTCGGTTTCTAATTAAATCATTACCGTTCCGTGCCTGCGTAAATATTAAATTCAGCCTAACGTAACTTAGTTCAGATAAATTTTCATATGCTCTGATTAAACTTGAAAAGGCCCATTCTATTAAATAATCTCGGACACTCAACAACATCAGTCGATTGTTCCGAACAGTACTTATTCAAGACAGGAAATGTATCTAGAGCAGTGAAGTAAATTTTCGCACGGAATATGCCTGTATTCCTCTGAAAATCAGAAGCGGCAACGAGGATAATAAAAAATTTTGTATTGAAGTTACAATTACAGCCAACTGAAAATCGCAATAGAATATGGCGTGGCGGTAATAAAAAAAGCAACAATGCAACAGTACGGACATGAACTGCTCTAAATAATTCGTTAACTGCACTCCAAATCGGAAATAAATACATAGTAACTCATACTACCTTCAGTACAGCGAGATATGAATCAGAGACGAATGAAATCCATTCTTTAGATCTGAAAGCCATTGTGGATGGCACAGCCTACTAGAAAGGCTTTTCTTGTAGCTTATCTGTCCTGTACACAGCTTAAATTTCAAAGACCGAGGCCTTGTATGTGCTGCCTCCTAACAAGACGCATTATAAGCCTATACCTACTTTCTGACTTCTGTTGAGCTTTTTAATGCCGCTAATTAAGTTTTGCAATGATTCAAAACATATTGCCAAGTGTTACATTGTTGCAATTTGCTATCCGCTATCCTCCTTCATGATTGCACAGATTTAGTAAATTTGAAATAACGTTGTTGAGAGGATCCCTGCTACTACCTATTCCGATTAATTTTCATATTCCGCGTAACTTTGAGTGTTGCACTTTTCCCCAACGACCAGTATTATGCGTCGCTTGATACACAAGTAACATTAATACCCGAAGTGAATCAAGTGTTGATTGAAAGCTTCCTATACTGTGAGAACATAAAAATATGTTCTCTACCCTGCTTAATTTGTTTCAACATTCGTGATTGCGTTTCATTGTTGTTAGAGCCCATTAATGTCTTTTAATTTTCACCTCAACTATAAAGAACATCATATCTTGATATATTTGGCCGTCTAGTTCGAGTACTCTGAAGGTTTTCTCCTGTTCTTTATCCACTTTGGCCTTCCTCTTCAGTTCACTGGATCACATTTTTTGTTTGACACCTAATTGACTGATGATTAATGGGGCAGTCTATTTGTCGAGACGCTGGCGTTATTAGTGGAGGATGGAAGAATATGTCTTCTAAAAAGAGGTCAAAATTCGTACACAGAAATACAGTCTTTCTATTCCATAGTACCATATGAGCAGGTATTCGAACAATCGAATTGAATCTGGATTGTTTTTACAGTCTAACCTAAATCTCAACCGCTGTCGTATTCGATCGAATTCAATAAGAATCCTCAGCATTCTTGCGATTGAAACAATCATTTTTACTTTTTCTCTTTCTACTAATCTATAAAACCAATCTCCAAACTTAGCTCTTTCTTGCAGTTAACCTTACGATTTGAGCTATTTTTCAGGGGACTAAAAACAACATGAGCTGACTTACGATAGGTATGTGTGCTGAATCCTAACAAACTAGGCATAGTCTTCATAACTTAGCTTCGTGTAACCCAATTGTTCTATGCTGAACCACATCTGAACGCGACTAAGACGTCAAAGATATAACATAGTTCTGTTCTGTCGGACTTAAAGAGAACAATCTATACTATCTATGGCTCTGCTGCTAGAATTCTCTGGAAAGCTGATCGCCCTTAATCTGTATACCACAGCCGATTGTGATACAATACTCGACAATTATAGCAGATTGAAAGCGGTGCAGAGTCTCGATTCCAATCTCCCGCTGCTTAGTCAATCCGATCTAAACTGAGCAGGACAGTAATCAATTGTATTTTCAATCCGGTTGTACCGATTCCTAAGTACAACAAAGCTAGTATGGTTACAGAGGAGGAAATATAATGAAAGTAAGATCTATAGCACTAAAAATCAGATAGAATGTTAGTAGGGCATTTGAAATTCCCACAAAGAGGGTATGGTAATGTACTGTGCGCTCTGCTGAATATGAAGAAAGAAAGCACCGCGAATGGATTTAGAACGCCTCAAAGAACGTTATCTGACACGAGCATAAATCCAAATAATCTTCAAACAAATCGCACGGGATACTCAATTTAAGACCGCAGTATACACAAGAACTTTCGGTTAAAGCGGGACACGAATTAACTACAGCCTTGAACAAAAACTGTCTACTGTGATACTGCGCAGCCGAATAAATTGTTAGCACAGGTGCAATCTAATGGAAGGTAAAAACGTCAGGCACAGCTCCAAATGTTGTACTAGATCTCTCATGCAGTTGGTAGATAAAAGCGCAATTTCTAACTATTTACGTAATTAATGCGTTTGTAGTCCGGTTGTAGAGCTGGCTTTTTCACAATTACCGGGCTGTTCATGTAACAAATGGTTGCGAACAGTTAAGAGCAGTTCATTGCATTGATTGCCTACTTTTTACTTAGTTATGGATTCTGTCTTACAGAGATTCATCTTGTGCAGAATTCTGACTAACAATTTTCAGAAGAGCTCACTCTTTCCTATCGCGGTGCTCGGTATGAAACTAAATGTTGACGTCACTTCCTAATTGCGCATTTACTCACCACATTCATCATTTACGAAGAGAAAGCATATAAATATCGATTATTACTGACTCTAGCATAAAACGAAAGATAGTGAAGATACTTTCAATTCCAAAACTTACGTAGAGATCCACTTACTGCTTAATAATCTAGTAATTATTACTTTACTATATGCTACTGGATATAGCACACTGTAATTGTATTGTGCTGTGTATCTGTGTTCGTGCTTACCAACTGAGACCTTGATCTACTGTAACGTAATATGGTTCGTTGTTCAGATGATATCCTTTGATCTCGGAATACTGTACTGTATCTAGCTTGACAGAGAAAAAGAAGTTCATGCGAACTGCCCAGTGAACTTGCAACAAGGACATAACATGGATCAGGAGATTATATGTAGCTGCCTTACAGCGAGCACGCTTATGAATTAAAGGGCTGTACAGTAAAGTTAGGACTAGTAAAATCTGGTCAAGTATTTTGGGACACGAGAAATATCGCAGAGAAACAGGTCATGCACAGTGAAGTGTTTCGGGACGGGGGGCGAGTAGAAATCAAAGAATTGAGAATTTTGTCAAACAAAATTAATTAGTATAATTTACGCAAACCATAAATCAACGATTGGTATCGGCATTCAAAGAAATGAAGCGTCTTCAATTGACATCTTCATGATTTTTGACGAATGCAGATTTATTGCGAAACCATTACGTGTATGGTGAGCGGAATACGGTACGTACGATAGAGATTTCTGATTGAATTACTGTAACGATGTTTCCAAGAATCTTCAAAATTTCGCCACGATATTTGCAATCTGCACCCTCGCGATTGGTACAGTACTGTATGTTCTTCCATATTGGCTGTAAATCATGTATGTTTTCGAGTTAGCTATGAACGACAAGTAAGCAGAACGTAGATGCGTTCTGGCGTGAATGTAAGGCGATACACGCGAGTTTTTATGAACAAATATGAGCGATCACGTGGCGACTTCTGCTAAGACTGTGCACTATGAAGAATCGTGTCCACGATTGGCTGACATTAGGATCAGCTCAGCTGACGTAAGACACATGCCGCGTTAGAGGACCACGCGGAATGGCGGCCTAAAATCCCCAGAACATCGCTGAGCCTTGCGCTGCACACCCGTAACCGATGGGACATTCCTTGGTTCTCTTGGGGCTCTTGCTCTTCGCATGCTTTCCGAGCTGCTTGCTGGCCGCGTTCACCAACTGTGGCCTTACCGCTGATCTAAACTATGCGCCTTGGACCAACCTGTTTGAGACCGACTTGCCCACTCTCTTCCCTCAATCCGAGCAGGAGTTGAGCGCCATCATCGCAAAGGCACGCCAGAACAATTGCCGTGTGCGACCGGTTGGCGCTACACATACCGTATCAGGAACAGTGGCACAGAAAACCGAGACCAATGTCGTGACTGTCAACTTGGCAGACGTAGTTCCAGACAACTGGAATTTCAAGTTGGATGAAGCGCGCGGCATCGTGCGTGCACCTGCTGGTGCCTCGTTGTTCGACCTGCAGGCATTCATTCGTCCCAAGGGGTACTTGCTGCCGACGTCCACGGCGAGCCCATTATTCGCGCTAGGCGGTGTCTTCCTTACGCCGTCTGTGCATGGAGCGTTCATCGAGGAGGACCGTGTGACAACTCTGCTCATGGGGGTTCGCGCCATGCTGTCCGACGGCGCCATCACAGAGGAGTTCGGTGAAGAGGACATGCGCAAGTGGCGCGGGTCTTTGGGTTTCCTCGGCATCGTGACCGGCGTGGAAGTGCGCGTGCGCAAGGACACGGGGCTCCTGTATGTTCCGGACAAGTTCCGCATCACGCCGTGGAATCGACAGCGCCACACGGAACTCCTCACCGCGAGCCTACGGGGCGTTGATTCGGCACAGTATTTCTGGAACCCGCTCGAGGACGACGTGGTAGGCAACCGAATCGATAGCGACGGCGACCCTTCGTTCGACTTCAAGGCGACGACGGCATTCTTCAACGAGCAGCGTGAGGAGTTCGCCGGCATTCAACGCAAGTCGCGGCGCAGCCCGCAGCAGACCGCGGTGGATATCGCTGTCGGCACCGGTGCGGTGCCCAACAGGAAGGCCATCAAAGCAGCTCTCAAGGTTGTTGAGAACATGAATAACAACAGAAATGAGTCACCTCGTGACAATTACTCCTACAGCACAAGCGCGACGTTCAACAACCAGATCGAGTGCCACTTCGCGTGTAAACAGGACTGCATCTCCGACGGCACATTGTTCGCACTTATGGATGTTACACGCACGTACATCCGCCGCATCGCGGAGAGCGATCGCCGTTTTCCGTACATCCCCGTGACATGGCGCTTCCTCACCGTAGCGAGCGATGACGTGTTCATACTCAACTACCTGCCGGCCGGCCGCTACATCGGCATGGAGGTGACGGTGCCGCGCGACGCGAATAAGCGTGACGAGCCCTTCTCCCCGTATCTGCGCGACCTGGAGGGCATTTGGAACAACCTGTCGATGCAGCGCAACGGACGACCCCTCGTCTACCACATCCAGAAGGAGTACGGGCATGCCAACATTCCCGGTCTCCCCCAGCCGTACCCGTTCCGCTCGGATGCCACGGCCAACGCGTTCTTCACCCCCGCTCAACGCTCACGGTTCCTCACCGTCGCCAACCAGTATGACCCCGACGGTGTGTTCCGAGCTGGCGAACTGGCTCGTTTGCTCGGCGTGTCCGACGTGAAGTTTGAGCCTCGCCGCGGCAACCAGGAGGAGTCTCAGGGCGCTAGCACTGGATGCAAGACGTTCAGGAACCCTGAATGCCTGTCGTCATGCTGCTGTCGTTCGGTCTTCTTTTGCTTCGATGGGTTCAACAAATGCACAGTGAGCGGGCTACCGAGAGGGAGGACCTGTAAGACGGGTTGCTCATGCAGCTCGGGTCGCTGTTTGTTTGGGCGCTGCTTTTAAGTTGCTGCGCATCGTCCGCGCAGGTGTTAGACCTGCTTCCACTGCTCCAAGTTCTATGGGAGTGCTCGAACGAGCTGCAAAGGCGTTTGAACGTCGTAGCGCTATGTCAATGAAGAACCTAAGGTCCCAAAAGGTACATATTTTTTCGACACAAGGCCGTGTAGTTTATAAGGAGATTTGATTTGGTCATCGATTGCACTTCGTTTCATGCCCAAGCTCGGTATCGCCCAAATGGCGCACGAAAGAATACCAATATGAGCCTTCGACCTTTGGCTCGCATCGCGCAGCCACATTCACTGGTCGTACTTGGACTGAGCCTGGCTTATTCGGGTGGACTCGAGGGGCAACAAGCGTTGGATGTCATCACATTGCCACTACTATGCTCGAGGGGGCAGGCGTCGTACTGTACGTTCAAATCGTCATTGTCCATTAAGATGACAAATCAAATCTGAAAGTCGTGCCTGTTACAATGTTTTCCGAACAGTCCTCTTAATACGTTATCTTTGAACTATTTTTTGTCACAGCCTCATTTACAGTAGAGTATTCAAAAACACCCTACCACCTTCTCGAATCTCTCAGGCGTAAGTTCAGATAGTTAGCGTTCGTACACAGCCTTCGTTTTATCTACTCGAATCCGTTTTTCTCAGCTAGGATGCAGTAACAATAAGAATTGAAGAGCGGCTCGACTATGAACTTCTTCGTCAAATGAAGAGTTGCCTCCTTCCTCTGAAGAATTTAGAAAAAGAGCCTTTCCCAACTGCAATCAAGTCGTCTGGGATACTCAAGATGCTGACAAAGCTGTTACGAAGTCGATTAACTATTAACGAAATCTCCAGATTTATTCTAATTACTTTCTTTGAAGTTGTTCTAAACAAAGTTACTCACTAGAGTCCATGAAGAGCAAAAGCTATTTCTCAAAAATAACGTGAACTGACTTCCTTTAATCGAGATTAAAGGCATGGTGTCGATACTGAAAAAATAATTCCTATACGCTTCCATTGGCATGTTCCCACTATTTCTTATTACAGCGCTGAATGTGGAATACATCATCCGTTAAGCTTTCGCTTTCTTGAAGAATTAGTTTCTGGACCGAAAATGTATCTATACTCTCGAAATCCAAGTGGAATTACCCTAGTCTAATTTAATCGACTGATTGATAGGGCATGCTTAAGCCTAAACCGTGACACGCCTGCGAGCCAACTTTTCTAACATCAGAAGTATTCGTGGAATGAACTTGAAACTCTATTTGAATTTATTTCTCAGCCAGTACAAAATTGGAGACAATTTTGCAAAATTAATTAATTCACAAATCGATTCTGCAGAGAAAATGATGAGCGGGATTAAAGAAGAAGTACCTGTAATGGAGTGTTTCACAGCATTAACGCTAAGAATATCGGCTATATTATCAGCATGTTGTCGTATAGACTCGAAGTCTTCATTGAACCTATGTTTATCCTTGTTGAAATAAAAATGTTTGGAAAATATCATACGGAGCATGCAGAAGATTCTGAATATCAAGTTGAATATGATACATCGGTTCTGTTTTAGCAGATTCCAAAATGCCAGTCCAAGGATGATCAAAGATTTTTGAATAAATTGTAAATTTCTTTAGTAATTGTGAATTGCTGTGAATGTTAAAATCTAAATTTACATTTCCGGCAGACTACTATCACAATTGTTATAGGATACTCGGGAAGCTATCGACATTGAGGCTAGAATGAATAAGCTCGGATGTTCCAAAACTGCTAGATAACCCCGAAATTACACGGCTAGCCTTACTCACCGGTACAAGATTTTGTCGGTAGTCGCGCTGAGTGGTACTGCAATTATTCCATTTATTCAACCAGTTTTTTTAACATCGATACCACGACCAGTACATTGTACGCTTGTTTTCGCAGAAATATGGCTTCAATCTACTCTTCGAATTGCAACACTTTGACCAAAAATTTTTCTTATGTGCGAAAATCGAATTATGACCAAATATTTCAATTTTACCACGTACAAGCACTCCAATACATTCCACTGCAGTGCGAAGAAAGCAATGCCTAAGGATTTACTCAATCAGAGTGTATTGAAACGATTAGCAAGCGGCGAGTGCCACGCTTAATTGTTAAAATTCTTGGTTGCTAGTGAGTAGGACAGCGAAGATTTAGCGATGACTTACATGTGTCTTACTTAGGCAAATTAGTATAATTCCGAACAATCCAGATAACTTCAACATTGAGAACTGAGATATCCAGACGAACCAGCTTGAGCGGATACATGGCATCAGATTGATGCTCTATTAATTCGACACATTCACATAGATTAAAATGAGTAATTTTCATCAGCTTGATGCACTCAATTTTATTTTATTCCAACAATCATTGTCTCACCTTCACCATGTCGCCTCATCTCTGTCTCCTTACAGTGATCTGACATCAATACTGCAGACTGTGAGTGTAAGGCATAAACAGGAATCCGTTATAAGAAATGTATACAGTAACTGAAAAGATGGCTGAAACGTCACTTTTCAATATATTTGAATCCTGCATTTGTTCGAATCATTAACCTGGTTGAAATCAGAAAGCATGCTCGTATCCAAAGAGTAGTAGAGAGGTTCTACGCAAGGTTAATATATTTTCTCTACCACTATTATCATGAAGCCAAGAGAATAAATAACTCTAACACTTAACTGTGATGCAAACAAGAGTTCAATGCAGATGAGGACTGTAAACGTTGAAGGTAAACCGACTTCTCGCTAAAAATAATGTAAATTGAAGCGGGAAATGAAGTTTGGGTACTGCTCCATACGATGCGTCGACTCTTTTCATCCCGACCAACTCTATCAGACACGCCTTATTTCTCAAGCAAGATTTTTCAATGAAGAGGTCCCCATTTTCTCTCATGCATAGAAAATAGCCTCATGTAGTACTGCAATGCCTTCGTATTGTTTAGGGGATGCTCTGAAAATTTGATATATTTGTCCGCATCACAATAAATGGGCACTCAGAGCCTAAATTTTCCCAACAGAACCTTCAATTGATGAACAAATCGCAGGATAAATGGGTTTGTATGTATTTTGATTTCGATCAGTTCAGATTGATGGTCTTGTGCAGACTATTCAGTAGCATCATACACACGTGATTCAAGTTCATCAGTATCAAGGCTTGACATTTTGATTACATATTTCACGGAAATGACAAACGTCTGTATTCAAATGGCTAGTAAGTTTTCAGAAAAAAGATGTGTACTTGTCGTGAAATAGCAGAAATATCTGAATATGCTTCAAGTAGTTAGGAATGGATCTAATGCCTGTATGAATCCTCAGACTCAATCATCACATAGGCTCTTCGCCTATTCACAAATACACAACACATATGTATCGTTCGTAATACACTCCACTGTCACAATTTTAAATACAGGACTGCATGTTTTTGGGTTCGAACATGCTGAGATCCAATAGAACGTAATGGAAGTAGTATCGGTCTTGAAGCACAGTAATACGCATTGCTTTTTTCTCTAGTATCCTCTTTTCCTTCGGTAGTTCCGTGAATATGAAGCTAAAGTTAAAAGATGTAGATTAATGTATGTCTTAAGATCTACTGTGCCTCTACGACCTAACTATTTCCTCTAAGACAACAGCTAATTAGTTTGTGCAATATATGACGGTACCGAACACCGTAAAAATAGTGTCGAGTATCATAATAGATAAATAAAATAATCTCTTTTCAATCTGTCAATGGTAAATCAGAATACAAGATTGTAACTCGAATGCATCTTGAGTAAAATCGGAAAGGGTTTTTTTGTTGACCGACAACAGAGCATTGTATATTTGTGTAATTAGTAGGTGCAATGCAAAGTACATGGGAAATATTAGTATTGGCCCAAGAAGTCAATTAATGCTCTGAAAGTGCACTAACGGCTACTTTTTTGCAAAGAACACATTACCATCGTTTTGTGATTGAATCTGTGTCATTACATTCAGTTGTAATTTGCAAACTGTTGAATTAGCACTGATTCTCGAATCTGAACGATGATCTGCCCATGTTATTTATCTATTATGATACGCCACACTATTTTCACGGTTTATGGTACTGAATACTGAAGAAGTTCGGTCAAGTACGAAAGACGTACGAGAATAGACTTGGAAGCCAGATGCTTTTCTGGACAAGTGCAAATATGATATAAGAATTATTGGAAGTGGATATAATTTAAATCGATGTGCTCAATGATATTAATTTCGCATACAGAAATAGCTCTAAAATGGAAAATTACTCTTTCATGGATTCAAGTAGTTTATCTGATACTATTGTACAAAATCAAAACCTTTGGCTGGCCTCATCCGCAAACCCGAAGTTTGGCAATTGATGCTTGGAACGACAAGCTTTATTTCCTTCTGCGGCAATTTTATTGCCCTGATACACTTCATGGACTTTTAACGAAAAACGGAGATTCTACTAAAATCCTAAGCTTGGAAAAATGCCAAAGTCATTCGTGTTTTTTCGAGTCAACCTAAGTTCTTAGAAGTACAGCTCGTTGTTTTTCATCCAAAAATATTTTGCAAAACAGAGCAATAATAACTTCATCTAATAAAAAAGTTATCAGAAATAAATCCATGGACACATTCTGTAGTGAATTTCTGAAAATGAGAGACCAATAGAATAATTTGATGGAAATCATTGCTATTATTCGCCATTTGATCCAATAGAATGATATTCTGGAATAATTTAAGCCCTCAATAGATAGTAAAAACAATTTCGGTACACAGCAGAGGAACCAGCCCTGATTCCAAGTGCGTTATTAATTATTAGATATTCTCTCAAAACAATATAGTAGGGTTCATGAAAAAAAGAGAAATTAGTTACCCTACATGTAGAGCATAAATGTCGTATCCCATTCGCAAACTGTACATTCTTCTCTTTCTTGGAACAACAGATAAGTACAATTCCAATTTGTAATATTTAAATTTTAAGAAAAATTCCGAATTGTTCTCATTCGAAAAGAAATTTCAATTTCTGTACCAAAGCGCTGTTAATTTAATTCCTTGATACATTGAAGAACATTGTACTAGAAATTTTCTGTTCAAATGTTCCGAAGAGCGAAGATCGAAGGACATTCATAATAAGGGAAAATCAATCTAAGCTAAGGAAGAGCGACGACAAGTACCTGTGTGTACTTCTCGTTGATGCCATCACGAGCCTGAACGGAGTGGAAAAATAGACAACTTGAAGTCACACCAATTCTTCTGTCCGGATTCATCGATAATGGTGACAAAAAATCTATGACATTATCTCTATTTCGAGTATACAGGACCATGACGTCGAATTCAATACTGATTTTCATTCTTTTATTTTCTAGAGAGTGGGTAGAACATAGAAAAGATCCATACAATCATGTATTTCAAATGAAATTTAAATTCTTTATTACAAGGGAAGAATGGATGCGATTTGGAAAAGTGCTTTTTCATGTTTCAGTTGAAGAGCGCGAGAAGAAAGATCTTGACAATCTCTTTTTGTTTACAGAAGAGCTCCTAGCAGTTAAAATTACTTTTGAAAGCCTGATAGTAGCAACAACTGTAAACTGGTAGAACTTATTTTCTAGTTTTTCATTAACTAAACATAGATACTTTAGAGCTCCCATCTTAACTCATATCTTCTGTCTCGGGCTATTGGGTGCACCAATTATTCAGCTCGAAAGCTCGATTCATTGTACTAATTCTATTTGCTTTTCACACTTCCCTAATAGATTTTTCGGTAGTGATAAGTAAAGAAACCTTTTCAGTTTGTATATAATGTACCGTTCATTAATTTTTTAGTCACGAATAATTCGTAACGAAACGTAGCAATGAATTTGAACATCATTCCGGGAAGATGCGGAAAAGTCAGAAATAACAAAATTTATGATTTAATTTTTGATAGAAAATAGAGGATGTCCGTTTTGAATCATCATCTGTGTCAAATTCGCAACCGCTCTGAAGCAAATTCCATTTACCTGCAATCGATGCCGAAATTGACAGTTGCATGTGCCGGACGCATATTACGAAAAATTCTACTGAATCGAGCACAACCTTGAGTCTTACACGTTGCATCTCGATATATACCATCAGCAATTATTTACTCCTGAGGCTGGAGATAGTGTTTCAAAGAATGTCTGTAAATTCGTAAGTCCGAATATGACCCGCATGGAAATGGACTATTGGTCCATACGATTCATCCTCGAGAGTAGCAGATTCCTACTTCGTAATTCAGTCCAGGACCTTTGAATTTGTGGCTGAACCACTTCAGCCCAAATAGACGCTTCTCATGAATTCTAAAATCCGAACCGTCTACAGACGCATGTATTCTGCTATTTAGAGAAAGATGAAGCCGATTGCTCCAATTAATATGAACGTGTTGGTGTGAATTAGAACAAAAAACTTTCGAACTTACTACAATGACTTCTGATAGCATTCGAATAAACCACCAACTCCACAAACGGAAAATATTTTCGCTGGTACATGTAATTGCACAAAGTGCATGTTCCTTAGAATAAAGTTTCAAAAGTCATAAGCTCCAAAGCAAATGTTTGGGCTTAGCTTTTTCGGGCCTCATCGAGTCAATCTTTTTCCATGCCACAGCACAAACTAAGGAAGACACTCCGAAAAGTGATTTGAACTGGCGAAGTCTTGTTTAACTGTGATCCCCTTTGCTTTTTCCAAGCATTGGGGCAGTATGGTGCAGAAATGTTGCTGGCAGCATAATTTGAGCTGAAAATGCGTAGACATTTTAGATCCGAACCTAATACTCTTATTTATGAATAGGATCAGGTCAGAAGTAAAGTAACGGAACTTTGAATAGTATGAATTCGTTACGAAAATTGCATCCAACAGAAAAATCAAATTAATTATAGATCCGATCACTTACAAATTCTTTATGTTTATCTATCCGTGGAAGCAGTTCAACAAAGAATGATTTGCCATAAGTTTCATGCTTACAGTGATTCATATAAATTGTAGCCGTTAGCTATGAATAATCGAAGAGTCAATAATCATCTTATACAAGACAAATTCGTTCAAATATTTGGCTGCCTATGTCAGAACTAGCGAATAATGGAGGACTAAGGCAACTAAGAGAAAAGAAAGATACAAAATTGGCATTTAGGGGATTTCTTCATTCAATAATTATGCCTGAAAATGGGAAAGAAGAAATATTAATAGAGAATTCGGCTTGTATATTTGGGGAATATTTGGATATTCATCAAGATTTCAGTTGGGTTCTTGACGAATATTGAACTTAAACTTTGAATTGAAGCAACACTTTTCTACCTATGAGCTATAATAGGAGTTGCTCTCTAACCATTCGATGAGACTCGAACGGAAGTTAATGTTCGTTTCCTACAATTACAAATCGAAGTTGAACGTTACGCCATAATACTTTTCTAAGGTGCGAATATATGGCGAATATTTGCGAAATATTCGTATTTTAGTAGTGCACGCCGCCACATTTACGATCTTTCAGTTACTTAATTATCTCAGTTACATTAAATATACTTCGTATAGTTTTGGAGACTTGTTCTATTACGAACATCGCTGCTGACATGAATCCGTAACATATTTCCATCCAGATGACAATACAAAAACCTATTTTGTAGAAGTTGCTTAGAAAATTTGGTACTCAGTGCTTGTTTTATGATGACTACTCAAACCAAAGTCTCCAAAAAATCGACAGAGAAGATTGAAGCTGTGAAGCTTCTCCGTTCTATGTTTGACCAAGGCAAAATTAATTCGAAGACGGATCCATCGACACTCTGCAAGTCTAATGCTGTTTTTTCAGTAACCATCGGTTGAATCTATTCGAAACTAGGCTGAACACTTTAAAACGTGAGTGTCGCGATCTTCAAGGTAAGTTTTATATTTTTCATACTTTTTAATGTTTACGAACGATTTTTGAAGATGCAGACAGTGAAATGGAAAAGCAACATTGTAAATCTACTGCCACACAACCTTCTCAATCTGCTTGGGGAAGAAGCGAAAATTTTCTGAAATTTCTCTCGATGAAGATCAAATCAAAAACGGAGATGATGGAGATTTCTTGTTGTCTTTTTTATTAGGAACTCATGATTTCAAGTCTATTGCTTTATCAACTACTTGGGAGCAACTCAAAGTAAGACAAAAATGTGTTCTATCGAAATTCTTATTCCCTTAAGGATCGGGCAAGGGCAGTGGAAAATGTCAGTAGAAAACGGAGGATCAGTTTTTTAGCTTACAGTATAATGGCCGAATGCAATGTTGGATATGAATGTATTACTTGCTGACAAAATTCGTTGTGTTACAAATAGCAATAATGGATTTTCTACTTTTCATCCAATTTATCTGGCATTTGAGTATGCACTTCGATCAATGCGCAAAAGAATTACAGATGGAATCGATTCCACCGCAAGATTTCCATTGCCATTTGCTGTCGAAGCTCATATTCATGATATCTGTCCTCTTTATCAGCCAAAGTCAGGGTGCAAAATTTTGCGTGTTACCCTACTAGCGTGCGCCGAAACGTACACGGTAGTTAACAAAGAGACAACTTTCATCGAGATCTGAATCAACAACTGTTTCCGACGCGTTCTACTCGTATTTGCTATTTACCGCATCTTCCGGTCACAGGTGATGGTATTTATCGCCAACGCTTTGATGTCTAAATTTTAACCAGCTAAGTATTTCGCTACATTCATTCTACTCCAGGAGTAAGTGAACGGCTCTCTCGTATTAGCGGCTGCTTTTTGGAACGATATGGGAGTAGAAAATTAGTTTCAGACAAATCAAAAAGACACTTATGCCCTTTCATTTTGCATTGCTCCATCATAAGTATTTCAGTGCGAATTTGACTACATGCTCATGGAGGTGTTCCTGTCATATTAGTATCGAACCATCCCGCCTTTCACAACTTTCTAAAGTAACGTAACTTCTAAACAAAAACAATATCTTAAGGAGGAGTAGGTATCTGTCTAATTTTGAAAAAATTAACTCTCAACTATTTCAACTCTTAACCATGTTGATCAGTATTTTTTGTATCATGGATTGACAGCAATACATTTCAGAATCTATTGACGCGATAAATCAGATAATAATGTAATTAGTCATATTAAAGAGCTAGCTAAACCAAGCTAGTTCGAATATCGAAGAGCCCTGCAAGTTATAGGACTAGAGGCTCGTTCAATTCATCTACATTTTTCTTTTTGTTCATTATTGCTCTTGAAAAATGCTGCCTATTCGTATTTCTCAATGATAGAAAAGGGAACCTACTTCTGTTTGACTTGTTTAAATTTAAAGGGTTGGAGGTGCGACTAGCTTTACTATAGCCCCGTTAACTCAAGGATACGGCAAAAGACATGGAGTATTTCTCCTGAGCAGAATATTTGATAAGAATTATTTGAAACAGTGTTGAATGCTCAGTCTTGTTTTGACAAGAACGGTGTTCCGTTTTTCTAGGTTCCTAATCTGCCTTCAACCAATCATACACTACAGCTGCCGAAAATATTATGAATTATGCCCAAAATTTCACGTGCATTTCAAAGTTCTAATGTAATTATGGAGAATCTAAAAATTGTTTTTAACATCTCAACTCAGGATTTCATATATGAGATGTGCCCACTGTCGAATGCAATATGTATTCCCTAGAACACAATGAAGCAGGTCATTCCGAAAGATTTTTTAATTCATCCGAATTTTGAATTATAAACGAATTTGAGGGGTTTGGAAGTAATTTCGGCAGTTATGTTCCATACTGTCACAGACAATGTTTTTTTATCCGAATTAATTGACAAATCCATTCCGTTGTATTCAAATCAGAAATCTGCGCTAGGAATCTCATCTCCAAAATCCATGTTTTGTCGATATATAGTATCAGAATGCCCTTCATGTGATCTTTAATAGTCCTTCATAGTTACATATCATTGCCTAGGGCAAAATTAGCGGTCAAAAGTCCTAATGTATGCAGAGCGGAACCATTTCATCTCATTAGAAACTCGCTCATTACGATACTGCCCCATATTCATGTTTCAACTTTGCAAAAATTTCACGTGGTATTTGGATCTACGATCTCTTTCCTGAAATTTTAGCTTACTTTCCGACATGTATTATCGTAGGTTTGAGGTACTTAGGTGCAGCTTTCTGTATTCATAAAGCTAGAGATCCTGAAGTTTGGAGGTCGAGCAATATTCAATCTACACCTTCGAAGCAGTACTATACCTTATTCGGACAGTCAACAAAAGTCTCATACCATTTTACTTTAAAAATCACATGTAATTTTGCGAGATGTGATTTGTTTTCTCCTGACAGCACTAGAATGGGCATGAATCCACACATTTCGTAAACAGGCAAAGATATATTGTTAATACACGATTAGATCCTTTCTTATTTCTTATGTAATATTATTTTCTTTTAGATCAAATTTTGATTAAATTTGTTTCAATTCTAGCAAGAGCAAATATAATTCTTCATACTTTTGTCGCATGCTGTAGTACAGGCAATAGAAGAAAATTTAGGAAAAGATTAGAGAGCAGATGCATTTTGATTTCAATTAGTATTGCAGAAGTGACTAGTCAGTGATTACTCTATATCAGTACGATCACTCTTCAGCGATGTCTGCACCAAAAAGAATCAAAATGGGTAAAAGATCTTTTTATTTTTATGTCAACATAATAAGTTCAGTTCGTGTGCATATTCATACTTATCGTTTTATTTTATGCCTACTAAGAGCATCGGACTTCTCAAATCCGCCTTCTATCATTTTTCTACAGTTTTTGTATTCTCCTAGATAAGAGCTTCGTACTGCGTCGTAATGCAGATCAATCAACAAAACTGAATACGATAACAAAACAAAACTGTATAGATTTTGCAGCTGTCCACTGAAATATGTGGTTGTACTGTTCTTGGGCAAGATATTTTAGATCAAATGCTTCTGATGAATTGTCCCTTTTTCCTGCAAGGCAACAAATCGATTTCGATATTTTCTGGAGAATTTTGGTGGAGGCAATATAATTCGACAGTCTTCATGTTGCTATGCTTAAGAATTGGATTAAAGTTTATTTGATAAGTTTAGGAATCTTCTCGACATCCGTTTGATTATAAATCGTTAATTCGAAGAATTAGTTGAAGGAAACGAATATAATTTGCTCTCCATTCCCACTACAATCAGAATCATTTTATAATTGAATATCAGTAAATTGTAAATTGAAAATTTCTAATTCCTCTAGTCTACATTTGAGCACTCATTTCCAGCTAGGTTAATACTTCCGAAGATAAAACATTTTTCCTGGGTCTAAAAGATGTTTTCGGTACCATGTATGCATCGTGACTGTGTGAGCAATAGTTCTAACCTCCGAAGCATTCGATCACCTGTTTTCTCCACCTAGAGTGTGTTAAGTTGATAACGATATTTCGAAACTTGAAACCATGAATAGATATTACACACAGTTGACTGTTACACGATTTTTCATATCATGACTTCTTGCTTTTCGTATGCATTGAAAACTTCTGAATCAATTCACTCAATTCATTTAAATGAAGTTGAATACGCGATTGATCGAGTACTCAGATCTCTGTAGATGTCGACCATTCGTTACATCAGTCACGAACTCGTATTTCGTACTTTAGAATTGCAATGTCGTCATCGTAATTGTAAAACTAAATTGGTCAATGCATAGTTTTAATCTGATTAGGACTTCGGTAGCTTGGATCGATCGCAGTCTCGTGAAATCATGACAGAGAAAGTTCGATGAATGATTTGGTGATATTTCTTGCAGGCGGTTCTAAAATTGATGAACCATTACAGCACTACATCAAGAGAAAATTAGTTTTGGAACTACAGTAGTTCCAAAGAACTGACAACAATGAAATCTATTTCAATTTCAATCACGCGCGCACGTGTCCAGTGCCGATCTCAGATCGGCGATCTGGCCAAAGCAAAACGGCAACATAAAACTAAAAACTGATTGGGTGATATATAATAATGGAAACCGGAATCTACACGACACAGTTTCAAAGACAGTCGACCGACAACTGTTGGAATGTGAGAAGCAATAGATCGAAATGTCAAAGACAACGCCTAACACGAATGTCTCTAGTGGCGTTCCTTGTTCAGTACGTAACGGGCGCAGGGAATAATTCCAGATTTGCAGTGCTTCTCCCCGTTGATGCAAAATGAAATTAGATCCAGGATGAATGAGTCCACGCACTTCAACCCACCATCCTAGAAGAACGATCGGATGTGTCAAACCAGCGAAGGTAATGGTCAACTCCTGGCGAACACAGAAAATCCCGAAACAGAATAATTTACAAAGAACTGTCTACTTGGCGGCGTGCAAATCGTACCACACCCTCCACTTCTTACCGTTCACATCAGCTCTTTTAGACAAGGGCATTCTAGCGTCCATCTCCTTGAACGTTTGCCACTTCTTGCCTACGAAGGCGTCCACCGCATCCTCGCCCCAGGGTCCAGAAGTACCCCTCATTGCTGCGTTATTCATGAACTTGTGCTCGAGCAACGCCTGGTTCACAGCCTTGAACTTGTTATACCCCAATTTTTGAAGCATTTCCAAATCCCCAGGCTCGACATTCTCCTTGCTAACAAATTGTGGTCGCTCATCCAGGGGTAGGTCGGCGAGCGAGCGTAGACAAGTCTTGTCCATACCCTCCACATCAACCTTGAGATACCTCGGTGTGCCGTGTGTGCGTACAAGCTGCGCGCAGGTGGCGGTTTCCACCTCGATACGATGACAGTAAGTGTGATCCCCATGTTTCATGTACTTGTTTGTCGGTAGTCGGCAGCCTACGTCCTCATAGAACGAAGAGAATTTGTCATTGGCAGTGTTTACCCAGAATGTTAGCCGCTCGCCCTTTCGCTCAGCGATTCCCGTGTGAACGATTTTCAAGCGTCCTTCCGTTATCGGCGCCTCAAATCGCTGGTTACCGGCTTTCACCAACACTGGGTTCGCTTCCACCGCGAGCACGCGTGTAGCGGGGTCCATGATGTAGAACGCGCTCGATTGACCCTTGTTCAAACCGAGATCGAAAACACACGGGCGCTCAATGGTCGCGCCGTCGCAAAATCTCCATTGTGCGTCGTGCACTTGCACGGGTAGTAGGGGTTGCGAGGCGGCACTTGCTTGTTGTAGTGATGCGGCGGGCACCGTCACATCTTCAAAGCGAAATAGATCGCGACTTCCGTTCAGCAATACCAATGCAAGAATGGTAGCAGGGAGCAGTTCGAAGCAGCGCTGAACAATGTTGCGCGCCTGCAACCGCAGCTTCCTCGGCGATGTAGAACCCAACATTTTCATGCTGGTGTCTCTCGGGAGTGGAACTGGCGGCGGCTTAAATCGGATCGATGGCAGTGTCGGTTGGTTGGTCGGGTTGAAAATTGCCTACGCCTTCGGATTACAGCGTACAGGACGTGATGCAAATTTTAAAATGGCCGTATCAAACAGACGCGCCCTTGCGAGGTGGAACAGTACAACAGAGCGCGGTAGATTACAAGCGTTTTACTGTACAACGCAGTACAGTACGTTATCTCGATTTATTCTTTCGATCTCATCATCATCTGCTCGTTCAGTACTTTGACAGTGTCCTGCTGATGTCGTATGGCGGAGGACAATATCACTATGCATTGTATTTGATACTGTTGTTGTTATAATGGAAGAGGAAACTAATGTGATGTAGACAAAGAATGTGCGGTTGATTCCCTCACAGCATGAATGCAATGACTAACACTAAAAAGGAGCGGAAGCCGACATGCGACAAGTCATGTAATGCCGTCCAATGTTATTGATACGGCTGTCTGATGCTGCGCATCATCGTTGCATTGGACGCGATTCAGAACGCGTAGATCTCATGTTTTATTTCTGTACCATCGCCGCATCCATTACTCTCTTATCTCCTTCCATTATGCGATGATCCCTTGGAGTTGTTTTCAAGAGTAGTGAATCATTGGATCAATGCGTATTTGTCGGCGTCTCAAGGTCAGCTGGTCAAAACCATTGTTCAATTCTTCTCGGATCGACGGTTCTGTACAGTACAGTATCGACTACAGTTTGTGTCGGTCAGTCACGTGATCGATGTTGTGGGCCGTTCATTATACAGTACTGTACAGCGAATACTGGACGGTACCGTGGAGTACTCTACTGGTTTCATTTCACACTTTTGTAACCTTGCCCCATTGATTCTCTACCTAGGGTAACACTACGCCAGGTGCAGGTAAGTCGGCTGAATTTATGGCGACAGATTCCGAGGCACCTTCTTCAATTCAGGGTTTTATCTTCGGAACCCTGGCTACTGTTCTTGCCTCGTGTACGGTAGGTACAGTACTGTAACTGATACTGTACTGTAGTGCAGTGTAGCATGGTAGCCAGGAAGAGTCAGCTGCTACTCAGAGCCAAAAAATCCTATAAATTTAGTAGAGGGGCTATCAGAATTCGATGTTGGCGAAATCAAAAGGGGACCTCTCGTTTTCTCCTAAACTATTCTTAGGATAACCGAAGGCCACACCAGGGTGATAATATTGAGGAGTGACTTCGTGCGTTTCAATCCCGGGGATTTTTTCTTCACACGCTGCTTGTGAAAATAACTGACAAGAAAGCGCTCTTGTATCATTGGAAATACGTTGAGGAAAGGAGCTTCTGGCATGACCGGATTGCTTTCGTTCATTTCAAGTAATTTAAGAAAAGGATTGAAAGAAATGGTAAGCTGTTAAGCGCTAGATGAACTAAGTTCACATTCTAATTCGAACGAGGAGATGTTCGGTATTCTTACCTACCAACCGTACGTCACTCTCACCTTACAATCCATAATTAAGATGTGGAGAACACCTGCGATGAAGATACATACTGTATAATACTGTGATATTGCATCAAGTGCTCGAGTATAAGTGTACGGCGGGGGGACGAAAGTCTGAACCCCCCTAAATTTATTCGAAATTAATGAATTGACACATTGATATCTAATCAGAAATTTAGGTAACGTTGTAAAAATGCCGAAACGAAACTGAAACATGGCATGTAGCCGCGGGATAAAGCGGAGCGTAGATCAAACATTTCAGCATGGAAGAAGCAGGATTGACAGTTGCATACGTTCAGAATTCTACAATATGCACTAAGACACCGCGAAAAGCATTTGAAGACGCAGTAAGAGTAAGCGAGACAAAAGCTCGAAGGCAATAGCTAACGTTAGTGGAATTCAACAAGATAACGAGTAGTACGAATAATAAAATTTGATTGGTTGATTTTTTGTACTCCCCTATACGCTACAATAAACGGGGTTCAGACTTTTGTCCCCCCACTGTACAGTACGTTTCCCGTAGCCAATTAATTCTTAATATACAAATATTCCTACTTCTATGTCAGCAGAAGAAAGACAGGGTGATTCAGAACAACCGAAAAACACTCGCATCAAGCTTTTCAGGAGTTTTCGCCGCAGTGAGGCTGACATTTGGTGCTGGTACAGTGGAGAATCAATTTTTGTCAACAAAGTATTGTTGGCAATTTAATATGTTGGCAGCAGTGGGCGAGAAAGCGGCTGGTTGACCTTTATTCAAATTAACTTGGTTTTACAACGAATTATTATAGCCGTAAAAAGTTGCAAATAACTCCCGTACGATACCGGACGTACTATGTGTGGCCAGGAAGGTATAAGATTCGATGTCCCGTCAGAGCCTCGGAATGCTCCGAAGGTTCTGCTAAGGATTTCCATCAATGTACCAATATGGAATCTCATTAGCATGAATTGCTAGGAATAGCCCAGAAAATCCTGCCGAAACCTGAGTGTTAGGAATTGGTCCGATGGTATTGAGCGTTTTTTTTCGCGGAAATCTAAAATAAATGATGTCCGATGAGAATTCCTGGCAGCATCAACAATCCATTCTAAAAAACATTAAAATGCTCTTCAATTAAAACAGCCCAAATCCAAACCAAGCTCAACTAGCAAACATTCGCACTGTACGCACAAATTTTTCATTTTTGATTCAAGCCTAAACAAAGCAACGGTTTACCGAATTACTAAAGGTTGGCACGTCTAGGTTTAAGTAAATAAGATTTCTGGGAGGATCTTTATTTCTAACGAAAATTTTATAATAAGTAATGTTTCTTGTCTACTGAAATGTAGTGCTGCAGGTGACAGGCGTTGAACATATCAAAGTGAGATCCACATCCGTGAAACGGATTACTTTCGGTTAGTAGGAGTGCGCGTCCGATCTGCATAGAATTACAATATTGAAAATACCTACCAGTACAAATTGGTTCTCCAATTTGAATTCTCTATCATCCGCAAGAGCCTACGGATTGATACAATAGTGATCGTCTTAATCAATTTATGAGTCTTAAGTACTGATGGATTTTTTTCATACCATATCTTAATCTATGAGTCTAAGTTCGTAATTTTCTGAAAGAGCATTTAACACACTCAAAATGTTTCGATAGTTGTTCCCGATTTTGGGATGATTTTGATTGTTACATATCATAATTAAGTGTCGAAGGCAGACATGTGAAAAATAGTATTTAAAATCTATTTCTTATGCGATCTCCGAAAATAATAAACAACGATAGTATAGTGAATTGAAAAAGCTATTCAGGTAAAAGTCGCAGAAACATACATCATTTCCTGTTTTTCATTCGTAGAGTAAATTATTTCTGAAATAATTCAGTTAGTCATAGAGCTGTTCTCTCATAAAACGGAGTAGAACTCACGCAGTTTACGATTTAATAGCTAGAGTTCGTAGAATTGTCTGTGAACTTCATTGAATCAAATTCTCAAACTGATCTTGAAGTGCATTAAATCAAATTGAACGTGCCAGTTCCTAGACAATAAGTTATTCTTTTCTTGGAGTACCAGCGAATAAATTATCCGAATGCATCAGAGGCAAAAAATAAATAAATACGATACTGTTTTAAGTTATTTAAGCATAGATTTATTTTCTAGCATGACCGGTCGAAGAAAACTATGCATTACATGGAAGCTGTAAACTATCTTAATTTGAGAAGCTACAGCTTTTTGGACTTGTGACTCCACTAAAGTCAATTATTTGATTATAATAAATAAGGCAAGAAAAGTTTTGATATAAATTTTGTGTAAAATGCTGTAAACGCAATCACTAAAGGAAGTAATAATGGTATCAAACTTACTTAAGGTAGTTGGCTGTGTCAAAGTTATCTGGGAAGAATTTATCAACCTTTAAGAATCGTACTAAATTTACTAGGAGCTTGTTAGGAACCGAAATTTGTACTGACACAAGCAAAAAATTTGCGCTAAAATAGCAATTTGTACATTATTCTCCCTAGCTGAGCTAGTTCAATGTATCAGAGAATTCTAAAGTTTACATAACTTAATATTAAGTGCAAGAAAACGGAAATTCTGAATTTTCTATAATTCATTTGATTTCCAGGGATGATACATCAAAATTAGACCAAGGGAGTACATCCATATTTGTACGAAATCTAAGGCAAATATGATTCAATAAAATCTATGCTAATGGGAATAGTTTTATTAATATTATCACTGAAATTTGACCATCGCTGAATTTGCATAACAATTGACGCAGAATTTTACTTGTTTTACCTAAGTATCGTAGACTTCTCCCGTCAATAATTCAGCCTTTCTGCTCCGCGAAAGAATCATGCAGTTTCAGGATTTTCGAGTCAAATCACGAATTTCAAGTAAATCATTGAAGAATAGCCAACTTATACGGCATAATGATTTGAAAAACACAAAGAGTATGTAGTTCAAAGCTTTCGATCATTCCGATCAAGTTGAAAAAACTAATATAATAAACAATACCTCGAAACATGTGCATCAATCATACTACATGGAATATTTTCGGTTAGTTCAAAACAACTGGAATTAGTTGGATATTATTGCTGCTTACCGGTTTTTTTCTTCATTATAAGTATGATGAATTGTTTGAAGACTAATTAATTTTTGCATTTAGAACTTGCCTAACTTAATATTCAAAGTCAGTCTGTTGTACATATTCCCCTGCGACTATATTCGACAACAATAACTATTGCAAGTATTTGGGCTGGATTGAAGATAAAGCAATCAAATTGAATATTCATGATTCTGAAGTTATATTGAACGCGAAAATCCAAGTTATGTGGTTGTAGTCGATTCCGGAAATCAAAAAATTTCGACAGTTCAAACTATCACCGTTCTTTTCGCTTACCTTACTTTCTATCTTGTAAGGTAGTGGTAGAAAGAACAAAACGATCTCCACACAGATTTTCATTTTTTATTAATAAAGTTACTGTATCGATTTGAGCCCGACAGATGATGTATCTTTTCACATATAAGTTGACCAGTGCTCAAATCTTTCTTTGATTATAAACCTTCAGACGTAGAGGTACTTCGGGGTTGGGTGGTTGAATAATGTAGTCGAACAAAGGTACTTAAACAAAGGAATGACTTATCTGTGACTAGAATACGAAAGTGAAACAATATTGAATACTTATATTGCTAAAATATGGAAAAGAATCCTCGCCGGGCATAAGAAATGACATGGCACTACTATGTCTGTTACAGGGATTTATTGAAAGTATCGATTTAGAACACACAATTGTGAATACAATACACAAAACGTTTGGAATTTTTATTAACGGTAGGCTCAGCTTAGATTTTTTGGAATGCTTCTAAAGAAAGCTGTGAAAATATGCAAACTTTTGTAAGACATTTCATCTTTCGTAACTGTAGAATCTTCCAGCATTTGCAGATGACAACTGTGCTTTAAATATAGGATTTGTGATGTTTTGAACATTGAGTTGTTGGTTGTGGGCTAACGAGTTTATTTCGGCTATGAACGTTAATGTGTCGGCTAGTTAGTTGATAAGTTGATTTTATTTGAGATTATCCGTTAGTCGATTTCAACTTCCTATCGCAAGTGTTAAATGTTTGATTTCTGTGTATGTTAGTCAATATTTAGTCAAATTGAAGTGAAAAAAAGTATCTATTGAATCAGCTCTGATTTTTCGACGCGTTACCGTTCTCTAGATGCACATCTTGTTTTTCATGTAATTGCCACTATGAGAAAAGTGTAGGATATGTTCAAATCCGATTTTGTCAAATTCACAGCCTACTGTTATATGGTTCGAGAACTGAATTATTTTTTATAAAAATCAAATTGAAATTATTGACAAATTAATAGAAATTTTTTTGAGATACATTTTGTGAAAAGTTGTGTTTTAGAACTGCTCTCGTTTGAAAGGAATTTCTCCGGTTTTAGTCCTCCCATTGCTTTCGTACGAAACCTATCGCCCACCAGGGCCTGCAAGAGTTTACTCTTACTCCTCGTGCTCTTGGAAATTTCTGATAAACTACCATTCTACTGTCGCATAACTATGCCAGAGCGGCGCTGCCAGGGGCTGTTTGCAACATATTTGTACTGCAATATGCTGCAGTATATTGCTATTGCAATAAAATTTTCATATATTCTTTTATTACCGTAATTATTCTTTATGAAACATGCCTCGAGACTAATTTTATGGCATAGCTAGCTAGGTTAATATTTACATAATGAGTTTGAAGTGAATAATCTTCTAAGTTTTGAATGTGAAGCATAATCATGTCCAAGCCTAAGCCTTCGGAAGTCGTCAATGCTCTGATGATAAAGATGCCTGATATTCTTTGTGACGCACCTTCGCGCAAAGGGAATCCTATTCGCTGCAATGTCGAGCACCGTGCATACAATTGCCCTAAGCTTAGAAATTGTAAGTCTGGAGGAGAGTTCGTTTTTGAGAAGAACAAGGGGTTCATAAATGCTTACGCTCACTTAAAATCGTGCCTCGGAAACGGGGGACGAAAAAATCTTATTAGATCAATATTTCTCGATTATTTGTGTCAACAGACAGTCATGTGGACAGAGTACTACTACTTATAATCTTCGATTTACAATAGGAGCTTCTCCAAGAGAAAAAGCTATGTTCGACTACATCAACATTATTGTATCTCTATCTTTACCTGTAACATATGTTGAAAACGGAATATTTAGGTCATTTAGCAAACATAATTGTCGCTTATCACTTTATTGATTACGTGAAACCATTTTCAAGTTAGTTGAACAAGTCGAGATAAAGATACAGAAAGATCTAGTAGGTACTCGAGGCGCTATTATGCACGATGGGTGGTCCGAGAATGGTACTCACTATCTAAGAATCATAGCAGTGTACATGAAAAAGGTTAATTACTGGCATGAAGGAGTACAAGTTGAAAGAGAAGAATTATGTACAACTGTCTTGTCATAATCACCTATTTCTCCGATGGCGAAGAATCACATGGTCCATCTATTGATCTCAATGCTAGAGCCCATATTGAACAAATTGAGTCTATTTTTAGCCTGTTCAACGTCAAAAAATATGAATATGATTGGGCAGTTTGTCAACTCGCAGGTAATTGCTTTTTGAACAAGTCCATTGCAGCTAAGCTCGAAATCCCGCACGTAGGGTGCCGTAGCCATAAGATCAATATCATAGTGAACAATATGATTTTAGCTTCTACTACTATGTCTAAAGTACTTGATCAAGTTAAATCAGTAATGCGAGAGTGCAAGCATAGTTTGAAAAACAGTGCAATGTTGGCAAGGCTTATTGATCTGCGTCCTGTATTGCCGTCATTTACACGCTGGTCTGAATCGTGCTCTATGATTAATCGGTACGTGGCAATATCAGAACAACTTGAGCAAGTTGCTGATACTCAAGGGCTTAACTTAACAGTACCCCGTGGTCCTTTTTCCGGAAGCGACGTGAACGAGCAAGTTCTCGGCTTTCAAAAATCGATGTTATTTCTAAAGGACTGCAAGAACAAGGACACAGATTGGAACGCTGCAGATACCTGCTATACTCCCTAATAGAAGCTGTGAAAGATCAAAGAAATATTCCTGGCTCACCACTTTTCCAATGTATGCTGCGTTCGGATCATATTTCTTTGCACTCAGCTTATTGACCTGACGCCACTTTTGAAGCTGAACTTGTCAAAATACAAAGAAATAAAATCGATTTATTGACAGATGAGGAGAAACAAACTTGTTCTAAACCAAAACATCATACAATACCAGATAATAATTCAGAAGAAGAAATCGATACATCTAGAATGGCAATGGCACAAATATTGCTGAAGAACAAACGTCGTCGTATACACAAATCAGAGAATATATTAACTCAAACTTTGTTATTGGATCTATAAGCGAAACTGAGCGTTTATTTTCAATTACTGGACATATCTTGAGCTCCCATCATCAGAACTTAGCACCAATATTATTTGAAGCTGTCGTATTCCTAAAAGTGAACAGATCCCATTGGGATGAAGCAACAGTAATCGCTGCAATGGCGGCAGCTAAAAACTCTAGAGTATCTGGCTTAATTGATGATGATGAAGAGCAACGAGCATTGATTCTTTAGTGTATAACTTGGGTACGAATTGCAGTTTTATTTTATGAACTATTTTAATTACAATATCAATTTTAAGCGAACGGCTCTATAAAATACGTAAAAATAGTATTGCTTCAGTGCCTGGGCGCTGCCCTGACGAAAATCATTACTAAAGAATCTGCAATGTAGAACACAAAGCAGATTGGAAAATGGGCATATTCAACTATGATGATCAAGGAATCAAATCAATAAACGCAGGATTTAGAAAAATGCAAATCGAACCGCATATTTCGATACTAATCCTATAGCCAACAAATCTTTTCCGTTAGTTTAAAGTTGTCGAACAGCACAAACGAACTTCTTCTGGAAATTGCACTGTTTTCAACTTGATGTGCGAATCACGGCACGAAAATCAAGACACTGAAATCCAAATCAAATCGGCAACTGTGAAACTGAATGCCAATATCTTCTTCGATATACTCATCTGCTTGGTTGTTACTTCAATATTGGTTGGCGACGAGCATTTCAATTTTACAGTATTTGAATGCATAGACGAAGTAAGCAATCGAATAATTCGAGTGAGTGTAAACCGAAATCGGATTGTTGCAGTGCTGTATATCTGTAACAAGCTCCAACACTTCTAACGTAAGGATACCGAACCTGATTTCAACTCTATTGGCATGAGGGAATCTGGCACCTTATCCTGCAATATTGTGCAGCCTGACATTCATCTTTTTGGTGCTTAAAACTGTCCCGGAATAAGGACTGTTAAAATCTTTTTCAGTTCTATTACGGCTCCCCTCTATTCTAAGCACTTTTGATACAACAAACATCGTCCTTGAGTATAAAAACTTCAAATTTATTACCTTCGGCTCATTGATTCGCCGAAATCGATACAAGTATTCCCAAAACGTTAACAGTAAATTTCAATTCCGACGGGAACTTAGTTCTAGGAGTCTAGCCAACGTTGAGGGCAGCTATCACGGGCTTTATTATGGTATAAAAATCGTGGAATCAGCCAGCTTCGTTCGCCAGAAGAAACTCGTGTGTGGACAACTTACAGCACGTCTGACTTGAAATACACAACGCCTATATTATCAGTTCTCTTGGTGCTGATCGACATGCGGTTGGGGGATGGAATTTATAGTTTCATACGATGATTAATGTGCCTGACAGGTTCGATTTTGTAATGCAAGTGCACTGCGTAGACGAAACAATTCTGATTACAAAAAAGTGGTTAACCAAAGCGTTGTGACAGTCAAACAGAAAATTAAAACGGCGATGAAAGACATTATGCAAATCGATCGTTGATAGAACGAAAGCGATTTGTCCAACGCGAAACCCCACGAGCTCAGCAGAGAGTCTCAAAAGGCGATGACTTCGTAAGAATTTTCAAGTTAAACCAGTTTACAGCTGTATTGTGTGAAGTGATTGTCATTTTTGATTCCCCAAAGACAGAACGAATTGTTTTGAATTACTGTACCTCTCATAAGGATAACATTGTTTGACATCTAACTCTTCATGATTGGCCCGAAACAAAAGGCTGGCCAAGTCCTATTCAGTTGGTGACCCGAACATACGATCGAACGATTTTGCTGCGCATTCCTTCGCGGTTCCATCAACGCAGTAGCCATGACCAGAAAGTAAATACTTGTATTCCACATCGAGTAACAAGGCCATGTCACTTTTGAAGTCCCCAGCTGACATCCCCTTCTTCTGCAAATGATTGAGTAAAAACTTATCAAATATGCACTTTCCTGCAAATCCATACCACGGCAATAGCCACTTGCCTAGCCAGTTCGTTTTCACGCGTTCGGGTTCCCAGTTCTGAAGTGAATCGCAGGTGATAAGTACGTCATCCCGAACAATGAATGCCTCCGCCCACGTGGATTGCATTTTCGGGAACAATCCTAATTTTCCGCGGCAGGGCAATCCTTCTCGAATGTCTCTCACATCCTCCACCTTCGATGCTCGGCCAGGAAGTGCATAAAACGTTGGCGCATAGCGATGCGCGTAGTACGGCGCGTCCATATCGTGACATCCAATACACAGGACATACTTCACTTCACCAAGGGCCTCTAGTTCGACCTCACCTTCGGGAGAAAGTCGAACAGGATTGATTAACGTCAACGCTCCGTCCTCATTGATTACGGTCATGCCACGAGGAAAATGCACATGTTGCATGATATGTTCGCCCTCCACATAGTATACGCCTTCCACGACCCTCTGCAGTTGTCCATGATCGTAGACGCGAGGGAACGAGGTCTCGGATGTCGCCATGTCCAAATGTCCCCAAACATCGCAGGCTCTCTCAGATTGTGCGCATACTAATGCGGTTCGACGACTTTGCTGGTCCAATGAAAATCGTTTGGATGTCGCAATAATAATTCAAATAATTTTATTTTTCAATTCATTCTTAAATCTGTAATGATTTCGTACACGTAATATTCCTTCCTATCTTGCTTCGACTCGTAGAACATGGCATATCCACTTGGAAATGTGATACAAGTGAGAGCGTCTAACTTTGAAATAAGTACTAGAATGAAATCTGACTAAATGGAATTCGGAGCTGCATGTTACAACCTCTACAAGTAGTTTCCAGAATATAGTACTACCGATTCAAAACTTTCCACGGACTATACCGCAATGCTCATCAAGAATACATAAAATGAAATAGAGAAGAGGGGCAAAAGAATTGCAATGGTATTTCAGTAGAGCAGATTTACCTTCCAGATTTGAACCAGGAAAAGTAAACAAAGCAAACCTGAAAGCACTTTATTACTTTCAAAACCTTTACAAGCATGAGGCCTACATTTTGCTACAAAGGACAAGAGTAGAGCAAAAGCGAATCCTTCTGTGAATTAAAATTAATTGTGGAACAACCTGGAGTTTTTTAGTTTTCAATCTTGCTGTCGCATACTCCAAAAATAATACGGTTTTTTTGCTATCGAGATTACCTACATGCCAAAAGAGTCAAATGAACATCAATGAGTTCAATTTCGAATATTGAAGGTTGAAAGAATTTTCAAGGCGTAGTTAATTGCCTTACAAAAGTCATACCGGCGATTAGATCGATGATCGTTGATTTTGCAGCATCAAAAATGGTAGAGAAGAAACTTTCTTTTGTTTTGATTATATTCAAATAAGCTAATGAAGTTCACGAGCAAGAAACGAGAGAAAATAACAGAAATATAGAGGTGCAAATAATCCGTAACTGATTGATATACATGCAACTAGACAATAATGCTTAATATACCTACCATCGGAGCGACGTGTTGCTGGAATAGTCCCCCTTGCCCAAATCGAATCTATGCTGTTGAAATAAATCTATGAAGCAGATCTGAGAGTTAGAGAATTAGTCGATGGCACCTATTTTTTTCAGTCTCTGACCGTTAGAACTGTCGTTCTCAAAAAAAGTGCTCAAGTATCAAGTTTGAAGCAAAAACTGCTACCGTTTAAGAGCATACACTTAACGAAAACTATTTCTCCTATTTTCAATCGTATGCAAACGGGAATTTGTCACAATAAAAAGGGTTTCACGCTCTTCTCAAGCTCCTTTTATGTATTCATTGCTTTTTCATTCCTTTCCAGTATCCTTTCAATTCGCTCCATTCCTTTTAGCTTATGTTCGATTTTTTTCTTCATGTAAGACAAATTTACAGTTAATAAGAATCGTATCCGACAATAAATCAATCCAAAGATTTTGGCATAAGCCACCGATTTCAAAATACCCCTCATACGGCTCCGAGTAGTCGCTGGAACATGCTCCTAAGAAATTTGCTATGAAAAGTTACCGTAAAAGGACAATCGCGGGTTTGAGTTCGTTTAGTCCTTCAAGAAGTACCAGATCGAGAAAGGTAATTATAGATCATCAAATGACAGTACAGTGAGCTTTTTGTAAAGATTTTTTAGGATCATCGATTTACAGTACAGAAAGACGGTTCGGTTACTACTTGAACTAAAATTTATGAAACTACCAAGCCACCAATGTATCGGTCATCAATTACGCCAATCTGAGCCGCTCTACGTTCTTCTTTTACTCTCAAACAAGTTGTATGCTAAATTTTTGGTTATTATTGGTCACATGACGTGTGTTGGCATTTACTTGAAAATGATGTCGCTAAGAGCGTTGCGAAAACCTGGTGAAGTTTTTAAATTCGCAGGTAACGTGCAAATTTCCGCTTCAGCAAGAATAATTCCTCTCATATTTCAGTGTTTTCGATATATACGAACATAACAGATTCACTCATCTAGTTTTCTAGAATACATTGGAATACTAAATTGAAAATCTTCGAAAAGGCAATAATCAACTTATGAACAAAAAGTTACGGCGTATAATCAAAATACAGCACAATTTCTACGTAGAGAAATGAATGCAGAAAAAGATTGGCATCGATGGGCTATGGGTACCTTTGTGGGTAATAACCCTTTGACTAATTGCAATTTGATGCAAGAGAAGCTTGTAGCAGCATACACGAGGCAATAAACAGTTCTTTTGAAAGCAATAAATGTAGATATTACAGAAAGCGTGGGGTTGTCTCTAAAATGTTTTGAAAATTGGTAACATATACCAGAATAGAATATTTATTTTCTAAGTTTCATGATGTTGTACCTAAACAGCCAACTGAACCAATTGCACAAATCTCTTAGGTGCCAAGGTTCTCAAATTTCAGTGCCATTTGATGGGAACTGAAAGAGAACGGTGGACTCTAACCTTTTAAGATTAATATCTGTGAAGAAGAAAATTTTTGTCGTGACACAAAGCTTACATACTTATTTTAAGATCCTACTGTGTTCAATTATGTTAATTGTTATGCCCAATTCCTGAAAATTTTCCTACTGGAGACGTATGAAGTTGAATTCGGAACTATTAACACCAGAACGTGTTGGCATGCACGTAAAATGGGCGTACTGTGAATCGAATCCACGAATTCAGCAACATTAATGCACCTCTTCTCTACTCGATCTCTCCATAATCAATCAAACCAGTGAGCTATGTGTGCGGGTGCTCTGATAGCTTGAAAAAACTCAAGCTGTTTGTAAAATACCCCGAAAATCATCAAAGTCTTTGAACTAATACAATCAAGCTGCGTATTCATTCTGTAGTTTTAGAGACAGTTTGAGCCCAATGAGTGCACTGTAAATCATCATTCCAGAGAACTCAAGGCGTTAGTGCCACAGTCTGACTCCATATTTCTAGTTGTTGAGCGACTAACAAAATCGAGCTTGCTATTTTTCCTCTCGGACGGTTCACTAGCTGTGTCAACTTTCTATTAGCATATCAGTGAAAAATCACCGTACTTACAGCTTGTTTCGGAGAATTAAATAACTTCCATTAAAATCAGAGCATATCACTTCTGTGCATCAGATAGAACATTTGTGTCTTGCTACTAAAACTGTTCATTTCATGCATCTGAGCTAAGTACGAGGCTAAATTCGTATATCTTCCGCTTTTTCCGTTTTCTGAAATAATAGATATTGTAAAATCCTCATCTTCAATTTGTTCAAGTGTTCATATTCTCTTTTAGTATGGTTGTATGTGATGAAGAGTGTTCATAGACCACATTTTTCTTTCTAAAATGAAAAGCAGAAGAACTCTACAAATCTTTAAAATTCCATTCTCGAATGTTTTGTAGGTTAATAACTCAAATTCGTAGTCGTGGCCATCATTTTGGATACACAGTTAAACAATTTAGGCCCAAAATTACTTTACTGAATCTCACCAGCTCATTAGGGGCTTTAACTGCAAGTATGAAGCCGTAAAAAGCCTATACTCAAATTGCAGATGTTTTGTTACCAGCTCAATCTGCTTCAACCTACCGGAAATCGAGAGACCCTAGATTCAAGTTCAGTGTAGAGTTTTGAGATTCTGCAAAGTAACTGAAGGGATCAAAAATTCTACAAAACCTTTCACACAACATATGCTTTCCGGACCATTTGGTGTTTTGGAAACGATAGATTCAAAGAATTAAAAATTTAAAGTATTGATCGATTTCGCAGCTCTTATCGGCATTGTGTTGTAAACCGTATCAACACTATTTTTACTTAAAGCATCTAATCGATCATTTTCTCAACATCTGAATTGATCTTATGGCTTGTACTTCCCATGTTCGGAATTTTATGACTTGCCAACAGATATGTATTAATTACTATTGCCAGTGATCTGGAATTTCATTTAATTTTGGTAATCAATTTAATTTAATGGATCATGTCCCATATTTTTCTGAAATAAGTATCAGTGACCCTTAAAGCTGCTTCAAAACTTTTATGCAACCGAAGTTCAGAGCTAAAGGGTTCATGCAAAGTCGTACAGTGCATACTACAACTTTTAATGGCGATCCAGGAGCATAGCTGTTGAATAGTTTTGTAGTTCGGCTGGAAAATAGAACAAAATCGACTGTACATGTATAAATAAAGTCATCGTGGAATATTGAGCTCCGATTCAGCTTTAGTCCTATTGAAATCTTTTAATCTACTAGTCCAACAAGGCTATGAATGTCATTTCGAAAGTACAGGCGATCAAATTTTCCTTCGCCTTCAGATGCGTATTATGGAATATTACACATGACAACTAGATGCATGTATTAGAGTTTGAATTCAGGATTTACTCACTTAGTGCGCATGTACGATTTTTTCAACTAACAGAAATCTCCGACTGAGTTTACAGCGAGAAATTAAGTAAACAAAAGAAGTTGAGTATCCAGTATTCTTAAGAAAACAAAATTTCTGGTTGAGAATTCCGAGAAAGGTTCGCGCGAGGGCATCGATGAAAAGCAAATAGCGCAAAAACCTCGTTTCTGCGTAATTAAGGAGTATGAGGTCCAGAACGCATTTTAAGACTTCGGTCTGCTATTTTCAATAGCTGACATGAAACAATCCAGGGCAATATACAAGGTTTTAGTGGTTAGATTACTTTGCAGAACATTGTGACGTTAAGTAAGAAACAAGAAATATGATCTGATAAAAACAATTATTGTAACAAGACCATGTTGCAGCTCATTTCAACTAGTTCTAATTCCTATGGCTGGAACCTAACCCTGAAGTGAACCATGAATTCCCATGAAACCATTCTAGAGAATCCTACAGCCTCTGGATGTATGTGAAAGACTAAAACGATAGCTTGTAGAAAACTGATTTGTTCTAAATTGAAGATGTGATTGAAAGCCAAGAATTACGCATTGTGAAATGCAGTGTATCTGGTAGAAGTAAAAGGAACATTTTCAAATTCAAGGATGCCATTTCCCAGATTTTTATGTTTACCCAGATCATAATTCCTTCCCAATTTTAGACTCCGTGGTGAACACCTACATGTTCTTGGCATTTATTCCAACATGACCTTGATCCACCCAAACCGTACCTAGTACTCTTCTGCTCTATTAAATAGTACAGGCTCCATAGAGAGACTACAGTACACTGATCTGAAATGAACTCATTGTGTTTTCAAGATGTAGTCTTCATGTTGATGAAATGCAGGATCGACTCAGTATGTATCATTTGCTAAATATTTAGGTGCAAAGATAGAATAGAAGTCTAAGAACTTCGCAGATTACGTGCTGCAAGCGTTCGTTCTCTGTCTTTGCGTTTTAATCTTGGTTGTACCACTGATTGTCTAGATTCCTGTATCAATCAGCTTTTAATCATGCGGTGAACCAAAATACGAGAGGTTTTTTTATCGAAAACGATATCAATCGCATATTGTCTTGTTCCGAAATTTCTAGTTGAGTTTTGTATGCAGAAGTACTTTTTCCGAAAATACGAAAGAAACAAGAATTATTTTGAATGAAAATTGTGAGACGCAAGATATTTTTCGCAGGGCTCTTTTAAATGCGCCATGTTCATAGTACTGTACCCTGTAATGATTCTCGAACAAAGCTTTGCAAGGGGAATCGACTGTTAATAATGGTTCTGATTGATATAAATAGTAAAATTCTAATTGACTAAATTGAACGTAAACGAGTTAATCCGAAATCGGAACAAGCCATGAACCGTGAAAGAGGATCACGAAAGTACCGCTTGGAAGCAGGTATGAGGCTTTTAAATATAGCAAGATATCCCGATATGCCCGTCGCAACTATCATATGTGATAAAAATATACATGCAGTCAAACAATACAACAATGAAGGGAAAAGGTCCCAAATTCAAATCATCATCAATATTGTTGCGTTTGTTCCAAATTATATTGTCGGGAATCATTGGATCCACTGCAAGCCATTTTTGCCAATTTCACTGCTAATACTGGTACAACACTACACGAAAATAATATTCGGAAATAGATAAAAACAATGTATAGAATCTTATGTTGCAGTACAGAGCCGTTCAAAACATCTAAACATTTACGGACTCGATTACGATGGGCACGCAAACATGAGTCTTGGACGCAATGCAAATGAAAGCAGGAGAAATCCTCTTTCACAGCGCGTCTCATGAGCAACCGATTACATATACAAAGAAATAAGGGAGAGTGATGGGTGCAAGCTAGCACTGTGTCTACTTTTAAATCTGACTACCGAACTATGATCCTATGAGGCAACCTTTTTACACTAAGAAACTCATATCGTAGGCATTGTGAGCAATTAAAATCGAAGTACCAACAAATCGATTATCGATGCATAAATATTGTCGTTTAAGAAAAATGTTCATGATGATTATATCTCATTTTTGTGTTACAAGTGGACGATTGCGGTCCGCAAAGAGCGAAATATTTTGCTACATATCTGTATCTGAAGGATAGAGAACGCATGAAATGTCTCGCGCCGAGCCTAGATCTAAACTCAATTGATAACTGCGAAAAGGAGTCGGCACCCTACGAATCTTTCTGAAATGCGACATGCTCTACCAGATTCATATTTTACAAATTTCGTCACATCTATGGGTAGGCGCGTTCAAATAGTGATGGATTTGAAAGGTGTTTCTTCGAAATGTAGAGTACAATAGAATTAACAATTTAGAATAAATTTCAATACATTAGTATACAACATGTTTTAAACTACTCGAAACTTTCATTATTGTTCTAGAATTATTGTAGGGTACTGTACGCATATCTTATCTGCAATATTTTAAAGCACACTCTAAGAATGAAGTTTCGGAGACCTTTGTGACGGTAACATCTAATACATTGAAACAGAATTCTATACAGCTGTGTGTAATCTTGATGTGAAATTCTTTGAGTTGTTACTAGTTCGACTAATTCCAGGAAAAATGACTCGAAAGAACCAAAACTTGTCCAATCTATCGATCCGGCCTAAAATAGAAGACGGAACTTCAGAATAGAATTTCTTTTTTTGAACAACAGAAAAGTGGGAAAGATTTGCTATACTCAAAACGATTGTCGAACTACTTATATTTCCCAGGTGCCTTAAATATAAGTGTAGCAGGAACATTTCAAAGTCAAAAATTATATTCAACGAATTTTCAAGCTGTTGTTGTTTTCAGCGGAACAGATGACAATTGCCATTTGATCTAAAAGTCAGGCTTCGATGACTTGTCATTTCGTAGCCGAGTTGTAGCCGAATAAAATTATGTAGCGCTTAGCTTGACATCATTTAGCAGACATTTTTGCTGAACAGCACTAAAATAATTCCTCTTGCGATGGTAGCATTAAAACAATGCTTCAAACTATATTTCCCAAGGAGATTCTGCCGAACATGCGCTTGGTATATTTGTAGCAACTTTCCACAAAAAATGATGAAAGTTTTTAACTGAAAAGACGTCACTTTTACTTGTGTTCTGTTTATTACCAAACTAAGCTGATTCGAATCGAACGTACCTTACCCATGAAGCTTGTATGTATTGTAAAATCAACGGTACGCAACAGCCCGATAAGTGTTTCGTATCTAGATCCTTCACAACTTAATCATCCTGGAGAACCTGCGTTCGCAGCATACAGGAGAGACCAGAATTTTTCTGCTGTTTGAGACGGCAGAGAAGGCTCAAAATCTTTTCCTTTAAACTTTTGATTTCATCTTAGTACCACAAAGCAATTATTTCATGAAATAATCTTTCCTTGCAATATAAGATATTGCTAGGTTATAGAAAAGCTTTGAAAGTTGCAGTCCTATCTCACGTTGAATTATTCGGTAACGGATGCTACAATACAAAAAATATTGCGCAAGTGTTAGGAGCAAAAAGCAAACATTTAGACATAGTAATTGAAGGAAGTGACGAACTATGAAAGCCAGGACATAGGTTTCGTATTTTCACCTCAAAGTTTCGCTCCTTTGTTGAAATAAACGGAGGCGAACACGACGGCGATAAGAATAACAAACAGCACTATAATGGCGATGATGAGCTTCATGTTCTTCCACCACATGGCATTCTTTGCTTGGTTCGCGGTGCGAGAAAACGAACTTGCCTCTCCGGCCATTGCTGTGCTTTCAGTTAGAAGCGTGTCAAGGTTATCTTGATTGCTCAGCACCGAGTTGATGTTTTGCTGCATCACACCCTTGACTTGTTCCACTTGAATCGCTACGGCGCTAACCTTATCGATACCTTCGGGTGTCTCGTACTTCTTCGCAACCTCCGCGAGTAATGGCGCTGCTTTCCGATCCAAGCCGTGCTCGGCTGCAACCGCGAATGTATCGCTGAATGCATCTTCGAAACGCTTTTGTAACTCGGCCAACATCGAAAAAGCCATTCGTTGCGAATAATTCTCCTTCGTTACGACTACGTCGAGTTAGTCATCGATACATCGCCACCCTGCGCAATGATAACGTACCGAGATACAAAGTCGCAGAGTCGCACTCATAGTGAAGTGTGCCAACCGCCTTGTCGTTGATGGTGAGCCGACGTTGATCCGCGACACGATCGCTTCGCAACACCATCTTGGTCTTCTCCTCCATGATCTTCGAATCGCCATTAGTCGCGTGCGTAGCAACTATCGTCTTGTCGGCGACGCGTGCTACTGCTAGAAATCGAACATTGGCCATGTTCAACACGGATGGTCGCGAACGAGTGCACTCTCGTGGTGCTCAAGTGGAAAAAATTTTGCGTTAACTTACAGTCGTTTCCACTGCGAGCCACGAAAGCGAAGGAAACAGTGACCGATTGCTGCTTGACCATCTTGAAAATGGCCGAGTTTCACCCGAGTCGACGTAATTGGTCAATGTATGGTCTATGGAATTACTGGAAATCGTGTTTGAAATCCGAATTGTGTAATCCCACAGCGATGTCGTAGCGCATTGCAAACTCTAAGTGATGCTTCTCCCATAATTCGCGTTGTGCTTCATTCTTGGTTATCGAATAAGTTTCGGAGTTCGGAGGTTACAATATGAACCCAACTTCGTCATCCAATTCAGCCAGACTTATTTCATTGAGCTATAATTTCGGTACTCTCAGGTTTGTCATAGATAAGTCAAACTCCTGTTTGGCGAAACTCGCATAAACATGGTGCTACTTACAATTTTACATAACTTGGCACTATGCAGTTTACACTATTACCTCGTAGCTTCCTCTTGTGCTACACGATTACACAACATGGATTTTTCTTCATCGATTGATAGATAGAGTGCTTCGGCAACTCATTGTTCGGTTTGCCACTTACGACTCGAACATTGTTGATTCTCTCCGGATCTCCTCCACCGTCAGTGGCTGGATGCATCGCTGAAACCGTCCATTCACCATCAATAATGAACTTGAACTCATGCGTCCCGACCGGAACCTTGGTGATCACGCTCCATACGCCTTCGCTCTCGTGAAACATGTCTATTGGAAGCCATCCATTCCATGTTCCCGACACCTTGACTTCCTTCGCTGTATTTGCATAGTCTTCAGACCACACAAATTCTGTTGGTACCAATTCTGCGTCGTCGTCAAAATAAACCTTCACTTCCTCATCTTTCGAGGGACGTGCGGCATTTGTTTCAACATCTGGCACAGTATTTGTCTTGCTTTGTGACTGCAATGAATCTCCGTTCTTCGACGTTGATTCTTGGATAGGCGGCTGTGGCGGTGGCGGTGGCGGAACTGTCTTGCTGATTTCCACAGGTGCTCCTAGAAGCGGCGGGGATGGTGGAGACGCCTCAACAGACATGGTCGCAAATGCTGCTAGCAGCAGCTAGTGACGCTCGCCATATAAATACCCGGAGTTTCCGATACCACAATTTTGTTGGTAGCGTGATGCTATCGATCTCATTCTCTCGTCAACCCTCTCGATATTTTGAGATTCGGTCGATAGTTTCTTTGATAGATTTATCTTACCAATTCTCATGCAATATCTGAGCCATGAGCTCTAGACGTCGCGATAACCTGGTGCTAATTATGCTTATTGAAGTCTATCTTCAGGTACTTCGTTTTTAATGTAGAAGGAATAACTGCAGCTTCGCATGAACTTAAGTAAGGCCAGGCCCTTGCGAATTGACTGGGTCTCTCAATAGCCTTATACAAATTGAATTTTATCTGTTTTGCTTGCAATTCGATTGACCTTTATTCAATCAGATCCCCTGATAAACTTAGCATAGTAAGTGGAAGAAGTTGCCAAATCAAACATTGATTCACATCGGCGAATTCTTCTGTTTTTTTCTAACACTTTATTAGTTGACTACTGCTTGCTCCAAGTTCTCCGATCAATACAGGGCTCTAGCTTTGAAATTTGAGGACTCACTCAGTACTGTAGTTCGTGCATTCGAATTATCACTCGCGTGAACTCAGCCTTATCATTCGTACTGACGCTTTGTTACTGAGGGCGTTCATCTCGTATTCCAGCTTGGTTCGATCAACGTCTAGAGTTTTGTCTTCTGCAGCACAAACGCTCATCGCAAACTCAAACCACTCATGAGCAGTAATTGGAATTTCCATGCTGTGGTTGCTTCTCCGTAAAACGATTTCGAAAATAATCCATGTTGCTGTCAGTGCTGAGAGAATTGCAATCATAGGTGCAGCGTACTTCAAGTCGTATATGCCACATGTAGTCCAAACCCATGTTTCTCCTAGACAAGGCGACCAGGCACTTTCCATAATTTTCTTAGCCAGTAACGCAGGAGTTATATCTGCCGACGTCATTGGATAGACAGCCGAGATTACTTTCCCCTCATGTGTGAAATCAAACCGCTTCGGATTTCCTGCCTCGATTTCGGAGTAACGATAAGTTAAAAGAGCATCCCTAGCGTCATCAGGCTTTAGCGAAGAAATACTACAACTTACAGTGTATCGCATTACTCGTGCGTTCACAACGAGCTCTGTCCATTTCAAACTTCGGTTTATACTGGCTCTGATGTTTTGATTGCTCTCTTTGTCAAGGCTTTCGAACACTGTGAAGTTGAACCCTGTCTTACCAATTCGTATGGGAGGCAGCTGAACTCCGATGAGTGTATTATGCATTACGAAGATATCTGATTTCGTTTTAGTGCCGTAGATGGTGATCTCATTCGCGGTCGCGATCCCTGCTGAATGGTCTTGCATAGGATGATTCCAACCTATGGAGATTTTTGCCGCTCGCGCTGGAAGGAGTTCGTGAGGAGAACTGCGGCAACCTTCAATGACAATGGGTAAAGAGGTATTTGGTTTTGTATGAGCCCCGAAATATTCACTGCCATCAACATCTCGTCTGAATCCTTCACGTATCGGATGGGTTCCAAGTTGTTCATTGGTCCATGGTAGCATACGAACTTCGCTAGCCGTACTCACCTCCCACCCTGATTTTCGTCGGTTCGCACAAATTCCTTCAGTAATTATTTTTCTAGGGCAACACCGATTTGATGGCTTCACGCCTAAGTCCAGTACGAGCTCCGCTGGAATTAGGAGAAGTGCCACGACAATTATCCCACTGACCCCAGGTCTGGCGTAAGATATTTTGCGAAGAAGATCTATGGGAGACCAGCGGCCAGATGCATATCCGTCGAAAGCCAGCGGGGCATGACCACAATTCTTCAAACGTAGACTTGTAAATATTCGAAGCAATCGGGCAGAAAGCGACCCACAAGTGAATACCAAGACAATAGTCGCTAAGTGAACCAGAACAGTGACCGTACTCACACTGATTTGTGGGTAACAGGCGAGTACCATGTCTGACGTGTGTCACACCCTATCCCATGTAGTTGGCAGGCCGCAATAAGACGTTTTGTGGTCAGAGTCAAGCTGAGTCAACAAGCAGCGCACGGCAATCGCCTATTAGTCGCGTAACCAGCAGTGGACTACACTAATAAAACAAAAATCTAGTAAACGAGAAATCATCGTAGATTACTGTTAGCGCGACAAATAAGAAAACCATCGCCATAGAAAGTAACACAGTATTGCAAGTTCGTGTTTCATCTATGTAGAACATCACAGAAATAGAGTGAAACAGTTCTAGAGTGAACAGGAGCTCTATGAACTAGCAAGAGTGCTGAAAGAATTACGAGAATGCTCAGTAATGGTTTACTGAAGCGGTAGCTTTATCTACTACCAGAATTACCTACTAGAGGATCTCGAACCAAGCAGAAAGATGTCGAAAAATGGGGGAGAAATATCGTTTCCCAACAAGCCATATCACATCCTTTCAGTTAGACGGCGGACCCTTCGCTCTAGATTGGAAGGATAATCCCTCAGCTCCGAAGCCCAGTCCGCGCATTCCACTTCACTCAGCAACGAAACAGCTTCTGGGTCTAGTTCTGGTCGTTCCACTAGCGCTGCGTGCAGGAACGATCGAGTGAAGTAATTTTCTACCTCCGCAAGAACAGCTAGTATTATCCCCAACGGACACTCCCGACTCGTTATTACTACAAACACAAATGTTAAAACAGTTCGCTTGCATTTGAGGAAATGAACCCACCTATGTACATCGTCGTATCGTCTCGATTATAGTGAATCAGGCCTACGTCGTTAGTAGTGATCGAGATTTCCTTGTAACGAAACATATTTCTCGATCTCAATATCCCCTTCACCTTCCGTTCGTACAATTCCAAGTTGCCATCCATTGCAGTCATGGCGACAAGTTTCCTCTGCACAACACTAGCCACGCCGAAAAAGCGTACTGTTTCCATTCCTTCCCGAGTGGTGTGAGAATCAACAACGCCCACCTGAACTGTTTTATACTCGAAGGGCTCGGTAACGAAATTGATGATGACTCTGTTGTAATCTTACTTGAGCAAAACTGTAAATCTTACTCTTCGATTACATTCGAATGAGATGAGGAAACGAGATATTCTGGAGAGAAACTATTTCACTAAGGTATCCTGCATTTTCGGGAAATTAGCATTCGGACCTGGTTCTTCGCCGAGGAACCGTGACTTCCGATGAGTCAATTTGATGCTGAATAGCCATTCAAGATAGGTCCATATTTCACAGTATTTCTTTGCCATGTAGATCCTTCACCGAACCCATACCCACAATATGCAAGTGCGAAGATCCAGGTGTCTAAATGCATGCGCAATTTTCGGGCTTGTGCTACTGATAGGTGTGGCGCATAGACCTGTGCGACGATACTTACAACGACATGACGTGTTGAATGTGAGTGTGCGAATGGCAGAAGTACCACCACCACCTACGACGAAGTCCCCCACATTCGCAGACATATTTAACGACGATGGTTCGTGGGATTCTTTGCCCTCGCCAACGCCATCCCCATCTTCCTCGACAATTCCACCTGCTAGTACAACACAGTCTAACAAAGTTGTAGGCTCAGTACCGGAATTGATGGGCGGCGTGTTTGCCCAACTGGGAGCGAAAATCGAGCGAAATGGAGAAACTTTAGTGACGAGGGACCTCGTCCCTGATGAGAACGAAATCAAGGAGAGATCGGAGAAGAGTATTTGGGCGAAAAGCAGAACTATTATTCCACGCCCAGGTGCAAAGAAGAATGAAAAGAAGAGAAGCTCGAAGCAGTTGCAGAAAACACCCAAACTCGTTCGCACAAAAACGTCTTCCGTACAGAAGAGGTCGCAACAGAATCGAGCTCAAAATCGTAGAACGAAACACAATCTTCAGCAACCACACGTGATTCGAACGAGTGTGAGAGACGGCAGGAGAAGGCTGTACTACCAGTACAAGTCTCCAACACAGTACCAAACAGCCAGATATCTACCGCCTCCTACCTGTCAATGCCGCCAGGTGCTTGTTCAGGAAGGCCCCTGCTATGAATACATCGATGAATCTAGGCATAGGTGTAGACGTTGCAAGTGCCCAATGGTGTACGAGTGTTATGATGGAGCTTCGTCGACGTGCAAGCTGATTCATCAGACTTCTACCGTACGACATGTCCAGAATGGGATCTGCAAGACTATGCGAATGGATGCAAAATTGTACGTGTTGCAATGATTGGCATTGATATAGACCTTGATTCGATCCGGTAGAATCGAACTCTCAGCCAAGTCCAACTCTTCCGTTTGGGTATACTGGGGTACAGCTGCACATCCATGGAACACGAATAAGAACGTATTTAAGATGGGTAAAACCGACGTGATACCAGAAAAAAACGTCATAAATCTAGTAGATTTGTTATTAATGCCACGTGGCGTGTCGCCCCCAGTATCATTTTACAGTATCATCCCCTACCTTTCTCCAAGTCCAGGCACAACTGCGTCCCCATCCAGTTGAACCCCGACAAGATGTTTCGCAGTGGCGCGAGCAAGCCGTAAGTAGCACACACCCAGCGTGCGAATCGCAGCGATGTACTAACGCGTTGGATTAGCAAGCCTACGTCGGAGGGCGTGAAGACGGAGTTCGTGTTCGCGGACGGCGCGAAGGACGACGTGCAACTGTCGGGCGACTGGAATGACTGGAAAGCGATACAGATGTTCCACGAGGGCGGTGGGATGTGGAGTGTGGTGACGCCCGTGCCGCCAGGCCCGCACGAGTTCAAGTTCATCGTCGATGGCGAGTGGAAACACAGCCGACGCCACCCCACCATCGGTATCGATGACACCTCCCTCAACAACGTGCGCTACGTGCTGCCCGAGCCGGACCTCGGCGCGGGCGACGGCAGCAAGACTAGCGTACGCCCGACGCGCCGCGACAGTCGCAGCACCGCGCCTAGCGAGGCCCCGTCGAGGAAGAAGAAGGGTGGCGGCTTCTTCAGCAAGAAGTAGTTTTTCGTCTCGCCCCCGCTTCGATTTTCAGTCCTCGCCCTTCTACGCGAACTTTGCCTACTCGCGCTGTAACATGCCAACGCGATCCGGGCAGCGTGCGTGTTTCTTGCCGCGGAACCCCGAAACTATTAAATTTACTCGTATTTCGATGTCCTCCCCTTCCAAAGATATTCTTGTTCGCCTTATTCCTTGGCGTCAGCCGCGTTCGCTTTAGCAGTGGTCACCTTGGTAACGTGGTACGAAAACATGGCCTGTATCGAACAACACGAGGTTAACGATACGTGCATTGGAGGATCAATGGAGAACCTAACGAGTGTACCGCTTAGCTCATCCAGTTTCCCTGAATCCAACTTACCCGTAGTCAATCGAACGCTTTCGCAACAACAAGAGTACCAATACACAAAGTTCAGACCGATGATTGCAGGGAATTTATTAGTAGACGGCCACCGCTCAGCACAGGACGCAACACGTGCGAGACTTCTTGTTGGTCACCTGACCACGGCCGATGGGGGACTGCCCAGTGACGGGCGTGGAGGGGTGCACACGGTTCTGCTTGGGCGGGCCCTTGATGACACGAATGTTGTTCATGGTCTCGATGTTGTCGCCCACGGTGGGGTGTCTGGTGGAGTGTTTCCACTGCTCGTCGACGACGAACTTGAACTCGTGCGTGCCCGCGGGCACGGGCGTGACCACGCTCCACATGCCCCCGCCCTCGTGGTACATCTGGATCGGCATCCAGCCGTTCCACGCGCCCGACAGCTTCACGTCGCTCTCGGCGCCGTCCGCCCACACGAACTCCGTCTTCACCAGCACCTCCTCCTCGCTCTCGTCGCCCGTGTCGGGCGCGGGCGTGGTCGCGCGCTGGTTCGTCGGCGGGATCCCGCGCACCCCGCCCGTGCCCAGCGGCGACACCGCCTTCACCTTCACCTCCGCGCTTGGGGCCCGTGTTCGCGTCTTCGTGCTGCTGCCCCTCGCCTCGGCGACGTCCGATTTCGCGCTCGACTTACGCCGCCCTGCTTCCTCGATTTCTCCCACGTTCACGCCACGCGAAACTGGGCCGTTCGATGACGAGTTCGAATTCGGTGGCGCCATCCCGCGCGCGGAGTGTGTCGTTCTGCCTGCCGCAGGCTGCGGTGGCGGTGGCGTGGGGATGTTCTGCGTGACGGATGAAGAAGGTGCCACCGTGTTTCCCACCGGTTTTGGTGGGGGCGGCGGAGGTGGGGGCGCCACAGGTGCGTTTCTGGTCGCTCCTGTCGCAGGTGCACCGGGCATAGGTGGTGGCGGTGGCGGTGAACTTGACACGGCCGGTGCGGGCGGCGGTGCGCTCGATGCGGCCGGCGCGTTAACCATTGGAGGCGGTGGGGGCGGCGGTGGGGGTGGAATGCTCGAGCCACCCGAGGGACGCTCGGGTGCGGGTGGCGGAGGCGGAGGCACTGGCACATTTCCGCTAGGTGCGGGAGGTGCAGGCGGCGGCGGTGCGTTCGAAGGTGCTGATGCGTTGCTCACAATTGGTGGTGGTGGCGGTGGTGGTGGTGAATTGGCACCACCCGCAGGTCGTGCGGGCGGTGGTGGCGGCGGTGGTGGTACGGGAGGACTCATTGTTGCGAGATGGACAAGAACAGCGAGAGCGAGGGGATGCTTGTGAAGTCAAATAACTTCTCGCGTGCGTGTTGCCGAAGTAGGGCGCGCGCGGTGATTGCGTGGCACTTTCCGCATGGCGAGAACGCACAATTCCACATCGAGTAGGAGTTGTACCGTCACTGTGCGCGTGAGGGCACGCGGTGCGGGTCGCGGGTACAATTCTTGTTCTCGTGCGCAGTGACGGAATTTACAGTAACGTGTTTTAGTTTTGCAATGGGCGAGATGGGAGTCGAGCTCGTAGAGGGCAGTGGCAGCGAAGCTGAACGTTCCATTGTGCCCGTAGAACAATAGCACAGGACTCGAGGAGGGCGTAGCGGCGGGCTCCTTCCGAGCGTCGGCTGGTGAAAGTGCTGTAACATTGTCCCTGTGAGAGAACGGGCAGGCCTCGAACAAATTTTCTTAGCTTGCAATTTATACTCGAGCTGCTCGCTAAGACAGTGTGGATGCTAGCCACCTTGTTTGATTTCAGAAAAGGTAGGTTGCTTTTGAATGCTCATCTTTCGAAGAATTCTTCGATAACTTGCTCCTTGGTGGGTTCAAAGACCGCTCTTTTGTACATTAAAGTCAATTGCTGGAAACAAGTCCTGATGGTTGTTCTTAGCCGGCAGACCTTCTCGTCAAACGCGTAGTCTCAATGAACTAGCATTCTAATGTAGGTCCTGTTTCTAAAACAGACCTTGCTTTTAATTTGGCAAGGGTTCGCCTGTTGCACGATTGTAATATCTTCCAACTATCCATCCAAATTATTCTAGAGCAGAACAAAATTCAATACTGCATTCGTCATGTTTACCGACAATAACGGGTTGCGCGGCCAATATGACGCCTGATCCATCGAGCATAACGAGAAACAGGCATGGTTTCAGCCATCTGACCACATCCTCGACCTTTTCCTCCTCGAGCAAGCACACCAACCAACTTATTGTTTGCGTAAACCGGTCCTCCCGAATCACCTGGACACACAGCCTGTTTCCCGCGCACTTTCACGCATAGGTAGTTCCAGTAGCAATCCTTCTTCTTGAAGGACCTGGAACCATAAATGAATCCTGGGGAATCGGCAATCGGCCCGCGGCGGTAAATCGTGCCCCAACCGACTTGTATGAGTTTGGTATTGTAGTACGGGAATCGTCGGTCTCTATTGATCTTGATGCAGCGCCTGCGGGTCAGTGGCTTGTTAAGGCGTACCAGAGCGATGTCGTTGTGTCGACGGGGAATATCATAGAGGGGATGCCTGATAAACTGCACAGCGGTGCGACGGCCTTGCACGGTGATCACCTTGGAGCCTTTATTCACATTACAGTGCCCTGCAGTGATAACCCAGTTCGCTGCGATGAGAGAACCGGTACACGAACCTCCACGGTATCTCAGACGCACGACGGCAGGGCAGAGGGTTGGGTTGCGCAAAGTATTCGCCTACATTATTCTCTCTGAAGAACGCAATTTCGTCGCGATGCATATTGCCACAAGTTGCAAGAAGAATAATGCGAGGACGGAAACGCGCTGACCCATAGCCAGGAATGTGACTTTGGTTCTGTTGATGTTCAGCTATTCAGAATTCAGCCAC
>JAAUYH010037804.1_pt1 | contig 52000 bp, 48 predicted proteins | sample 7278061 | NCBI WGS metagenome assembly JAAUYH01 (sample SAMN14350203, study PRJNA611818) | marine sediment metagenome | isolation source: surface marine sediment (0.6m) | place: French Polynesia: Moorea | collected 2018-08
CGGCGCCAAGGATGAGTTCCACCTCGCAGCTACCGCCCAAAACCTTCGCAAACTCGCCAAACTGGCTCCAAATCCAGCCTGAAAGAGGCCACGAGCGAAGCTCGCGCTCAGACCAATACCAAGTGTTCGAACGACTTTTTCAACGAAATCGGCTCTGGGCCGACCTCCCAAGCCGAAGCGGTGAATGTCAGGCGTCGTAATACGAATGACCGAGGCTTGCTCCAATCGCTTGATTCTGCACCGCAGGCGGCCTGGCTCGATCGTCCGGTTTCGATTCGCGCCGTATCCGCTTGCTTTCTGCACCGCGTCGGTCCGGGTCGAGCCCGAGTTACCCGTTCGATGCGATGCCACGAATGGCCGGTCGCGACATTTTGGCGATCCGATAACCCGTCAAGTCGTTTGGGTTTAGAGAAGCCCATTTCATAATAGCGTTCTTGGAGTGATTGCGAGGCTGCCGCAGTTGCGCTTGCCCCCCCGCGGGCCCGGGAAACCATCATCTCGATGGATCACAGGCTGATCACGAATTAACAGGCAACCGGACAACTCGGGTGGTGCTGATCACCGTCACTCTGCACCTGCGGCCGGAATTGCCTGAACCAGTATAGGCGCATTGGCGTCAGGCTAGCTCAAGGCAAAACGGTTGCAGTGATCGAGAATACCTGTGACCGTCTCCTAACTGGATTATCGAGTTTGACAGGAGCAATTTGACTTCGTCTTATCGCGGCGGTTCAGATGTGCCTGATCTTTCACTGTCAGGGAGGGCTGCATGGAGGTGACGACGGAAAACGACCAAGTCATCGTGTTCGATGAGTTTCTGAGTGCCGAGGCATTCCGCTTTGTTTGGAATTTCGTGCTGGAGGCCCGGTTTCGGTATGTGAACAACGACCAATGGATCAAGGCTTTTCGCCTCATGGACGGGGCGGCGCTCTGGTCGGATGTATTTACCTCTAAGCCAATGCCGTCTGATCGAACCGCAATGTCGCAATCGTATCCGACGGGCAAGGGCATCGACTGTTTTATCGAGGCACTGGCCGAGACCGCTAAAGGTTATCCGGAATTCGTTGGTGAAGAAGGCCCGGACTGGGAACTGTTCTTCGTGCGGCCCTATCTTTATCCGACAGGGGCGGGCCTGTCGTGGCATACTGACGGAAGACAAGATGTGTCTTGTGCCTTTGTCTACTACGCTCATCCTGAGTGGAACGCGTCATGGGGTGCGGAATTGTTGGTGGACGGGTCAGACTTCCGCGATCTGACCTATCCGGAGTTGGAAATGTATGACGGAGAAAGGCGTGCGCCGGGTCTACATATGGATCACGAGATCACCAGTCGTGCCGTCATGAATTTCGGGGTTGGCACCTATGTGATGCCTAAACCAAACCGATTGGCACTGATCCGGCGCGGTGTTCTGCACCGGATAAACCCGGTTGGCGCTGCAGCCGGCGATCACGTGCGCAGCTCGCTTACGGGTTTTTTCATGTCAAATGACTGAGTCGCCAGGGCGCTGGTTGATTCGCTGTGCGCCGGAAAGGGCGCAGGCGCAGGTCAATTTTCGCCTGCTGGAGCCAAAGGATTTGCTGCCAGAGCAGTTGTCATTGCGCCGTGAAGGGCCACCCATTTCCCGCCACCCTGCTCCACAGTACACACGCTGGTCGAACTGGTGTGGTGCGCACACCTCCTCGGTATCGTTTGAGATCCCGCTTGGGGATATGCGGCTGCGCTGCAAACAATATCTCTATGATCTGGGTCCTTTGTCGACGCTTGACTGCGCGGCACTCTATGACCAATCAGCGGACAGCATGGCGGTCAACCCCTTGTCGACTGGCGGCGTCGCATGGGTGGGGGTCGACTATGCGGGCTTGCCAGCAGTGACTTGGTTGCAGCATGGCACGAATGTCGAGTTGCGCTGCCTTTCAGGTCGGTTTGATCTGGACCGAGTTCTGGACCTGGCTGATGGGTTCGCATCGCTCGACGTGGCAGCGCAATTACCGTTCTCCAAACGCAGCTATTGGGCACGGCACGACCGGTACGACATACACCTTGCACGTGGCATCTATCACCCGCCCTCCAGTCTCTGGCGGTTTCGGTGGCCATGGTTGGCGGTTGATCATCATTGGTCAGACGATGCCGACGTGATTTGCGCGGGCTTGTCTTCGGCGGTCGGCTCCAGTTGGCAATTTGATGGAACATGCTGCTTCGGTGTTCCACCAGCAGAAACCATCACGCGATTTATCGCGGCGGATTCTGGCTGTGCGGTGCTTTGGGTGCGTCAGTTCCGTGCACATGAGGCATCGATCCCCGATCCGCACGGCGGCATACCGACACTTGATCGTCACAGCGGTTTCAGCGCCTTTGAGATCACCCAGACATACGAACAGAACCTGCGCCTTATTACCGCCAGCCGCAGCAGACGGGTTGGGCCACATGACACGGTCGCGTGGAAGGGGTCATGGGGGTATCTAGTTCAGCAATCCAGCTACGCCGCTGGGGATCTCCAGACTCACCTGCAGCTGGCCCGGCGAATTACCAGGGTACTGGCTTGACAGTCAGACGATCGAGCAACTGAGCCACATCAACCGCTGACAAATTGTACTTTCGCACCAATTCCAGTGTCTTCTCAGGGTGATGGGCAGCAGAGGATACTTCATCTTCAGTGGGAAGGTCACGGGACGACGTCAGAACGGACTTGTCTGTCACGATAAATCTCCTTTTTAGATCAGACTTCAAATCACTTAAGAATTCAATCTTACCACAGAAACGGCGCGTACCAAAACCCGCTATGCACCTTATTGCAGTCATTAGACATCGACGCTGCGAATTCACGTTTTTCCGCCTGTTGGACGAGCGGTGTGAGAACGGTGCTGCGGAGTGACCGGACGACCGCTTTTTGAAGTTATGAGCCAGATTTCGATGTCGATGAGAATCCGAGCAGATCGGTCGGCTGGTTGATAGCGACAGCTTGGGGACTTGTCCGCTTCGCCCTGCGGTGCGGGCATTCGGCCCGCGTCGGCAACTGTCTCATGAGGGCCGGGACCGGGATCACGGATGCGCCGATGGAGCGACAACTTCCTCCGCGTGTTTTGCCATTCACACAAACGGCCATCAGTGGCTTTCATCACCCATTCGATTTTCCATAGGATTGACCGCAGGGTCATAGCCAATCGTAAGGGCCTTGATCTGGGTTCTCGATCGGCGGCGCGTGCATCTTAACGGTGGACGCTCGCCGGCCAAAGATCGGGCTACGATGTCTGGATCTGTAATCTTGCCGAAGTATCGGTAAGCGCCCCCGTTTCGCCCCCAATTCATCGGCCTGAAACCGCTTAGGGTGGGTCGAAAGGTTGAACAATTCGAGAAAATCTCGGGAACAAACCGCTTGTACCTGTTTTCGGGAGGCAGGGATCGTGAGTTCGAATCTCGCCACTCCGACCAGTGAAAAACAAAAGGCCACTGACGGGGCCTTTTGTTTTTCACTGGTCTCGCCGCGAAGATACCGCCGTTGACGTGCGCCGGTTTGTCGAGGCGTTCTCAAACGCTTGGCGTTAACCGACCGCGATTAGGATCAGCGTCGCCATCCCCCACAGGGTCATTTGGAAATGCGTGCTTTGCGCGCCCTCGTGGCAGTACCAATAGCAAAACCAATTCCCCGCCACCAAGAAACCGACCCAAACGCTGGTGAAAGACAGCGTCCCCAGCAGGGCCAAGCTGCGCGCGGACGCGGCCTCTACTCGACCGAAGACAGCCAGGATCAAGGCGGCGGAGCCGGCCCAAAGGACAAGGGTCGCAAAAATTTCCCAGGCGACGATCAGCTTGAACAGCCACGTCTGCACGGACGGGTTCGAGACACGCCGATGCGCCACCAATGCGTAGGCGTCGGGGTATTCCTTTCGCATGCGGGCCATGTCGAGCACTTCAGCCGTGAACACCCGGTTCAGCTCGGGATACAGCACGTTTTCCAGCACGCCCGTCGTCAGCCAAGCCGCCAGAAAGACCACCGCCGCAGCCTGGGTGATCAGCAGCACCAATTCGATTGCCATGAGGTCACCGTTATGCGCGGCGAGGCGACCGAAGCCGCCTCGCGCGGCTGTATTCAGGTCCAGTGCAACTGGGCCGGACGGATCTCGAACGAGATGTGGTGCGCGCCTCCTTCCAAACCCTCGCGGGTGTGGTTGTAGAGCGAGCGCCAGTAGGGCTGGATCGTCACGCCGTCATCCTGCAGGATCGCCTCTCCCTTTGCCATCAATTCGCGGCGCTTCTCGACGTCCGCAGTGGCCAGCGCCTGTTCCAGGATCCCGTCGAATTCAGGGTTGGCATAACCGAATTCGTTCCAGGCCTCGCCCGAACGATAGGCCAGTGCCCAGACCTGCACACCAAGCGGACGGTGGTTCCAGTTCGTGGAACTGAACGGGTACTTGGCCCAGTCGTTCCAGAACGTGTTGCCGGGCAGCACGGTGCGCTTGACGTTGATGCCGGCATCGCGCAGCTGCGCGGCCACCGCATCGGTCGTGTTTTTGCGCCATGCGTCGTCGATCGACAGAAGCTCGTGTTCGTAATCGCCCATGCCGGCTTCGTCCATCAGGGCCTTGGCCTGCGCCGGATCGTAGGTTGGATCGCCGATATCGGCATATTCCGGGTGCGCCGGTCCCACATGGTGGTTTTGTGCCGGCACGCCGCGGCCCTGATATCCAAGCTCCAGCAGCAACGAGTTGTCCACCGCCATGGTCAACGCCTGGCGCACCCGCTTGTCCGCGTACGGCTTTGCACCGTCGACTTCCGCAAGCTGGTTGGGGCGGATCACGATGGTTGCCATCGTCACCACCTCGTTTTCGACCCAGCCGTCGAGCGTGTTCATGATGTCGATGAATTCGCCTTCGAGCGAGTACATCATGTCGATCTCTTCACCTTCCGCTGCCGCGACGAAGGCCGACGGGTCGGTGCCGTAGTCGATGTATTCGATCCGGTCCATCCAGGCGCCGTTGCCGGCGTTCCACCAGGTGTGGTTCTCGTTTCGGACGAGGACGCCCTTGATACCGACCTCCAGGCTCTCCGGCAGATACGGGCCGGTGCCGATCGGGTTTGTCAGCATGTCGTTGGCGTTGTGCGAGCTGTGCACGATGGCCGCCGGATAATCCGCCATGCCCGCGATCAGCGAGATGTCGGGCTTGGGCAGGTTCAGCTGGACCGTGTGGCTGTCGACGACTTCGATGCTGCCTTCGATGGCCTTTCCCGTGTCCGCATCGATCATGGTCGCGAAGCGGCCGGCCATCGAGTTGGTCTCGACAGTTTTGTCGCACCAGCCGGCAATGTTGCGCGCCACGTCGTCAGCGGTGAAATCGTCGCCGTTGTTCCACTTGACGCCCTTGCGGACGTTCAGGGTGTACTGGGTCGCGTCATCGTTGATCTCCCAGCTTTCCAGCAGAGACGGCTGGAACGTTCCGTCGTTTTCGTAGGTCACCAGGTATTCCAGCCAGCCGCGCGAGAAGTTGGCGATCTGCGACCAGTCATAGGTGCGCGGGTCTTTCAGTGCGCGCACTTCCTGCTGAATGCGCACGGTGCCGCCGGTTTTGGCGTGGCTCGCGGCCTCTGCCGGCGCAGAAAGGCCCAGCATGGCGTAAGCCGTGGCAGAGGTCGCGCCGAACGAGCTGGCCAAGGCCAGAAACTCACGGCGGTTGACGGGATCCGTCCCGACCTTGTCTGCCTGGCCGGTGATCGCCGTCGGTAGGGGTTTTCCAGTCCGGTTAAGGTATTTCATTTCTTCCTCTCCGTTGGTCGCGAGGGTTACCCTCTTGGTTCTTGCAGATCGCTCTGCGTTGGCGCGGTCCGTTCCCGGACCTTGCGAAGGTCTCGACAAGGCATTCGCATTTCATCGAGACCGTCGGCGTCGGTAGCGGATGTGCATATACTTGACAAGGTACGAGGCTGGTTCTCGGGCCAGGGTGTACCGCGGTGCAGCACCGCCCGCTGGTCCCAGATGAGTACGTCGCCGACCTGCCACCGGTGCGAATATGTGAACTCCGGCCGGGTGCAAAAGTCTATCAACTCCGCCAGAAGCGCCTTGCCTTCGGCGTCCCCATAGCCATCGACTTCATAAGCATGCGAGGCGACGTAAAGCGCATCGTGCCCGTTGACCGGATTGGTCCAAACAGCGTTCCAGTGCGTGGCCGGCCACTTGTGGAACATGGGATGTTTGGCCAGTTCGGGCGAGATCTTGGCGCGTGAGACGGCGTAGTGATGCCAGATGCCCCGCCCTCTGATCCTTGCTCGCAGTTCTTCGGGCATCGCCGCCCAGGCGGCGCGGGTCGACGCAAGCTCTGTCGCGCCGCCTTCGGTCGTGACGACACGTGCAGTGATGATATTGGTCAGCGCCGGCTGTGGAAGGAACGTGCTGTCGGAGTGCCACAGAAAGTTCGATTCCAAGTGCAGCCGGTGCAAATCCAAATCGCCGCCAAGCGAGCTGTCGGCCCGGACATTCGTGACCGTCGGGATTGTGAACTCCTCGCCGGGTTGCCGCTCGTCCGCCTTTCTGTCCTCGATAGGGCCGAAGGTGTTCGCCAGTTCCAAATGCGCCGCGTCGTCGAATTCCTGGGCCCGAAACAAGAGCGCCGAGTGTTCCTCGAAGAGCGCCCGCAACTCGTCAAACCGTCCGGATGGAACGACGTCCGCCAGCGGCAGGCCGGTGACCTCGACGCCGAAATGCCGCGTCAGCGGGGTGGTTTTCAGCTCTGGCATGTCAGGCACCCTCTACAACGGCCATGGCCTCGATTTCTTCCGGGCTTAAATCCATTACCGACTGCCAGGCTGTGGATTTGGCGCTGTTCAGCAGGCCCTTGGGGTCGAGCCGTTTTTTCCATGCAAGATGCGTGTAGTCGGCATTGTGCAGCCCCCCCCGTTCGACTTGGTTGGCATGGGCATCGTAGACCGCAAATCCGTGGTCGGTATAGGTGCGGTTGATCGCCGTCAGCCGCTCCCTGCCGGAATACCAGATGATCGGCAGGTCGATCGCCGTAATCTCTCCACCCAGCCGGTAAAACTCGTGATGCGTCCAAACGTCGTCGCCGAGATCCGCGCGGAGGCGCGCAATCGCCCCCGTATTTGCGGGGTCGGGCACACCGACCTGCTGGTAGGTGGCCGAGCGGTCCGACTTCAGCACTTGAAGCGTCGTGTGATTATAGCAGAACTCGAACACATGCGGGATGTTCCTGGCCTCGCGCGCAGCATCATCAAGCGTCAGATCCAGGTTCCCGCCATGCTCATCCACCAACGCCGCCAGCCGCGGCACATCGGTTGACGGCACATAGCAGGCCAGCAGGTCCCGATCCTTGCGAAGATGACCCTTGAGGCGGGGAAAGTACCCGACGATGCGCGCATCGACGATACTGACCATCTTCGGCGCGATCGCCGCGGAAGTGGCAACCGCATATCCTGCAGCATACGCGGCCTCGTAATCATCGAAGGTCGCCATACAGGCGATCCAATCGCGGCTGGGCACGGTGCGCAGCGTCACTTCGGTGATCACCCCGTTCAGTCCCCAGGCGTGGTGGATCTTCAGGACATCGGGGCCATGAAAGATGTGTTCCTGCGGTTCGGCCTCGACCGACAGCGCCTTTAGCGCGATCAGGTTGCCCGGCTCGCGCAACGCTCCCGTCGCCAGCGACCCGATCCCGACCGACCCCCCGGCCACAAAGCCGCCGATGGTGGCTATGTCCTGCGTCGACGGGAACATCGCCATTTCCTGACCGCTCTTTTTCAGGGCTCGGTTGATATTTGCCATCAAGGCGCCAGCCTCGACCCGCACCAGCCCGTCACCAATCTCGAGAATCCGGTTCATCGACGTCGTTTCGATGATCAGGCCGCCATCGACCGGCACTGCCTGCCCGTAGTTGCCGGTCCCGCCCCCGCGCACGACGACAGGGACTTCAGCCTCATAGGCCACGCTCAGGCAATGTTTGAGCTCGGCGACGGTTTTCGGAACCGCAACCAGATCTCCGAAGCAGCGCTTGAGTTCTTCGTTCAGGATTGGGCTGTACCAGAAAAAGTCGCGTGAACGTTTCTTGACCAGTACGGTCTCGGTGATTGTCTCGACCGGCATCAGACGCGAGGCAAAAGCCGCCCAATCAATCGATGTCTTGCCGGATATCGAAGTCATGCAAGCTCTCCATGCAATGCAATCGTAATTGGCTTGGGGGCAGACGCCCCTGCCAGAATATCGGCCGGGGTTGCTGCGCCGAACCGGATAGGATCCCCAATAACAGCCCGGTCGAGGTGGGTGGACGTAACGCTATGCGCGCTTTCGGCACTGGTCGTGAGCGTGGGAAGATAACATCCGAAAGGTGGACCGCGATGCGTAGTCTGCCCGGTGCGGACAAGCAGTCCGCCGCGGAAAAAATCCTGATCGAGTGTGCCGCCGAAACCGGTGGGAGATGCGACCAGCGACATCGGCTCCTTGGCGTTCATCACGATGAAATCTGCGGGGCTTTGCGATGTCATCGGGCTGCCCTGTGGTCAAAGCGCACGAATCCGGTCGGGAAGCCGGCGAAGTTCCGGGCCGCTCCTTCCGGCAGGTCTTGCCCCTGCGCCCGGGTCGCCGCAGAGGCGTCGCCACAGGCACGGTTGACGTTCGGCGCGTCGATGATCGACGCCGGCGGCCCCGTGGGGCCGGTGAGGCGATTTCCGTCGTTCCGTCTGCGGCTTGCAAGCGCCGGGGCGCCGACAGGCAGCGATGCGACAATACTGTCTGTCAGGCCGCGAAACGCCGATGCCGCCAGATCGGCCCAACAGCCCTGCGCGCTCATACCGGGTGTCCCAAGAGATCACCAAGAAACCCGTAGAACCAAGTCGCCTGTGCCGCGTCGTGCTGGTACATCAGGCGGGTCTGCTCATCGGGCTGTTGCACGCCCGGGCGGTCGTAGACGTTCCATTTCTGGCCTTGCCAGCGGCGAAAGCCCTCGATCGTCACTTCCGGGTGGAACTGCAACCCGTAGACCTTGTCTCCATAGCGAAACGCCTGGTTTTCATAGTTTTCGTTCCCTGCCAGCCGAACCCCGCCGACAGGCAGATCGAATGTGTGAAAATGCGCCTGCGTCACCCAAAGCGGCGCCTCCAGGAAACCGGCAGCCTCTGGGGTCGGGTCGATCCGGTAGTATCCGAACTCAAAGATCTCATGATCGCGCGGCCCGGCCCAAGCGCCCAGAAGGTGCGCAATCATCTGCGCGCCCTGACAGAGCCCCAGCACCGGCACATTGGCGCCAAGGCACTCTTCGATCCAACGGTATTCTTCGTTCAGAAACGGATGTTTGTCGGTGTCATAAGCGTTGTACTTGCCGCCGTAGACCACCGTTCCCGCGAGATCATCGCCATGCGCACCGAGGTCATCGCCGGCAAACGGCCTCCGGCTGTCGATCTCGAAACCCGCCTGCGTCAGCCAGGAAACCACCCGGTCATCGGCAGGTTCATGTCCATGGCGAACCAAAACCACACGCCGCCCCATATCGCCCTCCTTAGACGAAACCGGTTTTGCGTGGCCCTTGTAGAACAATCCGTGCCAGAGATGTGGGTTCAGGGTCGCAAACAAATCCCGCACTGGCAAGCGCGATATTGGGACGAAGATGGGAAACGGGATGTAATCAGTGCCCCCGTCTCAATCCACCCCCCTTGTCGCCCATATCGAAGACCGCCTCGCCATGACGCGCTTGTCGGCGCAAATCGCCAGGCGGATGGTACTGAACGAAGTGATGCGCGGTTTGCACCAAGGCCATCTTTCTTCGAGGGGTGACAGGCGTCGCGCAGCATGCCAGGGCCGCTCACACGAGGCAGTGCCGCCAATGAAGCGCGATTTTCGTCCGGGTCATGCGGGCCGCTGACCGAAATCCTCACTTACGAGCACAGCGGCTGTCAAAGCATCAGACGGTCGAGTTCCACCAATCCTCAATTGCGTCGACCATCTCCGCTCCCTCCAAGCCGATGGCCGCGACGGCCGCGCATCCAGACTTCACCCGCTGTGTGATCTCTCTCTGTTCGCCGACGACGTGAACCTCCCACATGCCGCCAGATGGGTCCGCGATGAGCGCCTTCAATCTCAAAACACCGCTTGGAAGTCGCGAAAGGAGCGCTTCGATCTCTGTCCTTGTCAGTTCGGGAGGAGACGTGCTCGACCACTGCACGTAGCCCGGATGTTTCGCGCGGCTCTCGGCCGGGGCCTCACGTGTCAGCGTACGTCCCAAGACCAAACCCGCAACGGTAGCGGCGTCATCGGCGCCCACCCGCGGGTCGGATCCGCAGTCTCCCAGAGCGGCCGTGACGGCCGGATCGTCGGGAGGGGTCTTGCTGACGACGAGCAAATCGGCCGCGCTGGCCTGTCCCCTCAGCTGGCTCGAGATTCGCGGATTGGCCAGTTGGACAGGATAATTGATCCCGTCGATGACCGTCAGGATCCCTGCATAAGCCATCTCGGGCTCGGACAAGGCCAGCTCGGCGATCTTGGCGGGATCGGCGATGCCGCTCGCCTCGACGATGAGGTGATCGGGTCTTGGGCTGCGGTCGAGCATGTCGCCTATGGCATAGTACAAGTTGCCTGCCATCGAGCAGCAGACACAGCCATTGGTCAGTTCGATCGTGTCCTCGCGTGCCGATTTCAGCAGCGCTGCGTCGATGTTGATGGCCCCGAAATCGTTGACCAGCACGGCAAGCCGCAGGCCGTGATCGACGGCAAGCAAACGGTTGATCAGGGTGGTCTTGCCGGACCCGAGATAGCCGCCGACGACTGTAAGAGGCAGGCGGCTCATACCCGGTTCACCCGGCCGCCGAACACGGTGCCGAACACGGGCACGTCCTTGAGGGCCAGACCATTCTCCAACGGATCGGCGCCCAGCACCGCGAAGTCGGCGCGCTTGCCGGGGGCGATGCTGCCGATCTCGTGGTCAAGCTTCAACGTGCTGGCCGCGCCCAACGTGATCAACTCCAGGGCCTGGGCGCGCGAAATCCGCTCCTGCGGCCCGAGCGTCACGCCCGACATGGCCTGCCGGTTCACCGCGCACCAGGCGGTGACGAGCGGACCGAGCGGCGTGACCGGGGCGTCGGAGTGGATGGCCGTCAGAACACCTTCGTCCAAAGCGGTGCGCACGGCGTTCATCCGGCAGGCCCGGTCCGGCCCAATGGTTCGTGCCGCGTGCTGATCGCCGAAATACCAAAGATGATTGGCGAATAGGTTGCAGGCGACGCCCAGTTCCGCCGCCCGGCGAAAGAGCGCCCGATCCATCATCTGGCAATGCTGCAGGACGTGACGGGCGCCGAGCCACGGGTGTTTGCGTGCTGCCGCATCGAGCGCGTCGAGCGACACCTCCGCAGCCTCGTCGCCATTGACGTGGATATGCATCTGCACGCCGCGGCGCTGCATCTCTTCGGCCAGCGCGAAGATCTCGTCCGGGGCGGTGTTCCAAAGACCGTTCGGCTGCCCGCCGACATAGCCTGGCCAACGTACCCGCGCGGTCCATCCCTGGATCGACCCGTCGGTCATCAGTTTCACCGCCCCCAAGCGCAGCTTGTCGGTGGACCGGGCCCGCAGGCGTAGCGCCCTGTCGGCGACTCTGGCCGGGTCGCCGGCGGCGCCGAGCGCCGGAACGATACGCACCGGGTAATCCTCGGCCCCAGTCTGGCGCAACATCTGCTCGACATCGTCGTCCTCCATCATCGAATAGAGATCGGTGATGGTTGTCACCCCGGCGCGCACTGCGACCTGGCCGTAGGCGGCGATGGACTCGGCGCTTTGCGAGAGGGTGCGAAAGTCGATCCCCATGCGGCGCAGCACCGGAAACATGGCAGCCATTTCCTGCAGTTCGCCCGTCGGTTCCCCGTCCGGCCCCTTCACAACCCCGTCAAGCGGCGTTTCGGCGGTGTAACCCGCCATCTTCAGAGCCGCCGAGTTCACGCACATCAGGTGAAAGTTCGAGAACATGACCGCCACGGGCCGGTCAGTCGCGACCTGGTCGAGATGGATGCGATTCAGCCGTTCCGACGCCAGAAAGATCGGGTCGAAGCCCCAGCCGAAGACCGGCACGCCGGGGGCGAGGCGGGCGCGTTCCCCAGCCAAACGGTCGACCATCGCATCCGTTGTCGATACTCCCGCCCATGGCTTGCCGTCAGGGTCGATCCTGTCGTGGAACCCGACATAGACATAGCGCCACATCGCGCCAGCCATCATGTGGGCATGCCCCTCGACAAGGCCCGGCATCAGCACGGCGTCGCTCAGGCGGTCGTCGATGGTGAAGTCGCCCCAGGGCGCGGCGCAATCCGCTCCGCCCACCGCCAAGATCCGTCCGTCACGGACCGCGACGTGCGTCGCCTCTGGCTGACCGCGCTCCATCGTGATGATCTTCTTCGCGGCGAAGATCCGGGTTTCAGCCATTCTCTCGACTCCTCTTTGGATCACGTTGGCGCAATCACCGGCTCAGGTCCATGGCGCGGTCCCGCGAGAGATTTCTTGACGCGGGTCGGGTCCGCGTGCTGGGCTGACCGCAATGGACAACCAGACCAAGAGGCGAATTCGACACGGGAGGTCGACAATGTTGAGAAGAAATGCCTTGAAAGGCGCTGCCGCTACCTTGTTGGCGGCAATCGTATCGGTCACCGCGTTGCCGGCGGCGGCGGCAGACGTCACGATGAATGTGGGCTTCGGCGCGCCCGAGGCCTCGCTTTATGGACGGTTCGGGCAGATTTTCCAGACCAAGGTCGCCGAGATGTCCGGCGGGTCGATCGAGGTAAAGCTGCGCTGCTGCAACCAGATCTCCAGCGAAGACGAAGCCTTCAAGGCGATGCAGCTCGGCACCGTGGACGGCTTCTTCATCACCGCCAACAACGTCTCGCCGCACTGGCCGCTGATGGACGTGACCGTGCTGCCCTACATCTTCCAGAACGCCGAGCATCTCGACCGGGTGCTGAACGGCGAGGTCGGGCAGTTGATGAAGGACAAGTTGCAGGCCGATACATCGGTGCACCTGCTGGCCTTCGGCCCGGCGCTTTACCGCGATTTCTACAACTCGGTACGCCCGATCAACACGATGGCCGATATGGACGGCCTGAAGATCCGCGTTCCCAAGAACGAGGTCATGATCGCCACTTTCGAGGCGTTCGGCGCCAACCCGGTGCCGCTCGCGTGGTCCGAGACACCGACCGCGCTGCAGACCGGCACGGTGGATGGCGGCGACAACGGCACGTCCTTCATCCGCGACATGAAGTTCTTCGAATTCGAGCCGCATCTGGTCATTCTGGAGCATTTCGTGGCCTTCGCGCCGCTCTTCGCCTCTGACGCGTTCATGAACCGGCTGAATGACGAACAGCGCGCGATGATCATCGCCGCCGCCGCAGCGGCCGGCGCCGAGTTCGCCGCACAGGTTGCCAACGAGACCGAAGAAGTGCGCGAATGGCTGGTCTCCGAAGGCGGCATGGCCATGACCCGGCCGGACAAAACCGACTTCATCGCGGCCGCGCAAGGCGTGCAGCAGGCCTTCGCCGAAGAGCGAGGGGCAGAGTTCGTCGAACTGGTGAACGCAATCCAGGCGGCGGCGGAATAGGACCCCGCCGGAATCCAAGAGGGACGCCACGCGCGTCCCTCTCCCACGTTCCGCAGGGGACCGGAGCGGTATCATGGCAGCCTTGAAATGGCTGGAACGACATTTTGAAGAGCTGATTTGCTGCGTCTGTCTGTCCGTGATCGCGGTCAGCGTGTTCGCGCAAGTGGTTGCGCGCTACGTCTTCCAGGTGGCGTTGCACTGGACCGAAGAGACCGCTGCGATCTGCATGGTCTGGGCGGTCTATATGGGCGCGGCTTTGTGCGTGCGAGAGCGGTTTCACATCCGCATCATGGTCGCGGTGGCCGCCCTGCCATCGAGCTTTGGGCGCATCGTGATCTTCATCGCCGATCTGCTTTGGGCGTTCTTCTGCCTCTTCATGGTGAAGGTCAGCTGGGATTACCTCGCCGTCTTCTGGCGGTTCAAGGAAGTCAGCCCGTCGCTCGGCATCAACCAGTTCTACCCGCAGACCATCCTGGTCATCGGCTACGCGCTGATGCTGATCCGGCTGATCCAGACCTACGTGCACTGGTACCGCGACGGCGGGCGCGGCCTGCCGGGCATGCTGGAAGAAGAGTGGGAGGAAACCACAAAAGACCAGGAACACCAGTTGTGAGTTCGCTGGCCATTCTGGCGGTCGCCTTCGTGGTCCTGACCGTCATGGGCATCCCGCTCTTCGTCTCGGTGGGGCTGACGACCGCGCTGGCGCTTTTCCTGATCGACATCCCCTACACGCTGATGGCGCAGACCGGGTACGGCAGCCTGACGCCTTTCCCGCTGCTGACGATCCCGCTTTTTGTCTTGGCCGGCCGGCTGATGGAAGTCGGCGGCATGGCGAACCGGATGATCGCCATCGCCACCAACCTTGTGGGGGCCTATCGCGGCTCGATGGGGCTGGTCACGGTCTTTGCCTGTATGCTGTTCGCGGCACTGTCCGGGTCCGGCCCGGCCACAACGGCGGCCATCGGGTCGGTGACCGTGCCGGCGATGCGTCGCGATGGGTATGACGTGCCCTTCGCCGCCGCGATCACCGCCAGTGCGGGCGCGCTTGGCAGCCTGATCCCGCCCTCGAACCTGATGATCATCTACGGTCTGGTGTCGGAAACCTCGATCCCGCGGCTGTTTTTGGCCGGCCTCATCCCGGGCGTCATGGTCACGGTTCTTTTGATGATCACGACCTACATCATCGCCCGGCGGCGCAACTACGGCGGTGACGGCGATCCCTTCACCTGGGGGCCGTTTCTGAAGGCGGCATGGGACGGCAAATGGGCCATCGGGGCACCGGTTCTGATCCTCGGCGGCATCTATGGCGGCGCCTTCACCCCGACCGAGGCGGCGGGCGTCGCGGTGTTCTATGCGCTCTTCGTCGGGCTCTTCGTCTACCGCGAGCTGACGGTGAAGAAGGTCATCGACGCGCTGCGCTTCACGGCGCTGCTGACCGGTATCCTGATCCTTTTGACCCCGACCCTGGCCTTCGGCCAGCTCACCGCCTTCTACGACGTGCCGTCGGCGGTGCAGGCGGGCATCACCTCGATCACCACGAACGTCTTCCTGGTGATGCTGCTGATCGGCCTCTTCTACATCTTCATCGGCACCTTCATGGAAAGCCTGGCCCAGATCGTGCTCTTCACCGCGGTGTTCCTGCCGCTGGTGACGTCGCTCGGCGTCGATCCGGTCATGTTCGGCGTCTTCACCGTGATCACTTGCGAGATCGGCTTTCTGACCCCGCCCCTGGGGGCCAACCTGACGGTCGCGGCGCGAATCTCGGGCATCTCGATCGAGCGGATTTCGGTGGCGGTGCTGCCCTTCATCCTCGCCTATGTTATCGGCATGGTTATCCTGATCTTCTTCCCCGACCTGACGCTCTTCCTGCCGGACTGGTTCTACGGGGAAGCCAAATAGGAGCTGGCAATGTTCGATCTGCTTTTGAAGGGCGGCGAGGTTCACGACGGGACCGGGGCCGAGGGCGTCATCGCAGATGTCGCGGTGACCGACGGGCGCATCGCCGAGATCGGCGCGCTGGCACCGGAAGGTTCGGCAGAAGTCATCGACGTCTCCGGCCTGATCGTCTCGCCCGGTTTCGTCGACATGCACACCCATTCCGACTTCACGCTGATCGCCGATGGCCGGGCTGAAAGCCAGGTGCACCAGGGAGTGACCACCGAAGTGATCGGACAATGCGGCATCAGCTGCGCACCGGTTTGTTCGCACAAGGACATCCGCTCGGTCTCGCCGTGGTATACCGACCGCGCCAAGCACGCGAACTGGCTGGGCTTCGGGGAATACCTGGACACGCTGGACGCGACCGATCTGGGCGTCAACGTCATGGCCTTCGTCGGCCACGGCACCATTCATCGGGCCGTCCTTGGCGACGTGTTGCGCGCGGGCGATCCCGACGAGGTCGACCAGATGGCGCGGCTTGTCGACATCGCCATGGACGAAGGTGCGGGCGGCTTTTCGTCCGGTCTCGAATACTTCCCGGGCATCCTTGCCGCGCCGGAGCATCTGGTGCCCATGTGCGAAGTCGCGGCCAAACGCGGTCGTCTTTATGCCACCCATGTCCGCAACCGCGACACCCACTATGACCTTGGCTTTGCCGAAGCCATCGCAACCGCACGCCAATCCGGTGCGCGGCTGCAGATCAGCCATATCCAGCCAAAATTCGGCGCGCCGGATTATGCGATGAACCACACGCTCGAAATGATCGAACTGGCGCGCCGGCACGATGTCGACATCGCCTTCGACGTGATCCCGCATGACTGGAACCACACGCTGATGGCGGCAATCCTTCCGAAATGGACGCAGGCGGGTGGCATCGACGAGGTGATGAAGCGCCTCACCGACCCGGAGGCGCGGGCGCGGATCAAGGCGAACCCGCAGCCTATGTGGCTGATTGTGAAGGCCGAGAAATGGGACGACATCGTCCTGTTGAACGCCACCCAAAACAAGGACATCGTCGGCGCGGATTTCGCCGAGATCGGGCGCATGCGGAACTGCCACCCGTACGATGCGGTCCTGGACATCCTGCTGGAGGAAGGCGAAGACCTGATGGCCTGCATGTGGTCATCGAAATCCTTTCGCGACAGCGATCTCGACCTTTGCCTGCAACAGCCTGAATGTGCCGTTATCTCAGACACGGTCGCCATAGCCAATGACGGCATTCTGCAAGATCACATCGGCTCGCTCAGCGGCTATGGCTGGGCGGCGCGGTTCCTGCAATACTACGTCCGCGACCGCCAGATCTTGAACCTGGCCCAGGGCCTAAACAAGATCACCGGCGTTCCGGCGGATCGTCTGGGTCTCAAAGACCGCGGCAAGCTCCGCCCCGGCTATGCCGCCGATATCTGTGTCTTCGACGAGGCAAACATCGCCAGCAATGCCACTGCCCGCCATCCACGCCGGTATGCGTCTGGAATCGCGCATGTGCTGGTGAACGGCAAGTTGTCCATGCGCGACGGCAAGCGCACGCCGGTCAACGCCGGGCAGGTCGTGCGGGAATTCGCGGCCTAGCAGGCAATCCTGCTCTGATCTGAGCCAAACCAACCGGTGCCGAGCGAACTCAGCGCCAATTCGTTTGGGACGAAGGTCAATCCGTCTTCAGGGATCGCATCCCAATGGCGTCGGCAGCTTGCCCTGCGACCTACGAAATGCCACGCGGCGTATGGAGACCCGCTTCCGGACTTCAAGCCCATCGGCCTTAGTCCATCGGCGATTTCGCGGCCCGCTCAAAACCGACTGCCCGGTATCCGGGTCCCGCACCGCCGCCCTCCCTGTCTTCGTTGTCATCTCCGCCCTGTGCCGGGACAAGGTCCTGACACAGATCCGGCAAGCGGGGACCGCCCGGTTTGACCGGCGAGCGCAACCTTGAGACTGGCGGCTCGATCCATTGCTGCTAGGCTGCCTCAATGGGTTTGAAACCGCTTTCCAGCCTGGCAGCACTTTCTCTCTTGTTCGCGCCAATCGTCCTGCCTGCCCCGACCGGATTGTCGGACGAGGCGTGGCGCGCTTTGGGGCTGGCGGCGGCGATGGCGCTCTGGTGGCTCACCGAAGCCCTGCCACTCGCGGCGACGGCGCTTCTGCCTCTGGCCGCCGCCCCGATTTTTGGTATCGGCACGCTCGAAGATGTGGCGCGATCCTACAGCAACCCCCTGATCATCCTGTTTCTTGGCGGGTTTCTCATCGCGAAGGCGATCGAGCGTTCAGGACTGCACCGACGCCTGGCGGGTACGCTCCTGGGGTTGGCCGGGACCAGCCCCCGTCGCGTTCTCGGTGCCGTCATGCTGACCACGGCGTTTCTCAGTCTCTGGATCAGCAACACGGCATCCGCAATGGTGGTAGCGCCGATCGCCGCCGCAATTGCCGGATCGCAGGATGATCGACCAGCGTTCGGCACCGCGCTGATGCTCGGGGTCGCATTTGCCGCCACGATCGGCGGGATGGGCTCGCTGATCGGAACGCCGCCGAACGCGATCTTCGCCGCCCATGTCAGCACAACCTACGGCGTGACCGTGGGTTTCGCGCAATGGGCCGCCGTCGGCGTTCCCGTTGCATTGATGCTCCTGCTGCTTGCTTGGTGTGTCCTCGCCTGGCTTACCCCGCGGGTGTCTTCCCGCCCGCTGACGACGTCTTTTGGCGGCCAAGACGGAATTATGCACACCGCGGAGCGCCGTGTCGCGATCATTGCCGGGTTGACTGCGCTCGGATGGCTTTCGCGGCCCTTGATCGAATGGCTCTACCCGGCGGCCACACTCTCGGATGCCGGGATTGCCATGATCGCAGCGCTCGCGCTGTTTCTCTGCCCCGACGGCGATGGCGATCGATTGCTCGACTGGGAAACGGCGGCCTCGCTGCGCTGGGACGTGCTCATACTCTTCGGTGGAGGACTGGCGCTGGCCGATATCCTGCAACACTCCGGCCTAGCCGATTGGATCGGCGGGAGCGTGCGCGAGATTTCGAATCTGCCCGAATTATTGGTTCTGCTGATCATCGCAGCATTGATCGTCTATGTGGGAGAACTCGCAAGCAACACCGCGATGGCCGCGATCTTTCTTCCGATTGCAGGTGCCCTGGCGATCACCCTTAACACCGACCCGGTCGGGTTCATGCTTCCGATAGCGCTGGCAGCGTCCGTCGGTTTCATGCTGCCGGTCGCGACCCCGCCCAATGCAATCGTCTTCGCAAACAAAGCCGTGACGAGGCGCGATATGTTGCGGGCTGGCGCACCGCTCGACGTCATCGCGCTGGTCATCGCCGTCGGGGGAAGTGCGATCCTGGGCCCCGTCTTCTTTGGCTGAGTTCTTGCCAGAGGGCAGCTCTTTGCTGTCACAGGCGGCAGTCGCAGCGGCGTATGCCACGCAACCGCGCATCGGTTTTCGGTACCGACGACCGCCACGTCCCTGACCGAACCCTCGTCGCGTACCGCGATGTGGCGCCGCAGCGGCGCATGGCGCTTGGCTCGGCCTGTTCAACACGACATTGACGGCGGTGCGCGTCAAAGGGGACTTCCACAGAGAGGGGAAAAGCTCCAGCATGGCAGTATGATTGCAGGCGCCGTCAAGAGGACCCAACGCCGTGGCTAGAAAGATCACCGCACGCAAAGTCGTCGTGGTTTCCTTTCTCGTCGATCTTCTGGACGTCATCACCAATCTCGTTGTCGCGCTGCTCACCGGCAGTGCCGTGGTTTTCAGCGAAATGGCCCAGGGCATCGCCGATAGCATCGGGTCCGCCCTGTTGGTGCAGGGCGAGCGCCGTGCCGCCCGCCCGCAAGACGCCCGGCACCCATTGGGGTATGCGCGTGAAGCGTTTTTCTGGAGTCTCCTCTCGGCCGTCGCGATGTTGATTTTCGGCGCCGGCTTGAGTGCCTGGCGCGGCTTTGAGCAACTCTTCGATCCCAAACCGTTGGAAACGCCGCTGCTGGCAATGGCGGTTCTGGTGTTGGCGGTTTTTACCAACGGCTATGCCGTGAGTTTGAGCGCGCGCAAGCTCGGGCTCGGCAGCGGCGGGCTGCGCTCTGCCTTTGAGAGCTTCAGTCAACCCCTGGTGAAAGGCGCCTTCCTGCGCGATGTCATAGGCACGTTCACCAGCATCGTGGGCCTTGTCGCCATGTTGCTCTACAACACACTCGGGCTCACGGTTTTCGATGCGCTCGGCGCTCTTTTTGCGGCAGTGTGCATGGCCGTGGGATCGGTCGTGCTGATGGGACAAGCCAGGGCGCTCATCACCGGCCGTTCGCTGCCGGCTGATAATGTCCGGGAACTCCGAGAGGCGATCCTGGCCGATCCGATGGTCGAGTCGGTGAACGGCCTGGTGGCCATCTATGCCGGCGCATTCGAAGTCCTGATCGATGCCGATCTCGATCTTCGTGAGGACCTCAACACGACGGAAATCGAAGCTGTCCTGGATTCCATCGAGAGCCGCGTTCGAGCGATCATGCCCGAAATAACCCGAGTCCGTGTCCTGCTCAATTCACGCTAGGAAACCGCTGGTTGGGACCGGGCCGGTTACTCCGCCCCCGCGATTTGGCTATAAGGCTTGAAGTGAGGCTTGCGTTGGTCTTCTTCGTCGGCGCTGCCATTCCGGCGAACTTCCGGGGGATCTGATGGATAGATTCGACACAGCTGGGCACGACCGAACGATGATGGCTGTCGTGACGACCGGAAACGGCGGATTCGACAAGCTGGATTATCGCGAAGTTCCCGTGCCCGCGCCTGGCGCGGGCGAGGTTTTGCTTCGCGTGTTGGCCGCCGGGGTCAACAACACCGAAATCAACACCCGGCTCGGCTGGTACTCGTCAAGCGTAACCGAAAGCACCGATGCGACGGCCGATGAACAGGCGCGTGACGAAGAGCAAAAGGCCGACGGCGGTTGGAACGAGGCAACCCCGTTTCCGTTTATCCAGGGCACCGATTGCTGCGGCCGCGTCGTCGCCATGGGCCCCGGGGTCAACGACGTTCCTGCCGCTTCCCGGGTTCTCGTCCGGGCCTGCATGCGCCCGAACGGGTTCGGATCGATGGAGAACATCTGGATGGCCTCGGACTTCGACGGTGCATTCGCCGAGTATGTCAAAGTTCCGGCCAGTGAGGTATTTCCGGTCGATTGCGAATGGTCCGACCAGGAGCTTGCGACGATCCCCTGCGCGTACGGCACCTCGGAAAATATGCTGCACAGGGCCGATGTCGGTTCGGATGACCACGTCCTGGTCGCCGGAGCATCGGGCGGTGTGGGAAGCGCCACCGTTCAACTTGCAAGGCGCAGAGGCGCGTTGGTCACGGCCATCGCCGGGGCCTCCAAACTTGAGAAAGTCAGGACGATCGGTGCCCATCGGGTCATCGACCGATCTGCCGACCTGCTTTCTGAACTTGGGGAAAACTCGGTCGATGTCGTAGTGGACAACGTCGGCGGATCTGGTTTTCCGCAAATGCTCAAGGCGTTGAGACGCGGCGGTCGCTATGTGTCGTCCGGCGCGATCGCGGGGCCAATCGTCTCGCTGGATCTCCGCGACATGTACCTCAAGGACATCACTCTGATCGGGTGTACCGCCTGGGACGAGCCTGTGTTTCCGAACCTCGTCTCCTATATCGAACGCGGTGAAATCCGACCGCTGCTGGCCGGTGTGTATCCGCTCTCGCAGATCGTCGATGCCCAGAAGGCATTCATGGAGAAACGGCACGTCGGGAAATTCGTGCTGGTGCCTCCGGAGTCGAGATCGAGAAAGGCGTTTGCCTCGAACTAAGCTCTGGGCACGCGAAGTTGTAGTGAACGGCGGGAGTGACCGGCCATTGTTCAGAATTGCTCTGTGCCCGGCAAGGTGGGCCTTGGCCGGTACCAATCCTTCCGACTGAGTTCAGGCGCGCAGCCAACCATCGGCGAACTCGACCGTTTCAACGCCAGCCAAGTGTCTGACCCGGTCGAGTTCCGCTTTCAATCCAACGATACGTTCCTTACCCATTCGCACTCCGGCTTCCGGCCAGAACGCGCGGACGACGAGAGAATTTCCGGCACGCTTGGCGTCCAGTCGACCGATCACGCGGTCGCCCTGCAGCACGGGAAAGACGTAGTAGCCGTACCGCCGTCTGGCCTCCGGGACGAAGATCTCGATCCGGTAGTGGAAACCGAACAGGCGTTCGGCACGCGCCCGGTCCCGCAATGCGGGATCGAACGGCGACAGGAGGCGCATACGAGACGTTGGGTTCGGCAGCGAAGGCGTCTGGTCAAGTACAGCTTCGGTCGTGAAGCTGCGCCGTAGAGATCCGTCCGCCATCTCGATGTCCGCCGCGATGACGCGACCGTCCGCCAGCGCCCTCGCGCACCAGGCTTTCGCTTCGTCCCGCGTGACGATCTCGAAGAAGGCCGCCAGTTCTCCACTCGTGCCGAAGCCAAGCCGCCCAAGCGCTTCGGACATCGCCCAGTCCACGATTTCGCCGTCGTCGTTTCGATGGTTGAGGTGTTCCGCCGGGATGACGCGCTCGGCCAGGTCGTAGAACTTCCGAAAGCCCCGGCGATGACAAATCGCCAGCCGGCCGGATCTCCAGAGGAATTCCAGGGCCGTCTTGGAGGGATGCCAATCCCACCAGCCCGACGATCCCCCGCTTTGATCTCCGCCGACATCAAGGGAACAGGCCGGGCCGTTGTCGGCAACGTGCCGCATCACGTCTTCGACTTCCCTCTCCCACCCATCGCGGCGATCTCGCCGCCAGCGCGACAGCATGCGTGCTTCGTCACGTGCGAATTTCAAACGCCACATCGGGTAGAATGGCATCGGGATCACTGCGGCGTCGTGCGTCCAGTGTTCGAAGGCTGTCCGATGGCGCGCGACAAGCCGTTCCATGGCCTGCGGCCGATATTGGGTGCGGCGGGACCACAGAATCAGATCGTGCGCGCGTGCCAGAGTGTTGACGCTGTCGACTTGCACAAAGCCGAGGTCGTGAAGCACGCCGTCAAGATCATTGCCTCTGCCGGGACCCGAACCGGGACGCAGCAACAGGTGCCGGTCCAGAAACAGGCGCCGGGCGCGTCGATTTTCCAGGAACGGGTGCGTCATTCGTCCACTCTATCGCCGATGCATCCCCACGAGTGCAATGTCCGCCTTTGCGGATCGTGCCGCATCCACACCGCTCGCCGGTTTGTTTTGCGACCGATCACGTGCCCAGATACGGTTGGTTGGAAATACCGGCGGCGGACGCGCGAACTGGCGTTGGGAATGGACGGCAAATCGGATTAGGCTGGCGTTTACGCGCAGCGGCTTCGGACGGGGCCGCGGCACAAAGGGAGAGAGACATGGAGTGTTGCGGACCCGGCTATGCCTCGCCGGCGGAGGCGATGAAGGCGCCGCGGGAGAAATTACTCTATACGATCGCCATCTATACCGGCACAGGGATCCAGAAACCGGACTACCTGTGCACAATCGACGCCGATCCCGAGAGCCCGACCTACAGCCAGGTGATCCACCGGCTCGAGATGCCGGGCATCGGCGACGAGTTGCATCATATGGGCTGGAATGCCTGTTCGTCCTGTCACGATGACGCCTCGATGAGCCGGCGATACCTGATCGTGCCCGGCGTGCGGTCATCGAACCTGCATATCGTCGACACGATCGACCCGCGTGCGCCGCAGCTACACAAGGTGGTCGAGGGCGCCGAGATCAAGGCCAGAACCGACCTCAGCGCGCCCCACACGGTGCATTGCCTGGGCAGCGAAATCATCATTTCGATGCTGGGCGACGCAAAGGGTGAAGCGCCGGGCGGTTATCTGCATCTCGACAAGGATTTCAACATCGTCGGGCGCTGGGAACGCTCGATGGGCGATATCCCCTTCGGTTATGATTTCTGGTACCAGCCACGCCATAATGTGATGGCGTCATCCGAATGGGCCGCGCCCAACACGTTCATGCCCGGCTTCGACCTCGAAGAGGTGGGTCACCTGAAATACGGCCGCCGGATCCACCTGTGGGATTTCGAAAAGAGAGAGCCGAAGCAGACCTTCTACCTCGGAGAGGATGGGCTTATCCCGCTGGAAGTACGGTTCCACCACGACCCCGACTCGACACACGGCTTTTGTGGCGCGGCTCTCAGCGCCAACATCATTCATTGGTGGAAGGACGGCGCCGGCGATTGGCAGTGGGAGAAGATCATCGATGTGGAAAACGAGCCGCATCCCGAATGGCCGATTCCGGTGCCGGGGGTGATCTCGGTGATCCTGATCAGCATGGACGACCGGTTCCTCTACTTCTGCAACTGGCTGCACGGCGACATCCGCCAGTACAATATCGAGGACCCGCACAATCCGGTCCTGACGGGCCAAGTCTGGATGGGCGGGCTTTTGGACCGGGCGCCGGAGGTCAACGGTGTCAGGGTTACCGGCGGGCCGCAGATGATTCAGCTGAGCCTCGACGGCAAGCGGCTCTATGTTACCACGTCCCTCTTCAGTACCTGGGATAACCAGTTCTATCCCGAAATCCGCACCAATGGCGGCTGTATGCTGATGGTCAACTGCGACACGGAAACGGGCGGCATGGAGATCGATCCGGGTTTCGTTGTCGATTTCGGCAAGGAACCGAACGGCCCCAGCCGTTGCCATGAGACGCGTTATCCAGGTGGCGACTGCACCAGTGACATCTGGGTATGACAAGCCGGACCATCACCCTCGCGAACCGAGGCGGTGCGACCTATAGCGTCGACGCCCGCCGGCCCTTGCTGGACACGCTGCGCGAGCAGGGCGTGGACTTGCCCTATGGCTGCAAATACGGCGGCTGCATCACATGTGCCGCCAGGCTGACCGACGGCCAGATCGACCAGCGCCGCCAGGTCGCACTGAACAACCGGCAGATCGCAAATGGCTATATCATCCTGTGCGTGGCACGGCCCTTGACCGACTGCACCCTGGAAATCGGCGTAGACAGCCACGGAAAGCTCTATCGCAATCCCTTTGCCGACCCGCTGGAACCGCACGAACTCAAGGCGGACATCGCCACGCCAAAGGAGGCCTGAGATGGGTTACATGAACCACAAGGAGGCATATTCGGACGCCTACCTGCAGGACATCCTGAAATCGGTCAAAACCATCGCCATGGTCGGCGCCAGCCCCGACAAGACAAAGTTCAGCTACGGCGTGTTGCGGGTCCTGCATGAGACGGGCTACGACATGATCCCGGTCAACCCGCGACCGGGGCTCGCGGAAATCCGTGGTCTCAAGGTCTATCCAAACCTGAAATCGATTGACCGCCCAGTCGACATGGTCGAGGTCTTTCGCCGCCCCGACGACCTTCCGCAGATCGCCCGCGAGGCGGTCGAGATCGGCGCCAAGGTGCTTTGGGGCCAGATCGGTGTTTATAACGAAGATGCCGCGCGCATCGCCGAAGACGCCGGGATGCGGGTCGTGATGGACCGGTGCCCCAAGATCGAACTTTTCCGACCGTTCTGGAAGCCGAAATTGCATCTGGGGATCTAAGGCCGGGCCATATTTCGATATTCGGCCCGGATCGGTCGGGTTTCGGATGCCGGACGTCCATGCGCCTTCGAACACGGTGCCTGACAAATCGATGTGCGGTATATCTGACGGGCGGGGCCGACGAGATCTCGCACTGAACCCGGACTGACAAACCGACCGCCGGCGGTGGCCGAACCATACCTGCCGCGGCCCTTCATCGGACCTGTTGTCTCGACGCGTTCCCGCGTGCACCAGGATTTCAGTGCACAAATGACGGCTTCGATCTGTCTGTGGGGGCCTGAAAGCACCTGACGGCCACGATCCTGTCGCGGCGGATGACCGTTGCGAAAGCTTTACACGTTGCATTTCAAGGTCAAAGCGGCGACGATCTGCATCGCGCGACATCGGACAGGGTTTACTGGTTATCTGGTCTTTGGCTTGCGGTGAACGTTGGGAATCGCTGATCGTGTTCTCAGTCGCATGTGAAAGACTTGGCGGACAAACAGGGCAAGGAGGCTGCTGCCAGTGCGGTACGAACGACCGGAAACGATAGTCCAGGCCACGCACTTGCTGGCTGAAGCGGATAGCAACGCGTTTGTCCTGGCGGGTGGCACGGATCTGTTGGTCAAAATGCAGAGCGACGGTTTCGAGGCCGACCTCGTGGTCGATATCAAATCAATCGCAGGAATGGGCGATGTCGTTGAAGCGGACGACACCTTTGTGATCGGTGCCGGGGTTCCATGCGCCGCTCTCGGAGAGAACGACGCGCTCGTGGCGGCTTGGCCGGGCGTTGTAGAGGCCGCAAACCTGATCGGGTCCACGCAAATCCAGGGGCGTTGCACCGTTGTCGGCAATCTCTGCAATGCCTCACCCGCGGCGGACAGCGTGCCCGCTTTGGTGGCTGCAGGCGCCAAGGCAAAGATCGCCGGCCTCGGCGGAACGCGGATGGCCGACGTTCTGGATATCCCGACCGGGCCGGGGAAGACCTCGCTGAAGAAGGGCGAAATCGTCGAAGCAATCGTGCTGGACAAACCTTTGGCCCGGTCCGGCGATGCCTATCTTCGATTCATTCCGCGGACCGAGATGGATATCGCCGTTGTCGGTGTTGGGATCAATCTGGTGCTCGATGAGGGAGGCGCCGTGCAATCGGCCCGGATCGCGCTCGGTGCCGTCGGACCCACCGTGATCCTGGCGGAGGACGCTGCGCAGGCGCTTGTCGGCAGCAAACTCGAAGAGACTGCCCTGGATGTAATGGCCGCGGCGTGCTCGGCTGCAAGCCATCCGATAGACGACAAGCGCGGAACCGTGGAATTCAGAAAGCAGATTGCTGGTGTTCTTGCGCGCCGCGCTGCGCGCATCGCATTTGACCGCGCTGGAGGAAATTGATGTCTTCGATAGCTGTATCCACGACCATTAACGGCGATGATGTCGAGTTTCTGTGCCGGGCGGACGAGACGTTGTTGGACGTTCTGCGCAACCGGCTTGGCCTTTTGGGCGCCAAGGAGGGCTGTGGCACCGGCGATTGCGGCGCCTGCAGCACCATAGTGGACGGCAGGGTTGTGTGCTCTTGCCTCGTTCTGGGCGCAGAGGCCGAGGGCCGCACCATCGAGACAATCGAAGGCATGGCGAATGGCAGTGAATTGCACCCGCTGCAGGCCAAATTCATCGAACACGCCGCCTTGCAGTGCGGGATCTGCACACCTGGGTTCCTGATAGCGGCAAAGGCGCTCTTGGATGTGAATCCGGAGCCGACCGAAGAGGAGATCCGGTATTGGCTCGCCGGAAACCTGTGCCGGTGCACCGGGTATGACAAGATTGTGCGCGCGGTTCAGGATGCGGCGCTGGAAATGAGGGGAGAACGGGCATGAGCTTTGACGCTGCTTTTCAGAACCAGAACTTCAAGTCCGTCGGCACGCGTCCCCTCCGGCCGGACGGGGTCGACAAGGTCACCGGCCGTGCCCGTTACGGAGCCGATTTCAATATGCCGGGGCAATTGGTGGCGCGGGTTCTGCGAAGCCCGCATGCACATGCCAGAATAGTGGCGATCGATACGGCGCGTGCTGCGGCGGTAAAGGGTGTCAAAGCCGTTATCACCGCTGCGGATCTGCCGGACCTGAGCAATGGTGACAAAGCGCTTTTTAATATTCTCGACAACTGCATGGCGCGAACCAAGGCTATGTACGACGGGCACGCCGTCGCCGCCGTCGCCGCGATCGACGAGAAGGCCGCCAAGCAGGCGATGAAGCTGATCGACGTCGAATACGAGGTCCTGCCGCATGTCGTTGATGTCGATGCGGCGACTGAACCCGATGCGCCAATTCTGAATGACGCCGTGTTCACGACGGGCATCGACCCTGCGCCGACAACCGCGTCGAACGTGGCGAACCGGTCGGAGTTTGGCCATGGCGACGTGGAGGCAGGCTTCGCCGACGCCGATGTCATCGTCGAGCGCAGTTACAGGACCGAACAGACCCATCAGGGATACATCGAACCGCATGCATGCGTGGCAAGCTGCAATCCCGATGGCACGGCCGATCTTTGGGTTTGCACGCAGGGGCATTTCGTCTTCCGCCAGAATTGCGCCGATCTCCTGGGGCTGGAAGTGTCGAAACTCCGTGTCACGTCATCGGAAATCGGCGGCGGATTTGGCGGCAAGACCCATGTCTGGGCAGAGCCCGTGGCGCTGGCGCTGTCACGAAAGGCCGGACGGCCGGTGAAATTGGTCATGTCGCGCGATGAAGTGTTCCGCGCCTCCGGACCCACGAGCGCCACGTCCATCGACGTCAAGATCGGCGCGACCAAGGACGGCAAGATCACCGCCGCGACGGCGACCCTGCGCTACTCCAACGGCCCCTATGCGGATATCTGGGCAGAGCTGGGCGCGATGACCTCGTTCGCCTGCTACGATCTGAAGAATGTCAAGACGGTCGGCTTCGAGGTGCTCGTGAACCGGCCGAAGGTTGCCGCGTACCGCGCCCCGTCCGCGCCGATGGCGGCGTTCGCCGTCGAAAGTGCAATCGACGAACTGGCGCAGAAAATCGGCATGGATGCGCTGGATTTGCGTATCAGGAACGCGGCCAGCGAGGGGACGAGGTCTTCTTATGGACCGGTGTATGGACCCATTGGAATCGGACCGACGCTTGAGGCCGCTCAGGCGCACCCGCACATGACCGCACCGTTGGGCACGAACCAGGGCCGCGGTATGGCCTGCGGTTTTTGGTTCAATTTCGGCGGTCAGACCTGCACCGACCTGAACGTCAACGCCGATGGGACCGTGACCTTGGCGGTCGGCACGGTCGATGTGGGCGGATCCCGTGCATCGCTATCGTTGGTCGCGGCGGAAGAGCTTGGGATCGATTATCAGGACGTCAAGGCCGTCGTCGCCGATACCGGCACGCTCGGCTACAACGACATGACCGATGGCAGCCGGGGGACGTTTTCATCCTCTATGGCAACGATCTCTGCTGCGCGGAATGCCATCGCTGTCATGCGCCAGCGCGCGGCCCTGACTTGGGATATACCGGTCGAGGATGTGTATTGGGAGGACGGACACGCGAAAGCCGCTGGTGCGAAATACGGCAACCTGGCCCCGTTGTCGGTGAAGGAGATTGCCGCGGAATCCGGAAACACCGGCGGCCCGATTGCGGGACACAGTGAACTGGTCGCCGATGGCGCGGGCGTCTCGTTTGCGACCCATATCTGCGATGTCGAAGTGGACCCCGAGACGGGGGCAACCAGCGTCATTCGCTATACCGTCATCCAGGACGCCGGAAAGGCAGTGCATCCCGCTTATGTGGAAGGCCAGTATCAGGGCGGTGCGGCTCAGGGCATCGGATGGGCACTGAACGAAGAGTACATCTACGGTGAAGACGGCCGCCTTCAGAACCCCGGATTCCTCGATTACCGCATCCCCGTGTGCTCGGATTTGCCGATGATCGATACACAGATTCTCGAAATCCCGAATCCCAATCACCCCTACGGCGTGCGCGGCGTCGGGGAGACGTCGATCGTGCCGCCGCTCGCGGCCATCGCCAATGCGGTCTCGAATGCCGTCGGCGTACGCATGTCTCATATTCCCATGTCGCCACCGCGGATCCTGGCGGCGCTGAGCAGGCAGAAGGGCGAATAGTGATTGAAGTCACGCTTTGGGCCGGGCTCGTCCCACTAGCGGACAACCAGACGACCATCATCGTCGAGGCACGAACCGTTCGCGAGCTCTTGCGCAAGTTGCAAGAGCGATATCCCGGGCTCGAAGGTCCGATTAACAACGAGGTCGCGGTGGTCGTTGACGGTGTGATTTACCGCAACGACTGGTCCAAGGAACTTCCCGAGGGAACCAAGGTGTTCCTGATGCGACGCCTCGCAGGCGGATGACAAAACCGAACCCATCGGGCGGTTGACCTCCGTCTCGCTCACTGCCGGGCAGTCGAAAGCGTGCTCGCCGACGGTGTCGATCGGGCAGATCCCACGACCATCCTTTAATCCGCATTGAGCTTGAAAGGACGGCAGCCCGGGAAAGGTTGGCCCCCCGCCGCCAGACCGGCACCAACTTGCGGCCGGCGAACCACCAGCCGCAAGGTTTTCCACAGGCTAGAAAGTGAAGTCGAACCCTTCGGTGAAGTCGAACGTCTCGAACTCGCTCGAGAGTTCGGTGTCGCGGCTGCTGGTGCTTTCGCTGCCCTGGTCGAGCCGGGTGCCCAGATGGTCGAACGAGATCTCGTTGAACAAATTGTCCGATGCGTCCCAGACGGCCGCATCCTTGGCGATGTCCTCGTCGGTCTCTTTGAACTTGAAGCCGATCATCAGGTCTTCTGCCATTTCTCAATCCTCCAAAGTGGTGTGGACTTGCGTGACCGGAACCGTCCGGCCAGTAACAATCATGGGTCGCGCGACCGGTGAAAACGGTTCAAAGAAAATAACCGCCAAAACGGCCTTAGGAAAAAGTTGTTTGTTTTCAGAAAGCTGTCGCTTTCAGCCTTGCCAGCTTCCGGGAACCGCGTCGCCAAACCGATCGCGACAGAACGCATATTGCGGCGCCAGCAGGGCTTGGGCAGCCGCGCGCGCATCATCGGGCATTTCGGTTTTCACGCTTGTTTCGTTCAGAACATTGCCCGGATCGGCCTGACCCAGGCTTGCGCCTGCGTGGTCGCAGAGCTTGGTCAATGAGGCGTCTGTAAAGAGGTTTTCATAGAACAGGTACAGGATATTCTCGGCTGGAAAGGTGTCGTCCAGATCGCCAACAACACCGCGATAGTCGGCACGGGCGCAGACCCGCGGCGACTGAAACGCATCCGCCCAGTTCTTGACAAGGTCCTTGTCCGGATTGCTTTGCGTCATGTGGCGCAGCTGCGACCAAAGCCGGTCGACCGGATCGCGCATTACAAAGAGAAGCTTCAATGAGATGTCCTGCGAGCCGCAAAATGCCTTTAGATATTCGAACCCGCTTGGCCCGAGGACCGAATAGGCCGGCGTCACGTCGCAAAAGGTTTGGGTATCGGGGCCGCAAATCCGTGCGAAATGGGCGAAATAGGCATTGTCGTCGTAGAGCATCTGCGCCCTGTCCACGCTTGCCTGAAAGGTTTCGCGGCGGCGCAGATTTTCGACCGCGTCGCCGGACTGGCTCAAATGAAACCCAAGCCGCTTCAGCGCCAGCGCCTCCATGTCGCCAAGCGCATTGGCGGGAAACTTGGTGTTGAAGAAATGCAGCTCTTTGAGCGGGGACACCGTGACACCCGACAGCGAGCCCAGATAGTCATGTATCCAACTCGTCGCACACTTCATCGCGCCGACGCATACCAGGAATGTCTTCCCATCGAGTTCACGGTACCTGCGCAGTTTTCGGATGTCGGAAAACAAGATGCGGCCCTCCCAAGGTCAAGGTGCCAAATTCCAGGTGCCCGCTCAAGCGACGACCCCAATGGTCAGCTGGGTGATCCGCCGGAAAATCGGAAACGTTGGGAAATTCTCTGATCCAACAGGCCGGATGTATGGATGCGTCAGAGCGCATTCGCCGATCCCGGGGCGGAGGCAAGGTTCGCACGACAGGTGTTTTGTCGAATGGTAGGATTGCTATGACACAGGCAAAGCCGCATGTTTTGAACCCATGGACCCGCACGCCCAGATTCTGACGCAGATCGCGCATGGCGACAAACAGGCGCTTGCCGCGCTCTACCGCGCACTGGAAAAGCCGGTCTTCAGGTTTATCCGGTCCAGATTGAACGATCCTTTCGAGTCCGCCGACATACTCCATGACGTATTCATGGAAGTCTGGCGAAGCGCCGGACGCTTCGAGGGGAGATCGAAAGTGCAGACCTGGATATTCGGCATCGCCTATCGCAAGGTCATCGACCAGCACCGCAAGCGCGGCCGGGTCGACCTGACCGACGACATTCCCGAGACCATCGACGAGGATCCCAACGCCGAGATGTGCCTTGCCGCGGGTCAAGAGGCCGAGCACGTGCGCCACTGCGTCGGGCAGCTGAAAGAGGACCACCAGACCGCCATCAGCCTCGCCTTCTACGAGGACATGACCTATGGCGAGATCGCCGAGGTCGCCGGCGTGCCGGAGGGCACGATAAAGACCCGCATCTTCCACGCGAAAAAACTTCTTCTGCATTGCTTGCAAGGCCGCCTTCAACGGGGGGCCACCGCATGACACGTGATGAGATCAGCGCCCTTCTGCCGTTTCTGGCCAACGGCACGCTCGAAGGCAAAGAACGTGCCGAGGTCGAGGCTGCCGTTGCCGCGGATGCGACATTGCAAACCGAATTGGCCGCGCTTCGCGCCATCCGCGAAACGATGCAGTCCGAAGACAGTTACAGCCCCGGAGAGATGGGGCTTGCCCGCCTGATGCGCGATGCGGAAACGCAAGTGCCCGCCACGCGCATCCAGCGGCCCTGGATCTGGCAGGCAGCCGCCGCGGTCCTGCTCGCCGTGGTCATCGGTCAAGCGGTGTTGACCAACCGCGAGCCCGTCCCGGGCGGCTTTGAACTGGCCGGCGCGGACGACGCACCGATATCCGCTGCCTTCGCGCCCGATACGCCTGAATCCGAGCTTCGGGATCTTTTGTTACGCGCCGGCGTCGAGATCGCGGCGGGTCCGTCGGCGATTGGGATATATCGGCTGGAACCGCTTGAAGGCACAGACCTCTCGGAGGCTGCAAGGATTCTGCGGGCAGCCGATTTCGTCGAAAGCCTGGAGGTTTCGGATGATCAGTGACCGACCGATTGGCCGCACTCTGTTTTTGTTTTTTGTGATCGCACTTCTCGCCTTGCCCAGCGATGCGCAACAGCGCGGCGGAGGTCCGTCCGGCAGGGACAACGGTCGCGACGGGGGAAACGAGCCGCCCAACCCCCGCGACAGAGGGACGGCTGTGACAAACCGCACGCCTGAGTATATCGAAGTCACTCCCGCGCCACGGCCCGCGCCCCGAAAGCCGCCGCCTCGGCGCGGACCCGTCGTTCTTCCCGGCGACCGCGTCGTCGCCATGACCGATGAGGTCCGCCTGGGAGATATCCATACAGCGCTTGGACCCGGAAGCTTTGCCCTGGCACCGGACGGTCGTCCGGAATACATCGCTGTCGGATCTACGGACGATGCTGATGCCATAGCTTCGGCGCTGGTGGGTGCCGGCGCCGCGATCTTGCGCCAGCGTGACTATCCAAACCTCGGGCGGCGGGCCTTTATCGTTGACCTGCAGGCGTTGCCGCTGCCCGATGCGCGTCAGGTTCTCGCGGCAGGCGCGCCCGGTGCATCGTTCGATATCCATGCGCTTTACCGGTATGCCGAGGCCGCGCCGCGGCTTTACGCGGCGGCGCTGATCAACCAACCCGACAGCCCCGCATGCACTTTACCAGGCGAGGTTCGCATAGGATTGATCGATGGTCCGGTTGCGGTTGACCACTCTGCACTTCTGGGCGCTGCACTTACGACGCACTCGGTGCTGAAGGCCAACGATCCGCCGGTGCCGCCTGACCATGGCACGGCGGTCGCCGCCCTGTTGATCGGTCAGGATGATTCGGGCACGTTTGCCGGGTTCGCGACAGGCGCGCAACTCTTTGCCGCCAGTGCGTTTTCGCGGCACGGCGTCCGGGTCGCGACCCATGTCGAGCGGATTGGCGCTGCACTGGACTGGCTTGTTGCGAACGACGTGCAGTTGATCAACATGTCCTTCACCGGTCCGGTGAATGCGGCGCTGGATGATCTGCTCGCGGCAACGGCCGGCAAGGGCGCCATTCTGATCGCGGCGGCGGGGAACGAAGGTCGTGAGATCGACGTTTACCCCGCCGCGGCCGAGCCGGTCATCAGCGTGACCGCGGTGGACGCGGGCCTAAGGCGCTACCGCTCGGCCAACACCGGGGCGCATATCGAATTTGCCGCACCCGGCGTCGATCTTTACGTCGCCAGACGCCAGGGCGGTCATTACGCTTCGGGCACGTCCTATGCTGCTCCGATCATCACGGCACTCGCCGCGCGGCTGGTGACGCAGGGCGCGCGCTCTGCCGGTGCGGTCCGAACGCAGATGCGCGACCAAACGCGCGATCTCGGCGAACCCGGCCGTGACATCCAGTTCGGCTGGGGGCTGGTTCGGGCGACGACCTGCTAAAGAACCCTTGCAATTCAGTTTTTGAAATCGTCCTCCGAATCTCGCTGAAAAGTTTGAACCGTTCGGCCCCTGTCTCCGACGCATTAACGTAACGCGGTTGCCCCGCCTACATTGAAACCATCTAGGAGACTTGACCCAATGACCCGTACTTTCATCTTCGCCACCGCCACCATTGCCGCGCTTGGAACGACCACGCTGGCCCCGACCCGGGCCGAAGCCAAGATCGAAACCCTGGAACAGTGCTACAATGCCGTCATCACCTGGTGCAACGAAACGTTCCCGGACATGGATTGCAGCAATGCAAGCGGCCTTGACGAGTGCGACGAGGTCTTCGGCGACAAAGTGGGCGGCGGCGCGATGGACCGCCTGCAGGCGGCAGGCGGCGGCCAGCCCGGACGCGCGACGCTGAAAATCGCACCGGTCCAGATCAGACCGGTGCGTGCCTCGAACCGGTGACAACTCGAAATTTGCAGCAAGGTTCCCCGTCCCGGCGGGGGATCTTTTTTGTTCAGAGTACATTCAATCAAATCTGAGACGAGCAGGGATCTGGTTTCCGTCTCTTGCCGGACCCACCATCCACTCAACACGCCTTGTCTCGACCGATGTCATAGATTGCCTGTTGCAGGGTGCAACCGTGGATTTTAGGCTTTGAGCTTCAAAGTTGTTTCGTGCGGCGCCGATGCGATCAGCCGCACATGGCCTTCTCGGAAGGTCCGTTGATTAAGCAAATACGACCCGAAGGGAAGAATAGAGCAATGAATAGGCATAGAAATTCGTTCCACAAGGCCCGTCAACGCCGGAAAGGCCTGGGACGGCGGCAGGCGGCATCCACCGGAAAACCCTCTTCGACAAAGCTGACTGCGGACCAATGGGATATCGCCCATCTGCGCAGTCACCTTCAGGCCGCCGTCGATCTGGAGTTCTGGACGCTGCCCTTTTACCTGTCCGCGATGTACTCGATCAAGGATCGCAGCAGTGACGCCTACCAACTGATCCGCACCGTGGTCAATCAAGAGATGCTGCACCTGCAATCGGCATCGAACATCGCCAATGCCTATGGATTGTCGCCGACCTTTGCCGCGCCGAAATACGAGGGCACGAATATCCCGCATCTCGACTTTTCCGGAGACGATCTGGACGAGATCGACAAGTTCAAACCCTATACCGCGACCATCGGCGCGCTCGATCTCGAGCATGTCAATGCCATGTGCCTGATCGAGATCCCCGAATATCTGACCGGGGAAACCGGCGATCTGAACGAGAATGTCACCGAGTACGGCAGCATCGGCGCGTTTTACGACGCCCTGAGATACGGGGCCTCTCTGCTGACCGATCATCTGCACGGCGGCGTGAAACAGGTCGACTTTTTCAGTGCCTACTATCGCGGCATGCCGTCGCTGAAAGTCATCGACGACGGCGCCGACGGGTTCGACCAGGTGAGCCTGCTGATCGATCTGATCACGGATCAGGGCGAGGGTGCCACCAAGGAAGATGAAACCGTGCTGCCGGCGTTCCAAAACACGGCGGATGATGTCGCTCCGGAGCTGGATCACTTCGACAAGTTCCTGGCGATCAAGGATGCCAAGGAACTGCCCGAAACGTTCAAGGGCGGCGGCTCGGGCGATCAGCTTCAGCAGATACTCGTCAGTGAATTCACCGACCTCAGAGCAGCCCTGGAACACCTGTTCGGTGGCGGGAATCCGCAGCAGTTCTTCCCCGTGATGGCCAGTGTCGGCGGCGCCATCCGCAATTGCTGGGAAAACGGCGTCTCGCCCAGATTCAGCTGACCGTCCCGGTTACCGCATCCCCTTAGAGAGACTTCATCGTCATGCCTTCAAAAACCATATTCCGCGTCCACCCGACCCTCAACGTCGCGCGCTTCGGCACCAGCGACGACTATATCCTGGCACCCGAGACGGCTGCCGGCGCCCGCGAGGCCGACGGCGTCACCATCGGCGGCCTGCCGATCAAGGCGGGAACAGAGAACGAACTTGTCACCAGCAGCGACCTGCGCGACGCAGGCGGCCATCTGAAGAAACAGGCGGCCCGTTTCCGGCTGTTCTGGTATGATTTCGACGGCACCGCACGGTATCCCGGCGGCGACGGCTCCGAGGTTGTCATCGGTACCAAGCTGCCAGATGGCCGCAAGGTGGTCGATCTGGTCTGGACGGTGCATCTGGCCAACAAAAAGGCCGCGGCCTACAACGTCGTGAACAACCTCGGCATCAAGGCCTATGCCGACGGCCAGGTTCCGCAGCGGCGCAATCCCGAAGTGCATGGCGAGGTCGACAGCCCGTCGCGCCTGAACCAGCTGATGATCGATGCAGGCCCCCGCGCGATTTCGGCCGCAAGCGGGCAGTCGGCCAAGTTCGACAATGCCACGACGCCGTCCGCCGGCAACGGCCAGGGTGCGATCGAATCGTTCCCCGATTATCCGGTGCGCTTTCCCGCAGACGTCAACGACACGCTGTTCGAGCCGACGGGCCCGCTCGACACGCTCGGAGAGATCTGGACCGACGACAAAGGCCGGCTGATCGTCCTGCCCAGCATCGGAAATGCGGTCGGTCAGTACGACGAGTATGACGTCCCGATTCAGATCACGGGCGATCTGAACAATGTCGGCTGGTACGATGCCGCGTCGGATGGCCCTGTATCGGTGACCCTGCAGTTCGACGACGGCACGACCGAAACCGCCTTTGGCGCCTGGGTGAACTGCTGCGATCCAGGCTATGCGCCGCAGATCCGCAATGTCGTTTCGACCTGGGACGACGTCTATGACACCTGGGTGCGTGAACTGGGCCTGCAGCCTGATCTGTTTGGTCCAAAGTCGGGCTACAATCCCGATTACGAACCGGTCTTCGATCAGGACATCAAGCCGATCTTCGGTGCCGCGGCCCAGCAGCGGTGGACCGCCAATCTTCCGGAAATGGCATTGCGGTCCCACACCGCAGTTGATGCCATCGACGAAACCCATGAACCCAACAAGACCATCATGGCCGGGCTCAACTTCATCCGGAATCCGAATGCCGACGAGACGAATATCGGAACGCCGCTGATGCCCCTTTCCCTGGGCGAGGCGGGCACCTCGTTTCTGACGGTCAGCAAGACCCAGTACTTCATGCTGGCACAATGGAGCCGGAACAAGTTCCAGACCGGACCGGGCCGGGTCTTTGGACCGGGGGAACAGCTTGACATCGCCGCGCTGACCAACTGCCTTGGCGGTCGGTATGTGCCGGGGATCGAGTTCAGCTATATCGTCCGCTCCGTCGACATCTATATCCAGGACTGGCAGACCACCGGCGCCGGCCCCTTCCGCGTCAAGCACAAGCCGCTCGACTATTCGAAGGCTGACGAGGATACGCCGTTTCTGACCGGTGGCTGGATCCCGCTGCATGGCATGACCGATGGGCTTGAGCCCGGCGACCTGTCGAAGTTCATGGCCATCCCGTGGCAGACCGACTACAACTCGTGCTCGATCCATCAGACCCTGATCAATACAAACGGCGTGAACGAAAGCAACGGCGCGGCCTCGACGCTGTACTGGTCCTGGCCGTCGCAAAGGCCCGATGCGGTCTATGTGGCGGAAGAAGTGGTCAACAACGTCCTGCCTGCGCAACGCTGGTCGATCCGCGGCCCGGGCACCTACGCCGTGAACCCGGCCTCGGCGGCCACCTTCCAGAACCCGCTGCAATCAATCGAGCAGTGGGATCGGATCGGCATCGTGATGCAAGGCTCAAACATCGATATCGAGGACCGCTCGTTCTCGCCCAAGCTATTCCTGGAGGTGCAGGGCCAGCTGACGGCACCCGGGGATGCCTCCGATCCGGTTGCGCAATGGCCATTCAATGCCAATCCCAGCAAGAAAGAGCGGGGCTGACGACGCAGCTTTGGACCTTGCCTCTCGTTATGACGTTGTCATCCTGGGCGGCGGCCCGGCGGGCTTTGCCGCGGCGCTGAGTCTCCGGAGCAGCCCTGACCTGCGGATCCTGGTTGTCGAAGCACAGGCCCCCGGCCAGCAACGGATCGGCGAATCCTGCCCACCCGATGTTATGGTTCCCCTGGCGCGCCTTGGGCTCGCCGCAGAGTTCAAGGACGCCGGACACGCCCCCTGCCCCGGCTTCGCATCATCCTGGGGGCGGCCAGGCGTCGGTTACAACGACTTCATCGTCAATCCGTTGGGGCCCGGCTGGCGGCTGGATCGCAAGGCATTCGACCGCATGCTGGCAGAGGCCGCCACGGCCCGCGGTGTCGATGTGGCCTGGCGCACCCGCTTCAGGGGCGTTGAACCGGCGGCCGAACCGGGTCTTGGCCATCGCCTTCACTTCGCGCGCACCGGACCCGCGACTTGCAGCATTGATGCAGCTTTCGTGATCGATGCAACCGGATCGCAGGCGCATTTCGCGCGGGCTTTGGGGATTGCCAGACAGATTGACGACAAATTGTTCGCGCGGGTGAGGTTCGCCCGGATCGCCGCGGGCGACCTTGAGACCGAACAGGTCATGCTGGAGGCAACACCCCAGGGATGGTGGTATGCCGCGGCCCTGCCCGGAAACGGCGTCGTCGCCATGATGGTCGGAGAGGCAGACGCCGTGCGGGCGTTGGGCCGCTCGGATGCCGGCTATGACCGGATACTCAATGCGACATCCTTCGTCGGCCCGGCCTTGGCCACGCTACGGCTCGATTGTATGAGCTACCGAACCCTGCCCATCCGGTCCGGGATCCTGGGACGGTTGGAGGGCACCGACTGGCTGGCCGTCGGCGATGCGGCCGCCAGCTACGACCCCGTTATGGCGCAGGGCATCTACAAAGCCTTGACTGACGGAATCGCAGGCGGCCAGGCAATTGCCGCCCACCTTGAAGGCCGCGGCAGCATGGACGGCTCATACGCGCAACGGATCAGGGACAGGTATCGAGCCTACCTGCAATCCCGGGCCCATCTTTATGGCCTGGAACAGCGCTGGCCGGAATCGCCTTTCTGGCGAAACCGGCACGCCATTCGCCAAGGCCAGGACTAGGGAAATCCGCACAGTGCGGGATTGCTCATCGCATTACAGGTTTTCGCCGCCGGTCGTCATGCCGCGAACCGCCCCGCCGACGCCGCGGCGCAACGAGTGGCGACAGCCGCCCGGCCGGTCCGAATGCGATCCGGTCAGAACTTGAACGCCACGCCGATATTCAGCGCGTTCGTGACGATGTCGGTCTTCAACGTTCCGCCGCTGGCAAGGTCGGCCTCGTTCATCGAATAGGTGCCCTTGTATTCACCAAAGACACCCCAGCGGTCGTTGAAATCGTATTTGATCCCGGCAACGACCGCCGCGGCGGGGCCGGTGATCTGGTATTCAAAGGTCGTGCCGCCAGCCGACTCGACATCCACATGCGGAAAGGCGATCCCGACCCCGCCCCCGACATAGGGCGTCCAGTTGGTGTCATTCTGCCAGCGCCGCCAGACATTGGCGGTCAGGATGTTCAGACCGTCGGTGAACTCCAGCCGCGAAAACCCGTTTGCCGCCCGGGTGCGCGGATCGGCGATCACCTTGGCGTGGTTGAAGTCCAGGCCAAAGCCCCACTTCGCGTTTCTCCAATACGTCGCGCGGACCCCCCAGTAAGGCGGGGCCGAGAAGGACTTGCCTTCCCACGAGGTCAGAAAGCTGTAGGTGGCCGAAACCGCGTTGCCCGGATCGGTCCCCTCGACCCGACTGTGCGGCGCCTCCTGAATGCCGGTGTAAAAGCTCAGTTCGGTCTCGGCACCGGCGGGCACGGCAAACAGAACCGCACACAGCGCCGCGACACGCACGATCCAACCCTGCTTCATCGCCAGACAAGCTCCTTATTCCGGGGAACCCGGTCGCCTACATTTGGCGCCTTGCACACCCGAATTCAAACCCAATTTCGCGATTCCTATCAGGTCTGTGGATATCTTGCCGCAGAATTCTTCGTGATACGGGCGGATCGGCAAAGGGGCGCGACAATGCGCCCCAAATCAAAGCCAATGTTCGCTGGACGCCTCAGACCCACCCGACTAAGTACTTTCCTGCGAAAAAGGCACAGCCCAATTGCGCCTAATAGACTGCGGGCCGGCATGCCGGCCCTGGAATGGAGAAACGCAAGTGTCCCATGCAGAAGACCACGAAGGCACCCGCCGCGACTTTCTGTACTACGCGACCGCCGGTGCCGGCGCCGTAGCGACCGCTGCCGCCGTCTGGCCGCTGGTCAACCAGATGAATCCGTCCGCCGACGTCCAGGCGCTCAGCTCGATCCGCGTCGATGTCGGCGATCTCGAGCCGGGCACCCAGTTGACGGTGAAATGGCTGGGCAAGCCGGTCTTCATCCGCCGCCGCACCGCCGAAGAGATCGAGGCGGCGCGCGCCGACGACGGTGCATCGCTGCCCGATCCCGAGGCCCGCAACGCCAACAACCCCGGTGCCGACGGCGCCGACGCCAACCGCTCGCTGAAGCCGTTCGGTGACGCCGAGGACACCGGCGAATGGCTGGTGATGGTCGGCGTCTGCACCCACCTGGGCTGTGTGCCCCTGGGCGATGCCGGAGATTTCGCAGGCTGGTTCTGCCCCTGCCACGGGTCGCACTACGATCTGTCTGGCCGCATCCGCAAAGGCCCCGCGCCCGAGAACCTGCCGGTCCCGGTGGCGCGCTTTGACGACGAAACCACAATCGTACTCGGATAAAGGAGCTACGAATGTCCGGAATTCCCCACGACCACTACGAGCCGTCGACCGGCGCCGAAAAGTGGCTGCACAAGCGGCTGCCGATCGTCGCGCTGATGTACGACACGATCATGATCCCCACGCCCAAAAACCTGAACTGGATGTGGATCTGGGGCATCGTGCTGACCTTCTGCCTTGTGCTGCAGATCGTCACCGGCATCGTACTGGCGATGCACTATACCCCGCACGTCGATATGGCGTTCGCGTCGATCGAACATATCATGCGCAACGTGAACGGCGGGCACATGCTGCGCTATCTGCACATGAACGGCGCCTCGCTGTTCTTTGTCGCCGTCTACATGCACATCTTCCGCGGCCTCTACTACGGCTCCTACAAGGCCCCGCGCGAGATCACCTGGATCATCGGCATGCTGATCTACCTGCTTATGATGGGCACGGCTTTCATGGGCTATGTGCTGCCCTGGGGACAGATGTCGTTCTGGGGCGCAACGGTGATCACCGGCCTCTTCGGCGCGATCCCGTTCATTGGCGAAAGCATCCAGACCTGGCTCTTGGGCGGTCCCGCCGTGGACAACGCCACGCTGAACCGCTTCTTCTCGCTGCACTACCTGCTCCCGTTCGTGATCGCCGGGCTCGTGGCGGTGCATATCTGGGCCTTCCACACCACCGGCAACAACAATCCCACCGGGGTCGAGGTGCGACGCGCCTCGAAGGCCGAGGCCGCGAAGGACACGCTGCCGTTCTGGCCGTACTACGTGATCAAGGACCTCTTTGCCCTGGCGCTGATCCTGGCGGTGTTCTTCGCCATCGTCGGCTTCATGCCGAACTATCTGGGCCACCCCGACAACTATATCGAGGCGAACCCGCTGGTGACGCCGGCGCATATCGTGCCCGAATGGTACTTCCTGCCCTTCTACGCGATCCTGCGCGCCTTCACGGCGGATGTCTGGCTGGTGATGCTGGTCGACTGGGTCACGGGCGGCATCATTGATGCCAAGTTCTTCGGTGTGCTGGCGATGTTCGGCGCGATCCTCGTGATGGCGCTGGCGCCGTGGTTGGACACCTCTGCGGTGCGCTCGGGCCGCTACCGCCCGATGTTCAAGTGGTGGTTCTGGTTGTTCGTGGTGAACTTCGTCGTGCTGACCTGGGTCGGCGCCCAGCCGGCCGAGGGTATCTATACCTGGATTTCGCTGATCGCCTCGGCCTACTGGTTCGTCTTCTTCCTGGTGATTCTGCCGCTTCTGGGCGTCATCGAAAAACCGCTGCCGCAGCCGTCGACCATCGAGGACGACTTCAACGAACACTACGGCAAAACCGAAGCCGGCGCAGGCGATGCCGCGGCGACGCCGGCCGAGTAGGAAAGGGACCGAAATGCTCAAGAAACTCACCCTTTCCGCCGCAATGACGCTGGCCCTGGGCACCACCGGTGCCCTGGCTGCAGGCGGCGCCGGCCATGTCGAGGACTTCTCTTTCAGCTTCGAAGGTCCGTTCGGCACCTACGACCAGTTCCAGCTGCAACGCGGCCTGCAGGTCTTTACCGAGGTCTGCGCAGGTTGCCACGGTCTGCAATACGTGCCGCTGCGCACGCTGGGCGATCCCGGCGGGCCGGGACTGCCCGAGGATCAGGTCCGCGCCTATGCCGAGCAGAACTTCGAGGTCTGGGATCCCGAACTCGAAGGCGGCGAAGGCGATTTCCGCGCGGCCAAACCCACCGACAACTTTCCGGCCGTTACAAGCGCGGGCGCACCCGACCTCAGCATGATGGCCAAGGCGCGGGCGGGCTTCCACGGGCCTTACGGGCTCGGCATCAACCAGTTCTTCCAGGGCATGGGCGGTGCGGAATACATCGCCTCGCTGCTGACCGGTTACACCGGGGAAGAAAAGGAGGAAGCCGGCACGATCCTTTACGAGAACAAGGCCTTCCCCGGCGGCTGGATCTCGATGGCGCCGCCGCTTTACGGCGACGATGTCGAGTATGAAGACGGCGCCTCGACCGAACTCGAGGCTATCTCGCAGGACGTCGCGGCGTTCCTGATGTGGACGGCAGAGCCCAAGCTGATGGCCCGCCAGGAGGCAGGCTTCGTCGCGGTGCTGTTCCTGACGGTGCTGACCGTGCTGCTCTATCTGACCAACAAGCGCATCTGGGCCCCGGTCAAGAAGGGCGCCAAGGGCCAGCCGGCCGAATAGCCGCCGGCCAGGCTCGAAAGACGGAAACGCGCCCCAGGTGGGCGCGTTTTTCTTTACTGGGTTCCCGTTCAGATTGGTCGGCGGCCGCGGCATTCCCAAGGCGCGTTTCGTCTTTCGCTGACGGTGAAACATCGAGACCGGCGCGGCCGAAAAGTCGTTCCGGATCGCGCGCCCTGAAATCGTGATCTGCCTTCGCCAAAACATACCAAATCGTTAAGCTAGATAGGTGCCCTTGTGGTGACACATACCCTAGTCGGCCCCGTCTCCGCGCAAATAGGCGCGCAGCCCCGGTGGCGGATCGGCCAGCAGCGCGTCCGTGTCCTGCGGTGCCTCCGCACGGCCCCCGTCCACCAGGATCGTCTGCCCCCCCAACCGCCGCGCATCGTCGGGGTCATGCGTCACCATCAGCACCGCCGCGCCCGTCTCTGCCGCCACCTCTTTCACCAGGTCCAGCATCTCTGCCTTTAGGGCCGGGCCCAGCGCCGCGAAAGGCTCGTCCAGCAGCATCAGCGGCCGCGCCCTCAGCAGAACCCGCGCCAGCGCCACCCGGCTCTGCTGGCCGCCCGACAGCTGCGCCGGCTTGCGATCCCCCAGGCCGGGCAGCCCGACCCGCGCCAGACTGTCCGCCACCCGTTCCTGCTGGTCCGCGCTTAATCTCAGCGATGGAGACAGTCCCAGGCCGACATTCTGAGCAACCGTCAGGTGCGGGAACAGATTGTTGTCCTGAAACACGATCGACAGCGGCCGCGCCCCGGGCTCGTCTCCGGTGATGTCGCGCCCGGCCCACGTAACGCGGCCCTTCGTCGTCGGCTGATACCCTGCAATCGCCGACAACAGTGTCGACTTTCCCGCACCCGAGGGTCCGATAACAGCAACGCGTGCGCCCGCCTGGACGCTCAGATCCGCACTTAGCCGAAACCCCCCGACCTGCAGTTCCAGACCTTCAAGCAACAGCACGCATCCGCCCCCCTCGGTCCAAGACCCAGAACAGGGCCAGACTCAGGACCAGCAACAACAACGCCGCGCCCGCGGCTTCTTCCATCCGGTAGGACGCCATCAGCCGATAAAGCTGCATCGGTAAAGTTGCCTGTTCGGGCGCCGCGAACAAAGCGATGACGCCCAGATCGCCCATCGACAGGGCCGCCGCCAGGCCGGCGGCGAACCCGAGCGGTCGCCTTAGCCTCGGCAGCACCACAAGCCGCAGTCGCGCCCATCCGGACATCCCAAGACTTGCCGAGAGGCGCCCGAACAAAAGATCGGTTTCAGCGAGCGCCGGCGCAACGGCGCGGTAGGCGAAAGGCAGGCTCATCACCGCATTCACCAGTGCCGTGACCGGCAATGCCAGAGCGACCGGGTCGGCGATTGGGAACAGCAGAATGAACAGCCCCGTCCCGATCACCAACGGCGACACCGCGATGGACAGCGACCCCAGAAAGCCAATGAAGCCGCGCCACGCCGCGCCACGGCCTTCCGCGAGCAACGCCATCGACAAGGCCAGAACCACGGTCAACGCCGCGGCCACGAGGGCGACCCAAAGCGACCGCACGGCTGCCTCCAGAACCTCAGCGGGCAGCGTCAGCAACCTTGGAAGGCCGTCCGCGACGATCACTGCAAGCGGTGTGACCAGAAACAAAGCTGCCAGAACCGTCACGGCGGCGTCCTGCAGCCGCAGGCCAAGGGTCGATATGCCCCATCGCTCGACCGTCCGGTCCAACCCGCCGCCGAACCCGGCGGGCAACGCCGCCTGCAGGATCAAAACGGCTGCAACCGCGCAGATCCCGAATTGCACCAGTGCCAGCAGGGCCGCCTTGCCGAGGTCGAATTCGAAGCGGAACGCCTGATAGATCGCCAACTCAACCGTGGTCCCCCTGGGACCGCCGCCCAGTGTCAGTGCGACCGCGAAACTTGTGGTGCAGATCAGGAAGATCAGCAGAAGGGCCCCAGGCGCCACGGCCCGCAGCATCGGCACCTCCAAGTAGCGCAGGGTATCGGCGGGCGAGAAATCCAGCGACGCCGCCAACCGGAACCGTTCTGCCGGGATTGCCAGCCAGCCCTGCAGGATCAGGCGTGTCGCCAACGGCATGTTCAAAAAGACATGGGCCAGCACGACACCATGCAGGCCATAGATGTGGACCGGCTCGAAACCGAACCACTGCAGCACCTGGCTGATCAGCCCGTTATTCCCGAACACCGCCAGCAGCCCCAGGACCGCGACGATGGTCGGCAAGATGAATGGCGCCCCGAGGAGAGTGACCAACAGCCCACGCCCCGGAAAGCGCCGGCGCGCCAATGCACGGGCGACCGGGATCGCCAGCAGCACGCTGACCACCGCAGATAATACTGCCTGCGTTAGCGTGAACCGGATTGCGGCCCAATCCGACGGCGTGAGCCGCGGCAGCGCATCTGCCTTTGACGCGACTGCCGCGAGCGTCCCCAGCGTGGCTGCGGCCACCAGCGCGGCGGAAGCTGCACCGATGGCCCGGATCACTGGGTCAGGGCGGTCAGCCATCGCTCCAGCGCGGTATCACGCGCTTCCGCAGCCTCGGAGGCCGAAAAAATCAGCGCGTTGTCCGGCGTGACCAGCGTCTCGAATCCCTGCGGCAAGCCGCCGGACGGTGTGACGGCGGGATACATCCAGTTGGCCGTCGGGATCACCGACTGGAAGGCGTCGGAAACCATGAACGAAAGGAAGGCATCGGCCAATTCGGGCTGATCGGTCGAGGCCACTTTTCCCGCCACTTCGATCTGCATGTAATGCCCCTCGCTAAATGCTGCAGCGGCTTTGCTTGCGTCCTCTTCCGCGATCAGATGGTAGGCAGGCGATGTCGTGTAGCTGAGCACCATGTCGGCCTCGCCGTCAAGGAACAGACCGTACGCTTCGGACCAGCCTTTGGTCACGGTCACGACGTTGTCGGACAAGCCCTGCCAAAGCTCTTCGGCCTGGTCGCCATAGGCGGCTTCGATCCACAAAAGAAGACCCAGTCCCGGCGTCGAGGTCCGTGGATCCTGAATGACAATGCTGATTTCGCTGCTGGCCAGGGCCTGCAAACTGGCCGGCGCGTCGGCCAGTTTGGTGGTGTCGTAGACGAAAGCGAAATACCCCCAGTCAAACGGCAGAAAGAGCGGGTCGTCCCACGCGGCGGGAAAGTCGAAGTTGGTGGTAGTCTGCCCATGCGGGGCGAAAAGACCGGTCGCTGCGGCAGCAGCGGTCAGGTTGGTGTCAAGGCCCAGCACGATGTCGGCATCGGTGCGCGCGCCCTCGAGCCGAAGACGGGCAAGCAGAGCCGCTCCATCCCCGCTGCCCACAAGCTGCAGATCGCAATCGCAGGTCTCTTCAAAGGCCGCCTCGATCAGGGGGCCGGGGCCCCAGTCGGATACGAAACTGTCATAGGTCAGGACGCGCAGGACCGGCAGGTCCTCGGCCATCGCACTTGTGGCGAGGGTCATGAGCGTCGCGGCAAGGATTTGGTTTTTCATAGTCATCCTCCATGGCGACGGACGGGCAGGTCATGGAGGTATGTCCAACCTTCCCTCCGCCGGTATCAACCGGTTCAGGTTCGACGGGTTCGCATAAGCATCTCAGCCCCTGCAGGGCACCCCGAGGTAAACGTCGACTTAGGACGCCAACCGGCAGAAGGCAAGGCGTCAGATCCCTGGTTGACATACGTCGCCAAGGACCGGCTGGTATTTCGCACATACCGGCACCGGGGGCTTTCGCCAGGACGAGAGGCGCGATAGACCGCGTTGGCGGAGGATCGGGCGATGAGTTTCAACACATTCGGACGACTGTTTCGGGTAACCACCTGGGGTGAAAGCCATGGTCCGGCCCTTGGGGCGACGGTGGACGGTTGCCCGCCCGGCGTGCCGTTGGCGGCCGAACCGATCCAGGTATGGTTGGACAAGCGCAAGCCGGGGCAATCGCGCTATACGACCCAGCGGCGCGAGGCGGATGAGGTCGAGATCCTTTCGGGCGTGTTCGAAGGAGTGACGACAGGCACGCCGATCCAGCTGATGATCCGGAACACCGACCAGCGATCGAAGGATTATTCCGAGATCAAGGACAAATTCCGGCCGGGGCACGCGGACATCACGTATTGGCAGAAATACGGTATCCGGGATTATCGCGGCGGCGGACGATCCTCGGCGCGCGAGACGGCTGCGCGGGTTGCAGCAGGAGGTGTGGCGCGCGAAGCGATCAGGGCCCTGCTGCCCGGTGCGAGAATCGACGCATACATGGTTCAGATGGGGCCGCATGGGATCGACCGGGCGCGATTCGATTCGGAGGAGATCGGCCGCAATCCGTTCTGGGTGCCGGATGCAACGGCGGCGGTGGAATGGGCGGGATATCTTGACGGGCTGCGGAAGTCAGGCAGCTCGGTGGGAGCCGTGATCGAGGTTGTGGCGCGGGGAGTTCCTGCGGGGATTGGTGCTCCGGTCTATGCAAAGTTGGATACCGACCTGGCGGCTGCGATGATGTCGATCAATGCGGTAAAGGGCGTGGAGATCGGCGAAGGAATGGCGGCGGCGGCCTTGACCGGCGAAGCGAACGCCGACGAGATCGCAATGGACCCAAAGGGGGGCGGGCCGGTCTATTCATCGAACCATGCGGGCGGGATCCTGGGTGGCATTTCGACCGGGCAGGATATCGTCGTCCGATTTGCGGTAAAGCCGACCTCTTCGATTCTGACGCCCCGGAGAACGATCACGAAAACGGGGGAAGAGACCGAGATCGTGACGAAGGGGCGGCACGATCCCTGCGTGGGCATCCGGGCGGTTCCGGTGGCAGAGGCGATGATGGCCTGCGTGATCCTCGATCACATGCTGCTTCATCGGGGGCAAGTCGGGGAAAGCCGGGGGCGGATCGGCTAGCTGCGGCGTCCCGGCGGGCGCATGAGAATACCCGTCCGACAAAAGAAACGCCGACAGAACCTGCCTGCCATGGTAATCGCCCGCGGTTCCACGTCGGCTTGCACCCCGACGGACTCGCTTTAGGACAGCAGATCCCGCAACGCGGCCCCGAAGCGCATCTCGACCGCGTCGCGGTCGCGATGACGACCGTCGCGAACCACGTGACCCCCGCCCGCCCAGACATCCGACACGGTGACGTCGAAGCCGAATATCCAGCGGTCGAGCGTTGTATCGGGGCCCGTGGCAAGGCTATGCGGATCGCGCAGGCCAAGCAGATCGGCCGGGGCACCTTGTGCAATCTCGGGCGTCTCGGCGGCCAGAGCGCGGGCGCCGCCGTGCAGAGCCGCGTCAAACAGATGGGCACCGGTTGACCTGTCTGAGCTGCCGAGCACGTTGCGAAGGCGGTGGTTTAGACGCTGGCCGTATTCGAGGAGCCTGAATTCCTCGGCGGCGTCGATGCGAACGTTCGAATCGGTGCCGATCGCAATACGGCCCTCCCGGGCAAGGAACGCCACTGCAGGGAACAGCCCGTCGCCGAGGTTGGCCTCGGTCAAAGGACAAAGCCCGGCGACCGCGCCAGATGCGGCGATCTGTGCCGTCTCGTCCGTAGTCAAATGCGTCGCGTGCACGAGGCACCAGTTGGAATCGACCATCGCTTGGTCAAACAACAGCTCGACGGGCCGCCGACCCGAGAAAGCGATGCAATCCGCAACTTCCCTCTCCTGCTCGGCGATGTGGATATGCACCGGGCGGTCGGGTGCGGCGGCCACGGAGCGGATCAATATGTCGGTATCGACAGCCCGAAGTGAATGCGGCGCAATTCCAACACGGTCCCTGCTGGCATCTGCCAGGCGATCGCAAGCGGCGACCAGATCGAGATACCTATCGAGGCCATTCAGGAATCGGCGCTGTTCCGGGGTTGCGGACTGTCCGCCGAAGCCGCCATGCATATAAAGGACGGGCAGATGGGTCAGGGCAATGCCGGTTTCCCGTGCAGCCGAGAAGATGCGGGCCGACAATTCGGCGGGATCATCGTAGGGGCGGCCGTCCGGGCCGTGATGCACATAATGGAATTCGCCTACGCGGGTGAACCCGGCTTCGAGCATTTCGACGAATGCCATGGCGGCCAATGACTGAACGCTTTCAGGGGTCAGCGAAAGCGCGAAACTGTACATTGTTTCACGCCAGGTCCAAAAGCTGTCGCGGTCGGCGGCGCGGGACTCGGTCAGCCCCGAAAAGCCTCTTTGAAAGCTGTGGCTATGCGCATTGGACAGCCCCGGCACCAGGCAATCCGTGACATGGTCGTCGCCTTGTGGGCCCGGCGCCTGGACCAGCGTCGAGATGCGGCCATCGGAAATCGTCAGACGCACGTCCGTTTGCCAGCCCTCGGGCAGCAGTGCATGTCGTGCGAATATCATGCGGCCATCTTGGGACTACTTTGACGCCTGCGCCGGGGTCAGTTGCGGTCCAAACTGCGCAAACAGCTGATGGACCCCGCCGGGATAAACGAGGCGGACGCGTGTCACCCAACTGTCCGACGTCCGTGTCTCGCGCAGGATTTCAAGGCAGGGCGTGTTCTTCCGCAATACCAGAAACCCGGCTTCGTCCGTCCCGGCGCCAACGGCTCGCACGGTGTGCGTTGCGCTGGTCCAGGGCACCGTCCGGAGCAGCCAGGACCCGGGCGGCTCGGGGCCAAAGTCCTGATCGACAGCCTTGGGGCAAGTGGACGGGTTGATGACGCGGGTTTCAAGGCAGAACGGAGTGTCGGCTGCAAAGTGAAGTCCCCGTAACGCAAGCCACGGCCCGGCACCGTCTTCGGGCAGTCCGAAGCCAGCGCGCTCCGGCCCGCTGAGGCATCGCAGGTTTTGCTCGATCAACTCCCAACGATAGGACTGGCCAAGGGCCGCGACTTCGTCTGCGATTGCGGTGATTTCCAGGACCGCCGACTGCGACCGCGGCTGGGCGACAAAGGTGCCGCTTTTCTTGCGGCGAACCAGGTAGCCTTCGCTGGAAAGCTGGGTCAGGACCTTGTTCATTGTCATCCGCGACACGCCGTGGTCACGCGCAAGGTCGGTTTCGACGGGCAGCCGATAACCGGGTTTCCAGGTTCCGCCAATGATCTTTTGAAGTATCTGAGCCTTTATCCGAGCGTGGAGCGTTTCATTTGCGCGCACCGCTGTCGTGGCCGTTTCGTGATTCAAGGACTGCGCCTCATGTTCATGTCCGGTTTAGGCCGGTCGTTCCAGGCCGATATGCCGCGGCATCGCCATTTAATGTACATACATTATCTTGGCGCAAAGACGCCTTCAAGCCACGGCAGCCCGCTGAAGCAGCCGCAGCAATGACCTTGAAGATTGCAGCATGGCCGAACCGAATGCGAACGGCCGACCGGCTACGAGGCGTTGGCGGCGGTAAGCGCGGTGTTCATCAAGGCCTCGATCTGAGCCCGAGAGGTGCCGGCGACGATGCGGCCAAGCTCTTGGTCGCCTTTCAGGACGACAAGGGTCGAGCGGCGGGGGATATTGAGCGACCGGGTGATTTCGGCGGTCCGGTAGGTGTCCCAGTCGACATCGATGAAGGTCACGGCTTGCTCATAGGCCGGGTTTTCCGCCTTCAGGGCCTCGATCACGCGTGCCTGCGCGGCGCAAGTGGAGCACCAGGAGGCGGTGAAATCGAGGAAAACGGTGTCGCCGGCGGCGAGACGTTCAGCCACCAGGCCGGGGGTATACTCAGTGACGGCAAGCGCAGGCGTGGCCGCAAAAGCGGCGACGGTGGCGAGGAAACAACGGCGGTGCATACTCAGATCTCCTTAGAGTGATACGGACAAGTCGATGAGCCAGGGCGGCAGGGTTTCCAGCGCCCAGAATTCGAGGATGTGGTGGACACGGAGCAGCAGGCCGACGCCGACGGCGATAAAGACCGCACCGAGGATCGAGCGGGCGCGTAGCGCAAGCGCACGCATCCAGGCCTGGCGTCTTTGAATGACCGAACGGGCGCCGTAGCCAAGGGCGACGATGACGGTAGAAACACCCAGCGCGAATGCGACCATGATGGCTGTGGCGCGGAAAAGGCTTTCACCCTGGCTGGCAAGTGAAATAGCGCCGCCGAGTGTGGGCCCGATGCACGGGCTCCACACCGCGCCAAGCAACATACCGCCCAGGAATTGGCCGCTGAGTCCCGAGCGGTCGAGGTTGTCCATCCCGGTATCGGCGCGGGCCGAGACGCCAGCCGTGGCGGTGGCGAAACGTTCCGAAAACCGGGGGACGACAAGAATCAGGCCAAACCCGATCATCAGGACCGCTCCGGCGTCGGCGACGGCCTCGGGCGTCAGGCCGACGCTGCGTCCAAGCACCGTGACCGCCATGCCAAGAACGACAAAGCTGAGGCTCATTCCCGCCGCGACGGTCAGAGGGCCGTGGCGGCTTGCCTGCAGAGCAGTGGCCAGCACGATCGGCAGGATCGGCAGGACGCAGGGGTTGATAAGCGTCAGCAGGCCCGCGCCATATGCAAAAATCAGGTCCATCGCCGGTGTATTTGCCGCATGGCAGCCGTTCTGTCACGCCGCACCGGGGACCCGTGCGATCAATTCCGCGTCAGTTTGGGACGCTGTTTTGACAGCTGGACGGCAAGGATGCCCATGGCGATCACGGCGACCCCAAGAAGATCCAGCACGCCCAGCCTTTCACCGAGAAGCAGCGCGGCGACGCCGACCCCGAAAGGCGGGGTAAGAAAGTGGAAGGTGGCGGCGCGGACGGCACCGATTCGGTTTACAAGCAGAAACCAGACCCAGGTTGCCGCAAGGCCGGGGATCAGCGTGGTATAGGCGAAGGCCGCGACCAGCGCCCAGGTCCAGTTGACGGTCCAGGTTTCCGTCAGGGTGGCGATGGCGGCGAGCGAGCCGCTGCCGACGAGCATCTGCAGACCGACGATCATCAGGACATTGCCACCGGAAGACGCCCCGCGCACGACCATCGTGGCGATCGTAAGCGACAGAACGCCGGCGATGCATAGGGCGAGGCCAAAGCCGTCGACTCCGGCGTCGATCCGCGAGCCCATGATGAGCGCGACGCCGACGATACCCGTCACAAGGCCGATCGCACCGAGCGGGCGGACCCTTTCGCCGAAGGCCAGCCAGCCGCCGATGGCCACGAGAAGCGGCATTGTCGAGGCGACAATCGCGGCCAGAGAGGCCTCGATGGTTTGCATGGCGACGAAATTGAGGCCGAGATAAAGCGCATTCTGGCAAAGGCCAAAGACGACGGTCGCGGTCCACTGCTGGCGGGTCAGCCGCATCGTCTGGCCCATCCAGGCGGCAATGCCGACGGCGATGGCGCCCGAGATCAGAAACCGGATCGCCAACGCTGTCAGCGGCGGGGCGTCGGCGACAATGATCCGCGCGGACGTGAAGGCCGAGGCCCACATGATGGCAAATGCCACCCCCATCGCGATCGCGCGGAAATCCATGAACCTGCCCGTATTCTTTTGCGAGCCTTCCTTGAGCGAAAGGTGCCTCCGGCGCAAGACGGAGACTTAGGGTCAGGACTCATAGCCAGAATATGACGACGGCGGCAAGCGCGCAGGCTGAGAGGAATACCTTCGGGCATCGGTCGTAGCGCGTCGCGATGCGTCTCCAGTCC